>Ga0302189_10002080_pt1 | contig 16227 bp, 13 predicted proteins | sample II_Bog_E2_2_FD_194551 | JGI IMG/M metagenome (GOLD analysis project Ga0302189, IMG submission 194551) | Peat permafrost microbial communities from Stordalen Mire near Abisko, Sweden - II_Bog_E2_2 | ecosystem: Environmental > Terrestrial > Soil > Wetlands > Peat | place: Sweden: Abisko...
CGTGAGCACTCACTTCCTGCGGATGGTCCGCAGGAGGTGCGGTATCTTAGCGGCGTATTCGCGCAGATGCGCGATGAGATCGAGAAGACCAATCGCGCTTTGCTCGAGGCAGAACGGCTCGCCACAATCGGGCGCATGGCGAGCTCCGTCTCCCATGATTTGCGGCATTACCTCGCCGCGGTATACGCCAACGCCGAGTTCCTGTCATCGCCGACCCTGGCATCGAACGAGCGAGCAGAGATCTTTGAGGAAATTCGGCTGGCGGTGAAAGGGACAACCGACATGCTTGACTCTCTGCTGATCTTCAGTCGCACTGGATCTGCCCTCCAGAGGGTCCCGACAACTTTGTCCACTCTTGTCGGCCAGGCGATGGCATTGGTGAAGACTCATCCTGACGCTGACCGAGTGACGGTGCTATTGGACAAAACCGACGCTGACACAACGGCAGCGATGGATACCAAGCAGGTGGAACGAGCCGTCTATAACTTGTTGCTGAATGCTTGCCAGTCGGCGCGAGAGAGCACTGGGTTGCGCGAGGTGAGGATCTCGCTCAGCGCGGAGAGAAAGAATGTCAGTGTGACCATCGTCGATAGCGGTCCCGGCGTGCCGAATGGAATTCGCGACAGCTTGTTTGACCCATTTGTGAGTGAAGGGAAGCAGAAGGGCACAGGATTGGGTCTCACATTGGCTTGGAGCGTAGCGCGAGAGCATGACGGCGTCGTAAGGCTCGTAAGCAGCCGCGCTGGCGAGACCATCTTTCGCCTGACCGTGGCTAGACACTTGCCGGAATCATCCAGCAGTGCCAACGTTCCAAGGGACAGGGTGCTGACGCCATGAGAGTCGCTTCAACGAGAGATGAGGTAGACCGCCATATCGGAATCCGAGCGCTGCGAGTAAAACTTGCATGCGCCACAGTGATCCTGCTGCTTTGTTGCCTGATCGCTCGGGCGCGCGCGCAAAAGGTGTCGGCGCAAGCCGCCGTGACAGAAACGACAGAGCAGAAGATCGATCGGTTGACAGCCGCCGTTGCGCAGGCTCAAACGCAGATGGACTCTTATCAAAAGGAACTGATCGAGCTGCGCCAGCAACTGATTGCGCTGCGGCAGCAAATGGCGGCGGAAAAGGCGGCGGTTGCGCCGGCAACGCCGCCAGCCGTTTTAAATGCTGGCAGTGCCGAGGCGGCATCCGGAAGCTCTGCGGCGCTTGAAGAAATTCGAGAGCGGCAGGAAATCGAGCAGGCACAGATCGCAACCCATGACCTCAGCAAAGTGGAAACGCGGTCGAAGTATCCGCTGACTGTGAGCGGATTGATTTTGTTCAACGGTTTCGTGAACACGCGTGGGGTGGATATTCCTTCGTCACCGGCTTACGGAATTCAAGGGCCGGGGAGCACGGGACTTTCGCTGCGGCAGACGGTCCTGGGGCTCGACGCGCGAGGACCGCACCTGCTTGGTGCAACCAGCCACGCCGATCTTCGCGTGGACTTCTTCGCGGATGCCGCGGGGTCAAACTATGCAGCCAGCGGTCTGCTGCGGTTGCGCACCGCGCATGCTGCACTGAATTGGCGGAACACTGAGGCATTTGTCGAGCTCGATCGCAGCATCCTTGAGCCCAACGAACCAACTTCTCTTGTCGCAGTCGCGCAGCCCGAGTTGGCGTGGGCGGGCAACCTCTGGACCTGGAATCCGCAGGTAGGCGTGTCCCGCCATTTTGATCTTAATGACGCCTCGCGCATCAAGGTGCAAGCGGCTCTGATCGACACGTTTGACCCGCAGCCGCCGGGATCAACCTCAGCCGCTTCGCCAGTAACACAGGCAGAGCGCAGCCGCTGGCCGGGAACAGAAGCGCGAATTGCATTTCAACACGGCGAGAACGGGATCGGGCCGGAGCTTGGCGTTGGCGGATACTTCAGTCCGCATCGTACGAGTTACGGCAATGATTTTGACTCGTGGGCAGGCACGGTGGACCTGCGATTGCCATTGACGAGGCACTTTAAATTTACCGCCAACGCTTATCGCGGGCAGGGACTGGCAGGCCTCGGCGCCGGAGGATACATCAACTACTATCTCTATTACGAAGGCGCCAATGTAACTGTCCGTTCGCTCGACGATGTCGGTGGGTGGGCGCAGTTAAAGGCCAGACTTGGCCAGCGCGCCGAAATGAACGCAGGTTATGGCACTGACAACCCATTTGCCAAAGAGATCGACTCTGCCGCATTGCCCTCGGACGGGTCGTCCTATGCAGGACTGGCGCGAAACCGTTCCTTTTTCTCGAACGCGATCTTTAGTCCGAGCGCATATTTGATCTTCTCGCTTGAGTACAGGCGTCTGTGGACCAACTACAATTCTGGCCCAACGAATTTCAGTGACGTAATCGGAATCGGCGCGGGGTACAAATTTTGATTTTGCGAGTAGGCTCATGGCGAGTACTTTCGATCGCGGTTCTGGCTGGTTGTGTTATCCCGATCAGCGCGCAGATGGCCGTCGCACCCGCGCAGCAGGCCGAAGTGGCCGCCCGCCTTGCGCCGGCGCCGTCAAACATTGAGCACAGGTTGGGAAAGACTCCACCAGCGGTGATTTGGTTGAATCCATTACATGAAGGCGCAGCGCAACCAGCAGTACCCGGCAGCTTCACCCTTTTGCAGAAGAACAAAATGTTCACGCCGCATCTGCTGGTAGTACCGGTTGGCAGCAGCGTCGCATTTCCCAATGCCGATCCTTTCTTTCACAATGTCTTCTCGCTCTTTGACGGACGCCGCTTCGACCTTGGGCTATATGAGGCGGGTTCGACACGAAGCGTAGTGTTTTCGCGCGAGGGTGTTTCCTATATCTTTTGCAACATCCATTCTGAGATGAGTGCGGTCGTGATTGCGTTGGCCACGCGGTATTACGGCTTCGCTGATTCGCAAGGTGTCTTTCACGTGAAGAATGTTCCGGATGGCGACTACGAACTACACGTATGGATCGAAGGCCAGAAGCAGACTTCACTCGACAGAATCACTCGCCGCGTGCATGTTGCAGGCGAGTCTTCCGATCTCGGGGAGATCCGCAGCGGCAGTCCGGAAGAGCACGACCACCTGAACAAATTTGGCCAGCCATATGATCCCGACTCGCATGGCACCTACTGAAGGACTGACTTTCACGATTCGCGAGAGCTGCCTCAATCTCACCTTCCTCAAGGGCTGACCGGCTAAGGGTTGAAGAAGTGGAGCAGGGCTTCTTCATCGTGCTGGCTCAGTGCGGCACGAACGCGCATGTGTCGAACGATAGTGCCGGAAATACTCGGCGAAAACCCCTCAGGCGCAGTGTGGCAGCGCGAACAGTTCTGCTTGAAGACGCGCTCGCCGTCGTCCTGCGGCTGACCGGCCTGTCTCCGAACCGGGTCTTTGTATGCTTTGGCTTCTGGCTTTCCATTTTCTTGTGCGGCAAGCGCAAGTGCTGGAACCGAAGCCAGGGCCAGAATACATAACGCAAAATGTCTTGAGATCATTTCTATTTCCCCTTCCATGCTGGAAACAGGAATCGATACACAATTCCCGTCTCCCAAACATTGTGGCTGCCAGCGGCGGAGAATTGTCGCGAATAGCTGATAAGAATTCTTGTATTGTGCGGCAGGTTGTAATCGAGACCAAAGTCGGCGCGCTGTGTATTCACAGGCGGAAGGCCGTCGCTGACTACCGTGTCTCGACGAAAGGTCTGTTGAATGCGAATGACAGGTTCGATGCGGCCAATCGCGCTGTCAATGCCGCCGAACGCGCTTGTGCGATATTCGGCCTCGACCCAGTAGCCATGGGCATGATGACCGCGCGCATATTCGGAACGCAGCCGGAAGGAAGTGTCCTTTGGTTCCCACCATGCGTGCGCGCCGTAGAAGTTCTCGTGCGTCCCCTGCAACAGGCGATCGTATGAGAGTCCCACTTCAAAGCGCTGCTCGGGCAGGTAAATGCTGGCGCGCCCCCCGTTGCCGCGTTGAGCGCTGAACTGCTGGTTGCGGCTCCGGGCGGAATAAAAATAGGCGTAGTCAACAGAGTATTTGTCTCGCGCGATGGCGTTGCCGCGCAACATCCCCCCGAGACCGCTGCCACTTGAAAACACTCCGAGAGGCGCGATCAGCGGACCGTCTTGAAGGTTGCCGATCCAGATGGGCGAGAGGCGCTCATTGTAAGTGTTGAAAGGTATCAGAAAATCACCGCCCACAATCGTGAAATGGCGCGACGCAATGTAATCGCCTTGCATGTAAGTCAGACCGACGAAGTGTGTGTGGTTGTAGCCACCTTGATTGCCACTGTTCGGCGAGAAGCTCTCAAGCAGCGCGGCGCGCGACTCGACAAGAACATGCCGGCCCATCGGGGCGGCGAGCAGTGGCTCAATGATGGAAAGGTAGGTAGTCTTGCCTGCATTTGTGCTGGTCAGAAAGCCGGCGCCTCCCGAGATGAGCGGCGTGTCCTGCGCAAAGCCGCTATGCGCAGTTGCTACGGCGAGCGCGAATCCAAAACAACAGATTGCGCTTGAAGCAGTGCGACGTTTGAGGCTAAATGCCGGGCTCAACATACGAACAAACCTACTGGAATGCGAAAGGATATGTGTCGCCAGATCGTCTAATTGTTGTCAATCGATTGTCACGTTTGTCCGCAAGCACCGTTCCTGGTTGTATAGCGCTGGCCAATCGGAGACTAACATCGCGTCGCGACCTTCGCGTGACAATTGCACGACAAGCGGAAAACGCAACAATACGGTTACATTCGGCTTACAGCGACATGACAACACGTAGTCGAGAACAGCCTAGAGTCGGATCAGTTTATAGCTCTGCGACTCTGCTTATCGGGATGGATTGAATGCGGATTGAAATATGGCTAGCGCGAAAGCGGCACGGCAATGAGCGAGGTGTATGGCATGGCGAAGCCGAAGTCTCATTTCGAGGAGCTTCATATGAAGCCTGAATTCGCCTGGCTCGCCGTGCTTGCCGCACTGATGCCTGTTGCGCCGTCTCTTCATGCCACGCCGGCTCAGTCCGCTCCGCGCCATATCGAAGTGATTGCCAGGCGATTTGCCTTTTCGCCCAGCGAGATCACGTTGAAGAGGGGAGAGCCGGTAGTGCTCGTGCTCACAAGTGCCGATGTGACGCACGGCATCCGCTTCACGGAGTTCGGCATCGAGGCCAAGGTGGTCAAGGGCCAGACCAGCGAGCTTGCCTTCACGCCCGACAAGACCGGCACGTTTGTTGGCCATTGCATCGTCTTCTGCGGATCGGGGCACGGGGGGATGGCGCTCACCCTGCACGTTGTGGAGTGAATGCATGGCGCGAGTGTTCTTCTCAATCGCCGGAGCATCTATGTTCGTCATGCTGCTCGCCGGCTGCAAGGCCAATCCGCCGGGCAAAAAAGAAGCGGTGGTCATGAACTTGGCGAAGCACAAGATATTCGTCCATAACAAGTCGCAGAAGAATCCTCTCACAGACAATGCCGCAGGAGTTGCCGATGGCAAAGAGGCTTTTTCTCACTATTGTGTTGCCTGTCATGGTGTGGATGGCCAAAACACCGGCGTGCCTTTTGCCGATCGCATGTCGCCACCCGTGCCGTCGCTTGTTGGGACGGACGTACAGTCCTATACCGATGGGCAGTTGAAGTGGATCATCGACTTCGGTATCTGGCCGTCCGGCATGCCGGGCTCGAAAAACATTCTGAGCGACAACGAGATATGGTCGATCGTGATTTACTTACGCCACTTGCCGCCGGCGGGCAGTTTGGGCGAGCCGGAGATGTACACCCACTAGCGCTATGAATTCATTTCACTCCAATTCGGCCAGCAGATCACTCAGCCGCGAATTGCAATTGCGCGAGGCAGTCCTATTGCTTTTCTGCGACCCATTGAGGATCGAATACGTTCGCTTGCTACATCTCTCGCGGAAGGATTGGAAGAACCTGCTGCGCTGGTTGGATACCAGCGGGCTGGCGCTCTACTTTCTCGAAAGGCTCGACGAGTTGAATCTCCTGGATATTCTTCCGTCGCCGGTACTGATGCGGCTACGCCAGAACCTTGCGGACAATTCAGAGCGAATGGATGCAATGATCGCGGAATCGATTGCGATTCAAACGAGCTTTCAGGAGGAGGGGATCACCTACGCGGTCTTGAAAGGCTTCTCGTTGTGGCCTGTCTCAGTTTCAAAACTGGAGCTGCGCTCACAGCTGGACCTGGACTTTCTGGTGTCGGAACAAAGCGCAAACGAAGCCCAGCGACTGCTTGAGTCCTTTGGCTATCGGCTCCACGCCGTGAGTGGAAAGAGTTTGGAGTTCAAAGCAAACGAAGGCGGCCTGCCATCGCTCAACGGACTGTACAGAACCGGCCTAATCCGCTCGGCAGAATTGCACATCGAGGCTGTCAGCAACTCGCGTTCGCAATTGCTGTCTCGATCGCAGGTGATGTTGTTTCATGGCATGCGCATGCCGGTACTTTCCCCGGTCGACCTCTTCCTTGGACAAGCGCTTCATCTCTACAAGCACATGTGCAGCGAGTTCCTGAGGACTGCACACCTGATCGAGTTTCGCCGTCATGTGATCGTGCGCCACGGAGACAATGCTTTTTGGTCCGCGCTGGAGCAGCGCGCATCAAGCGAACCTGGAGCGTGCTTGCGGCTTGGAGCAGTGATTCTTCTTGTGTCGCATGTGATGGGTCAGTTTGCGCCGGAGGCCCTAACGGGGTGGACAGTCGATTCGCTTCCTGCTGCGGCGGCCCGCTGGGTTGAGTTGTATGGGCGCCGAACGGTGCTGGCGAGCTTTCCTGGAAGCAAGTTGTACCTTCTGCTGCAAGAGGAGATGGAAGCGGCTGGGTTGCCCGCGAAGCGTCCGTTGAGCCAGGCGTTGCTGCCGCGTCGCTTGCCGCCCGCCATCACACATGCGCTTGCGTGCGAGGGATTGCTCTCGCGAATCTATCGTTACTGCAGGGAACTTCACTTCACCTACTTCAGACTGCGCTTTCACATCCGTGAGGGGATTCGATATGTTCTTGCGTCGATCCTCTGGCGGCAGTACAGGAATGAACTCTCTCAATGATCGCTTCTCACAACTCGACTCTTCGAACGCTGTGGCTTGTTGGTTTGCAAGCAGTGTTGATCGTGTTTGCCTTTGATCCGTCCGGCCAGGCGCAGGCGCAGCAGGACTTGCCTCCGGCAACGGATCCATTTTCAACTTCATCGCAGCTTGCAAACGGCTTGAGTGATACAAGCCCATCTGCGAATGCAGTTACGGAATCGGCTCAGGAGCCATGGTTCAATAATCTAGATAACCAGGGGATAAAAACCGGAAGAGGTGCCGGGAAGGGAATCATTCGGGGCTCCGGGATGACTGCGGCCCTCTCGACTCAGCAAATACTCTCTATTCTGCAGGCGCAGCCAGACGCGCTGGTGGAATTGAAGTGGATGATGGCCACCCTTGCTCAGCAGCAAGGCGCGCCCATCCAGGCCGACGCAATTACGGACGAGATGCTGTATAGCAAGATCGCATCCAGCGCGGAACTGCGCGCCAGTGTCACAACATTCCTGCGCGCGCGCGGCTATGTGTCAGAAACCGATTTGCAAGACGATACCGCCGACGAGTACCTGGACGAAGGCATTTCTGCCGCGCAGATGCAACAATCGCCTGGACTCTCTCCTCAGTTAGACGGCGTGCCTGCCGCTCGCCGTCCCAATGGCGCATCCGGGTACGCAAATGCGGGAAATGACAGCGCAACCGAGCCGGGAACGATGCGTGCCGCAAGGAAGCGTGTAGCTCCAGGAGACCAGCAAGGCGACACGCAAAACAGCATCACCAGCGAACCGCAAGTCTTGCATCGGCCCGCGCCCTACAACTTGCTGTCTCTGCGCGACCTTTACACACAACTGCCTGAGCAGGGCGGCCAACTGAAGCGCTTTGGCTCAGATGTGTTTCTGCGCCGCGACGCTGTTGTGGCCAATCAGATTGCTACCAATGGACGCGAGACATCGCTCGGGGTCCCCGCTGGACCAGGTTACGTCGTCGGGCCTGGCGACAGCCTGTCAATCGATCTGTGGGGCGGGATCTCACAAAGCTTTATCCGAGTGATCGATCGCGAAGGTCGCGTCGCCCTTCCGGAGTCCGGCGCTGTGCAGGTGGCAGGTCTGACGCTCGAAAAAGTGCAAGGCGTTTTGACTCAGGCGCTCAGACAGCAGTATCGCGACGTAAAGGTTGCGGTGACCGTCGCTAAATTGCGCAGCATTCGCGTCTATGTGGTCGGCGACGTGCAAAGGCCAGGCGCTTACGACATCGGCTCACTCTCTACATCGCTCAATGCGCTCTATGCCGCGGGCGGGCCCACCAGCGTCGGGTCGTTGCGTGTTATGCGCCACTATCGCGGCAAGCTGCAGGTCGGCGAAATTGACCTCTATGACTTTTTGCTGCATGGCGTTCAGAGTGAAGATCGCCTCCAGGAAGGCGACACAGTTCTGGTACCTCCTGCGGGACCGCAGATTGCTGTTTACGGAGCAGTCAAGCGCGCAGCGATTTATGAAACGAAAGGTGAGGCCACGCTGGGTTCGATTTTGGAAGATGCCGGAGGCGCAACTGTAGCCGCGGAATTGGGCCACATTGAAATCGACCGCATCGACGCCAACCGGGAGCGCGAGACAGTCAGCCTTGACCTGTCCGCAGCTGGCAGCCCTGAAAACGTGGGGGCAGCCATAGCAGCATTCGCTGTCCACGATGGCGACCGTGTGCGCGTGGCGTCGATTCTGCCTTACAGCCAGCGTGTCATCTACATGCAGGGGCATGTTGTCAGGCCGGGACGCGTGTCGTACCGCGAGGGCATGCATCTTAACGACGTGCTGCGCAGTTACCAGGATATGCTGCCGGAGCCTGCCGACAATGCGGAGATTGTGCGGCTTGTCGCGCCAGATCTTCATCCTGAGACCATCGACTTCAACCTTCCCGATGCGCTGATCGGCAACTACAACATAGCTCTGCAGCCGTTTGACACGGTCCGCATTCACGGCCGGTACGAAGCAGACGCACCGAAAGTAATTGTGGCTGGTGAAGTCTTGAGGCCGGGCGCCTATTCGCTCTCAGCACACATGACTGCTGCGCAACTCGTCCGCATGGCTGGCGGCTTCAAGCGCGACGCCTTGTTGGACAGCGCTGACTTGACCAGCTACCGGATTGTCGACAGAACGATGGTGGTTAGTGAGCGCAACTCAATTCGCATTGGCGATGCTGTTCTCCACGGCGATGGCAACGCGGATGTGCGGCTCAAGCCCGCAGATGTGCTGACTGTGCATCAGATCACCGGATGGAATGACATTGGGTCGTCGATCACCGTCGAGGGCGAGGTTGCGCATCCCGGCAACTATGGCATTCAGCAGGGCGAACGGCTCAGTTCGATTTTGCGACGGGCAGGAGGGCTAAGAGAATCAAGCTATCCCTCAGGGGCGGTCATGCTACGCGACGAAGTGCGCCGCCTGGAAGAAAAGAGCCGCCAGGAACTCATACGGCAGATCGAGACCAGTTCCACGGCAGCGCGCATTAGCCCAAGCCTTGGTTCCAACGACCAATCGGCGACGTTGCAACTCGTGGCCCAACAGCAGGACCAGATACTGGCTCGGTTAAAGAGTCAGCCGGTGACCGGCCGGCTGGTGATTCACATTAGCAGCGACATCGCGAGTTGGGAGAATACTCCTGCCGACATTGAAGTGCGCGCCGGCGATGTGCTGCGCATTCCCAAGCGCCCAGGCTTCGTGCTTGTGAGCGGGCAAGTCTATAACAGCTCCGCGATAACATTTACACCCAACATGACAGCTGGATGGTATCTGAGGCGCGCCGGCGGTGCAACAGAGATCGCCAACACCAAAGACATCTTCATCATCCGGGCTAATGGATCGGTCGTTGGTCGCAGGTCTGGATCATTATTCGACCACGATGTGCTGGCGACACGGCTCGACTCAGGCGACGTCGTTGTGGTGCCGCAGAAGATCCTTGGCGCTTCTGTCTTCTGGCGCAACCTGCTTACAGTGGCGCAGATCGGCTCATCAATCGCGATCACCGCAGCCGTGGCTGGTGTGTTATGAGCACAGCAACTCATACTCACTCCCATTCGCATCATGAGAGTTTGCTCGAGTCACCGCCGACCGAAGCGGCAGAGAGAGTTCTATCCTCTAACAGGGAAGACTCGCATGATCCTGGAGCGGCTCCGAACTGGGTGAGCAACGCCTCGCTGTTATGGCAGAAGCGGCGCACACTGGCACGCACTGCGGGCATTTCGCTGCTTCTGGCCCTTGCGCTTGCCTTCCTGTTGCCAAAGCTATATGAATCCAGCGCGCGTATCATGGCGCCAGCCAACTCCATGGGTGGCGCTGCGATGCTGGCGGCGTTGGCGGGGCGCGGCGGAAGTAACCTGGGAAGTTTGGGCTATTTGGCGGGTGGGTTGCTGGGCGGCGGTGGCAACACGTCACTGTTCATCGATCTGCTGCGGAGTGGTTCGGTCAGCGGGCGCCTGATTGACCGCTTTAACCTTCAGCGCGTCTATCGCAAACGCTATCTTGTCGACACAGCAAAGGTGTTGGCCCGTCGCACAAAGATCGTGGATGACAAGAAGAGCGGCGTAATCACTCTGACTGTAACCGATACTGACCCGGTTCGCGCCCGCGATATTGCACAGGGCTATCTCGATGAGTTGAACCAGTTGGTGAATCGTACAAACACGTCTTCGGCCCACCAGGAGCGGATGTTCATCGAAAGTCGCCTGCGGGGTGTCAAGGGCGATCTTGAAAAGGCGCAGCAACGGCTGAGCGATTTCTCGAGTACTCACTCGACCATTGACCTCAAGGAGCAGACGCGCGCGATGGTAGACGCGGCTTCGCGATTACAAGCGCAGTTGATCGTCGAGCAGTCTGGGCTGGACTCGTTGCGGCAAACGTATGGCGATGGGAACGTGCGCGTGCGCTCGGCGTGGGCGCGAATTGGCGGATTGCAAACTGAAATCGCGAAGATGAGCGGATCGTCCAAGGCTATGCCGGCGGACGACAGTACGACAGGCGCTGGCGACTCGTCGAGCGGTCTCGTCGATGAGGCGTATCCGCCTTTGCGCCAACTGCCCCGCTTGGCCGTGCCGTATGCCGACCTCTACCGCGAGGTCCATGTGCAGGAGTCGGTTTATGAATTGCTGACGCAGCAATACGAAATGGCGCGCATTCAGGAGGCGAAAGACATTCCCGTCGTCAGTGTGATCGACGCGCCGGGCATTCCAGAGAAGAAGTCGTTCCCTCCCAGATTGCTTCTGGCATTGCTCATCACCGCAACGTCTGTCATCTTTGCTTCTGCCTTACTTCTTGGTCAACGAAATTGGCATCAAGTGCCAATGAATGATCCTGTCAAGGCGCTGGCGAATGAGATCGCCGGCTGTGTGCAACAGCGGTTGGCGGCCTGGGTGCCGCGGGCAAGGGGCGCGCGATGAAGACACACTTCTCAAATGCCGCATACGGAATGCTGGACTATGGGGCTTATCCGTTGGGCATGCTGGTGGTCGCACCGGTGGTGTTACGCAATCTTGGCGTAGCGCACTTTGGCGTGTGGGCAGTGGCAACGGCCGCAGTCAGTACGGGCGGCATCATCGCTTCCGGCTTTGGGGACGCCATCATCCAGCACGTGTCCAGCCGGCGCGGCGCAGGCGATCGCAATGCGGAGTTTTGCGCGGTACGCAGCTTGATGGGCGTCAACCTGATTATGGGGATCCTGCTTGCCGCGATCGGTTGGAGTCTCTCTCCGCTTGCAGCGGCGCATATCGCTGCCGCGGACGCGGGATTGCAGCAGTCCTGCCTGTGGTCGCTTCGCATTGCCAGCCTATTGATGGCGGTGAGAGCCGTCGAAAGCGTTTGCATAAGCACACAACGGGCGTTTGAGCGTTATGGCGCCGCGATAGGAATCAGCATGCTTGCCAGGCTTCTGGCTCTTGCAGTTGCCGCCGGACTGACCTTCGTTAGTCACAACGTGGCAAGCATGATGGCAGCGACTGGCTTGCTGATGGCTGCGGGTTTGTGGCTACAGCTTATCCGCCTCAAGCAGTTGCTGGGGATCGAATCAATGATGCCTGCCTTTGACCGCAATGCCATGCGCGTGCTGCTTGGCTTTGGCGCGTTCAGTTGGCTGCAGGCCGTATCCGGGGTTGTCTTTGGCCAGGTTGATCGGCTGATGCTCGGCATTTCGCTTGGCGCCGCGGCCGTGTCCTCGTACGCGCTGTGTGCGCAGATGGCCCAGCCGATCTTCGGCTTTGCGGCTTCGGGACTGCACTTCTTGTTTCCTTATCTTTCCAATCGCAATGCGTCTTCGAGTAGCGAGTCTCTTACGCGCCCGGTGTTTATTGGGTTTATGTGCAACGTGATATTCGTCGCCGTAGCCACCGGCTCTCTGTTGTTGTTTGGCGGCCGCATCTTGCATGCATGGGCAGGCGCGGAGATAGCGCGGGCAGCGGCTCCGGTGATGGCCACGATCGTTTGGAGCTCTGCACTCATGGGGCTAAATGTTACTGCAACCTATACGCTGCTGGCGCTGGGGCGCGTGCGGATTGTCATGTGGTTGAACCTGGCAGGCGGCGTGCTCATGCTGCTGACGATGCTGCTTCTCACGCCGCGGCTCGGCATCCAGGGCATTGCAATCGCAAAGCTGAGCCACGCGCTGATGCCTCTGTTCTTGTACATTCCGCTGCTTCCGCTTCTCTTCACAAAGCCAGCCTCACGGGCGGCTGCATCCTCATTGCAGCCAGTCTGCGAGGAGCGATGAGCACGAACGCAAGAGCCATTTCTTTTGGTATGGCAGAAGCGCGCTCACCCTCGTTGTTACCGGCGAGTGTCGGCTTCTTTTTGGCCTTTCGGCTCTTCAGCGCGCTGCTTGCGGTTCGCATCTTCGGCCAGGATCCGCGAATAGGCGTAGGCGCCGGACTTGCGTTGAACTATATGCTGCTGGCTACGGTTGCATTCCATTCGATGGGACCAGCGCCCCGCGCCTTGTGGTCGATGCTGCAGATTCCATGCTTCCGCTGGGTACTCTTCTTTCTTGCCTTTAGCGGCACGAGTCTGCTGTGGACCAGCACCGCATCGTTACCAGCGGCCGGCGCCTTCTGGTTTGCCATGGCCTCCGATACCGCAATCGTCGCGCTTTTGCTGCGTACTGGGCCCGTGGATGCGGTTGTGAATGCTGTGATGAAGGGATTCATTTGGGGTGCTTGTTCCATTGCGGTTGCAGCATGGCTGCTCCCTTCGCAGTCGGATCTCAGGCTGGGCGACGAAGAGTTGCTGGGGCCAAACCAGATTGGCTTTGTTTGCGCCTTTGCGTTCTTCTTTGCGCAGTACCTGATGCGGCGCAAATGCGGAAACTGGGGTCTACACGCTGCGTTGCTGGCAGTAACGCTGCTGCGCAGCCTGAGCAAGACGACGATTATCGCATTCGCGGCTGGCCAGGCGTACATCCTGCTGCGCGACCGGTCGATCAGCCGCAAGGCGAAGTGGCTGGTTGCGTCTTCAGTGCTGTTGGTTCTTGCAGTCTTCTGGGGGTTGCTGGCGAATTATTTCGACGTGTACACCAACGCCGGCAACCAGGCCGAAACACTTACCGGGCGGCTTGGTATTTGGGCTTACTTTGGGTACGAGGCAATTCAGATGCCTTGGATTGGACACGGCTTCCACTCAGTGTGGAAGGTGATTCCGCCATTCGGAGCCGACCAGTTCGAAGCACGGCACGCCCACAACGAGCTGTTGCAGCAGTTCTACGCCTATGGGGCCGTCGGGATTGTCATGCTGGTTGGAATCTATGGGAGCGTCTTCCGCCATCTCCGCAAGCTAAGCGCCAGTTCACTCAAGACACTGTTCCTCGGCATGCTTCTCTTCGTGGTAGTTCGTGGCCTGGCAGATACCGAAGTGTTCGACCTCTCACTGCCCATGTGGACCATCGTCATGATTGGGTGCCTCATTGAACAAGCGCGTGGAAGCAACGAGGTGTTCGCATGAAGGTTGTCATCGCGCTTGCGTCGAGCTCCGGCCAACTCTCAGGCGTGCCCAGGCATGCCATCAATCTGGCTCGCTGCCTTCTTACACGTTCTGAATTCAGTGAAGTGCATTTGGTGGGCGCGCCGTGGCAGCAGGACTTCATCAAGGATGCAGCCCCGCGTGACGATGCGCGGCTGCATCTAACCTCGGCACCCATCGGCAATAGCGCAATGAGCCGCAACTTGTGGTTCTATGCGCGATTGCCGAAGCTGGCGGCGCGACTCAATGCCGATATTGTTCACCTCGCGTATCCCGTGCCCCTCCAGCGCGGTGCATTTCGCTGTCCGGTGGTAGTTACGCTGCACGATCTTTATCCATTTGATATTCCGCAGAATTTCGGATTTCCGAAGGTGTTCTTTAACCGAGCCGTCCTGCGGCAGTGTCTGCAAATGGTGGATGCAATTGCCTGCGTCTCTCAGTGCACACTATCGAGGCTCAATCGTATGTCCATGCCCGGCGTTCGCGAGAAGGCCTTCGTCATCTGCAACTCGGTGGAACAACGAAGCTCAGCCGTTGCAGCGCACCCCATTCCCGGATGGATTCAACCGCCCTTTGTCCTCTGTGTTGCACAGCACCGCCGCAATAAGAACATCCTGCTTGCGCTGCGAGTCTTTGAGCGTCTGCTCCGAACAAATCGGATCGCATTGGCAACACGCATCCTTATCGTGGGGATTCCGGGTCCGGAGACGCCGGCTATCCAAGACTATATTGCCGCATCAGGCATCGCGAGGAGTGTCTTTCTGTTGAACGGCATCTCTGACGATCAGTTGGACTGGTGCTATCGCAACTGCAGCCTGCTCCTGGCGCCGTCAACAATTGAGGGCTTCGGCCTTCCTGTCGCAGAGGCAATGTTGGCCGGATGCCGCGTGGTTTGCTCCGACATCCCAGCCTTTCGCGAACTGGGCGGCAGCTATTGTCATTATGTTTCTTTGAGTCCGCAGGAGGTAGAAGCATTAGCGGATGCGGTCCATTATGCGCTAAGTCAACCACCTCCAGGGCCGGTTGCTTTGCCACAAATATCAGCGCCTGTCATCGCTGAGCAATACCTGGATCTCTATCGATCTCTCTTGCCTGGGAAGATGGCAAGCACAGTCATGCGTCAAGCCCCATCCGCATCAACGGCAGAAGGACGGTACTCCCTATGACCCTCAAGACAAGGCCCAATACTGCAATGGTTCTCGGCGTTCCAGTGGAACCACTTGACATGGAAAGCGCAGTCACGCGAGTCTCGGAAGAACTGGCACTTCACCGCAAAGGTTATGTATGCATGGTCTGCGTGCACGGCATTATGGAAGCACAGCGCGATCCTGACTTTGCGCAGGTTTATGCAGGCGCTAGCATATTGGTGCCAGATGGCGCGCCGACGGTGTGGGTAGGCCGCTGGCAGGGATTCCGCAAGATGCAGCGGGTTGCCGGCCCGGAACTGATGCTGGAAATCATGAGGCGCAAAGCGTTTGCCAATTGCACCCACTTTCTCTACGGTGGAAAGCAGGGCGTAGCTGGCGAATTGCGTGAAACACTTACCCAGCGATTTCCCTGGGTGCGAATTGTTGGCATTCACACCCCACCATTCTGCGACTTGACTCTTCAAGAGGAAGAGTCGCTTGTTACACGAATCCACGAACTGAAGCCGGACATGATATGGGTGGGCCTCGGTACGCCCAAGCAGGATCGCTTCATGATGCGCTTCCTTCCTTTGCTCGACTGCACTTTGATGTTCGGCGTAGGCGCGGCATTTGACTTCCACACGGGGCGAATCAAGGACTCGCCCCAGTGGGTAAAGCGCTCGGGCCTGCAATGGCTGCATCGTCTCATTCAAGACCCGCGCCGTCTGTTCTGGCGCTACTTGTACGATAACCCTGCGTTCGTTTTGCACATTGCGCTGCAGTTGACTGGACTACGCACTTATCCGTCGATGAAGGCTGCTTCAGTCTTCTCTTGCAGGCCGCAGCCTGTTGGTAATCGATGACTTTTGATGCTGCTATTGGCGGGAAGTGAAGTCGCCCGCCACGACAGGATGCCGTTCTCCGAATCGCCGCCAATGCGAAACACGCCGCCGCACTGTTGATTGAAGCCATTTGTTCGGGAGGCGGCGCATCAGAGTTACGGAACAAGGATCGTATCCATTTAATTCTAAATGGTTTAGGGTTGGAATTCATTCTTCCATTTCTTCGGCTTTTCTTTTGTAAA
>Ga0302189_10002083_pt1 | contig 16225 bp, 11 predicted proteins | sample II_Bog_E2_2_FD_194551 | JGI IMG/M metagenome (GOLD analysis project Ga0302189, IMG submission 194551) | Peat permafrost microbial communities from Stordalen Mire near Abisko, Sweden - II_Bog_E2_2 | ecosystem: Environmental > Terrestrial > Soil > Wetlands > Peat | place: Sweden: Abisko...
GTTTGCCCGTCTCGGAATGGAACTTGGCGTTCTGCCGCTCCATGAGTTCCAGATCGAGGTCATCGAGCCAGGGCCCGGCGACGAAGTCGCGCAGCAGCTCGGCCACCATGGCGGGGTTCTCAAACAGACGGTGGTAGAGGTTATCGTGGTCGCGCATGCTCCCTGTCTACCATGGCCGGCCGACGTCGTTGTCGCCGACGGACGACGACCGGTGCAGGATTCCATCCGATTGGCGGCGTGGGTCCAGCCGACGCGGTGAACACACGGCCCGGGCTGGCGCTTGCGCCGCCGCGGGAAGCCGGACTCAGCGGTGGCGCCGTCCCGGCTGCGATGACCGGCGCGGCCCGCCGTTCGCAGACCCGTTCAAAGGGTAACCGCTCAATGGGCTGTGGTAGCCGATTCGCTTGGTCAGTCGCAGACCCATGGGCTCGACCGGTCGCGCGCCTTGGGGGCCCGGGGAAGCTGAATAATTCCATCAGGCGCGAGATTGGGGATTATCGCTAGCTCGGCAAAAAAGTGGCGGATTCCGGCGTTTTTGTCTGTCGAGTGCCCTTGATCATGAGATCCAGCCCCCAAGGCCGACTGAGGTGCCCTGACTGAAGTGCGGAAGGCAGATCGACACGCCCAGCTCTAAGTCCTCGATCGTCAAGTCGGTGCCTTCAATTCAGGGACAGGCGAAATCGTGGAAAGCAACCACCCGTATTGAACGGCTGGAACGAACAGGGAACGGACGAAGGAAGCCGAGTGACGGGTTGCGCTTCCATGCGCACCTGCCGTCTGCTGCCTGGATCTCGCTCCTCAACTGCGCCAAACCACCGAGCGATCACTGCAGATGCATCCTAACCGCTCCAGCTAACCCCCGAGGAACAGCAGCGGCGCGTTCTTCTGATGGCGAATTTCAAAGTCCCGGCCGGCCTACCCATTCCCGGCGGAGAACACCGTTCCGAACAAAGGACTCAAATGTCGCCAATCGACCTAGCACGCCCAAGCGGACACATGCGAAGGAGTTATGTGCCGACCACATCCCCTGCCCGCTCAGATTGGTACGTCACATGCGGCATGACAGCCACAACGGCCCGGCGCCCCTGAAGGCCGCTCCCCGGCCAAGCCGGCGGTGGTGCTAGGTGTCAATTAAGCTATCAAACTAAAGATCGGCGCTATCGGTGCTTTGAACTCCCAGCAGCTGGTCGATTTCCCGCCGCAAATGCTCTAAGCGCGCTCTCTCGTTAGCTAAGATAGGCCTGCCAGTTTCGCGAACAGCCTTCAAGCTAGTCGCCACCCTCTCGAGAGATCCGAAGCTGAACTGCCGAGAGACAGGGCGCTGTCGCTCGCCGGCGCCCGGTGCTTTGTCATTCATACCCGGGCCGTCGCCATCTTTGATTGAGCGAATGGCCCTCACTGTCAGACGCCCTTCACGCGCGAGCCCCAGCAGATGGTCTCGAGCTGGTGAATCTTCGACACGCGCGAGCTCAACAAGCGTATTCTTGGGAATCGCCAGTTCTGACGTCAGAACCGCGGCCAGGAAATCGGCGGGAAGCGTAAGTATGCGCAGCGTCCCACTAACCTCGCTCTTTGATTTGCCAAGAGCGCCGGCGGCTTGTTCCTGGGACCACCCTTTCCCTTGAATCAAGCGCTGTACGCCTCTCGCCTCTTCTATCGGAGAGAGATCGACGCGCTGAAGGTTCTCGAGCAAAGACGCGATCTCGGGATCACCATCATGCTCAATCGCTAAGATTGTTGGCCACTTGCTCAGCTTGGCCGCACGCCAACGACGCTCTCCGGCCACAATGAACCAGCGGCCCCTCGCATTTGAATCGCGACGCAGGAGAATCGGTTGCAACTGGCCGCGCTCGTTCATCGTGTCGGCGAGCAATGAGATATCCTCCTCGCCAAACACCTTCCGTGGCTGATTAGGATCGGGCTGAATAGCCTCCACATCGGCCTCAAAGGTGTGCCGAAACCGGCTCGCTTTGGTGACAAGCACATCGGACGCCTCGTCAATCAGTGTAGATGCGGCCCCAAGGATAGGCGACGGGCGCTTAGTTTTGGCGCTCATGCTACGCGTCCACCGCATCGAGATCGACTGCGTTGACCTCTGCACGCGGAAGAGGTGCTCCCGTCGCGACCGCTAGCGCTAAGCGAACATAGACGAGGGCCGCAGGCGCAGTGGGGGACGCCTCCACAGCTATGCGGCCATTACGCGCGGCATGTCCGAAGATAGCGCTATCAGGAACTGGCTCGAGAACTGGCGCCTTCTCACCCATAGCCGTAACGAGATGAGCGAGGACTTCGCGGTCCACGGACTTTCGTTTCCCGTATTGTGTTGGGAGGATACCGGCGAGTCGTAGGCCGGGGTTAAGGCGTCGCTGCACCTTGCTAATGCTCCCGAGAATAAGACCCACGCCCATGGTATCGTAAGGCTCGGTCCTAACGGGAATGATTACGTCCTCAGCGGCGGCTAGTGCCATCCAGGTCAGCATTCCTAGGTTTGGCGGAGCGTCTATTATGATGAAATCATACGTACTCCGGCAGGGTTGAAGTGCCTCCCGCAACGCTGCATCAAAGCCCGGCTCTCGCTTCCCGTCCGTCTCTGACAATTCTATGTGACTGGGCGCCAAGTCGAAGGGAAGCTGCTGCCCCTGGGCGGAATGTGCGGTCGCGATGATGTCGGTGAGGGGAGTGGTGCCTAGGATTACATTGGACATTGTGCGGCCCTGGCGATACGCCGGCACGGCACCCTCCGCGAAAATCGCCATCGTGGCAGTCGCTTGGGGATCCATGTCGATAAGAAGGACGCGGTGGCCACTGTGCGCCAATGCATAGCTGATGTTCAGTGCGCTAGTAGTCTTTCCAACGCCTCCTTTCTGATTGGCTAGGACGATGGCCCGAGCGTCGTGAGGTCGATCGGCGGCCATTGCGTCCATCTCCATTGCCACGTCCTCCGGAATGGGCTCTCGCCCGTTTTCCCAACGGCTTATCTTAGGTTTGTCATAGCTCCGCTTAAGTCGTCGATTGAGCTCGTCCTTCAGCTCCCCTTGACTAAAACGGAGCTTCAGACGCAACCCACGCAGCTTAGTTCCATCCACGCTACCCCCTTGCGCCGATTCGCGCCGAGTTCTGACGTCAGAACCACATCAAAATTAATTCTTTGCTGGATATCATCAACCTGTCAACGTCAACGTTGACGGTAGATGGTTGAGCCCCGACATCCCCATCTCTCCGATAGTTAGACTAACGCTTTTGTCTAACACCGGGGTCGTCGGAAAGGGGCTGCTGCTTGGTCGAGGCTGCGGTCCGTCATGACCGGCGGTAAGGATACGTTCTGACGTCAGAACACGCCGCTGATTCACCGTTCCGCTGGGCCGCGAGGAGATATCTCCAAGGGCATCACGGGGCGAGCTCCCCGGTCGCAGTCGCAAACCCATCGAATGCCTAATGGGCGCTCACTGCCGCCACAGGGCGGGGGAGGGCAGGGGGCCACCTCACCGCGAGCGACCGCCAGACTATGCATCGATATTCTTGGGGGCTTAGCGCGATTAGCCCATCCGGGACGCCCAAACGGCCAGATGCCCAGTTACGCGGGTGCACACTGTTTCTGGCGCCGGATCTTGGGGAGGCCGTTCCTTCATCATTATCGCAAACTTGGGATCGCCCCCAATGGATCCAACCGACGGTGCGCACGACGGGTGCCTGATCTGCGAATCGAACACCCCCGCTCCTTTATCCGGGACACCGGAGACGAGCGGTGGCCTTCGTGGCCTCTCCTGGTTTCTCGCAATTCCGGGGTCGCCGCTCGATGCACCGCCCCACTGCGGTCAGAGGTCAGCATTGCCTCCCTTGGGTGCTAACAGCGACATGGAGATTCGTCCAACGGATAACGCGACCTTCATGGAGGGACAAGATAGCACTTGGCCCTGTCGTCAATTTGGCTGGCTACCGGAAAGGCGCTCTTTCAACGACAATCCTCTGCCTGCCGACGATCGTGAGGGGCGGCACGACGAGAGCTTCGTTGATTGGCGATTGGGACCTGACGGCGACCGTCGGCCGAGCAGGACGACGCTGATCTGCGTGTGGACTCTGCCGAGGACGAAGTCGACCGATCGCATGGACGCTGCGACGGAACGATTGGTTTGGACCAGTCGACCGAGAGCTCCAGAGCGCCAGGCTAAAGGGCCTCCTTGATGATTACGGGCGTGGACTCTGCCGACGATCGGCACCGACCTGTCGACCAAGTAGAGAGTTCGGCAAGCGCCCAGTGAGGGCCCTGTCGATGGCCATCGGGTGTGGACTCTGCCGACGAGTTCGCCGAAACGCAGGGGCACCGCGCGACAAGACGATCAACGCAGATCAGTCGTCCAAGTAGAGAGTTCGGGAGCGTCAGCCTGAGGGCCTTGTCGATGATCAACTGGTGTGGACTCTGCCGACCGCCCGGCAAGACGATCGGCGCGGACCTGTCGACCAGGCAGCAGAGTAAAGAACGGCCGCCCTGAGGGCCTTGTCGATGACAATCGGTGTGGACTCTGCCGACCAGGTCCGCCGAGCGCAGGGGCGCCGCGCGGCAACCCAATCGGTGTGGACTCTGCCGACCAGGTCCGCCGAGCGCAGGGGCGCCGCGCGGCAACCCAATCGGCGCGGACCTGTCGACCAACAACAGGAGAGGTAGGAACGCCCGCACTGAGCCTTGTCGATGATCAACGGGTGTGGACTCTGCCGACCAGGCCCGCCGAGGGCATGGTAGTAGGCGCACGCCGATCATCTTCGTCACGTCAACCGAGTCGAAGAGCTGGAGAGGGCCCGGCCCTTGTCGATAATTATCTGGCGTGGACTCTGCCGCCGACGCTCGGACGGGCGACCCCGACGCTGCGACGAGGTGATCGGTCCGGAGCAACCCGCCTGACTGCCGCAGATACGCTTACCGACAACTGCCGTGAGCGGCGTGGACTCTGCCGACCGCATCCAAACACCTTGAGAACGGGGGGTGGACTTTGCCGACTGGTCGGTGACACGCTGGGTGTGGACTCTGGCGACCGAATGGCCGAACGCCGCTCAGAACGAGGCCGTGGACTCTGCCGACTGGTCGGTAACCGCTGACGTGGACTTTGCCGACCCGACCCACGAGCGCCCGAGAACCAGGAAAAGGGATGGGGGCGTGGACTTTCCCGGCTAAAATGCGGCGCCACGCGACCGGGCCATGGCGCTCCGAGTCGCTGTTTCCCGGGCGCTGCTAAGAGCGAAATACCCACAACCCGGCGCGTGGACTTTGCCGGCCAAACCCGTGGACTCTGCCGCGCCGCCCACGCAAATTATCCCGACTTATCAGTCTGTTAGAGGATTCTATCCCGTGGACTCTGCCGGAGAAGAGCAAATACGAGTACAAATAACTTCTCAAATTGCTCGGTCGGCAAAGTCCACAGTGACTTTTTCGTTCTAAGCGGACAAGGTCCCGCCAAGCTAGGAGCGCAGGCTATGGGAACGGTCCACGAGCTTCTCGAGACGCACGGGCGAGCAGCAGCTCGTGAGCTAGTGGAGGGTAGACGCGGCGCAAGGATCGTGGAAGCTGCTGCGCGTTGGCAAAGCGACGAGGATATCGGCACGGGGTTCATCTTTTCAGGCTGGTGCCAGACAGGCCTTCCCCACAAGAAGCCTGCTGAAGAGAATGCCGTCTGGAAGGTTCAGACCGACTCCCTAACCTTGCTGGTCGAGCCTGGATTTAGAATAGCGCCGGACGGTGAGCCCGTCTCAGTAGGGGTTCCATACGGCGCTATAGCACGCCTGATCCTCATATATCTCCAAAGCGAAGCGCTAAGAACAGGCTGCCGTGAAGTGGAACTCGGGGGTAGCCTGAGAGCATTCTTAAGGCGTCTATCCGTATCAGTCGGGGGTAAAACGGCCAAAATCGTTAAGGAACAAGCCGAGCGGCTTAGCCGCTGTCGTCTGACCTTCCATTCGAACTGGAAGGGCGCAGGCGTCTTGGTTAATCAGAATATTGTCGATTTTGCAATGTTTGTTGGTTCAGATGCTGGCGACGGACAAGGAAGTCTATTTGTCGAAACGGCTCGTTTAAGCGAGACTTTCTTTAATCAACTGACGCAGCACGCGGTTCCCCTTGATGAAGCGGCTATTAGGCACATTCGGAATTCAAGCATGGCCCTTGACGTTTACTGCTGGTTAGCATACCGCCTTCATGTCCTAAAGTCTCCGAAGCTTCTGACTTGGGCAGCGCTAGCCGGGCAATTCGGCATGGGGATCAAAGAACAGAAGCATTTCCGAGCCGCCTTCTCTGAAGCTCTCTCTCTTGCACTGGCAGTGTATCGGGACGCAAGCGTGACCGTGGCTCGAGAAGGCGTAATACTCCTACCATCGCCACCGCCCGTCCGCAGAGTTCCTGCCGCCATCGGTTAGCTTCTCGTTGTCGCGCATCGCACGTTGCGATGATGGCGCGAACGATTGCCTTCACCTGTGTCCCGCGCGCTGTTGGTGCCGGGCGACGTTCCAGACAGACGGTAACCTCGTCGTCGGTGCCCTCGCCCAATTCAGAAGTCCATTCTATCGCCGCGGCACGGCCGACCACCAGCGCGCTTGGCAAAGCGCGATCCGGCGTCTGGCACTGAGGTCGCCTCGTAGCACATCGCGACGGCGGGTAGAGTGGCGGCGACGGCGCGCGGCTGACAGGGAGTTGGCTTCCTCATCCGGTACCGCTTGGAACAGCAGGTTGCCTGCATGCTGAGGGTCGAGTGGCTTGATGCCCCGTCACGCGCGCCGATAACAAGCCGAACTGGGCCTGCGCAATCAGGAAATAATTCCCGCCACAGCGATAGCGTCGCGCGACTGAAGGTAGAACCTTAGCAAGTTATTATAGCGACTTGAATCGAAAGACTTCCCGCCGTCCGTAGCCGGCTTGGGACTGATTTCCTCTTCCAGTCCCACGTTGTTCCCTCTATGTTCGCCGCGGCAGACGGACAGGAAGATGCAGCCAACGGCCCACATCGCAGTTCTTGCAGCCCTCAGGTCCGAGGTAGAGCGCCTGGGGCGTCGCGTCACGCCGGGCTGCCGGGAGAAGGTCGTGTCGTTCGGCCTTGCCGCGGTCGATGCGGCACTGCCGCGTGGCGGTCTGACACTAGGCGCCTTGCATGAGGTCGCGGGCGTCGGCTGTCAGGTCGAACACGGTACCGCGGCGGCGCTGCTGGCAGCCGGGCTGCTCGCCCAGGTGCCGGGCGAGGTGCTGTGGGTGCTGGAGCAAGCCGATATCCACCCGCCATCGCTCGCTGCCGCCGGCCTGACGCCGGAGCGCGTGGTCTACGTTCGTGCGCGAAAGCCGCAGACCGTGCTGCTCGTCATGGAGGAGGGCCTGCGCCATCGCGACCTGGCGGGCGTCGTCGCCGAATTCAGCGGCGTGCTGGGGCTGACCGCGTCACGCCGGCTGCAGCTGGCGGCCGAGCAGTCCGGCGTCACGGCGTTCCTGCTGCGGCGCAGCCGGTGTTTCGACAACCCAATGCTACTGGAGCCGAGCGCCGCCGTGACCCGCTGGCGGGTGGCCACGGTGCCGTCAGGTCCGCCGCTGCCGCAGGCGCCGGACACCGCGGGGCTGGGCCGTCCGCGCTGGCGCATGGACCTGATCCGGTGTCGCGGCGGCGAGGCGCATTCCTGGATCGTGGAGGCGTTCGATGCGACGGGTCGTTGCCGTCTGGTTGCCGACCTGGCCGACCGACCGGCTGCGGCGGAGCCCCGGCGCGCCGTCGCCTGAGATGCCGCTGATCACCGCGGCGAGCGACGGGCGGCGGATGGTGGTAGCCGCGGCCGATCGCGCCGCGCTGGCGCTGGGCATCCGTCCCGCCATGCCGCTCGCCCATGCCCGCGCCATGGTGCCTGGCCTGACAGTGGTCGACGCCGATCCTGAGGCTGATGCCGCCGCGCTGGCGCGCGTTGCCGCGTGGTGCCTGCGCTATTCGCCGCTCACCGCCAGTGATCCGTCCGACGGCGTATGGATCGACATCACCGGCTGCGCCAACCTGCATGGCGGCGAGGGGGCGCTGCTGGCGGACCTGTTGGAACGGCTCGGCCATGGCGGAACACGCGCGCGCGCCGCGGTCGCCGACACGCCCGGCGCGGCGCACGCTGTGACCCGCTTCACGCCCGAGCCGGCTGCCGTCATCGCCCCCGGTGCCCACCAGGCGGCGATCACGCCGCTGCCGATCGCCGCCCTGCGCCTGCCGCCGGAGACCGTCGGCGCGCTCCGGCGACTGGGCTTCGAGCGGATTGGCCAACTGGCGGAGACCGCGCGGGGACCACTGGTCCGCCGCTTCGGCCAGCAGGTCGCGCTGCGGCTCGACCAGGCATCCGGGCGGGTGTTCGAGCCGATCCAGCCCGTGGTGCCCGACGACGTGGTCGCACATCGGCTCTTGTTCATCGAGCCGCTGCTGACCGCCGAGGCGTTCGGCACCGTCATCGATGAGCTGCTGAACACGGTCTGTGGCAAACTGGAGGCGATAGGGCAGGGGGCCCGGCGCCTGGATCTGCTGTTCGAACGCATCGATGGCTCAATGCAGGCGATCCGCATCGGCACGGCGGCGCCGTCACGCCACGCTGCCCATCTCGCCCATCTGCTCCGGGAGCGGCTGGAAACCGTCGATCCCGGTCTCGGCGTCGAGGCGATGCAGTTGCGCGTGAAGCTGGCCGAGACTCAGGCGTTCCGCCAGGCCGCCGGGTTGGTCGACGGGGACCGACCCGAAACCAGCATCGCCGCGCTGGTCGATCGCATCGAAAATCGCCTTGGACCCGGCAGCGTCTGGCGCGCCGCTTCGGTGGAGAGCGACGTCCCGGAACGCTCGGTCGCCGCCGTCCCGGCCATCGGAGATGCGCCGGCGACCACCTGGCCGCTCACCCTGCCACGCCCGGTGCGCCTGCTTGACCCGCCGCAGCCGGTCGAAGCCATCGCGTTGCTGCCCGACCAGCCGCCGGTCGCCTTCACCTGGCGCCGCAAGCGCCATCGCGTCTGCCGCGCTGACGGCCCCGAACGCGTCCACGGCGAGTGGTGGCGACGCTCTGCCGAGGTTGCCGCGGTGCGCGACTACTTCGCGGTAGAGGACGAGGACGGCTGCCGATTCTGGCTGTTCCGCCGCGGCGACGGCGCCGATCCCGCCACCGGCGACCTGCGCTGGTTCCTGCACGGCCTGTTCTGACTTCCCGAGGATACAATGAGCGACGAGCCCGACCTGCGACCCGCCACCCCGAGCGAGATTGCCGACAGCCTGTCGTTCGCGCTGCGCTACGACGGCCGCCGGCGCGTGCACCATGCCGACGACGCCATGGCGCGCATCACCGCCGACCGGCTGGTCGAGCATCTGCAGCGCAGCGGCTTCGTTGTCCTCAAGCGACCTGACGCGGTCGCCCCATCCGCGAGCCATCACGGCCGGGGGCAGGGGGAGCCATGACGGCTCGGGCCATCGGCGCGACCGCAATTTGAGCGACGGTGGCCGTGACAGGCTATGCCGAGCTGCAGGTGACGACGAACTTCTCGTTCCTGCGCGGTGCCTCGCATGTCGAGGAGCTGTTCGCGCAGGCCAAGTTGCTCGGGCTGCCGGCGATCGGCATCGCCGACCGCAACTCGCTGGCCGGCATCGTGCGCGCGCACCAGCAGGCCGGGGAGAGCGGCGTCCGGCTGGTGGTAGGCTGCCGCCTCGACCTGCGCGACGGCACGGCGTTGCTGGTCTACCCGACCGATCGCGCTGCCTACGCGCAACTGTGCCGGCTGCTGACGCTCGGCAAAGGGCGAGCGGGGAAGGGGAAGTGCGACCTCGGTTGGCAGGATGTGGTGACCCACGGTCAGGGGCTGCTGGCGATCCTGGTTCCCGACGCTGCCGATGCCGGGCTTTCCGTTTGCCTGAATCGCTTGCGGCAGGATTTCGGCGATCGGGCCTATCTGGCGCTCACCCTGCGCCGCCGGCCGGGCGATGCCGTGCGGCTGCGCGAACTCGCCGACCTGGCGCAGGCTGCGCGCGTGCCGACAGTCGCGACCGGCGACGTGCTCTACCACGTGCCGCAGCGCCGGATCCTACAGGATGTCGTGACGTGCATCCGCGAGGGCGTCACCATCGACGACGCCGGCTTCCGGCGCGAGCGCTTCGCCGATCGCCATCTTAAGCCGCCCGCGGAAATGGCCCGCCTGTTCGCCCGCCACCCCGATGCGGTGGCGCGCTCGCTCGAGATCGTCGATCGCTGCCGGTTCAGCCTGTCGGAGCTGCGCTACCAGTATCCCGACGAAGTCGATGAACCCGGCCAGTCGCCCCAACAGAAGCTGGAGCAACTGCTCCGCGGCAGCGCACCGAGCCGCTACCCGGATGGCGTGCCCGACGCGGTGGAGCGACAGTTGCGCCACGAGCTGGCGCTGATCGCCGAGCTGGACTACGCGCCGTATTTCCTGACCGTGCACACCATCGTCGCGTTCGCGCGGTCGAAAGGCATCCTGTGCCAGGGCCGTGGCTCCGCCGCCAACTCGGCGGTCTGCTACGTACTCGGCATCACCAGCATCGACCCGGTGCGCAGCGGTCTGCTGTTTGAGCGTTTCGTCTCGGCCGCCCGCAAGGAGCCGCCCGACATCGATGTCGATTTCGAGCACGAGCGGCGGGAGGAGGTCATCCAATGGGTGTACCAGCACTACGGCCGGGAACGCGCCGCGCTCTGCGCCACGGTGAACCGCTACCGCGCCCGCGGCGCGGTGCGCGAGGTCGGCAAAGTGATGGGGCTGCCGGAGGATGTCACCGGCGCACTGGCCGCCCAGGTCTCCGGCTGGGACGCCGAGGGCGTCCAGGACGACCATGCCGCCGAGCTCAACCTCAACCTCGCTGACCGGCGGTTGAGTCTCACGCTGGAGCTGGCGCGCGAGCTGATCGGTTTTCCGCGGCATCTCGGCCAGCATCCCGGCGGGTTCGTGCTGACCCACGACCGGCTGGACGACCTGGTGCCGATCGAGCCCGCTGCGATGGAGGATCGCCAGGTCATCGAGTGGGACAAGGACGACATCGACACCCTGCGCTTCATGAAGGTCGACGTGCTCGGCCTCGGCATGCTCGGCTGCCTGCGGCGCGCGTTCGATCTGCTGGATAAGCACCGCGGCATGCGGCTCGACATGGCCGGCATCCCGCCGGAGGACCCGGCGACCTACGCGATGATCCGCCGCGCCGACACGCTCGGCACCTTCCAGATCGAGAGCCGGGCGCAGATGGCCATGCTGCCCCGCATGAAGCCGCGTACATTTTACGATCTCGTGATTGAAGTGGCGATCGTCCGGCCCGGGCCGATCCAGGGCGACATGGTGCATCCCTACCTGCGACGACGCGAGGGGATCGAGGCGGTCAGCTATCCGACACCGGAGCTGGAGCGGGTGCTGGGCAAGACGCTCGGCGTGCCGCTGTTCCAGGAGCAGGCGATGCAGGTGGCCATCGTCTGCGCCGGCTTCACGCCGGGCGAAGCCGACCAGCTGCGCCGGTCGATGGCGACCTTCAAGGTCACCGGCGGCGTCAGCCACTTCAAGGACAAGCTTGTCTCCGGGATGGAGGAGCGCGGCTACGCGCGCGAGTTCGCCGAGCAGACGTTTCGCCAGATCGAGGGCTTCGGCAGCTACGGTTTTCCCGAGAGCCACGCTGCGTCGTTCGCGCTCATTGCCTATGCGTCGTGTTGGCTGAAGTGCCACCATCCCGACGTGTTCTGCGCCGCGCTGCTGAACGCGCAGCCGATGGGCTTCTATGCGCCGGCGCAGGTGGTGCGCGACGCGCGCGAGCACGGCATCCAGATCCGCTCGGTGTGCGTCAACGCCTCGCGCTGGGACTGCATGTTGGAGCCGACCGACGGGCGCACCCTGGCGGTCCGGCTCGGCTTGCGGATGGCCAAGGGCCTGTCCAACGAGGACGGCGCCCGCATCATCGCGCATCGCGCCGGCACGCCGTACGGCGGCGTCGAGGAACTCTGGCGTAGGGCAGGGGTCCCGGCCGCCGCGCTGGAGAAGCTCGCCGAGGCCGATGCCTATCGCAGCCTCGGGCTGGACCGGCGCCAGGCGCTGTGGGCGATCCGCGGCCTGGCCGACGAGGCGCTGCCGCTGTTCGTCGCCGCCGACCGCGGCCGCCAGCCGGAGCCGGAGCTTGTCGAGCCGCCAGTCATGCTGGTGTCGATGACCGAGGGCGGCGAGGTGGTGGAGGACTACCGCAGCACCGGCCTCAGCCTCCGCCGCCATCCGGTCGCCTTCCTGCGCCAGGAGCTCGTCGGCCGGAAGATGGTCACCTGCGCCGACCTGGCGCGCACCCGCGACGGGCGCCGGATTATCGTGGCGGGCATCGTGCTGGTCCGGCAGAAGCCGGGGAGTGCACGCGGCGTGCTGTTCATCACCATTGAGGACGAGACCGGGTTCGCCAACCTCATCGTCTGGCCCTCGGTGTTCGAGCAGCAACGCCGGCTGATCCTGAACGCCAGCATGTTGGCCTGCCACGGCCGGGTGCAGCGCGAGGGCGAGGTCATCCACGTGATCACCGACCGGATCGAGGATCTGTCCGGTCTGCTGCGCAGCGTGGGCGAGCGGGAGGAAACGCTGATGGTTCGGCCTGGCCGTGGTGACGAGGCCCGGCATGGCGTGGGATCAGACCCCAGGGGTGGGCGCCGGGTCGGTGACCGCGGGCCGCGGGATATCGACGTCCCCGACTTGACGCAGGGCGGCGGCATCACGGTGCCGACGAGGGACTTCAGGTAGGCCGCACCGCTCTGGCGCAAAACCGCGACGGCCCGCTGGCGTTGAGCCCGGCGTAAGGGAGTGATCGCGATGATCAGAGCTGTGATCTTCGACGTGGACGGGACGCTGGTTGATTCCGTCGATCTTCACGCCAAGGCCTGGCAGGATGCGCTGCGGGATTATGGCTACGAGGTCGCGTTCCAGGACATTCGCGACCAGATCGGGAAGGGGGGTGACCAGCTTCTGCCCGTATTCCTGTCCGCGGACGAACTTGAGTCGAAAGGCGCCGAGCTTGAGCACCATCGCGGCGAGATTTTGAGGCAACGATATCTCTCCAAGATTCAGGCCTTCCCCGGCGTGCGGGCGCTATTCCAGCGGTTGAAGCAGGACGGGATTCAGATCGTGCTGGCTTCGTCAGCGAAGGCGGACGAGTTGGCGGTCTACAAGAAGGTTGCTGACTCCAGGACCTTGTGGATTCCGAGACCTCATCGGACGACGCCGAGAAGTCGAAGCCGCATCCCGACATCTTCAAGGCGGCGTTGTCGCGGCTGAACGCGATCCAGCCGGCCGATGTCGTTGTTGTTGGCGACACGCCGTACGACGCCGAGTCCGCGGGCAAAGCCGGCCTGCGCACGGTTGGCGTGCTCTGCGGAGGCTTCCCGGAACATCGGCTGCGCGAGGCTGGCTGTATCGCGATCTATCGCAACCCGGCAGACTTGCTGCAGCACTACGAACGATCGCCGTTGCGCGTGCCGGCGAAGGACGTACCAGGACAGGACCTCGACTCCAGGCGGCGGGAAATCCTTGAACCAGCCGGTCTCCTTCGGCCAGGTGGTAACGATCCGCTTTCCGGCAGAGCCAACCGGCTGGTTGAGGCGGAGGCATGGGGCGGCTACCGGACCGAGTTCTATCCCACCTACGACTACCGCGCGCTGTATGCGCAGTTGCAAGAGAAAATGAAGTAGCAAGTGTCAGTGGTTTGCCTGTACGCCGCTTGAGCATTCCGGCCGGAGGGCTGGCGCCCGCAATCAGCGTGATGACGGTCGACCGCCTTTCGGGTTCGAAGTCACCCACCACTTGACCGGCTTCGGGTCTGGCTTGCGTCCTTTCGGTTGAGGATTGGTGCGGTGTCGCCGTTGGCATATGGCGAGGCGTCGAAGCGGTCTTCGGCTGGGCGTCCCCTGTCGGCGCGAGCTTTGGAGGCCGCCCCACAGGTCTCTTCGGAACTTGCTGAGACGAGCCCGGGGCGCCAAATCTGGTTTCAAGCGCGTCTTCAGCCTTTCGACGGGCATTGCGCTCGGCTTCCAGCGCCTCGGTCAGCGCCCGCTTGTCTGCCTCCAAACGCTGCGCAGTGTCACGCGCTTCGTCTCGTTCGAGCAAGCCGTGACCGAGTTTGGTTTGGAGATCGTGGATCGTCGCCTGTGCCTCGGTCAGCGCGCGTTCAGCTCGTTGGCGGGCCTCCTGTTCCGACCTCCGTGCCACCTCGACTAAGGCAAGTTTGTTGACGGGCGCTACGCCCTGCGAGGGCCCGCCGTCGCCGGGTTGATCGCGCCGGCCGACCAGAACCACGGGGACCTCGCCATCCCGCACGAAACGACGCTTATGCGGATGTCTGTCGGTGTGCCCCGACGACTGTTGGGGAAAAGACGTCGCTGGTTGGTGTCCAAGCCCAAGTGCCCGGCGCATCTTCAACTCATCGCCGGCCGACGAGTCCTGAGCCGTGTCGGAATGGTCGGGGGCAGATGCAGGTCGATTGGGCATATCAAAATCCCGTCGGCGCTTTGAAGTCTAATGGTCTCATGACTGATGATCGATCATGATTGCGATCCGTCGCGGTGACGATCGGGCGGTCCGGACGCTACGCCGGAACCGGCATAATGGAACGACCTCGAGCTGATCAAAAATAGATTCTGGCCCGCAAGCTATGTGCTCTCTGGTCCTCGCCCGTCAAGCCATCAGCCCTAATTTGGTCGCGCCCGAAATGCGCGCCGGATATCCGCTGGGCGGGCGGAACGCCCAACTTCCTGGATGTCCCCGTGGCTCGGGCTCAGCGCAGGTTCCATCTCGTCGGCGATCGCTGTCGAGAGATCGGCGCCCAAAATGGGTGGCCCAGAGTGGTGCGGTGGGTCAGGATGGTTTGACAAGGCGGGAATACCGCCAAGCGGTTCGATCTCCGCTGACCTTCCGTGGCCCGGTAGGTTCAGGGCGTGAACCATCGAGCGGCCTGGCACCATCTCGGCATCGCGCCCGCCCCGATGGTCAATGGCATGAAATGCTTCGCAGCGGGGCCGCCACTTCGGTGCCATCCTATTTCGGCAATCTTCCCAGGAAAAGGGATGCCATTCCGGGCAGCAATGGGAGGGGAACCATGCAGAACATCGTCCTGCTGTTGCTGTGCCTTGTGGTCGGCATGCTCCTGCGCCGATTTGGCCGGGTTCCGGACAATGCGCATCTCACACTGAACGGGTTTATCATCAACGTCGCACTACCGGCGATGATCCTGCTGCAGATCCATGATATTCGCTTCGATCGGACGCTGCTTGGTGCAGTGGCTATGCCGTGGCTATTGTTCCTTGGCGGCATCGGCGTCTTCAGCGCAGCGGCGCGCGTTCTGTCGCTGTCGCCCGCAACAACCGGTGCGTTGATACTCACAGGCGGTCTCGGCAACACCTCGTTCATGGGCCTGCCGATGATCGAAGCATTCTACGGCAGGAGCGGCATGCCAACCGGTATTCTGATCGACCAGCTTGGAAGCTACCTGGTACTCAGCACGCTTGGGATAACCATCGCCTGCGTATACTCGCGCGGCTCCATGACATGGCGCAGCGTGGCCTTGCGCGTCGGGACATTCCCGCCGTTCATTGCATTGCTGCTGGCTGCGGCGCTGATCAATCTGAGCTATCCGGTCTGGCTGCATGATGTGCTCGCCCGTCTGGCCGGCACGCTGGCGCCGCTCGCACTGGTGTCGATCGGGTTGCAAGTGCGGTTGAGTGCGCTGCGCGGTAATGCGGCGCCACTCGCCATCGGACTTGGATTCAAGCTGATCGCAGCGCCTGCGGCGTTGGCCTTGCTGTATTTCGGGCTGCTCGGCGTGGACGGTGTCAACGCGCGGGTCACATTGTTCGAGGCGGGAATGGGGCCGATGATCGGGGGAGCGATCGTTGCCACGCAATATGGCCTCAATGTCGCGCTGGTGACCTTGATGGTTGGCGTCGGCACGATCGCAGCGTTCGCAACCCTGCCGGCTTGGTGGGCGGTTCTGTCGGCAATCTGATCCTTTTTCCTGCAGGGCCGGGTGGAAACGAGAGCTGAACACCAAGGACACGGTATCCTACCCGTTGCGGGGCCATGTTGGCTTATGACGAGGGCACCGCTGGTGGCTCCATGCGAAGGCTGGCGAAGGCTGAGACCACATCGGTCTGGCCGCATTTCGGGCAGCGTTGCGGGTGGCAGGCTCGGCAGTATGCGCGGCCACAGCCGGGACACGGCGCAAGTCCTGCCGGCGCGACG
>Ga0302189_10002094_pt1 | contig 16206 bp, 16 predicted proteins | sample II_Bog_E2_2_FD_194551 | JGI IMG/M metagenome (GOLD analysis project Ga0302189, IMG submission 194551) | Peat permafrost microbial communities from Stordalen Mire near Abisko, Sweden - II_Bog_E2_2 | ecosystem: Environmental > Terrestrial > Soil > Wetlands > Peat | place: Sweden: Abisko...
AGCCGCGACCTCAGCAGAACTGCGCCGCCGCCGAACGATAGGAGAAGAAATCACTGACTGGTTCATGCCTCCAGTCAATCACCTTCAAGCCGCCAGGAAAAGGATGGCTTTGCCCGGAGCGATACGATTCTTCCGCCGCTTTCGCAGCCCGCCTCGCTGCTTGCCCCGGGTACCACCAAGCCTCTCATCATCCGCTTTGACGGCCCCTACTTCTACTTCCAGAGGCCGCACAAAGCACCCGGCCCTTCCGCACTCCAGGTGCGCGGCACGCCGTTAATCCACGACTTTCAAACCAACAACTTCATGACCCTCGTCATGGAGGCCCACCAAGCCCTCGGCAGTGCTATCCCTCTCGCGCGCTGCCGCGAAATCCAGGTCGCCATCCTCAACAGGGACAACCGCCCCGGCGTCATCAACCTTGCCATCCTGCTCGGTCACTCGACCGCGCTTTCGACCCAGTTCTATCTGGGCCAGCGGCCCATCCCCAGCAGCCAGCCCGACCACTTCGGATTCAAAGCCACCGCCACCCCGGAAACCCTCCGCTTTTCAATCCCCTCCTCCGCCAAACTCCGCGACTTCAACCAGATCACCGTCTTGTTCCTCCCCGGCCAAGCCAACTACGACCAGGGCTCCAAAGTAGCCATCCAGCAGTTCCAACTCATTCCTCGATGATCTGTCCGCAGCCTCAAAATAAATCGTCGCACCGGAAAGGGAAACTAACAGACCTTGCTGACTGGAGATTTGGCTCTGGATGTATCGTTGACATTCTTAGGTTGCCTCTGGACCAACGGCTCCAAGAGAACGGCAACTATTTGTGCATCTCGCTTCGCGCTAAATCGTCTGTGTGCTATTCGACCATGATTGTACCCGCACAGTCTGAAAGGCACGGATTTACTTTCGACGCATGCTAGCTGTATGGAGGCCGCTCGTATGTGCAAGAAGATGAAGAAGCCCCTTCGCTGTAAGATCGTCCTTCGCCTGCCGGATCCGGATCACTCGAGAAGCGCAGTGCTGAATAGCCTGAGCTCAGCAAATTCGCGACGGAACTACAAGTTTGCGATGGAGCAATTCATCACTTGGTACTGTTCCGAGCCCCGGCTCTTTCTGAATCGAGCCGTGGTTCTGAGATTCCGGTTTTACTTAGAGTCCCTCGGACTCGCCGCCGGAATCCGAAGGGTCAAAGGTGTGAAGCAGTTGGGCTCGCGCATTGGCAACTGGTTAACCCGCGATCAAGCCAGGATGTCTTGGAAGAAGCTGATGGGGAAGGCTTGCGCCGTCTTCGTGACCTTGCAGTGATCTCTGTACTTCCTGGTTGCGGATTTCGGCGTGCTGAGCTTTCCGCTCTCAAAGTTGATGACATCCAGGTCAGGCAAGGACATTGGTCCATCGTCGACCTGATTGGCAAAGGCGGTCACATTCGGACCGCGCCTATACCAACTTGGGTGAAGGCCGCCATCGATCGATGGATGTCTTCCTCCAAGGTCACAGCGGGCCGGGTTTTCCGGGCTGTCAGCCGTCACGGTACGCCGTGGGGCAAAGGAATTTCCGAGAACGTCATCTGGAATGTTGTTCGACGGTGCGCGGAACGGATGCAATTGGATCATTTTGCTCCTCGTGATCTGCGCAGGACCTGCGCAAAACTCTGCCATGTGAATGGTGGAGAGCTGGAGCAGATCCAATTCCTCCTCGGACATGTTTCCGTTCTAACTACCGAGCGATACCTGGGAAGCAAGCAGAATCTTGAGGATACTGTGAATGACCGTTTCGGATCCCTCTTCAGATCCGCGCTGGTAGATGTGCGCTAAGACCTGATTTCGCTCATTGAGACGCGAGGCGAATGTTGCTGACTGGTGCACCGGCGAGTGTATGCTGTTGGCTGTATCGAAATCATCCAAAAGAGTGCTCACAATGAAAACCCCTGACGCCACTACGCCCTCGCCTATCGACCGCCGCGAATTTATCAAAACCAGTACTCTAGCTACCGGTGCCCTCGTATTCGGTGTGCCAGCGCTCCTGCGCGCGCAGAATCTCAACAGCAAGTTGAACATTGCCTGCGTCGGACTCGGCGGTAAAGGCAGAAGCGACACGGATGCCTGCGCCGGTGAGAATATTGTCGCTCTGTGCGATGTGGATGCAGGCTCAGAGGCTTACGCGACTCAGACTCAGAAATATCCGGACGCGAAGTTTTTCAAAGATTTCCGCCAGATGCTCGACCAGATGGGAGATCGGATCGATGCGGTCACGGTTTCGACTCCGGATCATATGCACGCGATTGTCGTGTCGGCTGCGATGAAGAGGAACAAGGCTGTCTTTTGCCAGAAACCGCTTACGCAAACGATTTATGAGGCGCGCTACCTGCGGAAAATGGCCAAAGACAAAAAGCTCGCTACCCAGATGGGCAACCAGGGCAGTGCAGCGGATGGTTTGCGCCGCGCGGTGGAGACGATTCAAGACGGGCTTATCGGGCAAGTACATGAAGTTCATGTCTGGACGAACCGCCCGGTCTGGCCTCAGGCAATGGATCGCCCGGTCGGGGACGATCCAATTCCTTCGACTTTGGATTGGGACGTTTGGGTTGGACCGGCTCCGATGCGGCCCTATGTGGGCAGCCGCGATCCAGAGAAGAAAGAGGGAATCTACGAGCCATTCAACTGGCGTGGCTGGCAGGATTTCGGATGTGGCGCGCTGGGCGACATGGGTTGCCACACGGTAAACATGCCGTTTCGCGCTTTGGATCTAGGCGATCCGACTGAGATTGAGGCGATGCCCTTCGGCAAGATGAACAAGGAATCTTATCCCGTAGGTTCCAAGATTCGCTTTGCCTTCCCCAAGCGCACCGGGCACGTTGCACTCGAGCATGCGAGTCTTTTCCATCATTCCCGGAAAGTCGAGCACGATCCGATGACACTGTGGTGGTATGACGGCGGACAGCCTGACCCAGCGGCCCGCGGCGGTCATGACCTGACGAACAAACCGCCGGCGGAGTTGACTGCGGACATCGTCGCGCTGCTCGGCGACTTACCTGATAGTGGTTGCCTCCTCATTGGCGAGGGAGGCATGGTTTTCTCCCCAGACGATTATGGAACGAGTTTCTTCGTCAAGCTGAAGGGGGACGAGAAATTCCTTCACTACACCAAGCACCCGGGGATGGCCCAGTATCCGGAGCGCATTCCGCGCAACCTGTTTGGCAAAAAAGGGACAGGCGGCGTTGGGGCCCACGCGCAGGAATGGCTCACTGCTATCAAGGAGAACAAGCCGGAGTCGTGCTACTCGCGTTTCGACATCGCCGCGCCGCTCACGGAAATCCTGCTGCTTGGCTGCGTGTCGCTGCGTACAGGGCAGAAAATCGAGTGGGACGGACGGAAGATGGAGGCGAAGAACTGTCCTGAGGCTGCGCAATATATACGGCGGCTAGACCGCTCAGGATGGGCTCTTTCATAACGGAAAGAATCAGGGCAAAACCGGACACTGCCCGGGATGCTGAATCACGGAGGTTCAGCATCCCGGGATAGCCTTACTCTTTCGGAACAGAAATGGTGATGTTGCGATAGGCGACGACGCCTTGATGATCCCCTTGAAGGTAGAAGGGGCCCGGCTCCGCCTCATTACTGTCGAGCGCGCCTCCGGTCGGGCCAGGGAGCTCTACATTGTCGTGATACAGTTTGCCGTCGCGCAAGACTGTGACATGCCTGCCGACCAGAGTGATGTCGAAAGCCGTCCATTTGCCGAGACCATTTTCCGAGCCCTGCGGTGGCCCGTACCAACTGTAGATCGCTCCCATCTCATGCGACGGGATCTTTCCACCTTCGGTGCCTATTTGCAGCTCATAGCGCCCACGCATATAGATGCCGCTGTTGCCGCCTTCCACGCAATTCACTTCAATATGTAGTTTGAAGTCCTGGAACTTCTCAGTGGTCCTGATGTTGGCAGCTCCGTGGACGTTGTGACCCGGCACCTCGGGATTGTCGTTCACCAGTTCGCCATCCCGCGCCACCCATTTGCTGTTCGCGACATCTCCAATCGGCTCCCAACCTTTGAGATCCTTGCCGTCAAAGAGGGACCTGGGTTTGGTCCACTGCTTTGGCATCGGCCGATCGAGCGAAGGCGCCTTGACGCCGGCGAGCATCGGCCCATTGGCGTCGCCCCGTTTTTCGATGCCGACTAACCTGTCTGGACTGGGGGAGGTGAGTTCCCAGGTATTTGCCGAACCTGAGCCAGACTGCCCCACAATCACGATCAGCTTGCCCGACTGCATTTGGGCGCCGGCGATGGGATGCCATGCTCCGCCTCTGGGCTGGACGCGACCTTCAATTTTGCCGCCGTTCTCCGTTAACTCCATCCATTGCGGATAAGGTTGGCCGGTGGCGGGAGTGACGGTCATGTCCCAACGGCCGAGAAACTGCTTAACGTCTTGCGCGGCCATGGTTGAAACGAGCGTGGCCGCTAGAACGGGTATCAAAAGAAATCTCACTATTCCTCTTTTCTCAGTGCGCAAGGCACAAACATGGAAGCTCAGACAGCCGCAGCAATCCGACTCAGCTAATGTAACACCCAGCGCAATCAACAGTTTTCTCAACAACTTTTCGTTTTCCAGATGACCTCGAAAGGATGAGCTGAAGTTCCCAGGGGAAGAGTGAAACTGCCGTGCGTTCACGTTTGCGGGAAACAGATCCCAGAGTGATATAAATTATGTGCATTCACGGAACGACTTTCCAGAGGGCTAAAATGCCTGACCAATCCGGTCCTGGTACCTTTTCTCGCAGTTTCAATCGTCGCCGCTTTCTACAAACTGCAGGATCAGCGGCTATTCTGCCCGCAATACTTCGCGGTGCTGCGGCACAAACTCCGGCCACGTCCCCCAACAATCGCATCAATCTGGGCGTGATCGGAATGGGTTGGCAAGGGCCCAACAACACGGATGCATTCCTGACTTTGCCAGACTGCCAGGTGGTTGCCGCGTGCGATATCGATGCCAATCACCTGCAAGCAGCCGTCAAGAAGGTTAATGACGCATACGGGAACGAGGACTGCCGAAGGTATCACGATTACCGTGAGTTGCTGGGTCGCGAGGATATCGATGCCGTGATGATCGCGGTTCCCGACCACTGGCATGAGATCGTTGCCACGGAGGCGGCGCGGCGCAAAAAGGATGTCTACGGTGAAAAGCCGCTCGCGCACACCATTGCGGAACAGCAATCCATCGTGCGCGCTGTCCAGCAGAACAAGATCATCTGGCAGATGGGATCGTGGCAGCGTTCTGTTCCGATGTTTCATAAGGCCGCGGAGATCGTTCGGAACGGGCTGATCGGTGATGTGACCCGCGTTGAAGTTGGCTTGCCCGGAGGCAATTCCGACTTTGATGGTGTTGGCAAGGAGGCGCTCGCAAAGCTCATCTCGCAAGGCAAAACCGTGGCCAGTCTGGAGCAGATCGTATCCGGCACCCCGGCGTGGAATGCGCTGGTCACAGATCCTCCCAAGGAACTGGACTACGAAACGTGGATTGGGCCCTCGAAGATGGAGCCCTACATCAGGGCCCGCTCTCACAAGTCCTGGCGCTGGAATTACAACACCGGCGGCGGCCAACTGCTGGATTGGATTGGTCATCACTGCGATATCGCCCACTGGGGGCTCGACTTCGATCACACCGGTCCGATGGAGGTGGAAGGCAGCGGCGAATTGCCGCCACCCACCGCGGTGTGGAACACGGCACCGAAATATCGTTTCGAATTGAAGTACCCGCGCGGCGTCACGATGACCATTGCCGGAGGCCACCCCGATATCAAGTCTGGAGTGAAATGGATCGGAACCGAGGGATGGGTCTGGGTGGATCGCGAAGGGTTTGACGCCTCGAATCCGGCATGGAAGCAGGGTAAATACCTGCCTCGGGAATTGCGGAAGGTCAAGCTGTACACCTCGTCCGATCATCAGCAGAACTTCCTGGATTGCATCAAAACGCGTCAAGCCACTCTGACGCCAGTGGAAGTCGGCCATAATTCGGCGCTTCCCGGACACCTTTGCCTGATCTCGATGCTGACAGGGAAAAAGATCCGCTGGGATGCAAAGGAAGAAAAGATCATCGGCGATCCGGAAGCGAGCAAATTAATGACGCGCGAATACCGCGGTCCCTGGAAGATGAGCTAACCCCTCAACCGTCCAAAGACGGTCTTGATTCAGCGTGGGTTACGCATTCTGGAACGGCCCGGAAATTGCGCATTCTGGCCGGAGCACCGGTTGACGATACAATGGTTAGTTCGCTTCGAGAAGCCGGATAGATACGCCCAAGTTTGTCGAGGGGCGCGAATTCGATATTCCCTGGAAGGACTCACTGAAAGGGAATGCGGGCCACAGAATGAACTCTACGTTTAACGCATCTTTACCGCCGAGGAAACATGGCAACCACAACTGAAGTAAAAGTGCTTCCAATCCAGAGAGGCAACTGGGATTTTACCTTTGCGTTCATGTCTTTGCGCCTCTGGCTTGGCGTTCGTGCCCTGTTCGTAGGCATTCAAAAATACGCTGCCTACAAGTCGGTTGCTACGCCGCTCATCGATCCTTCAACCGGGCAGCCGGACGCAAGCGGCGTAATGGTCAACGTGAGCGTAAAGTCATACGCGCTGGCCAACTACGCGGGCATGCCTGCGAGTCTCGGCGACAAATTCGCTCATGACCCGCTCTTCCCAAAATTCGCATTGACGCTGTTCGACAAGATGCTGGGTCCCGTATTCATTGTGACCGGAATCATGCTCATCATTGGCCTGGGCACACGACTCTCCTTGCTTATCCAGGGATTGCTCTTCATTGCGTTGACGATTGGCCTGGTGCTGATCGATGCGAACGACGGCGTTGCTTATCTTGGCATCCACATCGGTCTGGTAGCAGGTGCGTTTTTGCTCGTCCAGCACAACAGGTTTGCGGTACTCAAAAGATGGTAGACAAGTTGAATCGTCGTGAATTTATCAGTGCTACGGCCGTGGCGGGCGCAGCGATGCTGCTGGAGGCCTGCAAGTCCAACTCCGGCGTACAGCCCGCCGTCAAGAAGTCATCCCTGAACACGATCAACGTTGCTCTGATCGGCTATGGCGAGGAGGGCAAGGTCCTGCTCGAATCCCTGCTCAATATTGAGGGTGTCCGACTGGTGGCCCTTTGCGACATCTGGGACTACCACCGTGGCGAAGGCCAGCGCTATCTGCAGAAACTCGGCAACGAGGTTCGCTCGTACGAGAATTACGAAGATCTGCTCGCTAAGGAAAAGGACCTGCAAGCGGTCTTTATCGCCACGCCGGACTTCTGCCATGCGGAGATGACCAACACTTGCCTCAAAGCCGGCCTGCATGTGTACTGCGAAAAGATGATGAGCAACACAATCGAAGGTGCGCGCTCTATGGTGCAGACCCAGCGCGAAACCGGAAAGCTGTTGCAGATCGGCCATCAACGCCGCAGCAATCCACGGTATTTGTTTACGTTGAACCGACTGCTTCACGATGCCCAATTCTGCGGCCGCCTCACCGCGGTGCAGGGACAATGGAATCGCGCGGTGAAGGAGGACTTCGGCTGGCCGAAGAAATTCGAGATGCCCGCGCCGATGCTCGCAAAGTATGGCTACAAGGACATGCACCAGTTCCGCAACTGGCGTTGGTACAAAGGCCTGGGCGGCGGCCCTTTATCCGATCTGGGAGCGCACCAGATCGATATCTTCAATTGGTGGCTCGGCACCACGCCAAGTTCCGTCGTCGCCAGCGGTGGCCTGGACTACTTCAAGAACCACGACTGGTACGACAACGCGATGGTGATCTACGAATATCCGCTTGCCGAGGGTGTGGCGCGCGCCTTCTACCAGGTGCAGACCACGACCAGTTCGGGTGGCGGCTATTTCGAGTCCTTCATGGGCGATGATGGCACCATCAAGATGTCTGAAGATCCCTCGATCTGCGCCATCTATCGTGAGGCTCGCGCCGATGCTGTCTCATGGGACGACCTTGCGCAGAAGGGCTACGTGCGGGCCGTTCAGGCCTCCGCGGACGCTGCAAGAGTCGACGTGCGGGAAACAGCACAGCTGGCACAGTACGAGATTCCCGTGTTCTTCAATAAACCCCCGCATCAACCGCATCTCGAAAACTTCTTCAACGCGATCCGTGGCACAGCAAAGTTGAACTGTCCCGCCGACGAGGCTTTCACGAGCGAGTACGTCATTCACAAAGCCAACGAAGCGGTTGGCGCCGAGAAGAAGATCCTGATCACGAAGGAAGAAGTGAAGGCCTGAGACTATGAAAACAATCCTTTCCCGCATTTGCCCAATTGTCGTCGTATCGCTTGTAGCCGTAGCCGCTCTTGCGCAGGACAAGGTCCCGCTGAAGACGCAGCTGCCTCGCCCTCTCTTTGTGGGCACGCCGGTTCCGCTCAACGTACCGAATCTTGAACCTCCCATGAAAGGCAAGCGACCCGACTTTTTGGTCCCTTCGGGCACCATCAACCTGGCCAAGGGCAAGAAGGTGACGGCCAGCGACAATAGCCCAATCGTCGGTACCCTGGACATGGTCACGGATGGAGACAAAGCCGGCGACGAAGGCTCGTGGGTCGAACTAGGGCCGGGCAAGCAATGGGTGCAGATCGACCTGGCAAGAAACGCAAATATCTATGCTGTCCTCGTATGGCATTTCCACTCGCAGGCACGCGTTTATCGCGACGTGGTGGTCCAGGTGTCGGACGACCCCAACTTCAGGTCAGGCGTGACGACGATCTTCAACAGTGACTTCAAAGGCGAGCTCGGACTTGGCGCTGGAAAAGATCTGAACTACGTCGAAACGTACCAGGGCAAGCTGATCGACGCCAAGGGCGCGAAGGGCCGTTACGTTCGCCTTTACAGCAACGGAAACACCACCAACAAACTAAATGACTACATCGAGGTTGAAGTCTGGGGCAAACCTGCCTGAGGTCACGCGTTCCGTCGATACTCCGATGGGGCGAGGAGCTACTGGTACGCGCTGGGCGCGATGGCTTGCCTTTCTAGCTATCGCGCTCGTCGGATTGGCGGTTCGCCTTCCGCAGTTGGACGTGCGGCCCATGCACACCGACGAAGCCGTCAACGCGTATGTTGTTGGACAGCTGCTTGCCGGAGAGCCGTTTACCTATGATCCGCAGGATCGTCACGGTCCTGCTTTGGCGGCCCTCGCACTGCCGATGGCCAGAATTCAAGGGGCGAAGTCTTTTTCCGATCTGACTGAATCGGAGCTGCGCCTGACGTCCGTTGTGGCTGGAACGATCATGATTCTCCTCTTCGGCGCTGCCGTCGAGATATTCGGATTTGTGCCCAGTCTTCTTGCAGCGCTGCTGTATGCAGTTGCGCCGCTGCCCGTCTACTACGACAGGTACTTCATCCACGAACCTCTTTTCTGCCTGGCCACCCTGGGGCTCATCCTGTCAGGTTGGTATGCGTGCAAGACACATTCCATCGGCCGGGCCATGCTCGCAGGCGCCTGCGCAGCGCTGATGTTCGCGTGCAAGGAAACCGCGATCCTCCACCTGTTTGCTCTAGCCATGGCTGCGCTTATATACAGGGTGTGGAATCCGCGTGTCTCAGGCTTCTTCAAATCATCCGGCCTCAAACCACTCCTCGCGGCCTTGGCCACATTCCTCGCAGTGACCGTGATTCTGTTTACCTGGTTCGGCAGAAGCTGGAAATCCCTCGGCGCGCTTTTCCGCATCACCACGAATGTTCTTGCGCGCGCGGCGGGGCAGGGTCATCAGCAACCCTTCTGGTATTACGGTCGTCTCCTCGCCAGCGGTTGGTCCGGTGGACTGTTGCTGGCCCTTGCGGGCTTTGGACTTTTCATCGCCATCAAAAGGCGCAATGCCTCTCCATATCTATTTCTCGCGTGTTATTGCTTTATCATCGCCGCAATCTACAGCCTGATTCCTTACAAGACGCCCTGGTTGGCGCTCAACCTCTGGCTGCCTCTGGCTATATTCGCCGGTATGACCCTGGAGTTGCTGTGGCGCTGGACAGAAGTGCGGTTTGGCAGGCGCGTTTGGATTCCAGCATTCTGCATCCTCGCATGCGCAGGCGTGTTGATTGAGCACGACACCCGCCACAGGGTCTTTCTCCAACCCGCCGAGGAAACCAACCCCTACGCCTATGCCCAAACGTCCGACGACATTCTGGGCCTTCCAACAGAAATAGCGGATATGGCTCGCCGCGACGGAATCAATTCTCCACGCATCGCGGTGATCGCTGCCGATCCCTGGCCGCTGCCGTGGTACTTGCGCCGCTTCAGGCAAGTCGGCTTCTGGCAGCCCGGCCAGCAAGCGCCGGATGCGGATTTCTATGTCACCTCCACCGAGGCTGCGGAGCAATATGCCGACAGATTGCGAGGCTTTCGGCCAGATTTCTTCGGGAGCCGCCCAGGCGTGCTGATCCTGGTATGGCTGCCGGAACCGAAATGAATCGCCATGGCTGAGATCCACAATTTCAACCACGCCGCTATGGCGACCCACTTTCAAGTGCGCATCGCGTGCGACGACAAAGCCTATGCTTCCCAGGCTGCGCAGGCGGCCTTCGATCTTCTGGGTTCGCTCGAATCGCATTTGAGCCGGTTCCGACCCGATAGCGACATTGCGCGGATTGTAGATCTGGCTCCAGGCGAAACGATGCGTTTGAGCGACCCTGCCTTCGCCTGCCTGCAAGTTGCGAAAAGCATGGACGAAGCCACACGCAGTGCTTTCTGCCCAACGCCTGCCGCGCTGAAGACGCAACCCTCCCTTCCGCAGTGGAATTTGCTCCCGGACGAGCATTCAATTCTCTGCGTCAGCGGCCGGCTTGAATTCGATCTAGGCGCCATCGGCAAAGGATTCGCGCTCGATCGCATCGCCGCACTGCTCCGAGACTGGGACTGCCCTTCCTTCCTCCTCGTTGCGGGTGGCAGCAGCATTCTCGCCGGAGATCAACTGGAGGGTCACCTCGGCTGGTCGTGTGGTTTGGGTGAGGACGATTCCTCGGTGAGGCTTCTGCTCACTCATGCCTCGCTGAGCGGTTCAGGTTTGGCAGTAAAGGGAAACCACATCCTTGATCCGCGTACTGGCCAGGCCGCACTGCGTCAAAACCGTGCCTGGGTCCTCGCCGATACAGCATCCGAATCGGACGCCCTTTCAACCGCCTGCATGGTTCTCAGCGAGCCCGAGATAGAGGAGGTGCTTGCTCAGAATGATTCATGGCTGGCGTTCCTCCAAACCGGCAATTCCGTCCTGTCGGTTGGTCGTCGCATAGCGCCGATCGAAGCGCAAGATGGGCGCTCCAGTTAGGTCGCACGGGAAAGAGCGTGCATCTCGAATCCACTGTCGCTCATTCGTAAGCTCATTCTGGTTCTGTTACACAGGTACGGGATGCAGGATCGATCCTCGCAAACAAGCTTCGCTTTAACACGGCACTCTCAATGAGTGATAAATCTCTAGTGCCGTATCGACAGTGCTCCGTGTGCAGGGATTTCCGGTTCGGTGGTTAAACAATGCACGTTAACCTTGAATGCTTTTTCAACCTTTATGTACCTAACCGCAGGTGTTGTCGCGGTACCTTTGACCGTGCCTCTCATGCGAGCCATTGATTTGGGCAAAGGCGCGATCCAGGCAACATTGCCTGCACAAAAAGAGAAGGACACGGAGTGAGCCCAGAAACGTCCTGGTGAAAAAACCAGATGTTATGCGGCGCTATGCTGCGGTGGTCGCTCGAAGATGACAAAGCAGGTTTGGCAGTCGTCTAATGCGTGCTTCCGTGTACCTCGCGCCGCCGGTTTCCTGAGTTGTGCATAATCGCCAATGCGCTCAACGACCGCGGATAGGGAACTAAATGTCGCCAATGGTTCGTCGATTGTCGTAGGCAAACCATCAATTTTCTCGAACAGTATGGCCGTGCTACGCAAGAAGTTCCAGTTGAACGGGACGGACAGGTTCATTGAGTGGAGGCTTCCTGCCTGACATGCTCCCGCGCATCTCTTGCGCGAGTCGAATCACAAGCGGTAGAGCAAGATGGTCCGCATCGTTGTGATGAACGAAGGCAGTGTCTGCAGTCCAGTGAATGCCGGCGATTGGCCTGGTCGTGAGAACTGGGTCGATGAGTGTTTTCTGGTCGATGAGCGCCACTCCATATCCGGCGCGAACCATCCATTGAATATCGGCTGGAGTAGTAGCTGAACAGGAAACCTCCGGGACAATTCCAACTTGCGTCAGCATTTCCATCAGTCGATTGTGCGCGGATGGATGCACAGTCGGGTCACGGAATATCTTCAGTCGTTCAGCCAGATCGGAAAGCGAGACCTGGGCATTGCGTGCCAGAGGGTCATCCTTTTGCATGCACACTACCAGTGGTTCGCACGAAACTTGTTGCGTTACCCACTCTTGGCCGTCAATAGGCATCGGAAACAGTGCTCCATCGAGTGTTCCTTCTTCAAGCCGATGAAGCAAATGCAATGGGTCGCCTCCCGACAGATGAATCAGGCAATCCGGGAGCAGCCTGGCATAGGCATCGCGAAAGAGCTGAAGCAGGTCTGGATTGATGAAGGATGAAAATCCGAGCCGGAATGGCGGTACATCGCCTCTGTGAACAGCTCGCGCCATGGCAATGATCTTGGTTCGTTTAAGAAGTGCTTCCTGGGCGTACGCGACGATCATCTGCCCTGCTGGCGTGATACGCACGCCCTGGCGAGTTCGCACGAAAACCGGAAATCCCAGCGCGTCTTCGAGATCCTTGACCTGTTTGCTGAGGGACGGTTGCGCAAGAAAGAGTCTTTCCGCGGCGCGTGTAATGGTGGCCGCCTCTGCCACCGCGACGATGTACTTCAAATGCCTGAACTCCACGAGATCTGACATGGCATTGAACTCCTCTGCTTGAAGGTTGCGTTCCAAGGCAAGAAGTGAATCACCCGTGCGAAAGTCGATCTCTATGCCAGCTTCGACAGAAAGTACCATCCGAGTCAATAAGGCACTTTTTTGTTCCCTTGTCGCGGCAACCGAATCCGTGTCTTCCATAGACAAAAAGTATGGCGGCATAGACAGGAAATATTGGACTGTTTGAGCAGAACCGTGCAGGCTTTTTCTATCCTGTCCGCGGCTTAGCAACGTACCGAAGCGTTGATATGACTGCAGGGAGAATCTGAACGACCAGGAGGAACCGATGGCGTCTGAAGTTCTTTCGTCAATACGCGACATTCTGGAGGATGAGCGGAGTAAGAGTCTGCGAAAGCCCGTGTTGCCCGTGGATTTCGTTCCAGAGCGATTCCTCGACACTGAGGAGGCCGCGGCCATCATGAAGATTCATCCGAAAACGTTGCAGAAATTGGCACGCAAGGGCTTGGTGCACGGAATTCACGTCGGAAAGCTCTGGCGGTTTCGTGCGTCCGAGATCGAAGAGTGGGCTCAAAGGCAAATGGCGAGTTGAGCAAAAAAGTGACGACCTCTGCCCGGCGCAGCGTTACCATACGGATAGCCATTCGTTGCGCCTCAACAGGAGAAATCATGTCGAGGCGAATAAGGTATCAACAAGGAAGCGTGCAACGCGAAAAGCGGCAGAGTGGGTCCGACGTTTGGGTCTTCCGGTGGTGGGAACGCAGCAGCAGCCAGTGGGGACAGTTCCCCGGAAGGCCCTGGCGGATGAAGTTGACCACCTTCTCCGGTCAGATCGAGCCCAACCTCGGATCGCAGGAGGCAGAGGTGGGCCTGACGATCGATCAGGCGATCGAGGAGGGCTTGGTTGAGTTGGAAGCCACCAAGGCGAGAAAAACATACCTGTCAGCGTGTGGTGAGAACTCTGGTACCTGGGGACACAAGTTTGCGAGTATCTATCGAGCGCGTTCGGAGGATTGGGTCAAGGCGAGCAATATCCGGGAAGTCGACACCCGCTGGAGCACTTGGGGCTGGTTGGATTAAACATGATCAGCCGGTTGGTTTCAGGCTTGCTTTTTGGGGTTCGGCCCTTCGACTTGGAGGCGCTGTCCCTTACGATAGTGATGGTGAGACCGGAGACGCCTACAAGGCTGGCTTTCGCTCCCATTCCGTGCTCGGATCGAAGTCTTCTACCTCTGAGCCGTAATCCGGTACAAACCTCAAAATTTGTCCCATGAACGGATGCCAGGACACCAAAATCCTTATTCATCTGGTAGACTTAATCTTGTCGTTGCAGTGGTGAATTTGGTGTCCAGTTTGGTTTTCAAAGAAGGGCCAAAACTAAGTCCTCGGCAGCGAAAAGGGAGAATGAAGCGAAAAAGCGAAAGCTGAGAAACGCTTGATTCTATGTGACATATAGCCACGTTGTTGAAAACAATTTTGGGGACGTAGCTCAGTTGGTTAGAGCGCTGCCCTGTCACGGCAGAGGTCGCGGGTTCGAGCCCCGTCGTCCCCGCCATACAAAGCAAAGGACTTAGCTTCGTATGGCACCCACAGTGACAATCCACAATCCGATCCACAATTTACTGCACCAGGTGGCTTCCGAGTCCCACTGCACTCAGGAATGCGCCTTGCGCTGCCTGTTTTTCGTCGCGATCATCCTGCGTGTAGAGGTTCATGGTCGTGCGGATATCGCTATGCCGCAACATACCTTGCACCGTCTTCGGATCGACCTTTCCCTTGTTCACGAGCCAGGTGCTTAAGCTGTGCCGCAGGTTGTGAAGACCGAAGCGCTGCCCCTTCGCGAGTACGACGCCAGCGCTGATTGCCGCCGGCCGCAGATGATCCTGCACGAACGTCGACGCCCAGATAGGTACTTTGCCGTCCTTGAGCAGCGACGGAAAGACGAAATCATCGACCTTCGAATGTGGGCTCTGCGCACGCCATTCCTTCAGATACTGCGCCAGTACCGGATGCATCGGCACATAGCCGTTCGAGGCCGCCGTCTTGGTCTCGCCGTCCTCCCCCTTCGCCCATCGCTTCGATATGCGGATTTGCCCGTCGCTCCACAGGATGTCCGACCAGCGCAGCGAGATGATCTCGGATGCGCGAAGCGCCGTGGCGGCGCAAGTCAGGACCAGCGTGTAATGCAGCGGGGTTGTCAGCTTATTGAGAATGGCTAGGGTTTGCTGCGGCGTGATAACGACTGCCTTGTAAAGGGATTGAGAACGCGTCTCGACATGCTCCACCGGATTCTTATCGACGCGCTCATGCAGGATGCCGACCTTATAGACCCGGAGCATGATGCCGCGGATCTTGGAGACCGTCGTCCAGGCCAGTCCATTGACAGTATGAAGCGACTTCATCCAACGCTGAATTTCCAGCGGTCGGATATCGCCAGCGAGCTCATTGCCCCAGCGGGCAACGAGGTAGTCCCGAACGTAATGCTCGACGATCGGGATAGTGTTGACCGACTTTTGGCGCACTGCATCGTCGCCAAAATCAGCCTTCAAATAGAATTCCGCGAGGGCTTCGAAGCGGATGCGAGTACCAGATTCTTCACTGTTGATACGAACGAGCAGCCCTAATCTGTCTACCTCACGCCAGGCAGCCTTCTCAGTAGCGAAATCCCTGAGAAGGCCAACTGGCAAGGTGTTTTCCTTGCGGCTGCCATCCGCTGTGTTGAGTCGGTAGCGAAGCATCCAAACATCTCCGCCCTTGCGGGACACGATTCTGAGTGATCCCCTCTGATATGCCATAACGTCTCATTTCAGTAGGGAACGCCTAATGATTGGATGATACGCCTGCTCGCATTCAGGCGGTCGACGGGAATTCGTGCCCTGTTTGCGATCAATCGCAGCAGCGAGTTCCGAGAGGCGGAATACCCATGTCTTGCGCATTGCGCCAGTTCCGATAGGGTAGGCGCCGGTGATCCCGCGACGGGCGAGGTCCATTAAGAAACGCCGGCTAATTCCCATGAAATCAGCTGCTTCCTGGGCGGATACAAACGGTTCCGGTGCCAAGAAGAGCTTCGGCGTATCCGCTCGCGTGTTCAGCAATCGCTCAGAGTCCTGAAGATGTTGATTTGAAACTGCTACCGGGTTTGTCGCAGACATACAAAACTCCCCATCCTAGAGTCCGGCTCGGATAAGGCCGGCGAATGGCAGAATGTTGAGCTAGTTCGAGTATTCGGTCAAATCCTCTGTTTCAATTGGCCTTTATCGGCGCAAAACGAGATCAATCAGGCGCCCCTTTGCACCAGAATGCTTATGGCATTTGACCGAGTTCGAGAACGGGCGCACGCTTCCATCGCTGTTGGAAATTCGGGTGGAATCTGGA
>Ga0302189_10002100_pt1 | contig 16193 bp, 11 predicted proteins | sample II_Bog_E2_2_FD_194551 | JGI IMG/M metagenome (GOLD analysis project Ga0302189, IMG submission 194551) | Peat permafrost microbial communities from Stordalen Mire near Abisko, Sweden - II_Bog_E2_2 | ecosystem: Environmental > Terrestrial > Soil > Wetlands > Peat | place: Sweden: Abisko...
TGACACCAACCGCACCAGTGGCAATTGTTTTAAGCCTCTTTTCATGAACACTCCCCTCGAACAGTTCATCAATATGATCGTAGACTATCGAGTGCCAGCCACCAAATCTTGCATGTTCCATTTCTATACCAACATCGCCTTGGGTTGTGCATGAACATTACCTTACCTATCTGCGCGACCTAGATCCAGAAAAAAATGAGGGGAGTCATGAGATTGCGCCTGGTTGTTTTGAGATGGCTAAGCGGCTCCTGGTCTCCGGCGCATGCGTTTGTAACACCAAAGCCTGAGGACCCGCAGCGCAACCGATGAGGTCCGTGTTGGATACTATGGATTTTAACAAATTCACCGCCTGGCATTGGGAGATGGTGTCGGACTGGTCGATTTGTAGTACCGCTTCCTGACCTCTGTCGGCTCTTTAGGTCGGCTTATGTTAATTTTATAGGAGCAGCGCGTCGATCTGCATTCCAAGGTGGGCAATCTGGCCTTAAGTCCCATCGGGATCGATGGTGGTCTCCCCTCTGGAATCCCTATATGGATGAGCGTTTCTCTCAGGGATGGGTTTTAGATATGTCCGCTTTTCGCCTCATACTCAACAAAATGGCCTGTGAGTGGGACAATGTTTCCGCTCATGTGAGATTCCCGTTTGTCGGTGCCAAGCTGATGCGGGCGATGAGGGCGCGTCCAGCCAAACTTCAGATCGCGACAACCAATATCCGGCGTTATCCCGACAGCGCCAACGATCCCGGCTCTGACCGGTCACCTATCCCCTCTCGCCCACCCGTGCCGGCAGCCGGTGGTACCCAAGGCTGGAAAAACAGACCAGGAAGAAGACAACCGACAGAGGATTCCCGACGTTAACCCCGTGTCCTTCAAAGATGCCGTAAATCCAATAAACGACAATGACTGTCACAACCATCGTCCCGGCCGTGTGATATCCGGCGGCCATCAGCCTCAGGCCATTGCGCAGGCACACCCAGGAAAAGAAGGTGAAACCGGCCAGTGCGAAAACGCCGCCTTCGATCAGCAAGGTCAATACCAGATTGTGGGAATAAAGATCCAGCCCCAATCGCTCCACCTGCTGCCCATAGCCGACACCGAATACCGGGCTGGTCAACCACAATTCGACCGCCGCCTGCCAGATGACGGTGCGACCGGAAAAGCCCGAATCAAGACCGCGATCTGCGTTATCCGCCAATAGCACGTCATCCAACACAAAATCGGTAATCGCCGATCGGGCGGCCAACGCCACCAGTACCGCCCCGAACAGCAACAGCAGTATCGCGGTTCGGGCATGCTCGGGACTGCGGCGGGCAAACGCACGATAACTGCAAAGCGCGTAGGTGAATACCGCAACCACGATGCCGAGCATCGCGGCACGCGACGACGCGATCCAGGTCACTCCCAAGGCCAACGCCAACAGAACCCCCTGGGCCGCCCGGAAGGGCAGCCCGACCGCCAGCAGAGCGACCACCAGCGCGAACAAACCGTAAATATTGGGATGCAGGCCATCCGCCGTAAAGTAAAGCCCACTGCGCCGCTGGACCAGAAGGTCATCCAGAACCGAAAGGTCGTGATCAAGCCCCGAGCCGAGATTGAGTTGGAGGTCGATATTCAAGGCCAGTACCGTCGTCACAGCAAGGGTCACGGCCCCCAATGCGGCGAAGGTCCGATAGCTGGCTTCGCTTTCGGGCGAGAGTAGAACCATGCCCAGCACCGCATAACACACGACCACGGCCAACCCGACAACCGTCGAAGCCTCGATGTCGTCGATATTCATGTAAATACTAGGAATAAAGGGCAGGATCAAGAGCATCAGCATTGCCGCAGATTCCATGAAGGCCCGAAGACGCAGGTGAATCGCCAGCGCCACAAAGGTGACGACCGTAACACCGAAGACCGAAGCGCCGTAAATAACTTTCCAGTCGTCGTCGTACAGCACCATCAGTAGCGGCAGCGATGCCATCGAAAGCGATTGCAACGCCTGTGTGACAAATCTCATGATCAGGTCCCGTCCTTGATCCGAAGCGACAGGCTGGTCTCGTCGATCTCGACGATGTGGCCCGGCGGGTTGCGTTCGGGATTGACCGTTACCCGGCGCAGCTTGGCGGCCGGCATCCAGGCGGCGGCCTCCCGGCTGACCGCCAGCGTCACGGACAGATGGAACAAGGTGGCCAACGCAACGTCACCGCTCGGGCTGACCAAGAGAACCTGCGGTGTTCGCCGGGTCAGCCCATGGCCGGCAATTTTGGACAGCAAAACCACAGCCAGGCAGACCAGCGGCGCCCGCAGCCATACTGCAGCCATCGCCGGCTGTCTCCGACGGTACAGATACAGGACAAACAGCGTGGCGAGCCCAGGCCGGTATCGGCCGTCACCCAGCGGCGTAACGGCTTCGAAAAGATCGGGTCCGCTCAGGCCCATGCCGGCTCCAGACAAAAACGACGGCAGGACAGCCGGTGAAATGGGATTTCGCGACCAGGGTCGGTCAGCATCGCCATAGCCCGGCCTTTTCAAGCCACCACGCGGCCAGACCATAAAGGCCGCGGCAGGGCCGGAGCAAGAGTTGCCGCACCAGGATTCCGGGGAGTTTGTGCACCAGCCGCATCGCGAAGGCCCGGCGTCGCGGATGGTCCCGATGGGCGGCAAACCGCCAATCGGTTCGATGCCAGAGCAGGCGCTGGTGCAGGGGACCGATGCCTGAAGGGGACGGCGGGTGTTCCAGTCCGGCATGGCAGAGGGCGGCAAGCCGGAGAGCCGGCCGGCGCTGCGACAGGCCGGCCAGCGGCGGCGGCAGGACGGTTGCGCCCAGTCCCGCGGCGCAGAGCAACGGCGCCAGAAACAGATTGAGAATCCCCAGCCGCCGCGCGTGGTCGATGGCGGTGATGACCGTGGCATCGTCCAGTCGCGCCAGCAACCAGGACAGGTCATTCAGCCATTTCAGCCGCTCGCACTGGTGCGCGGCGGCATGGAAGCTGAGATACAGCAGTTGGACCGGGGGAGACAGCGCCAGGACCGTGGTGCCCCCGAGCTGTACCGGTCTCACTCCCTCCCAGATCAGGGACGGGTCAAAGGCCACGATTTCAGTGAGGTGGAACCAGCGCCAATGCAACTCGACGACGATCCGGCGATCCGGCCACCGGTAGGCGATATGAATGTCCCGATCAAGCAGGGGTCGAAGGATCCCGCTGGAAAAGGCCTCGTTCAAGGTCGCTTCCCGCAGGTATCCGGCGGCGGTCAGCAGGGCATCGGCGGCCGCCAGGTGCTCCGGCCGGATCAGCAGGTCGAGGTCACCGGGGTCCCGCGCCGCGGGATCGCCAAAGAGGTCCTGGGCAAGCGCCGGTCCCTTGAGGGCGATCAGGGGAATGCCCGCCGCCGCGAAACGGTCGGCGAGCCGGCTCAGTTCGGCCGCCAGGACCAGGGATCGCATGGTCCTGTTCCGGGCCGCCACCATAAGCGCGGCATCGGGATCGAAGGCCGGGCCGCGGGCCAGACTCCGCGCCAGCGGCACGACCATGTCATGGGTACGGGCCAGCCCGAGCAGGGCGGTGGTGACGACCGGTTCCCGGTCGTGGCGGCCGGCCCAGGCATGAGCCGCCGGTGTTCCCGGCGGTGCAGTCGCGCCGACCAGCAGTGCCAGCTCTCCGGTTGGGACAATCAACTCCACTTTTACTACCCTGAGCCCCGGCGCCGCGCGCATTCCAACCGACCGGGCAACCATGCCACAGGGCCGGTGGCGAAACCATTGCCGACATGATGCCGGTCGGACATTATGATCCCGGGTTCATGGGGCGTGCTTAGGGGGGCGGCGAGCGTTGTGAGTGATCCATTGGGGGCTTCACCCCCAAACCCCGACCAGGGCTTTGCCCTGGACCCACCAAAGGCCGGCGGCCCTTGGAACCCGGGACTTCAGTCATACGGGTCCAGGGGCGTTACGCTCCTGGTGGGGGGTCAAGGGGGGCAAAGCCCCCTTGTGTCGGAGCCTCCCATGACCGCCGGCCCTTCCCGGTGCTCCGTACTGGGCGTCGGCGTCAGCCTGGTCGATATGGATCGGGCGATTGCCGGGATTGACCGTTGGATCGCCGAAGGGCGACGGGATTATGTCTGCGTCACCGGCGCCCACGGCGTGATCGAAAGCCAATCGGACCCCGAATTGATGGCGATCCATAACGCTGCCGGTCTGGTACTGCCCGATGGTATGCCGGTGGTCTGGATGGCCCGGGCGCTTTCGGGGCAACCGGTGGAACGGGTGTGCGGCTTCGACTTCCTGCCGGCCTTTGCCGCCCATTCCGCCGGCAAAGGCTACCGGCACTTCTTTTACGGCGGGGCTCCGGGGATCCCCGAAGCCCTGCGTGACCGTCTGACCCGCGCGTACCCGGGTTTCGAGGTGGTCGGCACCCTCTCGCCGCCCTTCCGGCCGCCAACCCCGGAGGAAGACGCCGCAATGGTCGGTACCATCAATGCCGCGCGGCCCGATGTGGTCTGGGTCGGCTTGAGCACGCCCAAACAGGAACGGTGGATGGCGGGCCACCGGGACCGGCTTGAGGCCACGGTCCTGATTGGGGTCGGAGCGGCCTTCGATGTCGGTGCCGGCGTGAAGACCCGGGCGCCGCGCTGGACTCATAACCTCGGGCTGGAGTGGCTGTATCGGTTGATCAACGAGCCGGGGCGCTTGTGGTGCCGCTACGCGACCATCGTTCCGGCCTTCCTGTTCCTGGCGGCAGGACAGTTGATCGTTTCCCGCCTGACACGCGGGTCCCGGAGCGGGTAGCGGGCTTCGGTGGCCGCTGCTACCGGGACGCGGGGCTACGGTCGGCGGATGGCCGGGTAGGAAATTCCGATGCCACCGCCGGGAAACCAATGATCGCGGGGTTCTTCCCGGAAAAAAAGAAATTTCCGTCCGGTCTCACAGGAGAAACGGAGCAAAGCATCGCAAATATCGCTGTTGTCGCCAAGGATAATCGCGGTCGGACTCAATTTATCACGGACGATCAGATATTCTGAGTATTCGTAATTTGGCGAATGGTCACTGTCGTTGATGACCAGATCAATGGGATGGGTGAAACGCTCAAGACTTTGTATCGAATCTCCGACCAGGATTTCCCCGACAGCGGCATAGTTACCGCCGAACAATTGCCCGGCCTCCGGTCTGATTTCCGTTCCGTAGTAGCGACCGGGCGCCCCTTCGGCGGCATTTCTCAGCAGAGCGGCGCATAAAAGACAGCTTCCGACCCCGAGATCGACCCCAGTCTCGATCACCGTCTTCGGCTTGAGGAGCCGCACAAAGGCGTACCAGGCAAGGCGGCGGCCGTATTCGATATGAATATCTTTGCCCCACCGGAGAGTCTTCAGGCCCCGGGCAAAATGTGCGCGCAACTCGTCATCCCGGTCAAGCTCGTTGAAGATCGATCCGATCCGGTCGACGGCTTTATCCGTGACAGCAGAAATCATATGGGCCAAATGATTCCGATTGAGGTCGGTGAGATCGTAGTAAAGATTGGTTTCTTCGGTGTGCATGGCGGCCCACTTTTTTATGTTCTTTACCTTCATGTCATAATAGCTGAGTCCGAGGCGTTCCCGCCGGGCGACTCTCATCCGTTCGCTTTCAAGCGTGCGATAGGTTTCGCGGACCGCCGACCACAGCGACGGGGGCAGGTGACGGGAGAGAACTTTACGCAGGAATTCCTTCACAGGCGACCTCCGTTCGTATCTGCGATTTGAGATCTGCGCCGATTGACCGGTTTCGGGCCGGTTCCGCCGGCGTCAGCATTGGCGCCTGCCCGGGACGAACGCCTGTGCGGCACCGACAGTCAGGCCCGGGTGTGGTGGGAAAGCCGTGTTTCAAGAATAAGATTCAGATTCATACCAGCACGCATATAAAATGACATGAGTTTACCCCCTCTATCCCCAATGGGCCATCCTTTACGCCCGCCAGTATGACGCATTGGTGGTGTTGCCCGATATGCGCTGTGGTTGCGGCAGGTCATTGAAACAAGATGATTTTGCCGGCGCCGGCTGGCTCGGGGGTCGCCGGCTCGGGGGTCGCCGGTTCGGGTTGACTTCCCAAAGAAATCCGTATGGGATGCCTGCGGCAGGCGCCGGGTTCCAGCCCCTTCAGCGCCAAGGCAACTTTAGGGCCAAATGCAACTTTAAGACTGCGCAGCCTGCTCGGGAGATCTGCTAAAAATGTGCGGTATTGCCGGATTCATGACGCTTTACGGCTGTCGAAGTGACATTATTTCTCGTGAAGACCTGGACCGGATGACCGATATTCTTTATCATCGCGGTCCCGATTCTCGGGGAATCTGGTATGACGGGCCGCGCGGTGTGGGGTTGGGCCACCGCCGCCTCGCCATCCGGGATCTGTCGCCGGCCGGTGCTCAGCCGATGACCTCGAGCTGCGGTCGTTACGTTATCGTCTATAATGGCGAGATATACTCGCATCAGGAAATTGCCCGCGATCTCCAGCAAAGTAGGCGGCCGCTGAACGGGACATCGGATACGGTGATTTTACTGGAAGCCTGCGCCGAATGGGGTGTCGAAGCGGTCCTGCCACGACTGATCGGAATGTTTGCCTTCGCTCTCTTCGATAAAGAGACCGGAGAAATTATTCTTGTCCGCGATCGCCTGGGCATCAAGCCGCTTTATTGGGGTATCGTTTCCGGGGTGCTGATCTTTGGCTCCGAACTCAAGGCGTTACGGGCGGTTCCGGGCTGGCAGGCCCGGATCGATCGCAATGCCCTTGCGGCATTCATGCGCCACAACTATATCCCGGCGCCGCATACCATCTATCAAAACGTCCATAAGCTGGAGCCGGGGACGCTCCTGCGCCTTGGCCCGGAAGGGACGCCGGTCATTACGCGCTACTGGGACCTGCGCGCCATCGTTGAGCAGCCGCCACCTCCGGTCGCAGCATCGGATGACGAGAGTCTCGCCGAACTCGACATTCTTTTGTCGGATGCGGTGCGCCGCCGCATGATCGCCGACGTTCCTCTCGGCGCGCTGTTGTCGGGCGGGATCGATTCCTCGCTGGTCGCCGCCCTGATGATGGAAAATTCGGACCGTGCGATCAACACATTTTCGATCGGCTTTCACGACAAGGCTTTTGATGAGGCGCCCTTCGCCCGCAAGATCGCGCAGCATCTGGGCACCGATCATGTCGAACTTTACATTGAGCCGGGCCATGCGCTCGATTTGGTTGAAAAATTGCCTTGCTGGTACGATGAGCCATTTGCCGATTCCTCGCAAATTCCGACGGCATTGGTCTGCGAACTGACCAGACGCCATGTGACGGTGGTTCTCTCGGGCGACGGTGGCGATGAAATCTTCGCCGGCTACGCACGCTATCTGCTCGCCCTTAAAATCTGGAAAATGGCGACCATCGTACCCTATGGCCTGCGCAAACTCCTGGCCCGCGGAATTCTGGCGCAGCCCCCCGGCCTGCTTGACAGGATCGGCGGCCTTCTGCCCCGACGCCACCGGCGCAGCCAACCCGGCGCGCAGTTGCATCGGCTGGCAAAGGCGTTTCATCGCAATGACCCTGACCTGATGTATCGGCAGGCACTGAGCCACTGGCATGAACCGGACTCCCTGGTGTTGGGAGCGCACGAAGCCAAAGGCATTCTGTGGGACCCCGGCGTCAGGCGGAGCGTGCCGGATTTTCTCGACCGGATGCAGTTTCTTGACACCGTCACCTACCTCCCCGACGATATCCTGACCAAGGTTGACCGGGCCAGCATGAGCGTGGCGCTTGAGGTGCGCGTGCCACTGCTCGACCACCGGATCGTCGAAAAAGCCTGGTCTTTACCGCAGCGAATGAAGTTGCGTGATGGGCAGACGAAATGGGCGTTACGACAGGCGCTGTACCGACGGGTTCCGCGGGCCCTGATCGATCGGCCGAAAATGGGGTTCGGCGTTCCCATCGGCGACTGGATTCGTGGTCCCCTGCGTGACTGGGCGGCGGCTTTGCTCGACCGTAAACGCCTCGAAAGCCAGGGCCTGTTCGCGCCTGGACCCATTCGCGCCTGCTGGGAGGCACATCTCGCAGGCAGCAACCATGCCTATCCGCTGTGGGATGTGCTGATGGCGCAGGCGTGGATAGACGCCAATCCCGATGTGTGCTTTTGAACCGGTGTTTCTCCCCGGCCACTCCTTTGACAATCAGGCGGTTTGGAGTCCGGGTTACCGATGGCTCGCCGCAATCCAGGTGGGTCACGGCGTTGCCGTCGGAGAGATGAGGTTATCCCAGGCCAGGGGCGACCCGGGCTCCGGGATGAGAACCGCTGTTGCGCAATATAAGTCGCTGACGCATAATTCGGGCCAGCACCCGCGGGCCAGGCCTTTTTATTGAGGGATATAGCTCTTGACCACGCCTCCGACCATTTCCATTGTCGTACCGATCTACAACGAAGCCGGCAACATTGGTCCGCTGTACCACTCGGTGATCGAGGTGCTGACCGGGTATGGGCGATCGTTTGAAATAATATTTATCAATGATGGCAGCAGCGACCAATCCGAGGCGGAGATGACGGCCATTGCCTCCCGGGATGTTCGGGTCAAAGTCATCAACTTCCGGCGTAATTACGGCCAGACCGCGGCCTTGATGGGGGGGTTCAATGCCGCCCGTGGCGAGGTGGTGGTGCCGATGGATGGCGACATGCAGAACGATCCCGCCGACATTCCGCTGCTGGTGGACAAGCTTGAAGAAGGCTACGCGATGGTTTCCGGGTGGCGCAAGGACCGGAAAGATAATAAATTTATGAGAACATTTCCAAGCAAAATCGCTAATTGGTTGATAAGTATAAGCTCTGGCGTTAATTTGCACGATCATGGCTGCACGCTGAAGGCATACCGGCGTGATGTAACTCATAATATTCGCCTTTACGGCGAAATGCACCGCTTTATTGCAATTTATGTTAAGTGGTATGGTGGGACGATCACCGAGGTTCCGGTTCGTCATCACCCCCGGGTCGTCGGTCAGTCCAAATACGGCATAGACCGGATTATAAAAGTAATTCTTGATCTTATGGTGGTTAAATTCCTTGAGGATTTTAATACAAAACCGATATATATCTTCGGCCTGATGGGGATTTTATCACTGATGATCTCATTTGTGGCCTTTTTTATGGCTTTTTACGAGCGTATATTCAACGGCATCAGCCTGATCATGACCCCCCTGCCACTTCTCTCGGCAATCGCGCTGCTGGTCGGGCTGCTCTGTATTCTCTTGGGGCTGCTTGCGGAAATCATGGTCCGTACCTACTATGAATCGCAGAATAAACAGACGTATCTGATACGCAATACGATTAATTTCGATCGGGAGTCCTGACCGCATGTGTGGGATTGCCGGTTTTGCCGGCAGCGGTCAGTCCGCCACGGTGACCGCGGCACTTACCGCGATGACCGGCCGGTTGGCTCATCGGGGGCCGGATGGAGAGGGTGTGTTTATCGATCCCCGCTGGGAGGTCGCGCTCGGGCACCGTCGTCTGGTGGTCATCGACCCGAGCGGCGGCCGGCAACCGATGGAGGACCAAGAGGGTCACATCGTCGTCGTTTTCAATGGCGAGATCTACAATCATCATGAACTGCGCCAGGACTTGCAGGCCCGCGGCTATCGCTTCCGCAGCGACCATTCGGATACCGAGGTGCTGGTCCATGGCTTCAAGGAATGGGGCGAAGACCTGCCGTTGCGGCTGAACGGCATGTTCGCCTTCGCGATCCTGGATCGCCGCGACGGCCGGCTGTTTCTGGCCCGCGACCGTTTCGGCGAAAAGCCGCTGTACTATGTTCACCGGCCCGGCCTGTTCGCCTTTGCCTCGGAAATCAGCGCCCTGTTGTGCCACCCGGAGATCCGGGCCGAACCCGATCGCGCCGCGGCGCGCAAGTTCATGGCCTACGGCTTCGTGCCGGCACCCCGCACCCTTTATGCCGGCGTGCACAAGCTGCCGCACGGACATGCCTTTCTGCTGGATCTGGCCAGTGGCGGCGGACGGGTCCGGCCCTACTACCGCTTCCGCATCGAAACCGATCCGCCGCCGGGAAACGAGGACCAGTGGGCCGAAGAACTCGAGGCCCGGCTGGCCAAGGCGGTCAAACTGCGCCTGGAAAGCGATGTCCCGCTCGGCATCCTGCTCAGCGGCGGCCTCGATTCCAGCGCCATCCTCAGCTTCGCCGGCGACTGCCGGCCGGCGTCGGGGATCGATACCTTCTGCATGGGCTTCCGCGAGGCAAGTTTCGACGAATCCGCCTACGCCCGGACCATGGCCGCCCATGTGGGCAGCCGTCACCACGAAGACCTTTGCGATCTGGACCGGGCGCGCCGGTTCGTTGAGGAACTGGGCCGCATTCTCGACGATCCGATCAACGATCCCTCGATCATTCCGACCTCGCTGGTCTTCGAGTTCGTGCGCCGGCATGTCACGGTGGCGCTCAGCGGCGATGGCGGCGACGAGTTGTTCGCGGGCTACGATCCCTTCGCGGTGCTCGACCGTGCCCACCGCTACCATCGGCTGGTGCCGCGCCCGGTCCATCGCGCCATCGAGATTCTCGCCGGCTGCCTGCCGATCTCCGAACGCAACATGGCTTTCGACTTCAAGCTGCGCCGGGGATTGCGGGGCCTGTCCCATCGTCCGGCCCTGTGGAGCCCGGTCTGGCTCGGCCCGCTGGGTCCTGACGAGGTGGCCGGACTGGCCCGGGAACCGGTGGACCCCGAGGATCTGTATTCCGAGGCCATCGCCTTGTGGGACGGCAGCCCGCATCTCGGGATGGGCGACCGGGTTCTGGAGTTCTACACCAACTTTTATCTGGCCGAAGACATCCTGGTAAAGACCGATCGCGCCAGCATGCGGGTTTCGCTGGAATCCCGGGCGCCGTTCCTGGATGTCGAACTGACCGATTTCGTCCGCCGCCTGCCCTATTCGGCCAAGTTCAGGAACGGTCGGGGCAAGCATCTGCTGCGCCGGGCGTTGTCCCGGCGGTTGCCGGCGGCGATTCTGGAGCGGCCCAAGAAGGGGTTCGGCATTCCGCTGGTGAAGTGGCTGAAAGAGTTCGACCGGCTGCCGGTGCCGGCGGTCCCCGGTCTGCTCGATGAGCATGGCTTTGCCCGCATGTGGGACGAGCATCGGGCCGGCCGTCGGGATCATCGGTCGGGCCTTTGGAGTTGGATTGTCCTCAATCAGACGCTGGCCGAAGCCTCGAAGCGGGTCCCGGGTCTTCGATCGGACATCGGGCTTCAGCCCGACCAGGGGGTGCCGTCGTGACCGGCAACGACGCCTTATCCACGCCGGGCGGCCCGAGCCCCGGCAAAGGAGAGCCGGCGCTCCGGCTCCTGCTGATCAATTACGAATTCCCGCCGCTGGGCGGTGGCGGCGGCAACGCCACCGCCAACATCGCGGCCGAACTGGCCGCGGCGGGGGTCGAGGTCAGGGTTCTGACCTCGGGATTCACGGGGCTGCCGGCCTGTGAACGCCGGAATGGTTTCGAGATTCACCGCATACCGGTGCTCCGGCGGCGTCCCGACCGCTGTTCGGTTCTGGAAATGCTGACGTTCCTGCTGTCCAGCCTGGTCTGCGCGCCGCTGCTGGCGCGTCGGTGGCGGCCGGACGGAACCATCGCCTTTTTCACCATCCCCTGCGGACCGGCCGCGTGGCTGATCAGGGTTCTGTTCGGAATTCCGTGGGTGGCGTCCCTGCGCGGTGGCGACGTGCCGGGATTCCTGCCCCGACAGATCGGCGCCTGGCACCGGCTGACCAGACCGGTGATTTTGGGCTTGTGGGCCGATGCCGCCGCGGTGGTGGCCAACAGCCTTGGCCTGGCCGAACTGGCCCGCCAGGCCGGGCCGAAGATTCCGATTATGGTTCTGCCGAACGGCGTCGATACGGTCCGCTATCGCCCGGTGCCGGAGCGGCCCCGGCGAGAGGACGGCGGGTTGCGGCTGCTGTTCGTGGGCCGCCTTGTCCATCAGAAGGGGCTGGACCTGCTGCTGGAGGCCCTGGCCGTCGCACCCCGGGACGTCACGCTCGACATCGTCGGCGATGGCCCGGAACGCGAGGCGCTGATCGGCCAGGCCCACCGGCTGGGAGTCTCCGGCCGGGTCCGTTTCCTGGGCTGGCTCGATCGCGATGCACTGCCGGCCCATTTCCAGGCCGCCGACGCCTTCGCCTTTCCTTCGCGGGACGAGGGCATGCCCAACGCCGTCCTCGAGGCCATGGCCTGTGGACTGCCGGTGATCGCAACCGATGTCCGCGGTCTGGCCGAAGTGGTGGTCGATGGCCGGTCCGGCTGGCTGGTTCCGCCGGAGGATCGCACCGCCCTGGCGGCGGCCATCGGGCACTGCCGGGCCGACCCGGCGCTGCGCGTCCGGCGCGGCGCCGAAGGACGGCTGCTGGCCGAAACCCGGTTCAGTTGGCGGGCCACCGCGCTCGGCTATCGCGATATTTTCCGCGGCCCATCCTGTCGCCGGCCGGCCGCAGCCGATTTTGTGGGCGCTGCCCACACCCGCAAAGGGCCGGTCGGCCCTTTGAACCCGTGAGTTTTGGAGGTCAAGGAGGCGAGCCTCCTTCGCGGGTGCAGGGCAGAGCCCAGCAAAATCAAGACAACAGCACTATCCCGGCGCATATGGGACAAGCCCCCTTGACGTCCTGGCGGTCATTCTTAAGGCTCGCCGGTACAACGCCCCGCCCGAGGGATCGGGCGGGGCGGGAACCAACGGCTGAGGCGTTGATGGGGCGTGTCGGCGGCTGCTATTTCCAGCGCAGGCCGAACGGGTCGTAGGTGCTGACGTAGTCGGGATGCATCCGGCCGTTGAAGCCGGAGGGTCCGGTCGCCGGCCGTTCCAGTTCGCGTTCCAGTTTCTTGTGCATCATCCAAAACAGGGCGTCGTCGTCCCAGCGCATCTCGATGCGCCCATCGTCCGACACCATCATGGTGCCGTACTTGTGACGATGCTCGCCCACCCGTACCGCCACGGTGCCGTCGGGCAGCCGGTTGTCCGGCCGCTCCGCCGCCGGCGGTTCCGAAGCCGGCGTGTCCGGGTGTCCCGGCCAGCCCGGCGGCGGCCGGTCGTGCAGGATGGTCTCGATCCGCCCGTCGGGCTGGCGCACCAGGGAATACCCCCATTGGGGCCGGTTGGCCCCCCACGGCCCGGCCTCGTCGGCGGATTCAGCTTCCGCCGCCAACCGTGCCAGGTTCGGCACCGGCGGAGTCGGTGCTGCAGCAGACGCCGCGGCCGGCGGCGATGGCGCCAGGGTCGCGACACGGCCGGCGGCGGGCGGGACGGCACTGAACCTGATGCCCGAGACCTTCCCTCCGTTCGGCGCCGGGAACCCGGGCGAGGCCGCCGTGATGGCCGCCGCCGTTTCCCCGTTCCCGGCATCGACCGGTGCCGCATCCCGGACCACGGTGCGGGGCGCCGAAGCCCCGACGGCGTCCGGTGCCGCCTCCGTGACCGCCGGAGCCGGTCCGCCCCCTTGAGCCGCCGCCATCGCCGTAACCGGCGGACCGGCCTCGGCACCGGCCGCCGCCAGTTCCGGAACCGGCGGTTCGTCCGGTTCGGCCGGAGCGAGCTCGGAACGTCGCCCGCCGGCCGGCGCCCGAGGCGCCGCTCCCTGGGGCGGGGCCGCGGGTCCCTGGGGCGGGGCCGCCGAAGGTTGCGGCGATGGTGACGGGCCGGTGGGGACCCCCGCCGGGACCACCGCCGGGGCCTGTCCGTCCGGCGCCGCCGGAGCGACCTCGGAACGTTGCCCGCCGGCCGGCGCCCGAGGTGCCTCTCCCTGGGGCGGGAGCGCAGAAGGTTGGGGCAGCGGCCCGGCGGGTGTCACCGCGGGGCCTCGTGGCGCCGCCTTCGGCGCGAACCCGTCTGGCGGTGGCGAGACAAAATTATGTTTCTGCTTCGGTTGTTCTCGCTTCGGTAGAACAAACATGGGTTTATTGATGACGTTTTCGCCAAACATGCGTTGTCGCAACGCGCGCTTCCTATCCAAATTGGACGCCAGGTCTTTGTCGGCATCTTCGTCGGCATAAGTTACCGATCCAAACATATCCGTCTCTTTAACCCATCGCTCCGATGATTGGTCAAAGGACCAGCCGTCAATATACGCGATATTCCGGTTTGAGAACGTCGGTATTGAGTTGAGCTCAAATTCAATAAACGACTCAGATGCCGACATCACCCAGTTTTCATCCTCCCGCAGTGCGTCTCTCGGCAAATCAATCATGACCTCAGGGGAGAAAGGCCCCATCATCGTCTGCCAGATCGCCTCCGCCTCGGAATAGTCCCCGGTCTGATCCCCCTTCGCCATCGCCTTCCTCAGCGGCAGCTCCGCGGTCCAGGCCGTGACGTCCAGTTTACCATGGGTCTTCGCTTCGAATACCTCCCCATGGTATCTCTTTATTGTCCTGACATCAAGCTTCAGGCCACCGTCCGATGCCCCGTTCTTGAACACCTCCTTTCTCGCCTCGAGGTCCGCTCTCATCAAGCCCACCCCGATGTCGTTCAGCATCTCGGCATCCATGGTGAGACCGGCGGCTTCGCCCTTGCTGATGAGAAAGTGGTTGGCCGCGACGCCGGCCAGCGTTTCATTGGTCACCACCCCCAGCGCCAATCCGGCATAGACATCGCCCTTGCTCTGTAAGTAACTCCAATAATGGTATCGGTCACCTTGGTCGGCATAACCGTTCAGGATTGCAAAGTCAGCCGCAGTCAAGCCTTCGCTCATGATCTTGTCTCCATTGGTCGGCGATTTTAGACGGGGATTGGCTCCGAACCGGTGGCCGGAGCATCGGGATAGTCACCGCGAGGCGGTTGACGCCGGGCACGGTGACGGTGCGGCGGCCCGGGACACGGACCCGCCGGCGGCGCCGGGCAACGCTGCCCGCACGCGCTCAAGTAGCCTCCGTCTCCGGAGGCTACTTGAGTCAGAACAGCTCTATCGCGTTAGTGGGTTCTGGGACCGGCCTTCACCATCGCCAGGCTTTGCAGGAATGCTTCGGTCTTTTCCTGCCATTCCCGCCATCGCGGCAGGTAGATGCGCCGATAGTCCATTTCAACATGGGCGTCCAGAGCCCGCGAATAAAAATTATGTTCACATGGTGGCGTCCTCAGGTCCCAGCCCGGATCCTCGGTATAGTCCTTGATTTCTTCCGATTGACACATGATCCACATGTCAGGCGGTTGATGGTCCGGGAAATAGACATCCTCTCCAACATCACCCCCAAATTCAGTCCGAAAACGCGATAGATCTCCAAGGGCACCGATTCTCTTCAACCCAAAGCGATCAGGCTTTGGCCCGTAGGTAATATTGTATTCTTTTGCTATACTTGATTTTGAATTAAGAGATATACGCTCTGTATCATGCAACATCTCATTTAAAACATGATCTTTTTCTATGCGGGGGACTCTCACTAATGTGTGAACGAGAATAGTCACAGAAGACCACTCGGGACCCTGTAAGAATCGCAAATCTGGTTTGTTTCTGTTTTTTGGCGCAAATTCCGGCAACACCACTTCCAGGCTGAGCGTCGTGTCGTACGGTCCGACGACATCCGGGTCGGGATACCCCGGCCCAAAGGCCGATATACAGCCGGTACTTGCCCAATGGACATACTCGGCCGGGATTCGCAGCCAGACCAGATTGTCCTCGCGACCCAACGGCCAGCGCGCCTCCAGGAAACGCTTGCCGGTTTCATCGACCACGAAACGTTCGTTCGGATCGCAGTGCCCACCACCGTTGCCCCCGCCATGAGCGAACGGCCACACCCGCGCCCAGGCCGCGACCACCAGCCAAAGCACCACCACCACTCCGGCAATCCGCCATTTCCGACCGCGAAACATGCTGTCCTCCGCTTCAATAGGTTCTCGGACCGGCCTTCACCATCGGCAGACTGCGCAGGAATGCTTCGGCTGGCTCATACTGCGTTCCAGGGTAGTGATGTTTTTAGGAAAAACAAGGGGCTGGTCGTTGAGTCAGGGATCATCGGCGCCACCGCCTTCACCACGAAGGACACGAAGAACACGAAGCAGGTCACCAAGAGGGCCGTCTTTCGGCATCCATGGTGAGACCGGCGGCTTCGCCCTTGCTGATGAGAAAGTGGTTGGCCGCGACACCGGCCAGCGTTTCATTGGTCACCACCCCCAGCGCCAATCCGGCATAGACATCGCCCTTGCTCTGTAAGTAACTCCAATAATGGTATCGGTCACC
>Ga0302189_10002111_pt1 | contig 16146 bp, 15 predicted proteins | sample II_Bog_E2_2_FD_194551 | JGI IMG/M metagenome (GOLD analysis project Ga0302189, IMG submission 194551) | Peat permafrost microbial communities from Stordalen Mire near Abisko, Sweden - II_Bog_E2_2 | ecosystem: Environmental > Terrestrial > Soil > Wetlands > Peat | place: Sweden: Abisko...
GACCAACCCGCGCCGCAGTTTCGATCAATCGGCGCTTGGCGAACTGGCCGAGTCCATCAAGACGCAAGGCATCCTTGCTCCCCTCGTTGTGCGGCCTGTAGGCCAGCACTTCGAGATCGTGGCTGGAGCGCGGCGCTACCGCGCGGCGCAACTGGCTGGACTTGAAACAGCACCCGTCCGCATTGTCGAATTGACTGACGCCCAGGCCCTCGAAACCAGCATCGTCGAAAACCTCCAGCGCCGCGATGTGCATCCGCTCGACGAGGCGAACGGCTTCGCAGCGTTGATGCGGCTTGACGAGCCGAAGTACAGCGTCGAGCAGGTTGCCGCCAAGGTTGGCAAAGCCCCGGCATTCATTCTCGCTCGATTGAAATTGGTAGAGCTTGTCCCCGCAGTGGTGGAGGCATTCTCGCAAGACGAGATCGGGTTGGGCCATGCTCTCTTGCTGGCGAAGTTGCAACCCTGTTTATACGCAGGAGATCCCGTTCACGGACTTTCCGGTTGACGAAGTGAAACTCTACTTCGCCAACAACGTCATTCACCTGCCCAGCGAGTATTAGCTGGGCACGCCCGCGCCGGCATTCTCCGGCGCGGGCTTTCAAATTGGCTATGGGCCTTCCGTCCTTCGGCAAGACTCGCACCGCTGCTACGAGTTTCTTGTCCGACGCGAGGGTTCCCATGCCGCCGATCTTGCGAAAGGCTTTGCATGACTTGTTTCCACGCTGCCATGTCCTAGCCAACGCCATATGGCAGTAAGATAAGAGGCGGAGACAGCTTCGATGCTCATTGTCCACGTGCATATACGGGTCAAATCCGAGTTAGTGGCGGAATTCAGCCGGGCTACTGTCGAAAACGCCCGCGCCAGTGTTCAGGAGCCTGGCATTGCGCGCTTCGACGTGGTGCGGCAGCAGGACGACGCGACGCGATTCCTGCTAATCGAAATCTACCGCGATGCGGAGGCGGCGGCCGCGCATAAACAGACCGCTCACTACGCAAGGTGGCGAGACGCGGTCGCGCCCATGATGGCCGAGCCACGCTCGAGCGTGAAGTACACCCCCGTCTTCCCCGATTCGAAAGGCTGAATCCATGCGCTTCGAGTTTGCTACCGCAACACGCATCGTCTTCGGCGAGGGTGCCGCCGCCACTGTGCCCGAACTGGTTCACAGTTTCGGCGCTCGCCCGTTCTTGGTCGCGGGCTCCTCGCGCCAGCGCGCGGCGTGGCTTGTTTCGGCGCTCTCGGCGGAAATCCTTTCCGTCGCCGGCGAGCCGACGGTCGATCTGGTCCGCGACGGCGCCCGGCGCGTGCGAGAAGCTGCTTGCGATGTCGTCGTTGCCCTGGGCGGAGGCAGCGCGATCGACGCCGGAAAAGCGATTGCCTGCATCGCAACCAACGGCGGCGAACCGCTGGAGTTTCTTGAAGTGGTGGGAAAGGGCCGCGCCATTGAGGCCGCACCGCTGCCCTTTATTGCGGTGCCGACCACTGCCGGGACCGGCAGCGAGGTCACGCGCAATGCCGTGCTCAAATCGGCGGAACATGGGGTGAAGGCGAGCTTGCGAAGCCCAATGATGCTACCGAGAGTAGCTCTGGTCGATCCCGAGCTGACTTACGCGCTGCCGCCAGCGGTTACAGCCACCACGGGACTAGACGCCCTGACGCAGTTGATCGAGCCGTACGTTAGCGCACGCGCGAATCCACTGGCGGATGCGCTTTGCGTCGAGGGGATCGGGCGCGCCGCCGGGGCGCTGACCCGCGTCTATCGCGACGGTGCGGACCGTGAGGCGCGCCGCAACATGGCGCTGGCGAGCTTGTTCGGAGGCCTGGCGCTGGCCAACGCCGGGCTGGGCGTGGTTCACGGTCTTGCTGCGCCGTTGGGAGGATCGTGGAATGCGCCGCATGGAGCGCTCTGCGCGGCACTGCTGCCGCACGGCATGGCCGCTAACGTAGCCGCCTTGCGAGCCCGCGCGCCTCTCCATCCGTCCCTGGAGCGCTACGCAGCCATTGCGCGCATGCTGATCGGTCGCAAGGAATCAACCGCGGAGGATGGCGTCGAATGGGTGCGCGCACTTTGCGCCGATCTCAACATTCCCGCGCTGAGCGCCTGGGGAATCGCGCAGGCCGATCTGCCCGCCGTGGTGGAGAAGGCAGCCCGCGCCAGCAGCATGCAGGCCAATCCGATTCCGCTAACGGGCGAGGAGCTACTGGCTCTGGTATCGGCAGCGTGGTAAGCGCCGGACTTGGCGAGCAACGCTGGAGCGGACCTTTTTCGAACCGGGAGCAGCACAATGAGGCACCTGAATCTGGTCGATGCAGTCCAAAAGGAATGAGGCAGAGTCTTGACGTTCACCATTCCCAATCTTGCAGGTCATTAGCCTAATAGTTCTGTTTTTGTACTAGAGTTGGGCTCGCTAGAAAAGATCATTTGTATGATATTGATCGCACCCCAAACGACGCCCGCAGCTAGCAATACATATGATAGGAACTCCCATATAGTAGCCGTGCGACCACCATTTAATGAGGCAATAAAGAATCCGAATATCCCGCTTCGGACAAAGACGGCGTACAAAACCACGTGGCGTTTGAACCGCTTAAGAGAATTCGCGATCTCACCATCAGTTATACGTGCAGCCAAAATCAAGAATTCTCTGATAAGTAGTCCCCAAGCGAAGAATTCTATCCACTGAAATCTACCCGCCAGCGCAAACAAACACCCAAAATTAAATATCTTGTCAGCGATAGAGTCCTGTAAATATCCAGCAAGTGTAGGCCTTGAGAACCTTCGCGCAATTGCCCCGTCAACAAGGTCGCTCCCCTCGGCAAGTACGAACGCCACTAGGCAGACGGCTATGAGCCGCGGATGCTGCGGTCTGAATGCAATGAGGACAAGCCCTCCAAGGCATGAGCGAAAAACCGCGAGGCCTAGAAGAGTCCGCCCCAGAGGGCGTCGTTTTTCATTTATGTTCAATCCGTTTGCGGGCGATTGCATTCCGAGTCCGTTCGGGGATTGAGTTTTCACGCGATCAGTTCGACACCGTTCCCCATAAGCCCACAAGTGCTGCCGCACAATCAAGAAAATGACAAGAATATCGAAAGCAAAAATGCCTCTTAAGGCGAGAGTAGGTACTTTGTTCCCATATACAACTGGAATGGCGCGATAGATGAAAGCCCCAGTATAGATAATAGGGACTGTCAAGAGAAGGGCTTGGCTGAACGTTCTGGCTAGGAGATAGCGCTTGTCTCTTGATGAAACATAGAAATTCTCCCAGATGTTATAGCCTTCCGGAAATAGGCTTCTCAGGTACTCTCCAAGTGTGCCGATCATTACATGATGCTGGAGAATAACGTAGGTGAATACAAGACTTATGATAGGAGGAACAGCGGCAAGGCCAATTTCTCCCAGAATATTTTGAGATGTCAAGGTCGCAGACGCTTGCTCTGGAGCGACCAGGCCCAGGTACGCCCCCGCGGCCACGATGTACGCTATTAGGGTCTGGTCCCTCAAGGCGATACGTTGCGTGACCTCAGCTCTCGCCGCAGAATAGAACTGGATCTTTTGGTCATTCGGCACTTCGTCCATTGCCGCTCCCGCAAGGCCTAAGCCCAGCCCGCGAGGCAATGTTACAGTATTCAATCCGGCGTTGAATAGGGGATACTTGGACTGGCCAATTGATTCCGGTTGCGCTTGACGAACTCGGCGTGGCGGCGCGGGTGCACAAAACCGTTTCAAGTGGAAAGCATTGCTTAGTATCCACGAGATCTTTCAAATACACATTCATAGCGATCTACCCGTTTCAGTGAGGGCTCCTGCCCTACGCTCCAGGCGCGCCGCGGTAAAAAACGGCGCGTCTTGCGCTACCCCTCTAGCGGACCTGTGTCCTGTCCGCAATGCCTGCCCTTGACGAACAGCAACAGCAAAAACCCTTCCTAAGGGGCTGAGAGTACCGGGACATCCTTTACGTTTTGGACCGGGGACATGGTTTACAAGCCCCTTGCGGTGAGAGTGGCTCTGATTGCGGGTTTTCGGCGGGCTTTGCCGGTCTTCAGATGCATGATAGTCGTCGCCGTAGCCGTGGTAATGTGGGAATCCCCGCAGGGATTTCCAAGGGGTGTGGGAAGGGTGGAAAGCTGGCTTTTTGGCTTTCCATGCTTTCCACACCCCGGCATTTCCATGGCTTGTTTGAAGTCGTACTAGGAAAAGATCTCAGAGTGATTCTCAAGTTGTTCGGAGTATGACGTGTCGCTGACTGCAAATTCGACCCAGTCGTTCTGATAATCGGTGATTGCCACTTTCAAATGATCGCGCCGCAGAACGCGATCTCTGAAGTTTCCGAAGAACCAAACGGCTCCAACAACTATGGCGCAGACGAATATCTCTGCGAATCCACGGGACACGAGCCACTCCGGCACAGAGTGAAAGAGCCGGCGCGACATCCCGATGAGAAATACTATGCCCCACGTCGAGGCAAAGTAGGTGCTTGCCAAGGCTGTTCCGAGCATCAACACCAAAGATGCCCATCCCTCCACTCCCAAAACGATGAAGCACTTCGTACATACCGGCGCCTTAATGGCTGGGTTGGATCGCCACCAAGCGCGGTACGGCAGCACCAACTGAAACCTCCGCATCGGATTTGCGGCCCCACATCTCACGCATATCGGTGGAAAGTTGATTCTGCTCCGTTCAAATCGTTCTTTGTGCATGAGTTCCTCGGGGGCGTTTGGAGTTTATCAATTTTAGCGCTCATGACCTGGCTAGCGGGCGGAACCTCATATCGGAACTGTTGAACTCGCCCAGCTCGGTGTTATGGAAGAAGACTCTGTGCACGTCCTCATCCATCTGCTCCAGCCCGATCTCTTCATTACGGAAGACTTCGCTGACGAAGACCCTTCCCTTGTGCCAGCTAATGTCTCCGCTGTTGTTCACTCGCCGTGTTTGGAACGATCTGGGATATTGAAAGCTCTCTACCCTTGTGGGGAGCAGTCGAGTGCTGGGCACGTATATGCTTCCGGGTGTCTCGTTGGCGAGTGCTTCGTGCGGGCGCTCATGGTTGAATACCAGCCGGAAGCGATCAAACTTCTTCTGTTGCGCCGTCACCGTGCGTGCCGGCGGCTTCGCGGTGTCCTCCTTCAGCGTGCGGTGCATTCGTTCATGTCTTCCGTTCTGTTGAGGGTGTCCTGGCTGGATGCGTTCATGGACAATGCCAAGCTTCATCCATCCCAGCGACAACTTCGACAGACCCAGCAGGCCGACGCCCGCGAACGGGGCTCCGTTGTCCGTGCGAATGCGTTCCGGCACGCCGTACTCGCGCATCGCGGCATCGCAAACGGCGCTTACCTGGGCCAAGTCCATGCGTGCGACCGCCTGGCAGCGAATCAGGAACCGGCTATGTGCATCGGTGATGGTGAACGGATCGCATCGGTATCCGTCGCCCGTCAGGAAGTACCCTTTGAAATCCATGCACCAAAGCTGGTTGGGTGCAGTCACCATCGAGAACGGTTGCGAGCTGGGCGTTGCCCGCCGTTTCTTCCTCTTCGGGTTGGTGAGCCCGGCACGGCTGAGGATCTGACCCACCGTGCTTGCCGCCGGCCAGCTCACGTTCGGGTTCATGCGCTCAAGTCTTGCCTTGAGCTTCCTCGCTCCCCAGGACGGGAACCGTTTCCGTAGCGCGAGGACTTCGTTCTCTATCTCTGCAGATGTTGCGTATGGTGAACTGTGCGGCGTGCGCGTCAGATCGAGCAGGCCTTCAGGCCCAACCTCGTCGTAACGCTTGATCCACTTGTAAGCAGTGGGGCGTGAAATGCCGTACTCGTGGCAAAGATCAGTCACGGACATCTCTTCCTTCTGATAGCTCGATAAAAACTGCAGGCGTTGATCCACGGTTCGAGTCTCTTTCCAAGGCATAAACGCATCCTCATGCGTCAAGCCAAAGCTAGGAAAGCCAACTGTTCTCCGCCATGGTGTAAACCATGTCTCCGGTCTGTTTTGTAAAGCATCTCCCCGGTATGCTCAGGGCTCTGCCCACTCGCGCCCGCAAGGGGTCTCCCCAGTCTTCCGCACTGCGCTGTGCTCCGTTTGTGCAGACCAAAGGGCCTTCCACTCCCGCTGCGCTCCGTTCCAAGCCCTGGGAGATTCCCCTCCCCTTGCACTTGCTACCCCCGCAGGCGTGGGCCTGGGCCAAGGCGTTGTTGTGTGAACAACAACAGCACGGCCATTCAAAAGCCAAGACAAAGGAGCAACACCCATGCAGACCGTAGCGATTAACTCCGCAAACACCGTCAACTCGCCCACACCGATTTCCAACCAGCCGCAACAGAAGCAGACCGCGAAAGAAGTAATCGCGGCCAACGTGCAAGCCCTGATCGAGCAATTGGAGCAGGGACACAGCGAAGGACTCACCGCCTATCTGACCGCGATGGGCAGATTTCACAATTACTCGTTTGGCAACATCTTGGAGATTGCACGGCAGAAGCCGGATGCAACCCGCGTTGCTGGCCTGTATGCGTGGAACCAGCTTAAACGGAGAGTGAGGAAGGGAGAGCGCGGCATCCGCATTCTTGCTCCGGTGATTGGCATCAAGCGCAAGAAGGACACAGAGGCCGAGAAGGACATCCGCACACAGAATCAAGCCGTTTTGGTTGGATTCCTACCTTTCACAAGTCACACTCGCAAAGCCACGAACCTTAGTGGCTTCTTCTGACGTAGCGTTACCTGAGGCCAAAGTTCGACCTGCTGTCCCGGAGCGAGGTCAAAAACCCAGTTTTTGGAGATTGTTGCTAAGATCAAGACTCCCTCCATCATTGCAAACTGCTCTCCGATGCAGCCCCGTGTCCCTGCACCGAATGGGAAATAGGAAAATGGAGTCCTAATGGCATCTCCGGGCTGGAGCCAACGCTGCGGCCTAAACTCTAAAGGTCTATCCCAGAATCTAATATCACGATGCACAGAGAATGGACTTAAGAAGACAGTTGATCCCGCGGGTATTGCGAGAGGCCCAAGCTTGCAATTCGTCACAGCTTGTCTGGCAAATATCCAAGCCGGTGGGTACAGGCGTAGTGCCTCCTTGAAAACTGATTCTGTAAAACGAAAGCGCCGAAGATCAATATCGCCTGGAAGTTTGCTGCCTATTTGCGAGTTACTTTCCTCCCGTATAGCTTGTCTCACTTCTGGGTGTTCGGCTATAAGAAACCATGTCCACAGTAGTGCGTTTGTTGTATTCTCATGGCCCGCTAGAAGCATTGTTCTAGCTTCGTCAAGCAGCAAAGACTCATCGTGTCTTGTCCATTCCCTCCCATCTGCAGTACTCAGTAGTATTGATAGCATATCGCTGTAGCATTCAGGACGCATTTGATGCAGCTTTACGATTTCCTTCAGAATCAAATCGAGATTACGACGGAAAGCGTCGAACTTCCACTTTGCGAGAACCTTAAAGGGTAGGCTACTAATGTGCGCCTTGTCTCCGTGTAGCGCTTGGAATCCTCCCAGTGCCTTCGCAAGCAGAGCACTTGTGTTGTTGGTCTTCCACTCGACCCCCAACATACATCGGCAAATAATCTCAATCGTAAGTCTCCTAATGTCCTCTTCAAGAACTACCGTCGATCCAGATATCCATTTTTCCTGCATAGCAAATGCAGCATATCCTATGCTGTTCACATAACCACTAAGCTTACCTGGGCCAAATACTGGCTGAATTAGCTTTCTTTGCTGACTATGCAACGCTCCTTCGCTCGTGACCAATCCTTGGCCCAATAAAGCCTCAAGGGACCTTACGCCCGAGCCTTTGGTGAAGTCTTTGCCGTTTAGAACGAGCACCTCCCGGATCAGATCTGGATTGTTCAAGAAGTAGCGGTGGTGGTTACCAACAGAGACGTGTTTTATGTCCAGCCCGCGACCACTGATATCCGATAGATAAGCGATAGGGTCCCGCCTGAAATCGATGATTTCCTTGGCACCATTTGTTTGTACAACGCGATATTCCATTCCCCCCCCATTGCGAGAACTCCATGAGTCGAATAAGCAAATAATCACCGAACTGTTCCATTCATTCTGCCTGCTTCAACTGAAGATTTGATACACTTTTGCTCGTTGGCTCTGTCCCGCTCGCTGACCTGGCGCATCGTTGCGAAGATGTACCCCGATTCTTGTTGCCAGAGCTGCAGAATCGTGGTATTAATCTTGTGCATCATTACCATCCCCTCGAAAGGATTTCACATGGCAGAAGAGAAAGATCCAAAACCGCCCGTAGACGTTACGGTGACGGAGGGCTCGACCCCGACCGAAGCCGCCCACATCGAAGTGAAGACGGGCCTGACTGATGGGAAAAAGTATCTCATTACGGTCCGCCCCAGGACTGGTAGGCCGGTCCTCATAGCGGTTCATCTCTAGCAAAAAAGTGCTATCACAATTCACGCTGCACCTTTGAGGGGATCAAGGACTTCTTCAGATGAGCGATCTCATCCATGGCGGACAGGTCGTCGCGAAGAAGCTTGTCGCTGAAGGTGTGCGCCACGTCTTTACACTAACGGGTGGCCACATCTCGCCCATCTACGACGGGTGTGCTCGTGAAGGCTCCATCCGTCTTTTGGATTTTCGACACGAGCAAGCCGCAGTTCATGCTGCTGATGGGTTCGCTCGTTTGAACCGACAGGCTAGTGTAGCAGCGGTAACGGCGGGTCCTGGCTTAACCGGGGCTATAACTGGAATCGCTAATGCGTACTACTCTCAAAGCCCGGTCGTCCTTCTGGGTGGGAGTAATCCCATAGGCTTGGCTGGAATGGGATCTCTTCAGGATGCTCCGCAACCAGAGCTTTTGAAGCCCATCACAAAGCGCACTGACACGGTCCTAGATGCATTTCGAATCGGTGAGGTCCTAAACTATGCATTCAATGCAGCCTTAAGTCAGCGATACGGTCCGGTCTACATTGATCTTCCTCTGGATGTTCAACTGAGTCGAGTGAATGAGAACGAGGTGATCATTCCGAAGGGATGGAGCGCGAAGACCCTTGCAGGCCCTGATACAGACGCAGTGAACAAGTTTTTAGATTTGCTCTCCCGGTCAAAACGCCCTGTAGCAATCGCGGGATCAGGAGCCTACTGGAGTTGCGCGGACACGGAGCTTGAACGCTTTGCTGCCATTTCTCAAGTACCACTTTTCTTGAATGGTCAGGCAAGAGGGCTCCTTCACGGCGACAACGAGTTTCTATTCAATCTGAGCCGACGAGAGGCATTGCAGAGAGCTGACCTGCTTATTATTCTCGGTGCAGATCTTGACTTCCGTCTCGGATACGGACGTCCACCGCAAATACCGATGCAACTTCCTGTGATTCAAGTCGATCCCGCGAGTGATAGGCTTGGTCACAACCGTCCTCTAGCTCTAGGAATCACGAGCGACGTTCGAGGCTTCCTTCGCGAAGTATTGAGGCACGACGACATACTTGCCTGTACTCGAACTGACTGGCTTGCTGAACTCCGTTCAATTGACCATGCCAAAACTTTAGTCCGTCACATCGATCTAAGCTCCAACCAAGTTCCTATTCATCCCTTGCGTTTCGCTGCTGAGGTGTCGGCGTTCTTGGACGAGGATGCGGTTGTAGTCCTCGACGGCGGCGATATTGCGGCACTCACTGCATCCGTTGTTCGGGTTAACCGTCCAGGGCACTGGCTCGACCCTGGTCCGTTCGGCTGTCTTGGAGTAGGCGTGCCTTTCGCCATGGCGGCCCGCCTTACTCATCCGTCAAAGCAAATAGTTTGCGTCCTGGGAGACGGCGCCTTTGGGTTTAACGGGTTTGAATACGATTCATCAGTTCGCCACGATCTCCCATTTATCGGTGTGATGGGGAATGATGGCGCCTGGGGAGAGATGAGGACATTTCATGAGAAACTATTTGGCAACGAACACATGGAATGTCAATACCTCAACCAGTCAACGGCTTATCACAAGGTCGTTGAGGCTTTGGGCGGATACGGAGAGCGGGTCGATAGACCCGAGGACATCAGGCCTGCCCTCAAGAGAGCTGCCGAGTCCGGATTACCCTCGCTCGTAAATGTGATAATCGACCCAAAATACAGACGATGGGGAGACGCTGTTGGAGCAGATCTCCCAATTCCGTGGATGACTCAAGGAGACACCAACGATGATGAAGCCTAAGTTACAGGCAGTGCCTCAATTTGAAAACGGTGCAATAGTATTGGCTTCGGAAAATGCCGACTATGTGCTTGATGTCGGATCGATCAGCCACGATCTGGTTGTGGGAGCGCTAAGTCGGATGGATGGTACCCTAACCATCGATGAGGTCTCTCAGCTCTCGGGACTAGGGCCTGAAGCTGGCGAGAGTCTAGTTGATTCTTTGGATGCCAATCATCTTCTCAGTGACGAAAACGAATTAGAGGTGCTTTCTGCCCTAAGTGTTCTCTTTGATCTTGAAGATTTAGCGACAACTTTGTTATACGAAAGCATATACAAGAATTCCTTCTGGACCGCAATAACTAATCGACCAACCGAAGTACCCGCTCAAGTGTTCTATGGCATGGCGATCGAAAACTACCACTTCCTCTTCAGGGAGAGCTATTTTGACGCTCCTGCTTTGAATTACCCCGCCAGTACGAAGGCTAGACTGCTGATGAACGAATTTTATGCCGAAGAATACGGCCATGACGAGCTAATTCTGAAATCGCTCACCACTCTGGGTATGTCGAGGGAGCAACTTGCTTCTACCATACCGCTTCCGGACACTATGGCACTTTGCAACGCCCTTTCTTTCTGGGCGAGATATGATCCGATCTTCTTTTTCAGCACGCTAGGTGTTCTAGAGGGCAAGGATCTCCAAATAGATTCCTTCGTGCTTGCCTGCGAGCGACGGGGCCTAAATGAGCAGTTTGTTGGACCTATAAGAACGCATTCAGAAATAAATATGAAGGGCGAACATGGGAGCCTTGGACGCGCAATCTTTCGTGAATTGCCTCCTCTTGATGTTGAAACCCTCAAGCGAATGAGATCTCAAACGCGTCTATTTGTAAAACTCTACGACAATTTCTATTCAGGAATTTGGAACCACTATAGTGACACTGCTTCACGAGATCGAATTATCTCTCAGCAGTGGCAGACAATTGGAGGCGAGAATGCCCTCAAGTAGAACGGTCGACTTTACAAAGCCACGATTCAGAGCTGGAGTTAGTTATGAACTGTCTACCGACTCAGTGTGTGTCGAATTCCGCTCTCAAAGCTGCGACATATCATTTGATCCTGAGTTATATCAGGACTTTTGCTCCCTCCTCGAATCCTTGCGCTTGGGCGAGGCTTTACCAGTCCTGAAACAGCGTTGTACGCTGATGTCGGACCAACTTGAAGATGTGATAACTGAGCTGGACAGGCTTGGACTTGTCGAGGAGTCACTGTTTGATATCGGTCAAGGCCAGACCGGAGCTAATCTATATCGTGACGTTCGCCGTTACGTCCAATGCTTGAAACGAGATATTGCTAAGTCACTGTTTTACGATTCTCTCGTTTTGGGCACGGCAACTCGCGCAAACCTAATTCAATACGCAATCGAATACTTTCACATTGTGCGCATGTCTCCTCGCATGCTAGCCCCTTCTCTTTCAGTTCAACAGTCTCGTTGCGCAGAAAAGATACTTCAATCGTTTCTTGCTTCCGAAATGTATCACGATCAACTGTTGCTGAGCTCATTGCAGTCTGTCGGAATAACGGAAAAGCACTTGGAGCATGTTATGCCTCTCCCTTCAACATTCACCATGTGTACAACCTTAGCCGTTCTGGCAGCGCAGGATCCCCTGAGCTTCAAGTGTTGTCTGTTCCTCTACGAGGAAACTGATGACCGATTTGGGCAAGCCTTCGCAAAGCGCGCCAACGAACTTGGAATGCCGGATGCATTCGTTGCTCCAATTCTTGAACACGCAGGCGTCAATGACTTGGAAAGTCATGCGGATATTTCCCGTTCTCTGTTGGCAGAGATTCCCTGGGTCAGCGTTGAAGAGCGAATCGTAGCGTTCAAACATGTACATGTGCTGACTGAGACCCTTGTTCGAATGGAGCAGGACATCCTCGACGCCAGCGCGAATCAGAATCTAATTTCAAACAGGGAGGTAAATCAACATGCAATCGTGGGACATTAGCTCCTACCGTCGGCCTTTTTTGGACGTTACCGGAATTACCTCTGATACAGGGGGCGTATCTGTAGAAAAAGACCAACGTCTTTACGACATCACTGCGGACTCTGTAGATATGGAGACGTTAGAGTCGACCTTGGAAGAATTGCGGCGCCCGCAAAGTGCACTGTGGCGAGATGTGCTCTCAGGGAGTGCGCATCAGTGGAGTTCCTTAATAAAGGGACTGGATGATCTTGCATTAATCGGAGAGGCAGATTCTGGTCTCAACGAGTTCATTAGTGAAGATGTCCAGCGGTTTGTGTCGACAGCCCAGGAGGTCTCAACATGGATCCTTCAGAATATCGATCAAGAGCGAGTTCCCGCGGCCCTCTATAACGCACTGCTTAACCTGCTCAACCTTCACTATTTCGCATCGTCCGGTTTAAGATTTCCTTTTGTGGATGTTAGCTCTGCTGAAATTGAAGCTCAGATTTACTGCGATATTGCGTTGAGGCAGACGAGGTGCTGGACGACGGCTTCTCCAATCACTCTGGCCATGTCCGTGTTAGTCCTTCTCGAGATATTACCCTCAGATTTGTCTCCCTCTGAGGATATGCTCTCGGCTTTCCATGATGCCGCCATGGAGGGCCTTTGGCATCGTTCCGGAGGACTCTATGATTTGAAAGATTCTGCTTCGCAGCTTCAGGCATGGGGCGCAGTTGTGGTCATGGCGACGTTGCCCGGTTCGAAGCGGATCTCTTTGCCTGGCAAGAACCTAGGTCTACCGGTTAGTGGATTGAATTTAATGCTTTCAGGCGAAAGGACGGCCGCAAAATGTCTTGAACAGATGGGAGAGAACAGGTTCTTAGCCTATCTTTCTTCTGCAGCGATTAACGAGCACGTGGCGCGAGGTATCTACCTAGAGCAGTACCATCTCACTCGCAGATTCGTCGAGATTATTACCCCAGCTATGACCGCCAGATTGAGTGACGGCCTACGGGGTTTGATATTCAACTACTATAGCGAGGAAGTGGGCCACGAATCGTTTGAGAGGGAAGCCTGCTACAGCGTTGGTCTTGGTGAGTCAGAAATTACGGAGTCATACCCCTTACCTCTCTTTGTGGCATACATAGATGTTTTGACGGAAATAGCGCAGAGAAACCCTTTGGGATTGCTGTTGTGCATCTTAGTCACCGAGGGCTTTCCAGGGACCAAGACACCGATTAACGATGCTCTTCAACAAAGTGGGTTGGTTCGTGATAACGACGCGGTCCGGGAACACGAGGAGATAAATCTTGATAGGCATCATACATCAATTCCTCGGCTATTCCTTTCGCAGATAGCCGCTGTCTCTCCCAGAGCTCAAGAGGAAGCATTGGCAGATTTTACGCTGATGATTGAGATTAACTTTAGGGCTTGGCATCTGCTCCTGAATTATTATGGAGGCACATCCAGTCTATTCCCAAATGGCTGGTTAACAATTAGGCAGGATCAACTGAGCAACCTGATTTATCGGGTTGCTTAGCGCTGGAGCTTCCCAACCAGGCTTTCACAGACTCTTTCATACCGGCGTTGAACTCGTGGGCGCCCTCCTCGACTTGGATCTCGACTTCGACGTTGTTTCCCTTTAGATATGAGGCATTCTCAAAAGCCACCGAGAGAGCGTTGTGTGGATCACTCGATCCGCAAACATGCAGGATCGCGGTATGTGTTGTGTTGGAGACTCTACTTCGGGGTAGTTCACCACAGACGCCTACGACGCCCCTTATTCTGTTTCGCCCTGATAAAGCATACTGATAATTCCAAGGGACAGGCTCGGAAAACCCTAGAAGAAAAACGTTATCAGGGTCAGCCAAGTGTTCTTCCACGAGAGCGGATATGACTGTGTCCAGTATGCGATGGTGTACACATGCATTGTGCTGTTCAGAAAAGGCTCGCCCCCATCCGAAGCCAACTCTCGGTGCCGAGTCGCCAATGCGGGTTGGTTTAGTGTGTTGATGGGGACCCTGAACGGACGCCACTCCGAAGGTTGAAGGGATGCAATCCTCTGAAATACGCATCATCTGCTCCATGTTTCCGCCGTAGCCGTGAAGCAGAATAATAAGAGGGCTTGGCACATTACTTGTTCCCCGATAGAGCCAAGGTACCGACATGGAAATATCGATATTACGAACCTTCGCCATGATGATCCCTCAAAACCGCAGAGTCAATTGGGCAGCGTCGTAGCCATTGAGGAAAGCTGCGGACTTGGAGCTCTGAAGACATGTTTTCGTAGGCTCAAAGTTGAGTTGGATCGTTTGGATAGGGCTGCCCAAGTGTGTCCTGTTTGGAACCGTCCTCGAATAGTGTAGCGAATATTTCCGCGAAGTGGCAGTTTACGGACGGCCCTCTTCTTCAGCTTTCGAAGATGCGCTCTGACCTTCAGGTCTTACTGAGGAAGCTATCGCGGTGATGCAAGGTTCAGTTTCTGTCCTGAAAGATAGAGATGAGGTGCTTGCACTCAATTCGGATTCGGTTGCCCACAGGATTCCCATAGCGCAATTGAGAAGTTTACTGATAGCGCATTGCCGTGGTTCCTGGAGAGTGGATACCTCGGACAGAACTGGTGGCCGACGATTTCCGCTTTCGAATTTCACGGCTCTTGCGGGCAGGAGTATTTACCGCGATTTCCCAAAATTGCCAATTTCCGAGACGATACCGCTTGTCGATTCACCTCTCTCCAGTGTAAAGAATAGTCAGAGTTATTGTGCTCTTAGAACCGTGGTTGCCAGCATCTCGTGACCGGATTGGTAGCCATATCCTGGACTGAGCGAATCGCCAAAGAGGTTCCGTTGCCGACACTCTTCACTGCCCTCAAAGCACATGCAGATCGCGCTCGGACTGGAATGCCAGTAATCAACGATCTTGCGCAAACGCAATTCGCTCTTGAATCCAGAGGTGGGTCTGGCACAAATGAAACGGTGTCCAAGGCGCTTACGGCTCAGCAGAAGGGGTCTGCTCAGCCAAAGCCGCGATTGTCTCTCAGCGATCGTTTCAAGGTCATTGCTCAGCCCGCCCCGTCCCGTCATGTCATAGTGCTTGGCGCTGGTCTCGCGGGCCTTTCAGCTGCGTATGAACTGGAAACGCTTGGATATTCTGTGACTGTAATTGAGGCCCGGCGCGATGTCGGTGGGCGCGTGCAGAGTCGAAGTGATGTTGTCAAAGGGAAAATTATGGAGGCGGGAGCTGAGCTCATTGGTCTCAAACACCTTGCGTGGTGGTCCTATAAAGACAAGTTTGGCTTGACGTTGAATGAACTCCCAGACTCGGGTGGCCTTCCTCCAATTATTCTGGGAGGGAGGAGACTCGAACCAAAAGAGGCAGCAGATCTCGCCAAGCAGATGGACCGTGCTCAGCGCCTCATCAGCCGCGTCGCTAGACCTATCAACGCAGATGAACCGTGGAAGTCGCCAAACGCCAGTCGACTCGATCGAATGTCGTTGACTACCGGACTTGGCTCGATTGAAATGTCGGATGAGTGTCGACTGGCATTCCTTGAACAGTTGCAGGCTGATAATGGAGTTCAGGCAGCTCAACAGAGTTGGCTCGGTAATTTGGCAATGATCAAGGGTGGCGGCTTGGCAAAATATTGGACTGAAACCGAGACACATCACTGTGAAGGTGGCAATCAGAAACTCGCTTTCAAGTTCAAGGGCAGGCTCAGAAAAATTCTTCTGGGTCGCGCCGCGAGGGCGATCACGATCGACGCAAAAGGCGTAACGGTTTTCACGACTAGAGGAAAACCCCTGACCGGTAGCGATGTGATAGTTGCCATACCCCCTACAAAGTGGAGAGGAATAGCTTTCAGCCCGATTCTTCCGAAGCCCTACAACGTGCAATTTGGCCAAAATGTAAAGTACCTTATGAACGTTCAAAGTGACTGCTGGAAGCCAGACGGTCCGGATATGAGCTCGGATGGACCAATTGATCTCACTTGGGAAGGCACGGCTGAAGGCGGACCACGGGCGGGGCTAGTAGCGTTCTCTGGGGCGAATGACGCAGCAGAGTG
>Ga0302189_10002113_pt1 | contig 16137 bp, 12 predicted proteins | sample II_Bog_E2_2_FD_194551 | JGI IMG/M metagenome (GOLD analysis project Ga0302189, IMG submission 194551) | Peat permafrost microbial communities from Stordalen Mire near Abisko, Sweden - II_Bog_E2_2 | ecosystem: Environmental > Terrestrial > Soil > Wetlands > Peat | place: Sweden: Abisko...
CAAGAGCAAGAACAACTGGCGTCTCGCCGCATTCATCGCAATGGGAACGACATTCGTCTGCGTATCAGGCATGGTCGCCATTGGCTATCGATCGAATACCGTGCCCTATGTCGTCGCGCTTGACGACGTTGGGCGGGCAGTTCCCGTCATCCCGGCTAAACAGGTTGCGGTCAAGGATGTGCGTTTGCAGGAAGCGGTGGTTGCCCGCTGGATCACTGACTTGCGGACGGTCGTCACGGACGCGGTGGCCGAACGGCGCCTGGTTGATGAGGTCTATGCGCAGACCGGGAAAAACTCACCGGCGTCGGCAAGCATCACTGAGTTCTACTCGAAGAGCTCGCCCTTCGACCTGCTGACGAAAGAGACCGTTGATGCCTCGGTCGAATCCATTGTCCAGCAATCTTCCAAAACTTACGAGGTGGCCTGGACGGAAGTGACCCGCGACCTGAGCGGTGGACTGGTCGCTACACATCGGTATCGGGCCTTCGTCTCGGTGGTCACGCAAGACGTCACGGACGCAAAACAGGCATTGGTCAACCCCCTCGGCCTCTACGTCACGAATCTGACCTGGGGCGAAGTTGTCACCACAGGTGGCGATGCTCAAATCGGAAATGCCCAAACAGTGAATGGAGGCAACAACAAATGAAATGGCTCACGGCAATGATGCTAGCAACCCAAATGGCGAGTGCGGCGGTGGGTGTGACGGCCAACGCCCAAGCCACTCCGGCACTCACACCACAGCAAAAGCAAGAGCTGTCCACCTACAACTTCAAAGGCGCGGAGACGGCTCTGGAGGCACAGGCGGATCAGCCGGAGCGGAAGCAAGGCGCGCTAACCCCGATTCCTCCGCTGAAGGTTCCGCCGATCACAAGCCGCGGCTCTTTGGCTCAGACCGTATCCGCGGGCGCTGCGGCTGATAAGGGATCGGAGGTTCCACTCAACTGGAAGTCTCCCCACGCGGAATTGAATGCCGCAGCGGTCAGCGCGGCGGAGGTTTCGCATCTTTGGGAGACCGGGGTTGCAACTCCAACACCCGGAGCTGACGGCCGGGTTGTTTACATCTTCGGCCAGGGCATGCCCGTCATGGTCTGCGCTCCGCTGCGCGTCTGCGCAATCGAATTGCAGGTCGGTGAGCACCTCGAAAGCCAGCCGCAAATAGGCGATTCCCGCCGCTGGGAGATCACGCCGGTTCTCTCGGGCTCGGGGCTCGATGAAACCCCGCTGCTAATCGTGAAGCCGATTGAGGCGGGCCTTGAAACCGACTTGATAGTTTCCACTGACCGGCGAACCTACGTTTTCCGGCTGATCTCCGATCCCACTCGCTTTGTCTCCCGGCTGGCCTTCCAGTATCCAGGCGAGGACGCCCAAAAGTGGGCGTCATTTCAGGCCCGGCAGGACGCGGCAAAGCATGATGCCGAGGCCATTGCGGATCAGGCGCGAGAGAAAGACAAGCTGGCTGGCGTGCTGCCGATGGCTGAGAACGCCCTCGACAACCTCTACTTCGACTACAAGCTCAACGGAGACGCGGCCTACCGCCCACAGCAAGTATTCGACGATGGGCAGCACACCTATCTGATTTACCCGGACGACGGCCGGTTCCGCGAGCTGCCGACGCTTCTGATTCAGGTCAACGGCAAGTCGGAACTGGTCAACTTCCGCGTCGATGGCTCGCGTTACATTGTGGATCGTCTATTTGATAAGGCCATTCTGGTGGTCGGCGTCGGCAAGAAGCAGACCCGGGTAACCATCACGCGGGCTACACCTTACTCCGGCAGCACCGGGAAGAGGAGCTGAGTATGGCGATAACAGGAGAGAGCCCTAAACCACTCGATCTTGAGAGCGCGGCAACCGAGCAAAGCGCCGAGCAAAGTCAAGACGAAATCCGAAGTGCCGCACAGACCGATAAGGTCGTCCGCGGCGTCAATGGCAGCCTCACTCCAAAGGCCCGTAAGCTCCGTCCGCTGGCCGGAATCATCCTGATCGCCCTGGTCGTTTTAGCGGCGGCGTATATGCGGCATGGACTTGCGAGCCGCAACGGTAAGACGAGAAAGCAGACGGAGACAGCGCAAGTTGGCTCAGGACCAGCCACTACGGTTGAGAAGGGGATGTTGTCTGACCAGGCACGGAACGGACTGGACATTGGCCAGACCCACGTTCCGGAATCTGCACAACGCTCCTCGATTGCAACCGGCGACTCTCCGGCTGGCCGGTCATCTCTGTCGGCGGGCGCAGGGGCCGGAAGCCACGCCAACTCGATCCCGCCGCTTGAATACCGGCAGACTCCAGTCTCGGCCGCCGCGAATGGTTCCCTGTCGTTTGCGGAACAAAGGCGACTGGAAGAATACAACCGGGAACGCGAGGCGATGGAGGCGGCAACCTCTGTCAAGGGGAACCTCCCCGGCGAAGACAAGGAAAAAAAGAATGCGGAGACCGATCCGCTGCAAGCGATTCAAGCCGCCCTTATCAATGCCCGTTCCGCGCTGGGATCCAATCCGGCGCAAAGCACCTTTCCCCAACCCGTCAGCTCACAGCTTGCTGGGGCGGGACCACAGGAGCAGCGCACGGAATATGAGCGCCAGAACGATCAGCAGCAAAAGGCCGGCTTCGGTCAGCAGCACGGCAAGCAGGAATCGGACTATCTGAACAGCGCGCGGAAACCTGCCTTGGGCAAGTTTGAAGTCAAGGCTGGCTGGCTCATTCCAGCCGTGCTGGAACAGCAGCTCAACTCCGATTTGCCGGGGCTGATCCGGGCTCTCGTCCGAGAAAATGTGTATGATTCTGCTAGTGGCAGGTACATTCTAGTACCGGCTGGAAGTACACTGGTAGGGATTTACAATTCCCACGTCGGGTATGGGCAAAGTGCGTTGCAGGCGGTTTGGCAGCGGGTTATATTTCCAGATGGAAGCAGCCTCTCGCTCGGCGGTTTTGAAGGGGACGACAGTACTGGTGCGGCGGGCTTCCGAGACCAGGTTGACAATCACTGGGGCCGAATCCTTTCCGGCGCTCTGCTCACGTCGCTTTTCTCCGCCGGAATTGAGCTGAGCCAGGGGACGAACTCCTCGGTGTTGCAATCACCGAGCGTCGGGCAACAAGTGGGCCAAGCGGTTGGCCAGCAAGTCGGCCAACTGGGAGTTGAGGTGACTCGCAGGAACCTTAACATCCAGCCAACAATCGTGGTGAGACCGGGCTACAGATTCTTTGTAAGGGTTGAGAAGGACATTCTGTTCAACGGTCCTTACTTACCGATGAAAGCAGACAGCGAGTCTCAACAGAGACTCGGTAACAACTTTGGAAGGGCATCCAGTGGCAGTGAAGAAGGCAGGGAAGAAAGCAGCGCGGAAAGTGAACCGCGAGGGGCAGCGGTGGACGGACGACCGTCCGGGAATGACGCTGCGCCTCCCCATTGATCTGCGCGAAGCAGTTACAGAAGAGTCTCGCGTAAAGGGCGATCTGGCCAGGATCGTCCTTTTTGCTTTGAGCCACGTTGAACGCGAAAAGGTAGACATCATGCAGACCCGCAAGGCCGGCATGGAACTTACCAACCCTCAGCTCCTCCATGTCGGCGCAGAAGCCCGCAACAAACTCCGGGAATGGGCTGAAGCGGAAGGCGTCAGCGTCAACGCCATCGTTGTCAGCGTTCTCGATGAATTCTTCAAGCGCCTCAAGAAAAGCAAAGCGCTCAGAGAAGAGCTGCGGCTGGAGATTCGAGCTCACCGCGGGTTTATGCCGAGCTGAAGCGTGACCTGAATTGAGTGGTGGTTTCTGGGCCAAGTGTTGTACATCTGACTACCCAACAAGTTGAGAATCAACAAGATGTCTGAACTAGAATTTTCCCCGGCGTAGCATGGGTACGGAGATGTTTGATAATGGTATTTGTTTCGTGAGGAGTGCAGACGAAGGGTGAGTCCAGCAAAATGAGTAGCGCACGCCATATGATCGCGCTGTTGAAAAGCCATGTTGCCGGCGACGACAAGGAATTCTTGTCAATAGCCATGCAGGCAGCTGCGCACGAAGCACGGCTCGGTCATGGCTCCATTGCTCAGCAACTCCGCGAACTAGTTGATGAGGCGAAGCGGCGCTCGTCCGCCGCCCAAGGGCGTCCCACTGGGCAGCTTATCGTGCTTGAACCACGAGGTGAGCTCGCTAATCTGCTCTCGATTCAGACGCCAAGTATCCGGCTTGGCGATATGGCATTACCCGAAGATCTAGCTGAACGGTTGAAGCGCGTTCTTCTTGAGCAACGGCAGCAGAAAAAACTCCGTGAACATGGCCTGACTCCACGACGAAAGCTCCTGTTTGTCGGACCGCCTGGTTCTGGTAAAACGATGACCGCCTCTGCTCTTGCTGGCGAATTGCATCTTCCACTTTTTACAATCATGCTCGAAGGTCTGATCACAAAATTCATGGGAGAGACGGCTGCGAAGTTGCGCCTGGTCTTCGATGCGATTCGCCAAAATCAAGGAGTCTACCTTTTTGACGAATTCGATGCCCTCGGTGCACATCGTTCTCAAGTAAATGATGTTGGAGAGATTCGCCGCGTCCTAAACTCTTTTTTGCAATTGCTTGAGAAAGATAACTCAAACAGCATCGTGGTGGCGGCTACCAACTATCCAGAGATGCTGGACCGCGCGCTTTTCAGACGCTTCGATGATGTTATCGAATACCAATTGCCAGACGCCACACTTTCTGCCCAGATATTGTCGCGCAAACTAGCGATGTTCGATACGACAGCGGTAGATTGGTCGCGAGTTCTACCTGAAGCTGAGGGGCTGAGTCACGCCGAACTTGTCCGAGCGAGCGAAGAAGCCGCCAAGAGAGCGGTTTTAGGCGGATCAACAAAAATTACGCCCGACGCATTGCTGTCCGCACTCAAAGAACGAAAGGCAGCGTCACACTAAATGCCTGAATTGCCACGCAATTTACCGCATCTATACTTACGAGGGAACGGTAAGGCTGAGCCCTACACGAGTAAATTGCAAGGCCCACGACACCCCTTACCACAGCGTGATCGAGCGACACATGCCACCAAGTTGATGCGTGCCATGAATGCAGCCCTAGCAGCAGCAGCCGTGCAGAAGGCTAACCGTGATCCTGCGATCATGCCCGACGATGCTGGGTATTATTTCGATTTTGAATTGCCGGCCGGATGTGAAGATGCAGCCGAGTTGCTCGAAAGTCGACGAAAGCAAATTGAACTTGTGGCGTTCCATCAGGAATCGCCTGAAGCATCGGCGAAGGCAACTGTTTTTGTGCCGGATAATGCCACCGACCATTTCCTTAAAAAACTTGAGCAATATCGGGATGAAAACATCAAACCGCGAAAGTCGAAAACACAGACTGATGATGCCACTGAAGTTATCATCCCTGGGCGACCGAAGAATGAGAATCTGATAGCTCGAATTGAAAATGTTGTTCTTGCTGCCGTTCGGTCAGTTTACACAGACGATCCGGCACTATTTCCCGCGGCGGGAGAACAAATTTGGTGGGAAGTTTGGCTGCGCCGCGGACACGGCGAAACATTCGACGCAATCTGCACACGGTTGGATGTGCCCACCCAACTGCATAAGCTGTCTTTCCCTGAGCGCGATGTTAGGTTGGTCTTTGGAGATGAGATCGCGATTGCGCATTTGTTTTTGAACAGCAATGCGATTGCTGAGTTGCGCCGCGCGAAAGATACTCCTGCCTCTTTTGTTGATCGGTCAAATGTTGAGCAATCCACGTGGGCAAGAGATTTGACTGAACGGATCGTGGTCCCTGAGGATCGCGATATATCCGTTTGCATACTCGATACTGGAGTCACACAAGCGCATCCCTTGATTGCTCCCGCTCTTGATTTGAACGATGTTCATTCCTACGATCCGAGTTGGTCTGCCGGAGATTCCAGAGGGCATGGAACTAATATGGCGGGCACCGTGCTTTACGGGGATTTGATGCCGCTGTTAACCAACGACGGACAGGTTCACTTGAGTCACTGTCTCGAATCCGTGAAAATTCTGCCAGATCAAGGTGCAAATGAGCCAACGCTTTATGGGGCGATTACCGGAGAATCCATCGCACGCGCGGAAATTAGTGCCCCGGATAGGAGGAGAGCTATTTGCATGGCGATTACCAGCGATGTTGGTGCAAATCGCGGCCGTCCTTCCTCTTGGTCCTCAGCAATTGATCAGATATGTTTTGGCGATGAAACCACAAGAAGATTGTTCCTTATCTCGGCAGGTAACATTCGTGACAATCTGACCAAGGCTGGATATCCATTTCGGAATGAAACAGAATCCATTGAGAATCCAGCTCAAGCATGGAACGCCATTACAGTCGGAGCTTACACGGAGAAGACAGACTTAATAGATCCTACCTATTTAGGATGGGAGCCGGTGGCTCCAGAAGGTGACCTATGCCCAACTAGCCGAACCTCAATCGTTTGGGAGCGACAGTGGCCAATCAAGCCAGAGGTCGTTCTCGAAGGCGGGAACTGGGCGGCTATTGGTGAACAGTGCGATTGCCCTGACGACCTGGGTATACTTACCACCTATCGGGACCCGACGACCAGGCACTTCGACATCTTTCGCGATACGAGTGCTGCTACTGCCATTGGTGGTAATTTGGCAGGAAAGATTCTCGCTGATATGCCTCAACGCTGGCCTGAGACAGTACGTGCATTGATCGTTCACTCGGCTGAATGGTCGCCCGCAATGCGCCGCCAATTTGAGGCTGCGACATCTGAGCAACAGAAGCGCGCGCTCTTGCGAAAATTCGGGTACGGCGTGCCTGACTATGACCGAGCTATTTTGAGTGCGGCCAATGACATGACGTTGATCGCTGAAGACGAGTTGCGTCCCCTATGGAAGAATCAAAGCAGGATCAAGTCTCGATGCATGAATCTCCATGAATTTCCATGGCCGAGAACTGAGCTTGAACAACTCGGCGAAATGGAAGTTGAACTTCGCGTCACTCTCTCGTATTATGTGGAGCCTAACCCAGGGGAACGCGGCTGGCTCCGTCGACACCGTTATCCCTCGCACGCGCTTCGCTTTAAAGTGAAGCAAGCACTGGAATCGGTCGATGAGTTCCGCAGGCGGATCAATGCGGCTGCAATTGCAGAGGAAGAAGGATTGCCTCAAACCAATGTTGGTCCAGATAATTGGTATTTGGGACGCCTTCGGGATGTTGGCTCGATTCACTCCGACTTTTGGAAGGGCACAGCGGCGGAATTGGCCCGGCGTTCGGCAATCGGCGTTTACCCGATTGGTGGTTGGTGGAAGGAGAATCCAGCCCATCGCAGGTATGACAACGATGTGAGGTACGCACTTATCATTTCAATCCGAGCGGTGAATGGCATTGTAGACATTTACTTGCCTGTTCAAACTCAGATACAAGCATCCCTCGAAATCACGACGTGATGAGGCAAAAGTCGCCGTCCACGCCCTAATCTGCAATAGAGCTCTCGCGCAAGGTGTTCAAGCCTGTAGGGTGGGCCAAACACGAGTCTGACACGAAGCGGCAACACTTCAATGGGTGGGTTGACGGGCGAGAAAGTTGCCGGCGGTCAGGTTCCGAGTTGTGCTCCTGACAATGAAAGTGCGGAATTCAGTCGTTGTTTCAGGGGTCGGGCATCCTGAGCGCAAATGCGCTCGATATTATTGATCTTACCGTTCAGGCTGACGATGTACTTGTCCCGTTGATAATTGGCGATTTGACCGATTTCAAGTTTATGAATCGCAGCTCGTATATCGCTAAGCTTCTCCTTGGGTGCTCGAATTCTCTTGTTTCCAAGCCTTACCCCTGTGATTACTTTGCTGTCCCGTCCATTTAAGATGACGCGTTTCTTTGAAGACAGCTTGAGGCCATTGGCTGCCAGGGCTTGGCGAGCCAGCTCCATCACTGATCGCGCTTCCTTGCCGGAAAAAATCAGGTCATCGACCCATGCAGTTGCAGTGATATGTTTCTCAGAACATTCTTCCAAAACAGGACTGTAAATCGATGCAAGGAAGATGTTCGCAAGGGCTGGGCTTGTCGGAGCACCCTGAGGAAGGTGCCAATCGTATGTTGTGAGTTGGGTCAGAAGACGGGCAATAGCAGGCGAGCAGCGCAGAACCCGCTTCCAGACGGAATATACGTGGCGGCTGGTCACGTTGGGGTAGTAGCTTTTTACATCCATTTTTACGACGCACTCGCTGCCGTGTAAAAGATGTTGGGCCGCATGTGTGTTAACGCAACGTTTGGAAACCGCCCCAAAAAGAAAGTGCGGCAGTTTAACTGGGCGAAGCAACCGGTTCAGTATCTTTGTCTGGACCCGCTTTAAGTCCTTCGAGGGGTTGTCTATGTTTCGGACTTTTCCTGCCTTCACCTCACGTTGAAACGGCTTTGCAGGTTTTGCTTGTTGAAATGGACTGTATTCAGTTCGCCAGTTCTTTGCGAGTGAGCGTAGTGTTTCTCGATCCTCTCCGAGACGATATTCGAGGTCGCGGAGACTTGTGATTGGTATTTCCGAGCGGTCTTCCTTCGCTGGGGTCTTCGGTAGGTTCGTCATTCGATACCTCTAGCAACAACTTTGTTAGCGCCAGAGAAAGGCTCGCAATATGCTCATGCGAAACCTTCTGCACGTCGGCTTCCTCGCTACCCAGAAGGCTGAGTAAGTGGAAGGGTATTTTAAGAGCCTTTGCTATCTTCTCAATTGTTTCAACTGAGGGCTGCCGTTTTCCGGACTCGATTAGGGAGAGATAGCTACGGTCGATCTCCGCCCTGTCGGCAAGTTCACCCTGCGATATGTCCGCCAATGAGCGGGCGACGCGAATTGCTTTGGCATAGTTCATAAATGATTTCGTGTGGTTAAGAAGCGGGCTCCCTGAAACTCACTCACTCTGTCCGGACTTTAGAATTTCAAAAACTTCTTTCGCGACCCGGCTTACCACGGCAAAAACTTCTTTTTGCGTGAGCTTTGTTTCGCGTTGTAGACGTTTGAGATCATCAATGCCCCTCTTGAGTTTGCTACGCTGTTTCGACGTCAGTTCGTTGTTGGTGTCACCCAGTATCTTCCTTAGCTGGTCGATACAAGTGTCGATTAGCTTTAATCGCATACTTCCTCCTCCGGTAATTACCGGGGGCGCAGCGGCAGGAACCAGAGTTGGAATACGAACTGAGTCGGGAGCCCTTTCTCTTTGCGGAGCCTAGCGACGCTGGGGCGCCTCTGGCTGCCAGTCAGCTTGATGCCTGCCTGGTCTTTGAACGGCAGGAGTAACCTGCCAAGGTACGAACTGAGTACCTCATTACGCTCGTGGCGAACCACAAGCTCCTGGAACTGTTTGACTACGCCGGAGGATTGTCAAAGAGCAATCGAACGTCGGCGGTGCGCCGACCCAATTTCAAGGTAGCAGGATTCGCACAAACTGTCAACAAAAAATGACTAGCCGTCACTAATGACTCGCTCTTCCTGCAATGGACCGTCTGCAAGTATTGCGGTGAATGCCTTGTATCGAATTGAAAGTAAATCGATTACCCATCAGGATGGTAAAGTAGGACTGCTTCGCTACCCCCCTGATGAAAGGTATTCAAGCCCGTCGGGTGGGCCAAACCAAGTCTGACGCGAAGCGGCAGCACATCAATGGGCGGGAAGACGGGCAAAAAGGAACGGAGCCTGCGGCAGCAGACCCCGTTTGAAAGGCTTGGAAGTTCAGCGTTACGCGGCTTTGGCCTTTTTTGCTGCTGTGGGCCGCGCCGCTGGTTTTGGCTGGGCCTTCGCGGCCGTCTTCTTGACGGCTTGCGCTTTCTCTTTCGCGGCAAACTCCGCTTTGACCTTCTGGGTAATAGCGTCGGTGTCCACTTTGTAATGCAGGGCGGCGTCTTTGAGCGCTTTGCCGGTCTCCGATTGCGTCCGGGCTGAGTGGAGAATGACAGTCTCAACCAATAGCTGTCCGAGTTCGCCTTCCTCGGCCTTGCGGATATAAGCGCCCATTAGCTTCCCGATGGAATCGGAGGCTTGCACCTTTTTGATGCCGCGATTCCGTGCGAGTACCTCGATGCGCCGTTCCTCCAACTGGGGAAGCAAACGCTCGACAATAAAAACGAGGTCGCGCTTGGTGAGACGCACCGGCACAGCGGCAACGACGGCAGAAAGGACGCGCAAGCCTACAGCGTTGGCAATCGCCTCCTCGCGGCGCTGCTTGTCCTGCTCCACTTTGATGCGCTGGTCTCCGGCTGGCCGCTGCTTCTTCGGACGGTGCACAGGGCATTCGGGGTTGGCGCAGATTTTGCGAATCTCGCCTTTCTCGGTGCCTTCGGTGACGATGGCCTCGGTCATGGATTTGCAGGTCTGGTACTCCGGCCAATCCCTGTGCTTCTTTGCGTTGGGGTCTTGCGGCTTGATTTCGATGTACTTGTTGCGGGGCAGGGCCGCGCTGCCTCCGTCGGTGGCGGTTGTGGCCGGTCCAAAGGCCGATGAGATTTGGACCAGCTTCGGCTTGGCTGTGATGGTCTGCGCGACGAATCCGTCCAGCTTGGATTGGTAGCAAGCCGGGTCGGTACAAGCGTCCTCGGCAATATCGGCGAAGAGCAACGCGTTTCCTCCAGTGCGCTTGGGGCAATCGACACAAGCTCCGGCGGCGGGGTTGACGTTGGGGTCGATCTTTGAGAACGGCGCGTCTTTCAGAATGAGCAAAATGTTCTGCTCAATCCACTGGTGAAGATGGCGGACAGGGAGCAGGATGCGCTTGGCTTTGCCCTGGCCGCCGTTCCAATCCTCGTGGAAGCAAGCGGAGAGTGCTTGGTCCTGCTCGGCTGGCTGTAGCTTTGCGAGTAGCAGAGCATGGCCTACGCCAATTTCGTCTTTGGCGAATGCCTCGGTTACGGCGGCGGTGAGTTCGGTCAACTTGACGCGCTGAGCGCAATAGGCGGGAGATTTGCCCGTCTTCGCCGCGATCTGCTCAATGGAGTATTTCGGCTCGTCAAGATTGAGCAGGGCGCGGAATCCCTGCGCCTCCTCCAGCGGGTGAACGTCGCGGCGTTGCAGGTTTTCGATAAGCTGCGCCTCCAATGCCTCAGCGTCGGTAAGGTTGACGATGCGGACGGGCACGGTTTCCGCCTCGGCAAGCTGCGCCGCGCGGTAACGTCTGGCCCCGGCGACAATCTCGAAGCTGCGGTCAGTCAGTGGCCGCACAAGCAAGGGCGAGAGAACGCCTTGGCTGCGGATGCTTGCGGCCTTTTGTTCCGCAGACCGTTTTGTTGCCGAGGAAGAGGGGAGCCGCATGGAAACAGGCGGCTCCCCTACGTAATAGGCACATAACCATTACAGCGAGCCAAGCCATTTCAACAGCTGTTGATCGTCACGCCATCCTTTCGTTGGGTGAGGTGATTCCGAAGTTCCGGTTGGAGGGAGACAAGCCTCCACAGCAGCCTGCTTGGTCCTCAAGGTGATTTCGACATAACGGTTGGTGGTTTCCAAGCTGACATGTCCCAGCCAGGCTCGGATGACATTGACGTCTACGCCTTTTTCCAGAAGGCCCACCGCCGTCGAGTGACGGAAAACATGCGGCGAGATACTGCGGCGCCTTTTATCCGGAGTAGTGGGAGACAAGGCGGAAGTGTGCCGCTTGACGATCTTGTAAATTCCGAATCGCGTAAGGGGCTCTCGTTGACGAGACATGAACAAGGGGACGGACTGGTTGCCGCGCACGTCGGCCGTCAACCTCTTCAACAGTTCAGCAGTTTCAGGCCAGAGCGGACAACTTCGCCACTTATCGCCCTTCCCATGAAGACGCACGCGCAGCGGACCGTCGAGATCAACATCTTCGACTTTCAAGTCGGCCACTTCCTGCGCTCGCGCTCCGGTGTTATAGAGCACCATGAAGAGAGCCCTGTCACGCAGTGCGAGGATTCCATCGCGCGGCAAGGTCCGGAAGAGGGTTTCGATTTCGTCGTGTTCCAGGTATAGCGTCTGAGGCGGCGCAGTCCGTTTGACAGGAGTCGCCTCCACTTGTTGGGCTTCAGCCAGCATTTCCGGCTGTCGGAGGGCGAGGAAGCGGTAGAAGGTATGCAGGGCGGCAAGCCGCTGATTGCGTGTGCTCACACGATTCCCGCGCGTGACCTCCATTGTATTGAGGAAGTCACGCACTCGCTGTGCCGACAGGTCAGCCAGCTGTAATCGGGTTATCGGCCGCCGGCAACTGGCAGCAACATAGGCAAGGAAGAGTTTCATTGTGTCCCGATAGCTTCGCACCGAACCGGGTCGAAGCCCCTTCTGCGCCTTGAGGTGATCTTCAAAAAAAGCGAACAGCACTTGCCCCACTCCGATCATTGCGCACCTCCTTTCGGGGCGAGCGTCTGAAAGCGTTGAGCGGCCTGGTTGAGAAGCTCTTCGGTGATCGTTAGGTACACAGAGGTGGAAGTGGGATCGACGTGGCCAAGGAAGGTGGCGAGGTGCATCAACCGACAGTTGGGATCGATGCCTTCCCGATACCATCGAAGCAGTGTGGCGACAGCGAACGAGTGGCGCAGATCGTGGAGTCGCGGCGGCGACACGCCCGGCGGGATATGCAGTTTCAGCTTGGGCAGGAGAGCATGAAAAGTCATGCTGATCGTTCCTTTATCGACGCTACGCCGCTTGGAATTGAAGGTGAACATTGGCAGTTCGGAAGCAGGCGTGCTTCCATAACGTTCTGCCTCATAATCTTTCAGGCGTTGTGTCAGGCGAGGTCCCATCGGCACATATCGGCTCTTGGCGAATTTCGTCTCCCGGATGAACAGTAGATTGCGGGTGAAATCGGCATCGCCTATCTTCAAGCGTGACACTTCGCCTACCCGCAACCCCAGGCCATAAAGCAGAGCGAAAATCGTCTCGTACACAAGGCCTCGATAGGGCGCACGGGATCTCTCCGGCAGTTTTCGTGCTTCAGCCATTAGACGCCTTGCGGTATCGAGATCGAATAAGTATGGAATCCGGCTGCCGGTGATGCGCCGCGGACTAGCCGTCACAGGATTCCGCTGTGTCCACTGCTGCATAATCGCAAAGGCAAAGAACCGGCGCACTGCATACAGAATGAGGTTGTATCTCTTTGGCCCGACTTTAGGACGGGACACCAGGAAATCATCGACTACAGCGCTATCGATGGCGTGCCAGTCAGCGATGTCGTGGTTGCAGAGATACCGATCGAACAGTCGCAACGTATGCGCATCGTTTAAGTACTTGCGGTTCAGCGCACGCTTGTATTGCACGAACTGATGGAGGTATGGCGCCAGGAAGCTCTGGAAAAAGGGAGTGTTCATAGAGCCTCCCCATCGCCCATCGCAACCTCGCGCAGGGCTTCGATAGCGACTTTCGTATAGATGCGCGTGGACTCCGGCGAACGATGCCCAACATAATCGCCGATAGTCTTTAGTGGAAATTCAGCGTCAATCAGGCGTTGTACGCAGGTGTGCCGCAGCGTATGCGATCCACCCTTGCGCACTTGGATTCCAGCTTTCTGGAGATAAAACGCCACACTTGATGACACAGTGGCGGGAGTGACTGGAGAACGCGGAGCCACAACACGGAAGAAGAGATGACGATCCTCAGTCTCAGGTCTACCTCGTTTGAGATAGTCGATCAAGGCTTCTGCCACTACTCCGGCGAGCGGATACGCGGTCGAATGGCCAGCTTTGCGCTCCGGTACCTGGAATCGCTCGCGTTTCCAGTCGATATCTTCCAGCGTGAGTTTGGCAACCTCATGAGCCCGCAGCCCATAGGTCACAAGAAAGAGCAAGATGGCGTAATCTCGCCGGCCTCGGATTGTCCTTCGGTCCACAGCTTCCAAAGTGCGACGGACCTCGTCCCAAGTGATTGACCGGGGGACATCGGCCAGACGGTATACCTGCGGCATACCGACCGCACCGCGGAGATCCCGGTCGGTAATTCCTTCGCGATGGCAGAACCGCAGCAGCACTTTTAGATGACAACAGAGATCGCGGCGCGTGCAGGGAGCCATTCCCGGCGCACATTCGACGATAAAAGATGCCAGCAGCGCGGGCGACAGGTCGCCGAGCGACGTGATCCCGGCTTTCCGGAGGTACTGCCCAAACTCGTGCAGATGATGCCGGTACCCGGCGATCGTACTCTCCATCAGTCCGCATTCATTGCGCAAATACTTCTGGAACCCAGGAACCTCTGCTTCAAGTGGAAATGGGCGGCGGTGACGATTGTGCCTTACAGGATCTCCACTGGCCAGCCGCAACATCTGACGAGTGGCATTCCCTACATCAATTGCATGCTTGCGCAGCGAGGCCGATGTCTTTGCTTCCGGTCCGTGCTGAACCAACCATTGGGAAACAAAGTCCTCGACAAGAGCAAGGGCAGAAGCAACATCTGTGCAGCCCCTCTTCTGTGCGAACTCAGCAAAGCAGAAAAGCCGTGGCAACCGACGAAAAACGGTGCGGGAGGAATAGCCGTTCGCTTCCATCCATCCCGCGTAGTTGTCAATTTGAGAGCCGAGCCAACTATCACGGATTCGGTCGATGGTTGAAGGTTTGACGTAGTAGTGTTCGAGCATGACACTCTCCATTCGGAAATATCCGATGGAAGATAATCATGCACCTGGTGCTGGATACAGTGCTTTGCTGCCACCCGTTATGCTGTTTGCTGCCGCCACCAGTTCCGTTTGGGTCTTTCAGATAAATGATCAGCAGGTAAAGTGGACTCCGCCGATCCAGAATGTTTACCGAAGTGTTACTGACGGATGGCCAACCGATCGGAACCCGGAAAACACATGGCTAAACTTCTCGGCGGAGAGGCGCAGATGTTGCGAATGTCGGGTGTAGTATTTGTTCCTAACTCGCCTCCAAGGAGTAGGTCTAAAGTTAGGAGAAGCGATGATTCATTCGACGATTCGGGGAAGTAATTTGGCAGTTGTTCTCAGCGTCTGCTTCGTGCTGGCGGTATGGTCGAGCGTTTCGCTTCCCGCCGCCCCAGCAATTGCGAGCGACTATGCGATCCAAATTGCGGTGCTTGTCCAACATTCCGACGGACGTCCGATAGGCGGCTTGACCGCAGGGGACTTTGTGGTCAACTTGCAGGGGCAGACTCTCCCATTGACACTTCGCCGCCCGGTGTTGGGGGACAAGGTGCCCAAAGGCGACTTTCTTCCAACAAGGATGCTGGTCATCCTTCCAAGAGCCGCCGTAGGTTCGGCAGACATGCCGTCGGACCTGATGACAGCGCTCGGCCCAGTCTGGCAGCGAGGATGGCAGGTGGCCATAGCGCAAGACAAAGGTAAGACCACTGGCTTCACGACTTCCGCCCTGCAACTCAAGCAGATGTGGGACACTCCGCCGGGGCCACAGGTGAGCGCAGAGGCAATGGTTGCCTCCTTGAAATCCTTCGGAGGTCGTCGCGTTGTGCTTTACACAACGGATATCCAAAATGAACGTAAAATGCCCCCGGAGCGGTTGATTCAGGCAGCGAGCGACTCCATGGCGCAGATGCTTGTTGTGAACGGTGGAGTTCTGTTTAGTAAGCCTGACATGCCAGCCCTCCCTGGATCCGGCGGCTGGTCCAGCGGAAGAAATCCTCAAGGTCCGAAGGCGGAAGAATCCCAGCCGGGGACGGTTCCGGGGGCCGATCTGAGCCGGCAGAGAAAGGGACAGTTTTTGTTTGGACCGGGGCCGTACAGAGGGCTGTATCAAGAGGCGGATGCGCACCATGCGGTCCAGGACGCTCTCCACGACGCTGTAGGATATTACGTCTTGCAAATTGCGTACCCACCCACGGGGTTGGCCCCTTCGGGTGCGAACGTGTCCTTGACGCTGAATCTTAAAAATGCCTCAAAACTGCTGATTTCGGCGAAAGCCTGCAACGGGGACAAAGTACTAGAGCTTGCTGTCACTACGAAGTAACCGTAAGGAAAACAGACCACCATTGGTTCTGTTCTTTAATTTCGGGCGGATGACCGGCTACTCTTCAGTTATCAGTTGAGCAATATTCCCGCACGCCTTCGGCATGGATGATGCTGCTCAGTCTCTCGACCTGCCCATGGCAGGATTCCTCGCTTTCACTGACGCGAATACCTCTGTTGCGTTTGCGTTCCGCTGATCCGTTATGTGTCGCTCGGAACGCGGACCGCTCGCTGCCAAGCGCCATTCGTGACGCTCGGCCACAAAACGGTCTGCGGAACAAAA
>Ga0302189_10002118_pt1 | contig 16113 bp, 13 predicted proteins | sample II_Bog_E2_2_FD_194551 | JGI IMG/M metagenome (GOLD analysis project Ga0302189, IMG submission 194551) | Peat permafrost microbial communities from Stordalen Mire near Abisko, Sweden - II_Bog_E2_2 | ecosystem: Environmental > Terrestrial > Soil > Wetlands > Peat | place: Sweden: Abisko...
TCGTTCTGAGACCCCGGTGCCGGCAAGATGCTCGGCCTGGTAGTACCGCCAGACTTCCCCTAAGGTTTGGGCGCGCTTGCGGCGGATCTCATCAAACCAGTCCTGTCCCTGGCTGGCGAGCCGCAGGACCTCGCGGGCGTTCTCCTGGGCCTGACCGAAGGTGAGTTTGTCGGTGGAGCCGAGCGCCCGGAGCTTCTGTGCCCGGGAACCGCGCAACCGATATCGGACGACGTAGGTTCGGGCACCCTGTTCGGTAACCCTGAGTCCGAAGCCACGCACCTTGTGGTGCCAGTGAATCGTCCAGGACGCACTATTGGCCTCGTAAGGCAGATTATCGACGGTGGCCGAGCTAAGCTTGGGGGTAGCCATGTTCTTCGCCTCCTAGAGCGGCGTAGGTGGTCAGGGCGTGCGTTTCGTCGGAAGCGAAGCGCGTCGCCCGTCTTGACCCGGAGCGTCATGTAAGCCCCATGTAAGCCAAGGCAGCCGAAGTCTAGCGTAATCAGGGGTAGACGGAAACACCAGAAATCAAGGGAATTTAGTGGTACAGCGTAGTCGCCAGAATTCGAGAGTATTGGCTGAATCTGGCTTCGAACCAGGTGGTCGGCGGTTCGAATCCGTCCGGGCGCGCTTAATGACAAAAAATATATTGGCAGCCGGCGCCAGCGCCCCGAAAACGAGCAGTTCGAACCGCCGACAGACAAAAAGACGGTTCGACAACCCGGCGCTTCGCCGGGTTGGACGTCGCCGCTTCAGCGGCGGCGGTCCGGAGCGAAGCGGAGGACGAGGGCGTAGCCCGAGCAATCCGTCCGGGCGCGCTTTACCGCTCAAGGTACTGCTAGAGGAGGGCGCCATCTGGATTCCCTCGTGCGATCTGCATGCACGCTTTTTCAGCGTGCGAGATGAGAGCCTTCATTTCAGTCTTGTTGCGGCTGTGAGCGCTATGTACGACCAGCAGGCCCTCAATCATGGCGGCCAAGAGAGTGGCGCGTCTGCGGATCTCGACTGGGTGGACCTCCGGTTCAAGTTCGGCAACGCACTCGCTTAGATGCTGGATGTCGATGGCGTATGCCTCACTAAGCAGCTCGCTGGAGCGCCCGTCCAACGAGTTCAGCAATCCCCACAGCTGGATGAAGAAGCGGCGCGTCGGTGCGCGCTCGATGTCGCGCAGAGCAAACTTAAGTATGGCGCGGAAGCGCGCGACGCGATCCGGCGGCGCGTTGGCCAGCGCCTGCGTATATGCGGCTCTATAGCGCGCGTCGATATCCTTAACGATCGCGCGCACGAGATCGTCCCGTGTCGGGAAATAATACTGCACGTTCGCCAGGTGCAGCTCGGCCTGCGCCGCGACATTGCGCACCGAGAACTGCGCGTGGCCCTTCGTCATGAGCAGTTCCCGAGCGGCATCGATCACACGTTGCGCCGTCGCCTTGCCCTGTTCGCTCGCGCCGGCATGGGCTCTTGGGCGCTGCCGCTTGGTCGCTGAAGCCATGCTCTAGCCTCCCTTGGTCCCGCAATCTTGACACACACGGCGCATGATTGTAGCGTGTTGGTCACCTGACCAAACGGGAGCGCTGGGATGAAGGACCCCGAGCATCAAGCCGAGCCGGACTTGGCCGTCGACGCCGCCGCGCGATTGTCCGAGAGTCCGCCAATTACCCGCCGAGATTTCGTCGGATCAACGCTGCTTGGCGCCGGCGCAGGACTACTCGGAATGGCATCGCCAACCGCGATCCGTAGCGCCCAGGCGCAAACGGTTCGCGCTCCGATGACAGGGCTTGGGGCCGATTGGACGGGTCCCGGTGGAATTGGTGATTATGCCCGCGCCAACGGCAACACTCACGAAGTGGTCAACGCCGCACATGCGGGAATTCGCAATCAAGAATTCGACAAGGCGCTGCGCGCCGCTACCGATACCGGGGAGAGTCCGGACGTCGTCATCATCGGCTGCGGTATTGCCGGGCTTGCGGCATGCTGGACTTACCGCAAGGGCCGGTCGAACGGGACAGTATTGATGCTCGATCAGCACCCGATATTCGGTGGTGAGGCAAAGCAGAATGAATTTGAGGTGGATGGCTATCATCTGACTGCACCGCAGGGCTCCACGGGTATGGTCGTGCCATTTCCGCGGGCGAAGGAGGCGGGCATTTACTCGCATTTCGCCAAGGATTTGGGTTTCCCCGACGAGTTCGTGTACCAGAAGCCGGCTGGCCTCAGCCAGGACATCCTGGTGCCGGAGGACGTCTGGGGGCCAATGCACATCTCCTGGGAGCGTGCGGATACCGGTTTCTATTACGAAGGGAAGGGCTGGGTAAAGAACCCGTGGCGGGATGGCTTTAAGCACGCGCCCATATCAGACAAGCTCAAGAAGGCCTTCGTCGACATGGAGTTGTACCGAACGCCTCCCCGGCGCGCCGACTGGGCTCGGTGGCTCGATTCGATGACGTACGAGCAGTTTCTGATCAACGTAATGGGTATCGAGGCGGATGTCTTGCCGGACATTTTGAAGTATCTCAATCCCGTCGCGGCGGCTATGGGCTGCGGGCTCGGTGCGGACGTGATTTCCGCATATTCCCCCGTCAATTATCTTCAGCCGGGCGTAAGCGGTTACTTGCGTTACGAACTGGACGGCATCGACCCGAGCGACGGTCTCTACCTCGCCAGCTTTCCCGGAGGAAATGCGGGAGCAGCCCGCCATTTCCTCAAAAAGATCCTGCCAGCCGCGCTCTTGGGCGAGTATCGGATGGCGGATGTTCTCAATAGCCCCGTTCAATGGGATCAGCTCGATAAAGCCAACGAGCCCGTGCGGATGCGACTCTCGGCGACCGTGGTCGCCGTGCAACACGAGGGAGCCCCGGAGTCTGCAAAGGGCGTGGTCGTGACGTTTCTTCTCGGCGGAAAGCTGTATCGGGTTCGCGCGAAGTCTGCGATTCTGTGCGGCCAGCAGCACGCGAACCGCCATATCTGTCGCGATATTTCTCCCGAATACCGGGAGGCGATGAATGCCTTCCATCACGCACCGATGCTGACGGTCAACATCGCCCTGCGTAACTGGAAGTTCATGGACAGGCTCGGCATAGCGGCTGCTCGTTGGTTCGAGGGATTCGGCTGGTGGGTGAGCCTGCGCAGGAACCTTGAGATCCCCGGCCAGGTTACACAGCCGCTCGATCCGGCAAAACCCGTTGTGCTGACCATGTACAACCCGTTCCCGTTGCCCGGTGTGCCATTTCCCCAGCAGTGCACGGCCGCGCGAATGCAACTCTTCGGCATGCCTTACGCGGCGATCGAAGGGGCAGTGCGCGAGCAGTTCACGCGAATGTTCGGTGACTATGGTTTCGATGCTGATCGCGACATTGCCGGCATCATTACCAATCGCTGGGGGCATGCCTACGTAGTCGATCCGCCGGGCTTCTTTTTTGGAAAGGACGGCAAACCGACTCCAAAAGACATCATTCGCAAACGATTTGCTCGCCTTTCTTTCGGCCACTCGGAGCTTAGTGGCGCTCAGATGTGGGAATCGGCGGCCGAGGAGGGCGAGCGGGCTGCACAACAGATTCTGGAGATCGCATGATGGCCAACGTCCTCGCGCTCTTTGTCGTTATCACGCTGCTCCTCGTCCGGCCGCCGGCGGTGCTTGCGGCTATCGGGGACCACTTGCCGGTAGATACCGCCGCTGCAAGCGTGGCGGCCGGCGATAACAGCCCGCAATTGAGTGCATTCAAGAAGGCCATACGCGCAAAGTACGCTGTCAAGGAGAAGGCGTTTGCGGAACATGACGCCGACACCATCGTCACGAAATTCTATACTGCCGACGTGATCTCTATCGGGGAAGGAGAGGGCGTCCGCGTCGGGCGCGAGCAGATTCGGCCGCTCTATGAGGAGGTGGTCAAGGACAACAAGGTCAAGATCGAATCTGTCTACACCTTTGTTGACGGCAATGCGGGTTGGGACTGGGCGGACTTTCACGTCTACCCGACCGACGGTAAAACCAAGCCCTTCACGTTTGCCATCCTTTTCCTCTGGGCGAAGGTGGATGGTGAGTGGATGTGCAAGGGTGACTTCTTCATCAAGGGAAACATCCGTGGCGCTGCGCCGACTGGCAGCGAACCGGGCGTAAAATAGCGTTTCGCCTTAAATATAGTGATCGATCGCTTCGCGGAAGAGCATTGGTGAAGCATAGGGATCTGCTCAGCCACAGCGAGAGCAATTTTGCTGGACGGATTTCCGCCGGGTTTAGTTCTTTGGTACCCATAAAGCCGACGGTCGTCAGTGACGGCTTGGGGTGTGCGCCGTCTCGACGGATACCATACGAACGTAGGGTCTCCGCGGAACACCGCGAGACTTGGCGATAAGTTGAGCGAGGGCGGACCATCTAAGTTGCTGATTTTCAACGTGCGTTAAATTTCCGGACACCACTTCGAACCAGGTGGTCGGCGGTTCGACAACCCGGCGCTTCGCCGGGTTGGACGTCGCCGCTTCAGCGGCGGCGGTCCGGAGCGAAGCGGAGGACGAGGGCGTAGCCCGAGCAATCCGTCCGGGCGCACTTTAATGCAACGTAGCACCGACTCAATCGGTTTCAGGACTTGGCGCGGCCCATGGAGCCGCGGCCAACGATGCATTCTGCCCGCCACCGGTTTCTATGAGTGGCAAGTGCGGGCCGCATCGCGAAAGCCGTCGTCGGGGGGTGCGCTCGCGCAGCGAGCATTACGGGCCGCTGCGCAGGCCTACCTCGTAAAGAGCCTCGTGCGTACCGAGATACTGAATACCGTTCGGGAGGCCGAGGTTCTTCGATTGGTTGCGTCCGGACACGCGAACAAGGAGAGCGGGGCCATCACTCGGTTGAAATCGGAACCTCCGGCCTGTACGCTCAGTTTGTGGGGGACGAGTTCGCGGGACAGACTGTAAACCCGGGATACGTGAGCAGCTACACCGATGTTGGTGTCGACTGGCAGTACCTATACAACGGGGTGAACACTATATTATCGGATTCCTCGGCTGGCGTATCCACGAAACGCAAGAGAACGACGCTCACCTGGTTCCGACGTATTTTAGTAGCCCAACGGATCATCTGGATCGGACGATGCTAACGGCCGAAGTCGTCAACAACAACCAAAACCCGTTTTTTCTCAATGAGCGGCCGAATCCCAAGGCATCGGACAACAATGCCTCTGTTTTGGGCCCATGGATGGACTTCCAGTGAGACAGCGGCCATTGGCTTCGCTCACCGTCGCTGCGATTGCGCTCGCGGCCACATCCGTTCGTGATGCACCTGCGGCGCCCATCGTCGCCCCGACTGATCCAGCGGGTTTCGACGCGCAGACACTGGTGAGCAACGTCTGCTCCAAGTGTCATGGTGCCACCGGAGTCGCCATCTACCGGATCTTCCCGAATCTCGCAGGTCAGCTGTCCGTCTACATCGAGACTGAACTCAAGCTATTTCGGCAGCATGGCCGCACCGATCCCGGCGCGCGAGCCTTCATGTGGGGGATGGCTCGGGGTCTTACTGATGAGCAAATCAACGGGGTCGCACGGCAGTTCTCGAGCCAACCACCGGTAGGAGGCACGGTATCGAGCAATCCCGCGCTGGCCGAACAAGGCAAGTCGCTCTACGAGAACGGCGCGAAGGAGCGTGACGTGCTGGCCTGCATTGTCTGCCACGGTCACGATGGCGAGGGCATCAACACAAATCCAAGGATCGCCGGGCAGCCTCGATACTATCTTGTGACCGCAATGCTGCAGTTCCGCAGCCGGCTGCGTGAAAACAAACTCATGCAACACGTCACCCAAAAACTGAGCGATGATGAGATCGCCGCGCTAGTTGAATACATTTCCACCAAGTAGGCCCAATGGAAGCCGCGGGTGAATCCTTATGCTTGCAACTCCCGGGGGAATCGCGTCATGAAAATCCCAATGCGTTATGGTCTTAGGATTCTCAGCGCCTCAGTCATCAGCGGCGCCTTGCTCCTTGCGCGACCAGTTCTCGCAGATTACACGGAGGAAACCGTCTCAAATGGCGGCACCATCGAGGGAGTCGTAAAGCTCAGTGGTACGGCGCGCCAAATCGCGCCCATCACGGTCACCAAGAACCAGGACTATTGCGGTCAGTCCATTCCAAGTCCCGTGTACTCAGTCGGCAAGGACGGTGGATTGGGGAATGTCGAGGTGTACCTCAAGGGCATCACCAAGGGCAACGCGCTTTTGACCGACACGATCTCGCTCGTCAATGAGCACTGCATGTTCCATCCGCGGGTGCAGGGAGCGAACATCGGTCAGCAAATCAAGATCTCCTCCAACGATCCGGTTCTGCACAGCACCCACCCGCAAAACGCCTCAACCAACGCCACCATCTACAATATTGCCCTGCCTTTCAAGGGATTCTCGGTAACCAAGCCGTTGCCCGCAATCCCGGAACTGATCAAGGTCAAGTGCGATATGCACGAATGGATGCACGCGTGGATTTGGGAGTTCGATAATCCCTACTTCGCGACGACCGGGGATGACGGGCACTTCACGATCAAAGACGTGCCCCCAGGCACCTACACACTGGTCGCTTGGCACGAAGCTGCCGGTGAGAAACCGACCTCGGTCACGGTGTCTGCCGGCAAAACGGCGACCGTAGCCATCGAACTCGCGGCCGCAAACACCCCCTGAACGGTTCGAGGTGCGATGGCCATGAATCCTAACTCGAGCTCGACGTTTTTGGCGGCAACTTGCGCCCTGATAGCCGTATAGCGACGCTGCTCCCGGCTCTGGTCACGCTGTTGACCATGGCGCGCGTGGTTTTGGCCCAGGAAGACGCGGGAGGCGTGCATGAGGGGAAGGTCGTCTATGAGCAGTATTGCGCCCTCTGCCATGGCGAACAGGGCGACGGCAAGGGTCACTATAGCGAAGATACCACCACGGCGCCGCGCGATTTCCGACAGGGCACATTTAAGTGGCGCAGCACGCCGTCGGGCTCGTTGCCGACCGATGCCGACCTTGAAAAAATCCTGGTCAATGGTCTGTTTGGCACGTCCATGTCGAGCTTCGCTACTGCGTTGACCCACCGGCAAAGGCTCGATGTCATCGCCTACATCAAGACCTTCTCGCCGCGCTTTGCGACCGAGAAGCCCGGGGCGCCGATTACCATTCCGCCTGAGGCTCCGTACGCGTCGGAATCCGCAACCCGCGGCAACGCCGTATACCTAAAGTTCAACTGCGCCCAATGCCATGGTGACGGGGGTCAAGGTAATGGTCCGTCGGCATATGATCTCAAGGATGATTGGGGAAACGGGATCGTGCCGTATGACTTCACACAAGGCCACCCCAAATGCGGCAACAACGGATCCGACATTTACCGAGTGTTCATTACCGGCCTGAACGGCACACCGATGCCTTCGTTCGCCGACTCAATCAGCCCCGCCGAGGCTTGGGATCTGGTGCATTTCATACAGAGCCTGAGTCCGGACTATCCGAAGAACCTGACCGGGACGCCAACTGTACCCGTCGGCAAAGGCGCACCGTGAATTAGGAAGACCGGCACGTGGATGGCTCACGCTTGAACACCAGGCCGGGCGCTCGCTGACGCCGTCAGGAAGCGGAAATGGCATCTGCGTCACAGCTCGTTCCAAAGAACGTAATCCGGGTTCACAGTTGACATAGTGATCCAAACCATATGATTGGGTATGCGAACTGCAGCCTCATGGATCTTGCGGTCGTTGTATCGGTGCGGACTACGGCATTACGAAGAAGCAGGAGGACGCGGTGAGCGCTGAGCCGTTGCGGCAGCATAGTACCGCGCCAAGCCCTATCTCCGCGCCGGCTGCAGGCGGTCACGCGCCCATCACGCCCTTGAACCCGCCCGTGGAGAGCGCTTCGCGACCAAGACATGGTGCGCATCGAGCCGCTGAAGGAAAGCTGGACGAGCTTCGCACGAGTCGCTCAGGGAGCGAGCGTCGCGGCCAGCTGGTCACGGCCGCCATCGGTCTCGCGCTAACTCTCACGATGGGCCTGGTGCTGCTCTTCGGCTATCGGCTGGTCACGCACATCCGTGCGAGCATCAATGCACTGCAGGCCGCGAGCGCTCTGCAAAACTACCCCGAGGAGATCTCCAGTCAGCTAAATGCACTGTGCGACCGTCTCGAGGCTCGCGCCGATTCCGGCCAGGCGCTGGTGGATCTGCAGAACACGGTCAGGCGTTTCGATCACGATCTTGGGCAGCTTTCCGACTCCGGAAACGACTCGCCGCAGCTCGCCCGGGCGTTCTGGCTGTGGCACCAATATCGCTCGGTGATCGATCCGGTGGTCTCTTTCAAGGGCCAGCCCTACGCGGACTCCGTTACCGCAGACACCACGTTCTCGCCCGAAGGCCGCGAGTACTATGCCGCGGCGGAGCGCGCGCATCTGTTCGCGGCGGACAACGCCAAGGCATTGCAGACGCAGCTAGTGAATCTCGCCGCGACGCTCCAGCACACATCCTCAGATGCTGCACTGCACTTGCGCACGCTGCTGTTTGGAGGTGTGATTGCAACACTGCTGGTGGCCGCGGCCGCGGCTTGGTTCCAGCTCATGCGCTCGCGGCTAATAAGGGCACAGGCCGAGGTGCAGGAGGCACATCAAGCCCTGATGCGTGCCTCCCGTCAGGCGGGAATGGCTGAAGTTGCCAGCAGTGTGCTCCATAACGTCGGCAATGTTTTGAACAGCGTCAACGTGTCCGCGCACCTGCTGGACGAGCGGATACGGACGACCAGGGCCACCGGACTCGCCAGAGTCGCCGCGATGCTCGAAGAGCAAGGCGATCAACTCGGTTCCTTCATTGCGAGTGACGATCGGGGGAAACGACTGCCCAATTACCTTGCACAGCTCTCTTCCCAGCTCGTAGCCGATCGCGAGGTCGCACTCAAGGAATTGGCATCGCTGGTCAAGAGCATCGAGCACATCAAGGACATTGTCAGGATGCAGCAGACCTATGCGACGTACGGCGGTGTGGTGGAGAGTGTGGCTGTCGCAGATCTGGTAAACGATAGTGTGCGGCTGAATGCAGAAGCGTTCTCCCGCCATAGGGTCACGCTCGAGTGCGAATTTGAGGAGGTGCCCGGCGTCACGGTAGATAAACACCGGGTGCTGCAGATTCTGGTCAATCTCATCCGCAACGCCAAATATGCCTGCGAGGATTCGGGACGAAGCGACAAACGCATCACGATTCGGGTCACACGGTGTGCACTCGGGGTCGCGATCGCGGTGGTCGACAACGGCGTGGGCATCCCAACCGAGAATATGACTCGAATCTTTAGCCACGGATTCACCACCCGCCCTGACGGCCATGGGTTTGGACTGCACAGCGCAGCGATCACCGCTCAGGAGCTCAATGGCTCACTGAGGGTCGCCAGCGATGGCCCGGGATGCGGAGCCACCTTTACGCTCGAACTACCGATCACTCCCGCGATGGGCTCGGCATGACTTCCTTCGGTGGACCCCTGATTCATCGGGTACTCACGATTGATGACAATCCGGACATCCACGAGGACTTCAAGAAGATCCTGAGCCGAGAGACCAACGCGGCCATAGCACTCGCCGCGGACGAGGCGCTATTGCTGGGGGACGTGCTCCCGCAGAACGAGGATTCGCGCTTTGAGCTCTGCAGTGCGCTTCAGGGTGAGGCGGGGGTGGAACTCGCTCGACGGGCACGGGTTGAGGGGCGTCCCTTTGCGGTGGCCTTCATTGACATGCGCATGCCGCCAGGCTGGGATGGCTTAAAGACGATCGAAGAGCTGTGGAAAGTCGATCCGGAAGTACAAGTTGTCATTTGTTCGGCCTATACCGAGTACGGGTGGTCGGAGCTGCGCTCCCGGCTCGGTCCCTCCGACAAGCTCCTTGTCCTGAAAAAGCCGTTCGAATCGATCGAGGTGCAGCAGGCGGCGAGTGCCTTGTGCCGCAAATGGCACAACGAACGGATGCTCCGGCGCCATGTGGAGGATCTGGAGCACGTCATCGCGGCGCGCACACAGGGACTGGAGGCGGCGAACCATCAATTGCAGCAGCTCGCGACCCACGATGTGCTCACCGGGCTCCCCAATCGAGTCATCCTGCACGACCGGCTCGAACAGGCAATTGCTCACGCCGCCCGCGAACAACACGAATTTGCCGTACTTCTGCTCGATCTCGATCGCTTCAAGGTGATCAACGACTCCTTGGGGCACCGCGCAGGCGATGAGCTTCTGAAAGAGGCCGCGCACCGCTTGAAGGGCGTCGTGCGCAGCATGGACACACTCGTGCGCCTTGGGGGTGATGAATTTGTGATCGTGATGGCACCGGTCCAGACCCGGGATCAGGTTCCCGCGATTGCCACCCGGGCGATTGAGGTCCTGAAACCGCCGATCCGTTTGCAGGGAGTCGACGTGCGAACTTCCGTGAGCGTTGGCATCGCCTTTTATCCCAGCGACGGGGCGACCGTTGAGATGCTGCTCGCGCACGCCGATGCGGCTATGTACAGCGCTAAGCAGACCGCGCACGGCACCTACCAGTGCTTTGCCACTTTAACGAGCACCTTCACACACGATCGGGTCAAATTCGAGAGTGAATTGCACGCGGCACTCGCTGCCGGGCAATTTGTACTGCACTATCAACCTAAAGTCGACACGACGTCCGGCCGGGTGCATAGCGCGGAAGCCCTGATCCGCTGGCAACATCCCGAGCGCGGGCTGCTGCTGCCGGGGGATTTCATTCCAATTGCCGAGGAGTGTGGGTTACTTGACTTGATCGGCGAGTGGGTCCTAAGGGAAGCCTGCCGGCAGGCAAAAATCTGGCAGCGGCACACAGACCGTCCGCTGCGTGTCGCGGTGAATCTCTCGCCCTCCCAATTTCGACTGGGGACTCTCCTCGAAACGGTTCGCAGTGCCCTGATGGCTGCGGAACTCGAGGCGCGGTTTCTCGAGGTGGAACTGACCGAGACCGCGGTGATGCGCAATGCGGAGGAATCGATCTACATACTGGAGAGCTTAAGCCGTTTGGGCGTGCTGGTCTCGGTTGACGATTTCGGGACCGGGTATTCCAGCATGAGCTATCTGCGGCGCTTCCCGATCGACAAGCTCAAGATCGACCGCACCTTTGTGAAAGAGATGGCCAGCCGCCCCGAGGATGCCTCCATCGTGCGTGCCATGATCTCCCTCGCTCACAGTCTGAATCTGAAAGTGGTCGCTGAGGGTGTCGAAACGGGAGACCAGCTCGCACTGCTGCAGGAGCTCGGCTGCGATCAGTACCAGGGGTTTCATTTCAGCGGAGCGCTGCCGGCGAAGGAATTCGAGCGGCTGTTCAGCACCGCTACTCATCCGGCGCAGGCCCCGGAGATTGATACCGCCGCCACCCAGAGTCGACTCGCGCTGGGCTGAAGCAGCAGCAAGTCGGCTCTCCCGTGCAATTCATTGCGAAAGTCCCGGATTGAGCCCGGCGACCCAGCATGATTTCATCCGATCATGCTGTCAAATCCACCGTTTCCCGCCCGGTTGTACGAGGTGTCGCCAGGCATGCCTCCGTGTCGCAATTGTGGTCGAGTACCGCCATTCGGCGAAGGCTGCGAGCAATCCGTCCGGGCGCGCGAATAAAATCAATGTGGTGCCCGCGATTGATGGAGCCCGACCACCTGGCCATTTGTGCCACCAAAGACCATTTAGGCGGCGTTACAGAGGGGTCGGCGGCAGTGAACGCTCAGGCCGACCAGTGGTCGGAGAGTCAGCTCCGGGGGAATTGCAGCTACTTCGCAGTGTGCCTGACCACGGTTACCGCACAAGGCGCATAAGCAACGACCTGCCGCGCAACGGAGCCAATCAACCAGCGTTCGAAAACAGAGTGTCCTCGATGCCCTACGACGATGTGGTCGATACCATGCCCCTCGGCAAAGCGCACAATCTGCTCGGCGGGATGGCCCACGGTGATGTGGACGTGCGTCTTGAATGGCTCGTGCGCGAGCTTTGCCTGCACACTCCGCAGCACATTCTGGTGGTGCTGCCGGGACTGTTCAACCAGAGCCTCCGTCTCAACCGTGCCGCCAAACTCTGGAGGTCGCACGACGGCCAGCACGTGAATCGAGGCGCTGAAAGCCCGTGCCAGCTCGGTGCCGAACGTCAATGCCTGAACCGCCGCATCGGAACCATCGTAGGCCACCAGCAGATTCTTGATCATGACACACTCCCCGTATTGACAGGCGCAACCGCGGCCGTGTTCCCGGATTCGGCAAGTTCATCCTTCTTCAGCAAGTGTCTCGGCAGGAAAAAGGCGTTTGCGATCAGCGTCGGTACCACCGCGCTTGCAACGACCGCAGCGACCACGGCGGAATATTGAGCCTGGGATATCACGCCGTGCGAAAGCCCGAACAGGGCCGAGATCGTACCAAAGGTCAGCCCTGTCGACATCAATAGAGTCGTGTAGATACCTTCCTTCCGCGGCGCCCGAAATACCTGAGTGGCTGGGTACACGCCGATGCATTTGGTGAGCATTTTTCCGAGGAGAAGTGCCACAAAACCCAAGGGTGCAGCCACTAGCGAGGGCAAGGAAACCAGAGAGCCTGCCCGGATGAAATAGAACGGTGTCAGCAGGCCAAAGGTGAGCGTGCGTAGCCGGCGAATGAGCGCGTGATCCTTGCCCACCGAGCCGGCGAGCACCATGCCGACGACATAGGCTGGCAGGACCGCTTCGCTTCCGGACCAGGTTGCAAGACCACCTAACCCGAAGAGAGTCAGCAGCAGATACTTTGTCTCCAATTCCGAGGGTCGACCTCCGTAGTGCTTGAAGAATCGAGGCGTGATCAGCGGCAGTACCACGCACACGACGGTGGCACCCCCGAAGAATGCACCGGTCTTCCAGGTGAACGGGCTGAAAATGAACCCTAGGGCGAGCACCGTCAGCAGATCGTTAATGAAACAGGCCGCAAGAACGGTTTTCCCATAGTTTGTGACGTTCAGCCCGAACTCCAGCATCACCGCATAGACCACGGCAACCGAAGTGGTGGACATCGCCACCCCGGCCAGCCAGCTGGCGCGCGTATCCCAGTGCAGCAGCCAATGCGCAACAGCCGTACACCCGAAGAAGGGGCCGACAAATCCCACCAATCCGATCACGCTGGCTTCTTTCCACTTCGTGCGAAACACAGCCGGATCAAGCTCGGCTCCGGCGAGAAACGTCAGCACAATGGCGCCGGTGCCGGAGAGAAACTTGATCCAGGAGTCGTCGGTGTGCAGGAGCGCTGTTCCGAGCGTCGCTCCGATGATGAGCTGTGCGACGGTGCCGACGACGATCTCGGAGAGCGCGGTGGCCACACGCAGCCAGATCGAGAGCATGGTGGCGACGAGGGCAAGACCCAGCCATAGGGCAGCAAGGAGCCAGGTCTCAGTCATGCCGCCACTCCCGCCTACTCATCGGCGGCTACCGTTGGGGGATCGGCAGGGTCTGGATTGATGACGCCGAAGCGGGCCGGAATATTCGCATAAAAAACCCTGATTTTCTCCTGGTGAATCAGCGCTAGCAGCTGCCGGGCTTCCTCGTCGCTGACGATGAACTCGACCTCGACAGTCAGCGTGCCAGCCAGCTCGAAGAAGCGCGCCTCGTGCAGCATGTGATGCCGCCCGAATCCGGCCATGGCCTTAAAAGCCGAACCGCCGCGGATGCCGAGCTTGCTTGCCTGCTGCAGCAACCACTCCCAGACGAGGCCATGATGATGGCGCTCCCCCTCGTGCACATAAAATCGCAATAGTGAGCCGTTCATGATGGTGCCGACCTCTTTGTCCATGCGTTCAGTGTCCATGTTGCTGCTTTGCTCATAAATACGCCACGCACGCCATCGGCGCGGGCTGGGCACAAGATACCCGTCAACTTTTTACCCATGCGACCGTTCCGATACCCGCGAACGTCATCAGCACGGACCCGACCAGATGCACCGCGGCGGCTCCGCAGGCGCTCAGGGATCGTCCCTGCTGCAAAAAATTCACGATTTCGGATGAAAAGGTCGAGAACGTGGTCAGACCGCCGCAGAAGCCGGTGATGACGAACAGTCGCCACTCGGGTGCGATCGCGGTGGAAGCGGCGAAGAACGCCACGGCAACGCCGATGATGTAGCCGCCGATCAGATTCGCCGCAAGTGTACCGGGCGGAACGCTGGGCACATAGCTGTTGAGCGTGAGGCCCAGCCACCAGCGCAACAACGCTCCCAGGCCTGCACCAATAAAAATAGCGACAATTGATTTCAATGGATACCTGTCTTCGTATATCAGACAGGTCGCGCAATGCCTACGCAAACCGTCCGGTTAAAGCGTAGGCATCATTAGCCACACATGTGGCGGTTCCGGGAGGCATGCCATCTCCGTTGATTAATCCTAAACCGCGACAGCGATTCATGCAAGCTTGTGGCCGATTGAGCGACCTTCCATTTCGTATTGCTCGCCTGACGTGCTCGAAACGACATGCTTCTTTGCCGCATCGATCGTTCTGGCGAAGGGTTCCATCCAATCAGGCCTGGCTCCCGGGTGCGCTGGCGGTCGAAACGCCGCCTCCATCATTTCGTAAGTCACCCGGCCAAAGACGAGGGCATCTGCTTGGTCGAGGTTCGCAACCGCATGACGATGCAAGTCTTCGTCCGAGGAGATTGCACGATGATCGCAGCACCCGTCCAATGTGGTGTTGCTGGAATACCGAAGGGGTCGCCCTGTGCATTTTGACCGGTCGAGCGCGAATAATCCGTTTCTGGTCGACCAGCTCCGGTTCTTCGACGCCCCGAATTTCACTCGGTGAGGCAGACATTAGTTGGACGCGACAACCTACCCGCATGAACCGGGTGCGGCGCAGCGTGGCCGCAGCGCTCTGCTAAACTGCCCTTGCATGCGCTGCACTGGGCATTTTTCTGCTGATCGGTCTAAACCACATTGAGCTTGGCAGCGCACCGCCATCATGCGTAAGGGCGTCGTGCTCGCGGCCTCATCGTATGTGGCCTGGGGGCTGTTCCCCGCCTATTTTCGATTGCTGCGGACGGTCTCGCCCGTCGAGGTGCTCGCGCACCGGATGATCTGGTCGCTGGTTTTCCTGTGCTTCGTGCTTGCATTTCGCCGGCAATGGTCGTGGCTTCGGCCGCTGACTCGCCAGCCGAGGCTGGTCGTAGGATTTGCGGTCAGCGCAGCCCTGCTATCGGGCAACTGGTTTCTGTACATTTGGGCGATCAACAGCGGTCATGTGATTGACGCGAGCCTGGGCTACTTCATCAATCCGCTCGTGAACATCGTGCTGGGTTTTTTGCTGCTCCAGGAACGGCTGCGCCCCGCCCAATGGTTCGCGGTCACCATCGCGGCGCTCGGAGTCTTATGGTTGACGTGGCAAGGGCACCACTTCCCGTGGATCGCTATCGTTCTGGCGCTGACGTTTGGAATCTATGGCTTGATGCGCAAGGTTGCAGCGCTCGGCCCGCTCGAAGGCCTGTCCCTCGAGACACTGCTGTTATTCCCGTTGGCGGCCGCGTATCTGGCCTGGACCGTATTCATGGGAAACAACGCCTTCGTTCATGCCGATTTCGCATTGCGACTCGTGGTGATGGCGGCCGGCCCGATAACCGCCATACCGTTGTTGCTGTTCGCTGCGGGCGCCCGGAGCATAAGACTGTCGACTCTCGGACTGTTGCAATTCATTGCCCCGACGCTGCAGTTGCTGCTTGGCATCTTGATGTTCCACGAGCCCTTCGGCGGCGCGCGCATGTGGGGCTTCGTGATCATCTGGGCCGCATTGGCCCTGTATTCGGCCGAGTTTCTGCTGCGCACTTGGTCGATCGAGCCGCAAGCCGCGGCGGCATCACATACCCGCAGTTGAGATCCGCGTATTGCAAAGCGCAGATCCTAAATTCCATAGGTTCGGCAATTGCTCGGTAGAGGGCCCCATACGCGACGATCAGTCACCAATTTCGAGCGAATCGACATCCTGGGTCGTCAACGGAGGTTGTCGCACACCACCGCACTCCAGGAATCGACGTCAAGCCGGCCCGCGTGGCTGGTGCTCTCTCCGATAATCTGGGCTACGATTGGCCGGCCCGTAAGACGCAGATATCCGGACGGGTTCGCCTATGCAATCGGCAGTGACGCTCGAGTTCGAGAAAGCAGAGAATCAGTT
>Ga0302189_10002128_pt1 | contig 16046 bp, 8 predicted proteins | sample II_Bog_E2_2_FD_194551 | JGI IMG/M metagenome (GOLD analysis project Ga0302189, IMG submission 194551) | Peat permafrost microbial communities from Stordalen Mire near Abisko, Sweden - II_Bog_E2_2 | ecosystem: Environmental > Terrestrial > Soil > Wetlands > Peat | place: Sweden: Abisko, Stordalen...
TAAGCTGGGCCGATCAGGTGGGAATCCCCCGTCTCTGCTGACCTCAACTTCTCGAACCGCCGGATGCGGACCCGCTTGTCCGGTGGTGTGGCAGGGGAGGAGAGGTGACTCTCCCCCCTATGCCGATCTTTTGGTCTCTTGGATGTGATAGCCTGAACCTTCCCATTTCAGCGGCAAACAAGTGTCGATTCGCTGCTAAGGCGGGTTATCGCGTCACCTGGAGAGATTTCGCATGAAGCGGTTATTTGGATCGATCTGCGTCTTTGCATTTTCATGCTGCCTGCATGCTCAGGCAGTTGATACAACTGTTTGCGATATTCTCAAGAATCCGCAGGCCTTCAACGGCAAGATTGTGCGCGTCAAGGGCACGGTCGAGGCAGGCTTTGACCAGTTTGCGGTCAAGGGCGCGGGTTGCGGCCAAAAGGTGAACGACATCTGGCTTGCGTATCCTGAGGGAACAAAGGCCAAGTCGGGTCCGGCGTTGGTGCTCGAGTTGCAGCCGGCCAAGAACTTTGCCGGAACGGTGGCCGCCCCCGAACAGCGGGCGGCGGTGACGCTGGATAAGAGCAAGGACTTCAAGCAATTCGATTCCGCGCTCTCCAGTCCCTTCAAAGGTGACGGATTGTGCATCGGCTGCGGCCGCTATACCGTGACGGCAACCCTGGTGGGCCGGCTCGACGGAGTGGCGGCGGGCTTCGAACTCGACAAGGCGGGAAAGGTTGTGGGCATCGGCGGCTTCGGCAATCTGAATGCCTACCGCGCGCGGTTGGTGCTGCAATCTGTCTCCGATGTCGCATCGCAGGAGATCGACTACTCGAAAAGCGCTGCGGTCACCAAAGGAGAAACGCTGACCGATGCCGCCGTTACAGATCCTGTTGCCGAGGGGCATAAAGTAGCCGCGGTCTTCGGTGCCGGCAGCCCACTGGGAGCACGGATTGAGCGCGCCGCCGCCGCCTTCGGCAAACCAGGTGACAAGAATGGCGTGGATAAAAGTTTTGGCAACGGAAACCAGGCCATCGCCAAAGATGAAGGCAAGGGCGACCAGGAATCGCCGGATGGCATTCTCTACAACTGCAAGATGAATATGGACCGTCTGAAGGGTAGCGCTCTGTCGATTGCGATTGCCTACGCTGGAACCGCGATCGCCGATCTGCGCGACCCGCAGAAGGTGGCGAGTTATGAGGGAAGTTACGATGTCGCATACTACGCCTGGCAGACAGCGGCGCTGGGCGCAATCGGCAATCGCCTGAAGACGCTGACACTACCCGGCGGCTACATCATCTGGAACAAAGGCTGGACGGCCGCAGAGATGGACAGCTCACTGGATAACGGGATCAAGGGCTTCCTCGACAACGAAGAACTGATGAAGCGGTAACCAGCAGGCAGGCGTCTTGGCACTACAGTTGTAAATCGGCTATTCCGGAGTTGCAGATCGGGCATTCCGGAGGGAGCAGGGCGCTTTAGCGCCCTGAATGGCAGCCAATTTACTTGGCCTTTGGGCCCGGACCCTTCCAAGCCAAAATCCCTCAAAATCCCACGGGAGGCGGATGCGAGTATTCTTATAATCGTTGCACCACTCTCATTTGAAGACAAGGAAGATCATGGCGGATACAGCCGTTGAGATCGTTGAAATTCCTGCCCAGTTGCCCAACGTCCGAGTCGCCGTTCTGGGCGCAGGCAAGATGGGCGGCATTCTGTTGCAGGCCTTTCTCAAGCAGAACCTGTTTGCTCCCGACCAGATTCACGCTACCGTCGGCCACGCCGAGCGCGCGCTGGCCCTGAGCACGCAGTGGGGCGTCGACGTGACGACGAACAACCTTGAGGCTGTGCGCCAGGCCGACCTGATCCTGCTCGGCGTCAAGCCCTTCCAGGTGCCCGACCTGATCGCCGAGATTCGTCCCGCGCTCACGCCGGCCAAGACGCTGATCTCCTTTGCGGCCTCGGTCAAGACGCGCGCCATCGAAGAGGCGACCGGCCTCGAGATCGCGGTGATTCGCGCCATGCCCAACACTCCCTCGGCGCTGGGAGCAGGCGCGGCCGCACTCTGCCGCGGGCGCTTCGTAAAGCCGGAACAGATGGAGTTGGCCCAGCGCATCTTCGAGACCGTTGGCCGCACCGTGACAGTGGACGAGAAGCACATGGACGCGGTTACCGGCCTCTCGGCTTCCGGCCCCGCCTACATCTACATCATCATCGAGGCCCTCGCCGAAGCCGGCGTCAAGGTGGGACTTTCCCGCGACATAGCCACGCAACTGGCCGCGCAAACCACCCTGGGCGCCGCCAAGATGGTGCTCGAAACCGGCTATCACCCGGCCATGCTCAAGGACGCAGTAACCACCCCCGCCGGTTGCACCATCGACGGCATTCTTGAACTCGAAGAGGGCGGCCTGCGAGTCACTCTCATCAAGGCCGTCATGCGCGCGACGCAGCGGGCAAGGGAACTGGCCGCGGGGTAAGGAGACCAGATGAGCGGCTACGAGGGTGCGCGACTAATCCAAGCCGTCGGACGTTGGACGACCATCATTTCTCTATGCTTGCTGTTCTTTATCTTCCTATCGATTTCGGTGATCTCCGAGCTATCTGGTGGCGCTCCAACGAACATTGCGCTCGGCCGCGCCGCCAGTATTCTGCCAAAGGCCGACACGCTCGTTGCCGTGGCTGGTGCTCTTATTTGGCTTTCGGGACGGCTAATTGAACGATTCACGGAAAAGGGCAGATGTTCGTAAGAGATAGAATCCTGCAGGCTCGAAGTTGACTCCTCAACGCCCAACCTGGCTGCCAAAATTCGTTCCCGAACTCGACGGCCTGCGCGGACTCGCGGTTCTGGGCGTGATCTTCTACCACTGCCACCCGCGCTTCGAGGGCACTCCGCTTCACTACGCCTCGCTCTGGGGATGGGCGGGCGTGAACCTGTTTTTTGTCCTCTCCGGCTTTCTGATCACTTCCATCCTGCTTGAGTCGCGGGAAAAGCCTCGTTACTTTCGCAACTTCTACGGGCGTCGCGCTCTGCGCATCTGGCCGGTCTACGTGCTTGTGCTGGGAATCGTCTATGCGCAGTCCGACTGGTTCATCGGCCCAAAGCCGTGGGACGCGATCAAGGCCGCGCCATGGTTCGCCTACGTCTTTTTTGTGCAGAACCTCTTTCATCTGGCGCTGCCTCCGGTCATCGGCCCCACCTGGTCGCTGGCTATCGAGCAGCAGTACTACCTGCTCTGGGCGCCGGGTGTGCGTTTTCTGCGCAGGCCTTGGATGCTGGCCTCCGTACTGGCCGCCGCGCTGGTTTGCTCGCCGCTTCTTCGCCATTTGAACCTGGCCTGGATCGGGCTGAACCATACTCTGATCAAGCTCGACGGAATCGCGATCGGCAGTCTTCTGGCGCTGGGCCTTCATACCCTTACGCTGAGCCGCCGCACATGGCTCTGGATTGGCCTGGGCGCATTTGTTCTGGGAATTGCAGCCTCCGCCACCGTTGCCGGCGGAACCTCGATGCTCGATTCCGCGCTGGCCACGGCCTTTGCCGGCGCCGTGCTGGCCGCAATCGCGTCGACATCCGGGGCCCCCGGCGACAGGTCTTCGTCGCAGGGGTGGACCGGCGCCCGCAGCCCAATCAATGCCATGCTGCGCCGCGGTCCGCTGGCCTTCTATGGCCGCATCAGCTATGGCCTTTACATGATTCACATTATGGTCTTCATCTACCTGGGCTCCTTCGACGCCCGCATGAACGCCTATGGAATACCCGGCAACATGGCTGTCGTCGCCATGCGCCTGGCAGTCTCCACCACGGCGGCCGCCGCGCTCTGGTACGGCTTCGAGTCGCAAATCCTCAAGCTGAAGCGATATTTTTGAAGTAAATCCGCGCCGATTCAGCCAGAGACGATGAAAAACGCTGATAATTATTCTCGAAAGGGCTACAAATGCATCCGCTTCGCCCAATCGTTCTCCTTGCGTTTTCATTTGACCTGATCATGGCATCCGTTACATCGAGGCCGTCATGCGCAGCCCAGACCCCGGCGGTTCCGGCCCAGCAAACGACGTCAGTCACGAGCGCTCCGGGCACGGCAGGCAACGCGCCGGCAACCGTCCTGCACGCCAATACGAATCTCGTCCTTGTGGATGTAGTGGTGACCAGCAAGGACAAGGCCGTGCATGACCTGGAGCGCCAGAGTTTCCACGTCTTCGAGGATGGGCACGAGCAGGCCATTGCTTCTTTTGACGAGCATCGGGCTCCCATCGCCGGCAACGCGCGACTGGTCAAGCCGGCTGCTCTTCCTCCCCACACCTTTACCAATATCCCCGACTATCCAGAGGTTGGCGCGGTCAACGTATTGTTGCTGGACAGGCTGAATACGTCCTTTCTCGACCAGACATATGCTCGCCATAAGATGATCCAGTACATGGGCAAGATCAAGCCGGGCACCTCGCTGGCGATCTTTGTCCTCTCTTCGCGACTGGGGATGATCGCGGGCTTTTCCACCGATCTGGCAGCGTTGACCGCGGCGTTGAAAGATTCCAAGACCGCGGCGAAGCAATCGGGGTTGATTGATCCGGACAACATCGTGCAGGACGTGGGCATATCTCCGTCCGACCAGGGGGCGGCGGCCACAAGCCCGACCGGCGGTGCTGCGGGGGCCAGTGGCAGCGCTCCCAGTACGCCTCCGAATGGCGGACCGATGGATGCAGCCGCATCGGTGCAGGAGTTCCAGGCCCAGATTGCCGCGGGACTGATCGACCAGCGGGTGCATATCACACTCGATGCAATGCAGCAGTTGGCACGGTACCTGAGCGCCATCCCAGGGCGCAAGAATGTCATTTGGTTTTCCGGCTCGTTTCCCTCCCTGATTCCGCCCGATGATTCGCAGGGTATCCAAGCCCTCAGAACCACTTACAGTTACACGGACGAAATTCGTGAGACGGCCAAGATGCTCTCGGATGCCCGAATCTCCGTTTATCCCATCGATGCGCGGGGGCTGACATTGCCGAATGTATACAGCGCGGCCAACGCCATTCCTACTGGCAGCAAGTACACGATGGGACCCGTGCCCCCTTCCGCACCAGTAATAAATAAAGAACGCGACGAGATCGTGCGCGATCAGGCCACGATGCAACAGATTGCCCAGGACACAGGAGGCAAGGCCTTCTTAGACAGCAACGACTTCGGGGATGACGTGGCAGAGGTGATCGAGAACGGCTCAAGCTATTACACCATCGGCTTTGTGCCGTCCAGGAAGGCATTCGACGGACGCTTTCACAAATTCAAAGTCCACCTGGACGACGCCTCCTACAAGCTCGCTTATAGGAGCGGCTACTTCGCGGACCCTCCCGACCAATTCTCGAAGCATCATCCCGGCGAAGCCAACCTGATGCTGGCCGTCTCTGGCCACGGCGCTCCGCTGGCCACGCAGATTTCATTTGTAGCGCGAGTGCTGCCGGCCAACGATCCGCTGCTTCAGGGAGCGGTACTCACCAAGGGGCCAATCGGCAGCCTCGCCGCTACGGTGAAAGTGCCTGTCCACCGCTACGTCGTCGATCTTGTGCTTGACCTGCACGGGTTTGTTCTCGACACCACGACTGACGGGAAACATGTCGCCAACATCGAGCTTGCCTTAGTAGCCTACGACGATGAGGGCACGCGCTTGAACTACCTGGAGCACGGGTTCCAGATGGCGATGACGGCGGACCGCTACCCAAAGCTGATGACCACAGGCGTCCCGATCCGCGCGGAATTCGATCTCCCGGAGGGCCAAGGCTCGCTGCGCATTGCGATCCACGATCTCTCTGGAGGCCGCGCTGGATCGCTGGAAGTTCCGGTCAAGGTAACATCCAGTCAAGGTAATATCCCAATAGAATCCAAGGAGCCCTCGCTTCGGCCACGAGGGACGCTCTTTCCTTAGTCGGCACCGGCGGCAGCGATTCCCATCATGTGAACCAGCATCTCATCCGCTTGTGACATTAATCACCCGTTACTGCAACCGGCGGCTGCTAGGCTCTAACCTATCAGCGGAACTTTCCCCCCGAGGTGGACTTGTGAGCGACACAACGAACAAAGGCCCCCTTAGCCCGGAGCAGTTGGCCAAAATGAACGCCTACTGGCGTGCCGCCAACTATCTCTCCGTCGGCCAGATCTATCTGAAAGACAACCCGCTGCTTGAGCGTCCGCTTACCCTGGACGACGTGAAGCCGCGCCTGCTGGGCCACTGGGGCACGACCCCTGGGCTCAACTTCCTCTATGTGCATTGGAACCGCCTGATCCGCGAGCGCGACCTGAACATGCTCTACATCATCGGCCCAGGGCACGGCGGGCCCGGCCTCGTGGCTAACACCTACCTCGAAGGCTCATACTCCGAAATCTATCCCCACATCGAGCAGAACAAGGACGGCATCAAGCGGTTATTTCGACAGTTTAGCTGGCCCTATGGAATTCCCAGCCACGTGGCCCCCGAGACGCCGGGCTCGATTCACGAGGGCGGCGAACTGGGCTACTCTCTGGTTCATGCCTACGGCGCGGCCTTCGACAATCCCGACCTGATCGTGGCCTGCGTTGTGGGCGATGGCGAGGCCGAGACCGGCCCGTTGGCCACAAGCTGGCATGGAAACAAGTTTCTCAATCCAGCGACCGACGGCGCCGTGCTGCCCATTCTTCATCTGAACGGCTATAAGATCGCCAACCCGACGGTGCTGGCGCGCATTCCGCACACCGAACTCGAAAGCCTGATGCGCGGCTATGGCTATGAGCCCTTCACGCTGGAGGGCAGTGACCCCGAGACGATGCACCAGCAGGCCGCCGCGGTCTTCGACACCATGATGGACAGAATCGCCGCAATTCAGAAGGCAGCGCGTGAAGCGATGGCCAAAGGCGAAACGATAGAGCGCCCCGCCTGGCCCATGCTGATCATGCGTACGCCCAAGGGCTGGACCGGGCCAAAGTTTGTCGACGGCAAGCCGGTCGAGGGCACTTGGCGCGCCCATCAGGTTCCCTTCAGCGAGCTGCGTGAGAAGCCGGAGCACATGCGTTTGCTCGAGGACTGGATGCGCGGCTACAAGCCCGAGGAGCTCTTCGACGAAAAGGGCGCCTTCCGCGCGGAGTTGGCTGAGATCGCCCCCAAGGGCCGTCGCCGCATGGGCATGAACGCCCACTCGAATGGCGGCCTGCTGCTCCAGCCGCTGAAGATGCCCAACTTCCGCGATTTTGCGGTCAAGATCGAGGGCCGCGGCCAGAAGGATGTCGAGTCCACGCGCATTCTTGGCCAACTGCTGCATGCCGTGATGGAGGCCAATAAGGCACAGAAGAACTTCCGCGTCTTCGGACCGGACGAAACGGCCTCCAACCGCCTCGGCGACGCAATCACCGGAACAGGCAAAGAGTGGATGGCCCAGACGCTGCCCGTGGACGAGAACCTCTCGCAGACCGGCCGCGTGGTCGAAGTGCTCAGCGAACACATGTGCCAGGGCTGGCTCGAGGGCTACCTGCTGACCGGCCGTCACGGCTTCTTCAGTTGCTACGAAGCCTTCATCCACATCATCGACTCGATGGTCAACCAGCACGCCAAGTGGCTCAAGGTCACGCGGCAGATTCCCTGGCGCAAGCCGATTGCGTCGCTCAACTACCTGCTTTCTTCGCTCGTTTGGCGGCAGGACCACAACGGCTTCAGCCACCAGGACCCAGGGTTCATCGACCACCTCGTCAATAAAAAAGCCGAAGTGGTGCGCGTCTATCTGCCGCCGGATGCGAACACGCTGCTCTCCGTCTCCGACCACTGCCTGCGCAGCAAAAACTACATCAACCTCATCGTCGCCGGCAAGCAGCCTGCGCCGCAGTGGCTCACCATCGACGAAGCTGTGGCGCATTGCACCACTGGAATGGGTATGTGGAAGTGGGCCTCGAACGACGAGGGCAACCCCGATGTGGTGATGGCCTGCTCGGGCGACGTGCCGACGCTGGAGGCGCTGGCCGCCGTTATCCTGCTGCGCGGATTGGCTCCCGATCTCAAGGTCCGAGTCGTCAACGTGGTCGACCTGATGGCGCTTCAGCCGCCCTCCGAGCATCCGCACGGCCTGCCCGATGAAGACTATGACCAGCTTTTCCCGCCCAAGGTGCCGACTGTCTTTGCCTTCCACGGCTATCCATGGCTGATTCACCGGCTCACCTACCGGCGGCATAACCACGACAACCTTCACGTGCGCGGCTACAAGGAAGAGGGCACCACGACCACGCCCTTCGACATGTGCGTGCTCAATAACATCGACCGTTTCCAGTTATCGCTCGACGCCATCCGGCGCGTGCCTCGACTGGCCGGACAGGCCGACGCAGCCGAACAGTGGTACTCAGAGGCCATCCAGCGCCACAAGCTGTATGTGGCCGAAAACGGCGACGACCTGCCCGAGATTCGCAATTGGCGGTGGCCAGACGAGCGGAGTTAGCGGTGTTGGAGGAGTTAGTGGAGTTAGCCTGAAAAGCCAACTATTCTTCTAACTCCGCCAACACCGCTAACTCGCGCAAAGCGCTGCTAACACCGCTCACTCCGCAATTTCAACGAAAGGTTTTCCATTCATGTCTTCATTGCCCGTACTGGTTTTGAATAGCGGTTCCTCTTCCATCAAGTTTTCAGTCTATGAGGCCGGTGACGGCCAGCGCACCAAGCTCTTCGAGGGAGCGGTCGACGGCATCGGCACCGACCAGGGTAGTTTCTGGATCAAGGACGCCGAAGGCAAGAAGCTGGTCGATCAGACTCCGGCCCTGCCCACGCGCGCGGTAGCCTTCAAACTCGTCGCCGACGCGCTCCATTCCGGCGACTTTCCCGCGCCAGTGGCCATCGGCCATCGCATGGTCTGCGGCGGCCCGACGGTGCAGGAAAACCAGCTCATTACACCTGCGCTGATCGATGAAATGGAGCTCTACACGGCCTTCGCGCCGCTGCATACGCCCATCGCCGTCTACATCATGCGCGAGTCCCTGCGCCTCTTTCCCGGCGTTCCTAATTTCGTCTGCCTCGACTCTTACTTCCATCGCACCATGCCCGAGGTGGTCACTCATATGCCCATCCCCGAGGAGTATTCGGCGATGGGGGTTCGCCGCTACGGCGCGCATGGCATCTCATACGAGTCGATCGTCTACCAGTTGCAGCCCAACGTACCTACGAAGCTGATCGTTGCCCATCTCGGCAATGGCGCATCCATCTCCGCCATCCGTGACGGAAAGTGTCTGGACACCTCGATGGGCCTCACGCCAACTGGCGGCATCATCAGCGGCACGCGCACGGGCGACATCGATCCAGGTGTATTGCTCTTCATTCTGCGCAAGATTGCCGAGACAGCTGAAAGCGCCACCGCCGCCGCTGACCAGTTAGAGGTCGTCGCCAGCAAAAAGGCGGGCCTGCTGGGCGTGAGCAATCTCTCGAATGATATGCGCGATCTCCGCGACGCCATCAAGGACGGCAACGCCAAGGCGCGACTGGCCGTGGACAAGTTCACCTGGACCATCGCCAAGTGGATCGGCAGTTATGTGGCTGAGCTGAATGGATTGGACATGCTGGTCTTCACCGGCGGCATCGGCGAAAACGACATCGCTGCCCGCGCCGAAATCTGCTCTGGGCTCAACGCTCTGGGCATCGTCCTCGACCCGGAGCGTAACAACGTCCGCGGCGCGGCAGTCATCTCTTCCGAACACTCGCCGGTCACCGTGCGTGTGATTCCGCCGGCCGAAGACCTCATCATCGTTAACCACGTGGTGCGGTTGCTGGGAGAATAGCTGTCGAGGAAAGCTTTTGTTCAGTGAGTGCAATCACATGAGCCCGGCTTGCAGGTAATTTTCTCGATAACATAGCAAAACAGCGAATCAAGAACTTGAACTGGCCGCATCAAGGCGTTTTGAAAGAGCCCGGCTTTAGCCGTGCGGCAAGACTGCGGGGCTTCCGCAAGAACGTAAACGCGCGGCGGATTGAATGGTCGCCATCGGCATCGACGGTTCGCTGGATCGCGGCAGCCGGCGCGGTGGCCGTCGTCGCCACTGGTTCTTTCACCAGTACGGCAAAGCGCGGAAAGGCGAAGTTGCCTCCCGCGTCATCGATCACGTTGAGTTGGCAAAGATACTGTCCCGGCTTGAGCCCGGTCAGCGGAAGATCCAGCTCGATGGCCACCGCATCGCGGCCCTCCACATTCACGGCTCTGGCCTGCACCACCGGCGTTTCGTAGACCTTCGTCGATCCCTGGATCAGTTCCAGGCTGCTGAGGAGACTAATGCCCGGTTTCGTTCCTTTCGGCTGGTTCTCAGCCGGCTTTTCGCGCGCCGGAGCATAGATTTCATAGAGCAAATAAAGGTGCTGATCCTGGCGGAAGACGTGGCTGATGTTGGGCACGTACTCCAAGCCGCCGCGAATCAGAGGGCTGGTTTTCTTGCTCGGCTGGCGCATCGAGGCGAGCACAATCGAACTCATTTTGAGCGGCGCCTTCTTCATCTCCGGCAGCGTGATGTCGGCCTCGAAGGAACCCATGCGCCCAGTCTGGTTTTCGCGCACAACAAACTTCAGGTGATACTTGCCCGGCGGTAAATTAAAGCTGGTCGTGTACTGAATATTCTTTTGCCGCGCCTGCAAGCTCGGGTCGAGATTGAGCTTGATAGTCTCGCGCGCCTGGCCGATGGGCCGCTTCGCTTCGTCGATCACCGTGCCGATGATGTCCAGCGTCGCCTTGTCCTTGTCGCCGCCCTTGACAAAGGGAATCTGCGAACCGGGCACAATCAGAGAGACCGGCACAAAGAAACGGTTCTCATCGAGACGGAAGTACATCGCATCGAGATAGACAGCCATGTCCGTCGCGGGTAGGTCGCTGGCTAGTTGATCTTCCAGATCGCGCTCGCGGTCTTCCTTGCCTGCGTGCTTGAAGTCGGCAGGAGCATAGTAGCCGGGGCGGTATTCTAGTTTTACGCCCGACCTATTGATCTTGATGGTCAGCTTGCGATAGCGGCCGTCGCGTGCTGTATTCGAGCTATGGAATCCAATGGCATAGTAGGCCGAAGTGTCGCGCTGCACCTGCGCAAACGCGGGAGCGAAATCGTTGGAATCGAAGAATGCCTTGCCGCCCGTGTCTGAGCTGAGTGTGGCCATCACCTCTTGCGTGGCGAAGTTGGCGTTCATGTTATTTGCGAGCGCGCCGCCGTTGTAGGCTCCTGTTCCTCGCAGGCTGCCGGTCGAGGCGTCGCCCAGCGGAGAAATCGCCTGCAGCCCCCGCGTATCCACGCTGTAAATGGCCAGGTTGGCGCGCACTGCCGCGTTGATCGCCGCACGCAACGAAGCCTGGTTCTCGATGCCGTTCCGCGAGATGCCGCCGGAAAAATAGAGTAGCGATTTCTTCTCCGTGATCTTCTCAAGCGACTTAGCCACGGATCTGAGCGCGAATAACTCGCGATCGGTGTTGAGATCGTTGTACTCGCTTTCGTCGGGCGTATAACCGGTTGTATCTTCCGTCTGGTTTGAGTTAGACGTTGCTCCCTGCTCGAAGCCCTCGCCTTCTGTCCCGTTGTAGACGGCGACTTCACGGATGAGCGCATTCTTGTCGGCCGTAAAATCCTGATCCACCTTGAGCGTGTCGCCCAGCGAAACCAGCGCCACCAGGTCGGCAGGCTGCATCTTGGCGCGTAGGAACTCCTGCGCCGCCTCGACGCTGCGATCCAAGTCTTCAGGCTGCATCGAGGTCAGATCAAAGAACAGGACAATGAGACGATGGTTTCTCAGTTCCTCGGGCCGCGCGACGACAACAGCCTTGCCGCCACTCGCCCCCGCTGCCAGTCCGCTGACGGTGGCCTCGTTGAGCGGCGTTGCCATCTCCACCGTCTCAAAGTCAAAGCTCGCAATCTGCTGTTGCTTGCCGCTCTCGTAGACGCTGAAATCGCTTTGCTTGAGCCCGCGCACAAGCTCCCCCGTCTTTGCATCGCGCGCAACCACGTTCGTCAGCACCAGTTCGCCGTTCATCTTGAGCACGAAGCCGCTTTGCGGCGAGTTCGAGACCTGAACCGGCGCGGGCTGAGGAACCTGCGCAGAATCCTGAGCAAAGCCAGGCGCCGGCTGCGCGCCCGTGAATACAAGCGCCAGCGCCGCAATCTTCGCCCCGATTCTTTGCGTCCAGCCTTTCATTCACATTCTTCCTATAAGGATCTGTCATCCTCTGCGAAGCAAAGTCGATAGACCTGCGTGCGGCTTTTCCTTTGCCATCTCAACTTCAACGTCGGGCGTCCCACCCTCGCAACGCCTTTATGGCCGGGGTGGGTCTCCATCCTTCCTAGAACCTGAACCTCGCCGCAAATTGAAACGCCCGCATTGAACCAGCCGAAGTCACCCGCCCAAAAGGTGTGGCCGTACTGCTATCCAGGCCGGAGTAGAGCGTGGTGTCAACGCCGGAATACTGCACCGTATTAAAGACATTGTTGGCCGTGGCGCGAAACTCCATGCTGCGCGTATCGCCCAATTGCATCGTCTTCGAAAGCGACATGTTGTTCTGAACGGTCCCTGGTCCAGGGATCGAGTTGCGTGAGGCGCTGCCAAAAACTGCGCAGGGAAAGTTTGGATTGGCTGCCACAGGCGCCGAGAATGCTGCCGTATCAAACCACTGATCCAGCGACCCGCCTCCGGCGGTGAGTGACTTTGTAAAGTCCCGGTTGGGCTGCAGTGTACCGGCGGTGCCGCATTTCACGCTCGAATCCGCAGCCTGATAGGTAGGAGAAAGCGGCGTCCCGGTGGCAAAGGTAAAGCTGCCGGAGACCGAGAACCCCTCAAGAATATGCGAGCTGGTTCCGCTCGTAACCCAGTGCTTATCCTTGCCGAAAGGTAACTCGTAAAGATAAGTCCCGCTGACCTTATGCCGCTGGTCGAAGCTTGAGTTACCTTCTTCGGCCGCAAGATCCTGCCAGTTCTGCGCCACCACTGTCGAGGTTCCGCCCACCGAGCCGGCATCGTCGATCGAATGCGAGTACTGATAATTTGCTCCCAGCGCTATGCCGCTCGATAGCCGTTTGTTAACCCGTACAGTGCCTGCATTGAAACTGGAGAAAGCTCCGGCCTGCTCATAGTTGAATACATGGCCTGCGGGGTTGGTGAGTGGACTGCTCCCACTGGCGCGCGGGGCGCTCGTAACGTCCAAATGAGTTCCTTTCGATCCGTTGTACCCAACATTCAGCACAACTCCCCAGCGCAGCGTCTTTTGCACGTCTAAGTTCCAGGCCCCGACATAAGGTAAGTGGTAATGCGGGTTGAGCGCGTAGCTTCCAACTGTATCCGGTGCGGGAAACCCATTCGCAAGTGAGAGACAGTCGATGACCGTGGACGGGCATTCAGTGAATGCTTCGTTGGTTTGCTCGTTGGCGAAGGGAGGCTGATGCGCCATCGTCGTGGCAAAGGTGGCGTACTGGCCAACGGTGTAGTTCACGCCGAAACCGGCTCGTACCACGGTTTGTTTGGGCAGCCGCAGTGCCACGCCCACACGCGGCGCAACGGCAGTGCGAAAAGGGAAGACAAGCGAATCTGGCAGTTGGCCGCTGAATGAGCCGGTTTCGCCCGAGTGCACTTCGGAGACACCGCTGAACGCCCCCTCGGGGTTCGTATCCACAAATGCCAGATGCCCGTGTTTCTCAGTGTATGGCGCGAAGAACTCGTAGCGAAGTCCGTAGTTCAGCGTGAGATTGGGCCGCGCGCGCCAATCGTCCTGGGCATACACATCCTTCACGTTGTCGCGCAGATAGCTTTTGGCCGCCGAAGAGTCAATGGAAGTCTCACGGGGCTCGCCCAGCAGGAAGTCCCCCAGCGCGGAACCGGTGTAGATGCCGGTAAAGTAAAAAGTTCCGGTCGAGTTGGAGCCGCCAAGAAAGTCGCGATGCACCCGGCGATAGTCGCCGCCGAAGCGCAGATTGTGTTTGCCGTGAATCCAACTTAGCGCCTCTGAAAGTGCGATAGTTTGCGCCAGCGAAAAGTTCGGCTGCTGCTGGCTCAGCCCATCGAAACTGCTAAGTGTCACGTTAGGCAGTCCGTAGTTGAGCGCACTTGAATTCAATGGTGTGCTGTTTGGCCCCAGGATGCCATTCTGCGTGGCCACATCTACGCCGTTTGTAAAGTAGTTTGTCGTCTGGCTTGCGCTGCGATTCCAGTTGGAGTTGAAGATGTTAGTCAGTTTGTGATAGCCCACCGTGTAACCGGCCTGTAGCGAGTTAGAGTATGAAGAACTCTTCCCACCCAACTGCGGAAAGATGTTCACATTATCCGAAGCTGAATCGCTCCAGTTGTAGTTGAAGTTGATGCTCTGTCGCAGGCCCTGATTCTGCTGGCTGCGCCGTCCTCCTCCACCACTTCCGAAACCGCCGCGGCTGCCGCCGGGTTGGGTCGCGTTGGCACCCAGGCTGCGCATGTAGCGCACGCCGGCTTGCGTCGAATTCGACTGCGCTGTGGTCAGCAAGTGGTAGTTTTGCACATAGCCGGGCAGGTTTGGCGCAGGAAAGTACTGAAGGAGGTCGGTTGCCGTAACGATCGGCGTAATCGGAGACTGAAGCCCTGGGATGTCGCCCGCCCGCTCGTTGGCCGTACCAAAGCTGCCGTCCGTCGGCACCGTCGCGTACTCATCCAGCGGATTCGAACTGCGTGTTCCGCTGAGAGTCAGGAACATGGTGTCCTTGCCGCTGGGTTTGGTCAAATGCGGAATATAGGGCGCGCTCATGAAGGTAATGCCGAAGCGGTTCGTGCCCGACGCAGGTTGCTGCTGCGACTGGCCGCGAAGCGAAAACGGTTCCGCGTTGAGCGCTGCGTTGCTGCCCATCCAGTAAACTGCTCCATGCGGCTGGCCGGGGTTGAAGCCGCGGAAGTTGCCCCGTCCGCCTCTGTCGCCCCCAAAGCCGCCCCCGCCAAAGCCTCCGCCGCCGAAGAGGCCGCCCCCGCCGTCCAGGCCGCCGAAGTTTCCGCCACCTTGCTGACCGCCCGGCAAGGCCCCTTGCGCGCGAAGCGTCTCAATCGTATCGCGGATGCGGTCCATATCGAGTCCCGCCAGCGGACTCACCGCTCCCGCCTGGCCGCTGATGGCCACCGAATCGCCTCCAAAGTCGGAGTTGCCGGCAATCGAAGGCAAAGCCGCTCCCGCCGCTCCCGAGGCCCCGGCCTGGGTCTCCGTATCGGCCCCCAACGCGCTCATCAGGCTCAGATTCTGCGCTCCGTTCGCCGCCAGTTGCCGGATCGCCTCGCCCACTGGCGAAGCTTGTGCCCCTTGCTCCTCGCGCTGCGCCTGTTGGGCCGCACGAGATGCCAGCACCAGTTCAAAGTTCACCGTCTGGTCGTGGCTGGCAGCGTTAAGCACGGCCTCTTCAGCGCCGGGTGCGAAGGCCGCGAACTGCGTCCGGACAACGTAGCGGCCGATTTGCGCAAGGCTCAGCGCCCATGCGCCGGTGATGTCGGTGGTAGTTTGGAAGCGCTTGCTGGTGAGCGTATTCTGGGCGGTTACGGTCACGCCGGGCAGCGGAATGTTACCGCTCTTGACCACCCCGTGCAGCCTTCCGCCGGTTATCGGCGGTAACTCTGCCTGAGCGGCCGGTGCCTGCGGGCCGCGTGCGTTGGCGGCTGGTGGAGTCTCGGCGGGTTGAGCCGTTGGCATAGCCGGCGATTGGGTCAAGGCGGCAAGGCCGCCGGCCACAAAGACTCCCGCCGCAACTGCCCACCGCATGGTTCTTCGCCGCATGGTTGCGCCCTGCCATTTTGTGCTCGCACTCATTCAGACGGTCCCTGCACTGCGAAGGTTTACGGATTCACTTCTTTTTCACCCGCCTGGCAGTTTGGCGCACCGGCACTCGGCAACCGGCGATTCTGATTGCAAAAGCTCGACAAATCTCCTTGCATTCCCGCCCGGACCATGTTTACTATTATGTCAACAATCTCTTGATTGCTACTTTGCGAGTAAATTCGGGTAGCGATCGAACAGGACGTTGCTCGTGATCAAGATCGGCACAGCTATCCGCGCTCACCGGCTGCAAAAAGGACTCTCCCAGGGAGACATCGAAAAGAAGACTGGCCTGTTGCGCTGTTATC
>Ga0302189_10002134_pt1 | contig 16030 bp, 8 predicted proteins | sample II_Bog_E2_2_FD_194551 | JGI IMG/M metagenome (GOLD analysis project Ga0302189, IMG submission 194551) | Peat permafrost microbial communities from Stordalen Mire near Abisko, Sweden - II_Bog_E2_2 | ecosystem: Environmental > Terrestrial > Soil > Wetlands > Peat | place: Sweden: Abisko, Stordalen...
AGGTGCCCGCCCCCATAAAGGAGGTATAGAGTGATGCGCAAGCGGCTCTATCTCGTTCTGATCGTCGCGGCTTCGCTCGCCGGATTGGCCTTTGTCAACCTTCACCCAAGACCCAAGGCGGCGCAGGCTCGACGCGTTCTCTACTGGGTGGATCCGATGCACCCCGCCTATCGCTCGGACAAGCCGGGCACGGCTCCGGATTGCGGCATGGCATTGGAGCCCGTGTATGCCGAAGAGGCCAGCCAGTCGCTGCTTCCTTCTGAAGAATCAATGCCGGGAGCGGTCGAAATCGATCCCGCTTCCCAGCAGCTCTATGGCATCCGGTTGGCCAAGGTCGAAAAGGACACAGGTCAGGGCGCTATCAGGGTCTTCGGCAGGGTTGCAGCCGATCAAACACTCACCTATCGGGTCAATCTGGGAACTGACGGGTACGTCAAGGAGACCCACGACGACGCCGTCGGCAACCATGTCAAGAAGGACCAGCATCTGGCTGTTGTGTACTCCCCGGAGTTTCTCGCGGTTGCAGGCGGTTATCTCTCGGCAAACGAGCGCACGCCAGGCGGCGCTGCCGCGGCCAAGGATAACTCGGTGCCATCCATCACGCAGGGCGCAGCCAGCGCGCAAGCCCGCGCCGATCGCTTGCGGAACCTCGGAATGAGCGATATGCAGATCGACGAAATCAGCTCAGAGCGCAAGATTCCAGAGAATGTCTATGTCGTCTCTCCCGCGGACGGATTCATCCTCTCAAGAAACATCTCTCCTGGTGTTCGCTTCGAAAGATATACGGAGATGTACACCATTGCCGACCTGAGCCGGGTTTGGATTCTGGCAGAGGTTTTTGGCAAGGATGCGCAAGCATTCCGCCCCGGCGCCAAGGCTCGCGTAACTCTTCCCGATACCGGAGAGAGCTTCCAGGCCACGGTGAGCGATGTGCTGCCGGAGGTCGATCCTGCCACTCGTGTTTTGAGACCCCGGCTGGTAGTCGATAACCCGGGCTTCAAATTGCGCCCGGATATGTTTGTGAACGTTGAGGTGGCTGTTTCACTGCCGGCCGGTCTTTCGGTTCCTTCCGACGCGGTTGTTGATTCCGGATTGTCGAAGCGAGCCTTCGTGCAGACATCCGCAGGCCATTTTGAAGCGCGCACAGTCGAAACTGGATGGCGGCTCAACGATCGCGTGCAGATTGTGAAGGGATTGAGGGAAGGCGAATCTGTGGTTGCCGCAGGTACATTCCTGGTTGACTCGGAGAGCCGGTTGCAGGTCGCCGCCAACTCCGGCAGCTCTTCCGGGGATGCATCCCAGAGAAAGCCGGCAATGGATCATCCCATGAACTGATGCGCGGCCGGACCTGCGGCGCAGTTTTGGAGTCGGCCTTCGGCAGGCCCGTTTTGAGAGATTTTTCGTTGAAGGCAGCCAGAACGAGCAGCCTGAGTGGAGGCTTCAACAGTGATTGACCGGATCATCGATTTTTCCGTTCGCAACAAGTGGGCCATCTTTGTGGTGGTGGCGATCGGCTGTGTGGCCGGGTGGTGGTCGATTGCGCATACACACCTTGACGCGATTCCGGATTTAGGCGATACCCAGGTCATCGTTCTCTCCCGCTGGGACCGCAGTCCCGACCTCATAGAGACCCAAGTCACTTACCCGATCGTTACCGCGATGCTGGGCGCTCCTCATGTGAAGGCGGTGCGCGGAGTCTCCGATTTTGGATACAGCTATGTCTATGTGATCTTCGATGACGGCACCGATCTTTATTGGGCGCGCTCGCGGACGCTCGAATATATGGCGACCGTGCTGACAAAGCTGCCCGAAGGGGTCAAGACAGAACTTGGGCCGGACGCAACCAGCCTCGGCTGGATCTTCCAATACGCTCTGGTCGATACGACGGGCCAACATACTTTGTCTGAGTTGAGGTCGTACGAGGATTGGAACCTGCGTTACCACCTCAGGTCGGTTCCTGGCGTAGCCGATGTTGCGCCGGTCGGCGGATACACCCGCCAGTACCAGGTGAATCTCGATCCAAACCGGCTGCAGGGATTTGGAATTCCGATCTCCCAGGTTGTCAGCGCGGTGCGGGAAGGGAACAACGAAACTACTGCGCGATTGCTCGACTTTGGGGGGACCGAGTATATGGTTCGCGGCCGGGGTTACGCTACCTCCATCGAGGACTTCCAGAACATTGTTGTTGCCATGGCGGCAGGCGGGGCGCCGATTCGGATCAAGGATCTGGGCGAAGTAGTCGAGGGGCCGGATTTGCGGCGCGGAGTCTCCGACCTGAACGGCGCCGGGGAAGTGGTCTCCGGCGTCGTCATCATGCGCAGCGGAGAGAATGCGCTCGATGTGATAGGCCGCGTCAAAGACAGGCTGAAGGAAATTGAGCCGAGCCTGCCGCCCGGCGTCAAGATCGTCCCCATCTACGACCGGTCGGTGTTGATTCACCGCACCATCAGCAGCGTGCAGGAGACGATCATTGAAGTGGTCGTCACAGTCGTCCTCATTATTCTGGTATTCCTTTGGCATTTCCCCAGCGCTGCCGTTCCCATTATCACGATGCCGGCAGCGGTTCTGCTCTCGTTCATTCCCCTGCGTTACCTGGGGATCAGCGTCAACGTCATGTCTCTAGCCGGAGTGGCGATTGCCTTTGGCGAACTGATCGATGCGTCGATCGTTGTGGTTGAACAGACGCATAAAAAACTGGAGCAATGGCAGCGTGCCGGATCTCCCGGAAGACATCGGGATGTCGTTCTCGCCGCCGTGAAAGAAGTTGCAGGCCCAACATTCTTCGCCTTGCTGGTCATCGCGATTTCATTCCTGCCGGTGCTGACCCTTCAAGGGCAGGAAGGGCGCATGTTCCGCCCGCTGGCCTACACCAAGACTCTGGCGATGATCGTAGCCGCGGCGTTGGCTATCACCCTGGATCCGGCGCTTCGCATGTTGCTGACCAGAGTCAAGCGCTTCGACTTCCAGCCGGCCTGGGCGTGCAGACTGACCAATGCTTTGCTGGTTGGACGCATCCGGCCGGAGGAACGGAATCCCATCAGCGGGCTTCTGATGCGCCTGTACGAGCCAGCTGTCCGATGGACGCTGCGCTCGAAGTGGATCGTCTTGACCGCGGCCGCAGTGCTGATTGCCGTCACGATTCCGGTATTTCTCTCGTTGGGTTCCGAGTTCATGCCACCCATGGACGAAGGCGCGATTCTCTACATGCCGACAGCCATGCCTGGTATCTCCATCGCACAAGCACAGCGCGTACTGCAAGCAACGGATTTGATTCTCAAGCAGTTTCCAGAGGTCGATCAGGTTCTAGGCAAGGCGGGCCGAGCTGAAACTGCCACTGACCCCGCACCCCTGTCGATGCTCGAGACAGTTATCACTCTGAAGCCCCGGTCCCAGTGGCGGCAGGTCGATACCTGGTACTCCTCATGGGCTCCGGGATGGGTAAGACGCATTCTTCGCCATATAACTCCGGACACGATCTCAACGGAAGAATTGATCAGCCAGATGGATGCGGCAATCAAGGTTCCGGGATTGCGCAATGCCTGGACCATGCCCATCAAGGGCCGCATCGATATGCTGACGAGCGGTATCCGAACCCCGGTAGGCTTGAAGATCTCCGGGGACGATCCGAAGACGATTGAAGAGATCGGCAAGCAGGTCCAGGCGATTCTGCCATCCGTTCCCGGCACGCGCGGGGTTTTTGCAGAACGGACCAACGAGGGATACTTTCTCGATATCCGCTGGCAGCGCGATCAACTCGCCCGATATGGCATCAGCGTGGAGAAGGCCGAAGAGGTTCTCAATAACTCGATCGGAGGCGACAATGTCACCACGGTGTATCAGGGTGCGGAGCGTTATCCGGTCAATGTCCGCTACATGCGCGATTTCCGCAGCGACGTCGAATCCATAAAACGCATCCTCGTACCGGGTGACGGTCAGCGCCAGGCGCCCATCGGTGAATTGGCGACGATTCAGATCAGCACCGGCCCGGCGATGATTCGGGATGAGAATGGCCTGTTGACCGGCTATGTCTTTGTGGACCTTGCAAATCGCGACCCAGGGAGTTACATTGCCGAGGCCGGCCGTGTCTTGAGAGAGAAGACCCAGCTACCGCCCGGCTATGTCATCTCCTGGGGAGGGCAGTTCGAGTCCATCGAACGGGCCAATCGCCGGTTGCAGTTTGTCGTGCCGGCAACCGTAGTGCTGGTGATGTTTCTGATCTACTTCAACACCCGTTCGTTTATCAAGACGATGATCGTGCTACTCGCCGTTCCATTCTCGGCGATCGGTGCTGTCTGGGCCCTCTACTTCCTTCATTACAACATGAGCGTGGCGGTGTGGGTGGGCCTGATCGCGCTGCTGAGCATTGATGCGGAGACAGGCGTCTTCATGCTGCTCTATCTCGATCTCTCTTATGAAGACGCGAAGATGCGGGGCCGGCTGAGAACGCTGGAGGATTTGCGGGAGGTCATTGTCTACGGCGCCGCAAAGAGGCTGCGGCCGAAGTTCATGACCTTTGCGACCACCTGTATCGGTCTGCTTCCAGTGATGTGGTCGATTGGGACAGGCTCCGATGTAATGAAGCGAATTGCCGCACCCATGGTGGGAGGCATCTTCACGTCATTCATCCTGGAACTGCTTGTGTATCCAGTGGTGTATGAGCTATGGAAACGGAAGACAATCGCCGAACCATTTAATGCGCTCGGAAGCGAAGAGCGGCAGTCCGAGCCTGAATTGGCGTTTTCTGCCGGGCAGGATTAAGTTTCGAAGCGTACGGGATAGGCGCATCGCAACAGCGCAAAGCTAGAAGAGGAGGTTGAGGATGGCGATCAACAATGCGATTCGACTGCTTGCATCCGTGCTGCTGGTTGCGCTTGTGGCTCCGGCATTGAGCGCGCAAGGGATGTCCGACCAAACAAATGGGGGAGGCCAGGAGGGCATCGGAGGAGCAGCAACGCCCCCGGCAACCCTCGCCGAGAACCCGCCCAAAGCGCCGAAGGTTACCTGCGATGGCGACCAACTTACTATCTCGGCCAATAACTCCACGCTAGGAAGCGTGTTAGCTGCGGTTCATGCCTGCATCGGTATCCAAATCGATATTCCCGCGGGAGCAGGAGGCGGGAGAACCTTTGAGCAGCTTGGCCCGGGACCGGAGCGGCAGGTTCTGGAGTCGCTGCTGAGTGGAACAGACTTCAACTATGTAATTGGATCGTCCGACGAAGACCCAGGAAAGGTCGAGACTGTGCTGCTGATGGAGCGCACGACCGAAGTGGCAGCGAACGCCCCTCCATCGGACCGCTCACTCTCTCCAGCGCGCCGGCTTTGGTTGGGGGCCGCGAAGAATGCCAGGCGCGCCGATACATCCGGCGACGACGGCGCCCAGCCCACGGATGAAACGTCCGAAGCACCGGCCGTGGACGAACCTGCTCCTCAACCGGCGCCAGCCGAGAACATCAATGCAGTTCCGACGCCGGTTCCGGCAAGCGAGACGCCCGCTCCGACGGCCGACGCATCTCCAGCTCCGCCCACTCTTCCTGAAGGCGCCGCTTTAACAACGTCGGGATCTCCCGCTCCTGAATTGTCTCCCAGCATCGGGCCATCCACGGATACAGGGAAGAGCGCTTCGGAAAGAATCACCGAGATGCAACAGATGTTCGAACAGCGCAAGCAGATCAGTCAGAGTCAGAGCTCGGCAAACGCACAGGCGCAGCAATAGCTCACGGGGCAAATTCTGATGATTGCTCCGGCCAAGGAGCAATGAGATTGAGTGCCCAATTCTTTCTTTCGCTCTAAGAAGTTGTTGAATAACTAACTCGAAGCTGATCTTCGGCTATAAGGGGCCAAACAGGCTGCGGAAAAAGGCCTGATCTCTGGAGATTCGCCGCAAGAACATACCTCAGTGGCTAAAGCCAGAGCTGATTCCATAGTCTTTATACCGGGGATGAATCCCCGGCCTACCGCCCGAATGAGCTTTTCCGCAGACTGTAGAGGCCGCCTTAATGTTGTGGCGTTTACGGCACGACTGAACTCCAACCCCATCGACGAAGACCTGTCGATGGGGACCCCGGTGAAGTCGTGCCCTGATACAAAGCTAGAGTTTTTCAACACGTTCCTAATACCACAGTTGCAGGTCCTTCTAATCCTGGGAAATCTGCGACTATCCGGGCCTGAAGGCCCCGCAAATGCGCCCTCATTCAGAGGGCTGAAGCCCTCTGCTCCCTCCGGAATCCTCGATCTACAACTGTAGTACTAAACGAGGCGCTGCCGAGGCGAAGAACCTGCTTCTTATAACTCACGCGAAAGTGTGGGAAATGTCGAGCCACATATCGACCGTATCAATAAGGAGGCTCAACCATCGCCATGCCGGAGAATGGCTGTCGCCTTTGAGGCTCTTTCTCCCCGACCCTGCGCTCTCATGGGATTGCAGCAATCGCGGTTGCTCCGACAGGATCCGTGCCGGTCGAAGAGGTCAGCGCGGAGTCCAGCTTGCCGGCAGAGGTGGCATCGAAGGTGTACACATCCAAATCAGGAGTGCCACCGGAATTGACTAGCAATACAACTTTGCCGGTTGAATCCACGGCCATCGCAGCCGGGGATGTGCCGGCCGAGGCAATGCTGCTCAGCGCCGTGAGCGAATATGTGGTCCCTGAGCTTGTCAGGGTGAATCCAGAGATGTCGCCGGTGGTGGATATGCTGCCGTTGGTTCCGTTACTGACCGTCGAGTTGGCAACATAGACGTAGCCTCCAGATGCGGCGGGAAGAATGGAAACAGGCGTCAATCCTCCACTTGCAAAGGGGGAGCCGGTGATCTCGGTCGGGGTGGCGCCACTGAGTGAACTGTAATTAAAAGCACGCAGCCCTCCGGTGTTGGTGTTGGTGCTGCTTGTGGGGATGGCAAGTGTTTCGCCGATGTAGAGTAGCTTGTTCGACGGATCCACGGCAACTGATTCGGCCGAGCCGCCCGCAGTCTTCACGGTGATCGTTGTGCTGACGGATGCCGGCAGCGGGGAGTTGCCGGTGCCAGGATTCGCGTTGAAGGGGATCACGGCTGTGCCGAACGTGCCCAGTGCGACAAAAATATTTGTGTTGTCAGGCGAGATCGCCAACTGATGGCTGGTAGGAATGAGGCCGAGTTGCACTGGCGCCACCGTTCTGGTGGTCGAAAGCGTGCCGTCGGCGGAATTGATGGGGATGGCGTAGAGATACGCCGGGGTCGAGGCCGAGTCGTCGATCAGCCATGAATCCGTCGAATCGACCTGCATGGAAGCGGCTGAAGAATCAGAATAGAATGCCGTCGAACTGGCCAGCGTCAGTGCGCCGGTCGTGGCTATGGTATAGCGAAAGATTCCACTCTGCGTGCCGACATAGAGGAAGTTGCCGTTGGGGGCAACCGCGATGGAAAACGGTTCTGAGGGAAGGGAATAGGGGCTGCCGGTAACCGATGTCAACGTGCCATTGACGATAGAATAGCCGGCAATCTGAACCTGGCCCGCGTTGGAGTTCAGGACGTAGAAAACCCCACTGGATAAGGTTGCGCAGCTGGTTGTGCATCCGCTGGTGCTGTTTGACACATTCCAAAAGTTCTTGCATCCGGTCAGCAGCAGCACGGCCGCCAGCGTCCATCTTGAAAACTTTGCGATCTTCATAGTCGCCCCTCGTGAACAGCTTGGAGTTTCGGTCTTCTGCCAACTGTTCCTGCGATTGGTTTGACGCACCGCAGTCCAGCCAGGTTACCTCTCGTAGTTACAAGCAAAGGGCATTTGGGCCCATTTCAGCACTGCGGCAAAACTGCGAGGGCCCGGTGTGTTCTAAGAGAACACCGGACCCGTAGGCGTGTCTTTGTTCGCCGGCAATCAACGGCCGGGCGGCCTGGTCAACTAATTGTGAGTCGACTCTGTCTGAATCTGCAGTTTTGAAAAGAGAGACGCAACCAGCTTGGGGTTCAACTCGACTCTCTCGATGAGAATCCTCTCGACGGCACGGGAGTATTCACGGCTCGCGATGCCGGATTGCTCATAGGCAGAGCCTTGGTCTCCAAGACAAACGGTCTCTGGAGGCCGTTTACAGGCCGGCAATCGCGATAATAGATTTCGCCCGGATGCTCTACGTCATCGAGCCGAGTTTATGGCAAATTGAATTGGAATGCTTGTATTGCCTCTCTTCATTCAGTCAGATTGTTTGCATTGCTTGCTCACATCTCTCTGCGCAGGGCAACTACGAGGCCATTGAAGATGGGAGGATTTTGGTCGGGATTCTTCAGAGCCTTCTGCTCCAATGCCTGTCGGCAGCGCACGACCCTTTTGGCAAGGCGGGCAGTCTTCCCGTCATTTGCCGGGAAAGCCATGCAGAAACAAGAAGTTGAGACGGGGTTCGCCTGACCGTGCGAAGGCGAAATGTGGCTTCACATTGATAAGGAGCAAAGAACTTCCCAGCTGCATCATCCACGATGAAGCCTTGGAGTTCACGCGCCATTGCGTACGAGGCGACATGATAAGAACGCGATTCATGCTATTCGTGGTGTTGGCGGGGATTCCAGCCGCCCAGATTTTTGCTGAAAGCGCGGAGCATGCTTACAAGGAAGGCTCTCGCGCTGAAGGGAAGAACGATTACGACGCCGCTTTCGAAGGCTACAAGCAGGCGCACTTTGAAAAGCCCAACGATCCCAAATACATGGCCGCCTATATGCGGCTTAGATTCTACTCGGGCGGGCAGCACATCCACACGGGTGAGCAACTGCGCGACGCCGGCAAATTGCAGGAAGCGCTGGCGGAGTTTCGCCACGCTGCCGAGATCGATGCCAGCAACTTCGAGGCGCTGCAGGAGATTCGGCGCACAGCCGAATTGATCCGGAAACAGGCTGTGGAGAAGGAGAACCCGAACGAGTCCAGGGCGCAGGGTTCATACCTGGAGAAGGAAGCCGAGAAGGCGGCAGGGCCGGTTTCGCTGGATCTCAAGTCGGATATGCCTGTCACCCTGCATCTGGCGACAACCACCGATGTGGTTTACAAGACGATCGCGAAACTCGCAGGGATCAACGTGCTGATCGATCCGGATTATAAGCCTCAAAAGATCACCTTCGACCTGAAGGACGTGAGCCTGCGCGAGGCTCTCGACATGTTCGCCTTGCAATCGAAGACCTTCTGGAGGCCCTTGTCGTCAAATACGATCATGGTTTCATCCGATACGGCAAGCAAGCGGAAGGAATTCGAACAGAATGTCATGAAGACGTTCTACCTGACGAACGCCGCCACACCAGCAGATTTGCAGCAGGCAGCCGGAACCCTCAAGAGTATGCTGGACATCAACCGCATCCAGGTAACTCCGGAGCAGAGATCGCTAACACTGCGAGGCACGCCCGACCAGATGGTGCTCGCGCAGAAACTGCTGACAGACATCGATAAGCCAAAAGCCGAAGTTGTGATCGATGTTATCGTGATGGAGGTCAGCCGCGACAAACTCCACACGATCGGAACGAACCCTCCCACCAGCGCAAGCGTGACGCTCGCACCCAGTGGAGGTTCCTCCTCGGGATCGTCCGGCTCATCACTCACCTTGAATTCCTTCACATCGCTCAACGCCGGCGACTTCTCCGTGTCGATCCCGGGCATTTCCTTCTCTCTACTCGCGTCGGACAGCAACACAAAGGTCATCCAGCGTCCTGAGCTTCGAGCGATTGACAGCGAGAAGGCTTCGCTGAAGATCGGCGACCGCGTGCCCATCGCGACAGGATCGTTTCAGAGCGGTTTGGGTGGATCTGTGAATACCCAGTTTCAATATCTCGATGTTGGCGTGAATATCGACATAACTCCTTACGTGCATGCAAACCACGAAGTTACCCTGAAAATGTCTCTCGAGATATCGTCTGTCACCGGCGTGCAGAACATCGGCGGCTTCAGTCAGCCAACCATCGGGCAACGCCGAATCGAGCATGAGGCGCGCCTGGCGGACGGCGAAGTCAACTTGATCGGAGGCATTCTCGAAGACACCGATACGAATTCCATGAGCGGTTATCCGTGGATAACAAAGATTCCGATTCTTAAGTATCTATTTGGCCAGGAGACCAAGGAGCGTGCGCAGAGCGAGATTGTCTTTGCAATAACTCCGCACATTATCCGCGGGGGCGAGGTTACCGATGACAATCTCAGGATTGTCGATCTCGGCTCTGCCAACTCCGTTACCTATCGCAAGGACGAGCCGAAGGCAGAGACCCAAAAGCCGTCGCCGCCCCAGCCCGCTTCGCAGCCGGCGGAAAGGCCCGCTCCGGGTCCTCCCGCAGCCAAAGCGCCATCGCAACCAGCCCCCAAGCCGTCGGCGCAGCCGATAGCCCAAGCCGATCAACTTGTGAAACCGGCACTCGATTCGCAACCCGCCTCGGTTCCTTCTCCAGGAACCGTCAAGCCCGCGCTGGGCGGCTAACGGGCGAAGGCTGGCGAGCGCTCAGTTTGTCAGCGCTGATCAGGGCTATTCGTGCAGGATCACAAGACCCCCGTATAGATAGGCCGCTTCTCTTCTCCGGATAGACCATTATTCGCGTCCAACTCAAGGGCCGCTACGACTCTCACAGCCGTCGATTGGTCTGCCTCGACTCATCGCGGTGCAATGGGCGGGGCGCGCCGCATCGAACTTTTACTTTGCGCAGCAATTGAACGAAAGACTCCGACTCAACTACTCCCTAAGATCCTTCAGAAGTGGAAGCGGTAGCGCAGCTCTGCCGAGACTTGTCGTGGGTCGTTATAGTGGAAACCGCCAATAGTAAGTGAACTGTCGGTCAACACGCGGTGGTTGGTGACGTTGATGACCGTAACTGCTAACTTGAAGTTCTCGCCGAGGGCCTTGCCGGCTGAGGCGTCAAAGGTGGTATGCACCGGCAGGTAATTGCCTTGGTATGGACTGACAATATCGCCATTTGCATCGGGGCCCTTTGTGCCGTTGGAGAAGCCTGAACCGTAGTAGACATTGCTTGAGAACCAGCTGCGCATCGGCAGCGTGGCCGTGAAGCCGGTATTGAGCGTGTGGCGCTGATCGTGATCAACCGGGGAGTAACCGGGGCTGACGTCGCAGTTCTCTGTACAGATAAGGCCACCGGTGATAGGTCCGCGCTGCTCGGCAATCTGGTTGGAGTAGGCGAGATGAAACTGTCCCCGCCGCCATAAGGACGGGCTGCGCAGCGTAGCCTCCCAGGCGCGCACCAGGGCTCCATCCACGGTGATGGGGATGAAGACATTGGATTCTCCGATGTTTGAGTGGTCGAGGAAGTTATTGATCCGTGTTTTGAAGTTATCGACCTCCAGCGCCCACCCGCGGTAGGGAATCTGGATGCTGAATTCGTGCTCCTCATCGCGCTCGCCGCTAAGCCCGATGAAGCCGGTGTTGTTGAGGTTGGCGTAGGCGAGCAGCGGTCCATTGACGCTGGCCAGCGGAGGAGCCTGATAGTAGCGGCCGTAGAAGCCACGCAAAACCCAATTCAGTCGGGGAATGATGAGCGCAGCGCCGAAACGCGGGTCGGCATAGTTTTCAGTGTTGGCGCCGTGGAATGAGGAAAGGCGCACTCCGGCCAGCAGAGTGAGCCAGTCTGTGACACGGTAACTGTCAGAGAACGAACCTTCGACGTTGCCGCCGGTAGCGGTATCCGTTTCATGGATGGTCGGGGCCAAACTATCGTTGAAGACCACGCCAAACAAAGACGAATCGTGCTGATAGAAGGAGTAGAAGGTGGCCGCGAGATTGTTGCGCTTGACCTCGCCGCGCACGCTGGCTTGCAAGCCGGCGTAGTTTGAGGTGTGATGAAACGTGGTTGCGGTGGGAAGGTCTGTCGCCAGCTTCGAGTCGTAGTTGGCCACGTTCCAGTGGTAGAAGGGAGCGATCTCAAAAATGGAAGTGGGCGATAGGGTATGCACCCAGTCGGCAATAAGAAATCCGTCGCGCTCCGTCTGTCCGTCGCGTAGGCCGCTCGAGTTATACAGCTGAGTTAGCCAGTCACTTTGGTTCGGGTCGACGGGGACCTGGAAGAAGTCCTGGCGCAGTTGGCCGTTGAAGCGGAACTGGTTCTTAGCATTCGGATTCACAAGAAACGAGCCGAATCCGCTTTGCGAATTGGTAGCGTCATGCACGACCGGCGCAATTGGTGTTTCCAGACCATAGTTAGAGCGCGCCGCGGCCAGGCTGGCATACCAAGCGGTTCTCTGTGAGTGGTCCCCGGCGGAGAGCGCGGTTTCTCCGGTGTAGAAATTGCCGCCGGTGACGCGCAACTCGGCCTCGCGGTCGCGCTCGAAGCCATTGCGGGGTACGACGTTGAAGACGCCGTAGGTGCGGTCGCCGATGTCGGCGGCATAGCTTCCGCGCTGGACCTCGATCTGATCTGTATCGGCCGGCGAGATCTGTGGTCCGACGTTGGCGGCGATGTTGGTGTTGGGAATATTGACGCCATCGATCAACCAACTGGTCTGGTGGCCACCGCGCATATGCAGCATGTCATGGCACATGTAAGCGCCAGGAACATAGTCGGTGATTGCGGCAAACGACGTGGCGCGGCTGGCGCCCGGTGTCTCCTCAATCATCTCTCTGCTTACAAGCGTGGTTGGGGTAACGGAATCCACTTGAGCTGTTGCTCCGTCCACCACAACGGATTCGGTGGCAGATGCGACCGGTAGCGCGACATGCACGACCGGGTTGGTGCCCGAGGCGATGACGATGATCTCGTCAACTGTTGCGAAGCCGTTGGCGCTCACTTGCAGACGGTAGGCGCCGATGGGAGTCTGCGGTAGCTCGAATGCACCCTCGGTGTCCGTTGTAGCGCGCAAAGTGAAGGAGGAATCGGCGGCCCGTAGTGTTACCGCGGCATCGGCGATGGGCCGGTGCTGGGGATCGTGAACCACTCCTTGAACCGTGGCGAAGACAGTGGCCCGCGCGGGAAGGGAAGCGGCGAGCACGAGGAGCAGGGTGAAGCGAGACAGATTTCGCATGGGAGCCACCTCCGGGAGATCTCCAGTAAAAGCGCAGGCGGTTTCGACAGCGCGGAGAAGCGCGACGCGTACAGAGCTTGGCGGGTTGAGGCGATTCGTTGAAGGCAGACCCGAGAGAGGCGATCCTGCAGGCATCAAGATGGCTGACGGCCGATACGGCTACAGAAAGGAATGAGGCCGATCTCTCAAAAGGGAAGATGCCTTCAACGGGACTCTCAACCGATGTTGGAGAGGGGAGGTCCGCGATTGGCGCGGGTGCGGAGTTCGCTCAGGCGGGCTGCGGCGCGGCTGGCCGCGGGCGAGTGGGGCTTGGCAAGCAGAACCGGCATACCGGTTAGAGAAGCCATCAAAGCCTCAACCGGTTCGGTCGACGCAAGCATCCAGCCGGGATAACTGGAGCAGCGCGCAGGAGCGGTCAGCGCGGGCGTGGAGCCGGACGATGACTGGTCAGCCATCGAGGCCATTGCGCCGGACATTGAGCAATGATGCGCCCCATGGCGGCGGCAGCAGGCCGGCAGGCGCGACTCTGCGTTGGCCGGAAGGATCGCCGCAAGCGGTCCCAGCCAGAACAGCAAAATCATACCCAGGCATACTATTCGCCGCATCGTGAACTCCAGTCGCACTCGGAGCTTGTTGTGCCGCTCGGCGATTGGCCAAAGCGCGCACAACACCAATCATTCCTGCATTGTCTAGTTCTTATCACGCACGAAGCCGAGTGACATTGACTTGAATCAATATGCCCTCAATCTGCATTTTCCTTGCTCCGGCTTGCTTCCGGTCTTCGCCCGTTGTCTATTAGACTCGACAGCCATCCGATTCGATTCGCGCCATGGGCCATCTCGCCCCGCGTTTTGAGGCCTCTGCAAGTGATTGGGGGTCAATCACAAACCATGCACGTCCATAGTTCATACTTCAAGGATGCGGTCATTGTGGCAACGTACGGGGGGTGTACTTCTGGCAGGGCTGGCAATGATTGGCTTGGCCGGCTGGGCGCAGAGCAACCGTGGGTCGCAGGAAGGGACCCGCACGGCCGCGCAGTGGCAAGGTGCGGTCGATCAAGCCTTACGCGAATGGCCCGATGCGCGGGTGCTGGTGCTGGAGGTTGGATCAGGACACCTGCTGGCATCAGCCCACCTCGCCGAGACGAGCCGCACGCTGGCGACGCCCGGCTCTACGCTCAAGCCGCTGATCCTTTACTTTGCACTTGCGTCCGAACACTGGAATCCAGAGCGGCGGATTGCGTGCAGCCGTCAAATGCATATTGGAAGCCACCAGCTCAACTGCTCTCATCCAGTCACTGATCCGATGAATGCGCAGGAGGCACTTACGTGGTCCTGTAACTCCTACTTTGCGGAGTTGGCAGGAACGCTTTCGCCCCAGGAACTGCACGAGGCACTCAGCGGGCGAGGACTGTTGGCAGCCACGGGGTTGACTCGGCAGGAGGATGTGGCCGCCTTTCGCGAACCGCGCACTCGGGCGCAGATTCAGCTTGTCGCGCTGGGAGTGGAAGGGATTCGCGTTACTTTGCCGGAGTTGGCGGAGGCATATAGGTCGCTGGCGGCTGAGTTGGCCTCGCACCCTGAGACCGTCGCATCGCGAACAGTGGCCGCAGGGCTAACTGACTCGGCTAGCTTTGGCATGGCGGGCGCGGCATCGCTAGGCGGCGTACCCATTGCCGGCAAGACCGGGACAGCCAGCGCGGAGAGCGGCGGCGCAACCCACGGCTGGTTCGTCGGCCTGGCGCCGGCGCAGTCGCCGCAGGTGGTCGTGGCCGTCTATATTCCGACTGGACATGGCTCGGATGCGGCGCAGATAGCCGCAAAGCTGTTGGCGCACTCGCCGCTGAGGAAGCCATGAAGCGGGTGTTGCAGGCTTTCTATCTCGCCTTCTTCAGTGCAGCGGCTCTGGCCCAGACGGCTCCCCGTTCTACCATTCACGTTGGAGTGTGGACGCTTTGGCACGACAAGGAATCCGCTATTGCGCCAGTTTCGAGCGCATCGGTTCGGTTGTGCAATACCTGTGCCTCTATGCGGCTCGCAGCCATCACCATCCGCGTGAAGAATGCAGAACTGTTATGGACTGATTCAAATGGGCACGCACATTCCTCCGCTGAGTTACTGCTGACTGGCAGTTATAAGATCGCCGCTCATGGGGAATCGTTGGCGATCTCCTATCCGCTGAGAATCACGACGCAATCGGGCGGGCTGGTTCTGGTAGCGACGCTTCCCGTGGAGCGATACGTGGAACTTGCGGTAGCTGCCGAAAGCGGCGCGGCGGATGGGCCCGAATCCCGCAAGGCGCTGGCGATCGTGGCGCGCAGCTTTGCGCTTGCCCCAACCCACGGGCATACCTCATTTGATGTCTGCGACTCGACCCATTGCCAATGGGTGCAGTGGCGCACCACGCCGGAGGCTCACGCCGCAACACTGGCCACTGCCGGCGAGAGCTTATGGCGCAACGGAAGCCGCGCCGAGGCCTACTTCCATCAAAACTGCGGCGGACGCACGGCGACTGCCGAAGAGGTTTGGCCGGCGCGGGCTCAAACGGATCGTGCCGGGCGAGCTTCGCTCGATTCGCGCCCCGATCCCTATTGTCAACGCGCCGGATCGAGCGAGTGGTCGGCTACGCTTTCACGTGCTGCGTTGACTCAGGCTCTGGCCGCTGCTGGGCTGGCAGTACCCGGATGGAAGAGCCTGACGGTTGCTCAACGCGGCGAATCTGGCCGCGCCACAGTGCTGCTGATTGGCTCTGCGAAGATTTCAGCCGAAGATTTTCGTCTGGCCGTGGGCCGCGCCCTGGGATGGAATCGTATTCGCAGTAATTGGTTTGAGATTGCGCCATCAGTCGATGGATTTCTCTTTCATGGCCGCGGCTCCGGCCATGGTGTGGGCCTGTGTCAGGCCGGCGCGGCAGAGATGGCACGCGAGGGCCGCAGTTACCGCGAGATTCTTGCTCAGTATTTCCCCAGTAGAACACTTGCAGAGGAGACGACCGGCGCGGCCTGGCAGAGCCTGAACGGACAAGGCTTCACGTTAGAGACGAGTGAAGCGGCGGATTCGGTGTATCTTACG
>Ga0302189_10002150_pt1 | contig 15950 bp, 10 predicted proteins | sample II_Bog_E2_2_FD_194551 | JGI IMG/M metagenome (GOLD analysis project Ga0302189, IMG submission 194551) | Peat permafrost microbial communities from Stordalen Mire near Abisko, Sweden - II_Bog_E2_2 | ecosystem: Environmental > Terrestrial > Soil > Wetlands > Peat | place: Sweden: Abisko...
GAGCCACGCTTCATGGTTCCACAATTCGCGCCGCAAGATCAGGCGCCACAAGACGGAAATGTTTTTCGTTCAAGGTATAGATTCGCGTTGCCTTCGACTTCCGCGCGCAAGCCAGAATTAGCGCGTCGTAGATCATCCCCCCGCTGTGTCCCAAACGGGCCAACCCTTCGACCGCCTCAACGTACTCAGTCGCAGTCAAACTGATGGTCTTGAACCGCCGAGCCGTATGTGCCACAACCTTCGCCGCGTCCAAAGGCGACAGGCGCAGAGGCGCCGGGCGACCGCTCAATACGTTGAACAACTCAGCCAGAGAATGCACCGAGCAGCATCCTCCGCGCTTATCCGCCACAGCCAGAACATCGACGCAAACGTCATGCCGCCTGTCCAGCACCGTGGACGCAGCCACCACCACGCTTGTGTCCACAAAGATCACTAGGTTAGGTCGCCCAGGATCGCTCGCATGCGCGCCTCACGATCCCTGGCGATCTCTTCCACCGCGTCCGTAGCAGGGCCCGGCCCCGCGTCGTACACCAGTGTCCCCTTCTTCATATAGAGTCCGCGCGGCTTGCTCTCCGGCTCGATCACGATCGTCTCGCCCACCTGCCGAAGATGCAGACGGGTCCCCGGACGCAGATGCAGAACGTCACGCATCTTCTTCGGCACCACCACACGCCCAGCCTTGTCGATCTCCGCAATGGCATTCATAAATCCCATTTTACCATAACGAATTACCATTTCTAGCTTAATGCCTTGCCCTACTCCCCACGTCTTCAATCCGTGCTTCTATCCGTGTTCATCCGTGTTAAGTTTCTGCCCTACAGCACCGCCGACCCATCCCCCAGCATCGCCCGCCGGATCACCTTGATCGGCGCGAACCCCTGCTTCATAAACGCATCGTGGAAGCCTCCGATCGTATACGCCGCTCCCATCTTCTCCTTGTAGTCCTCGCGCAGCTTCATAATCTCCAGCTTGCCCAGCGTGTAATACAGATACGTCGGATCGCCCGTGCCGCGCTTCGTCTCCACGTCCGCAATGGCGCGCGTCTGGTATCCTTGGTTCACAAAGAAATCCTCCGCCTGTTCCATCGTCCACGCGCCGCCCGGCTCGCCTTGCCCCGTGTGCAGCTTGATGGAGTTCACAAACCGCGCATCCCGCAGCAGCGCATCCATCAACTGGCCCAGCCGGATCAGCTTTGCCTGCCGCACCTGCTCCGGCGTCGCATCCGGCGGCGCCGCCGCATAGCCCTGGTCCAGCATCATCTGTTCGCAGTAGTGCGCCCAGCCCTCGATATTCGTGTTCGCCCCCAGCAGCTTGCGGATCTTGCTGCCAAACTGCGGCGTCCACAGGAACTGCACATAGTGCCCCGGATACGCCTCATGCACGCTGGTCGAGACAATCGTCCCCACGTTGAACTGCGCCATGTGCCCCGCAATCCGCTCCGCCGGCCAGTCCTTCTCCGGCAGCGTCACGTTGAAGTACGCCTTGGTCGAGTGCGTCTCAAACGGCCCCGGCGCATCCATGGACGCAAACGTCGTCGCCCGCTCGAACGGCGGTGTCTCTTCCAGCGTCGGCCGCACATCGCTCGGCAGCGTGATGATGTGCTTCTCGCGAATGAACGCGATCAGGGAATCGAACGTGCCGCGAAACGTATTCAGCAACTGGTCCGGCGGCGGATACATCTTTTGCAGCTCAGCCAGCTCCTGCTGCGGCGTCTTCGCCGGGTCGATCTCCTTCGCCACCCGCGCAAACTCCGCCTGGTTCTTATGCAGGTCGTCCATCGCGATCTGCAGCAGCCGGTCCAGCGGCAGGTCCACCATCTCGTCGTATTGCAGCTTCTTCGCAAACGTGTCCGCGCCCAGTTTGTAGTCGCCGTTCGAACGCGGCAGCAGATCCGTCTTCATCCATTCCGCATAGCTCTTCAGCGCCGCAATCACCGCGGCGTTCGACTTCGCAAACTCCGCCTTCGTCCCCGCATCCGTCGCCACCTCTTCGCCATCGGCGCCGCTGAAGAACGCGCTCGGCACATCGTTCGCAAAGAAGCTCACATCGCCGTCAATCTGCTCCAGCGCAATCTCGGTAAAGATCTTCGGCGGATTCTTCAGGTTCTTGCGCGCCTCCAGCAACGCCTGCGGCATCAGCTTTTCGCGCTCCACCAGCGCCCGCAGCCGCGTATTCGCGCTGGCGTACGGCCGCTCCATAATCACAAAGGCCGAACCTGTAATCCCCGACGAATAGTTGTCCGGGTTCTTCTCCCAACCTCGGATCACTTCCAGTTCCAGCAGTTGCGACCGGATATTATTCAGCAGAATCTCGCGGTCCGCCGCCACCGGAGCATCCAGCGCGCTCCCATCGATCGCCATCACCTTCTTCTCGAAGTCGTGCAGCGTCGCAACCTCCGCAGCCACCCCCGCCGCCGAGTAGTCCTCCAGCTTGGTGTCGTACTGGTGCAGCCCATCGGCGGTTCCGCTGGTTGGCGAAAACTTGAAGTACACATCCGTGAAAAACTGGTCCTCGAGAAAGCCAAATGTCTGCATCGCACCATCCGCGGAAAGCTTCTGTGCACGGACATCCGTCGTGCCGGAGATCGCCCCTGCCACAAACATTCCCATCAAAACGCCAGTCGCCGCAATTCTATTGGTCGCCATAGCCAGAGTGTACGGGAGAACCCGCCTGGAAATCGAGTCTCCGACGGCGCGCGACAGTCCCATCGCAACCCGATCCATACCGCCCGGCAAGTTGACAGTCGATTTTTCAAACTGATACGTTCACGGCGCTCCCCCTTTGCGCCGATTCCGCGCTCGCCATTCCATCCGGAGAAGACCCATGCCAGCATCCGCTGTATCGCGCCGCAGCTTTCTCACCGCCTCCGCCATGAGCGTGGCCGCCGCCGCCATCGCCAACCCCGCCCAGGCGGCGGCGCAGGGCGTCGGAGTCAAGCCCGCCGACCTCCCCGACCTCACCATCAAAGAGGTCAAGGTCTACGTCATCAACCGCACCCCCACGCGGCCCGCGAACTCTGCCAGTCCCGCCCGTCCACCCGCCACGGAACAAGTAGCCTCCATCGTCACCACCAGCGGCATCGAAGGCAACTACTCCCTCGACACCCGTTACTTCCATCCCAACTGGAGCAACCTCGGCTGGCTCGAATACGCCAAGCGCACCCTCCCCGGAAAATCTGTCCTCGACCTCCCGCACCTCACCTCGCAGTGGGAGCCCGACCTCCGCCGCCAGGGCCAGCTCTCCTACGCCTCCGCCATCGACAACTGCTGCTGGGACATCCTCGGCAAAGCTGTCAACCTTCCCGTCTACCGCATCCTCGGCGCCTATCGCGACAAAGTGATGGCCTACGGCAGCACCCAGCACCACACTAAAATCGAAGAGTTCGTCGACGAAGCGCTCCGCTGCAAGGCAGCCGGATTCAAGGCCTACAAAATCCATCCGCCCGGAGGCACCGCGCCCAACCTCGACGACTACAAGGTCGACATGGAACTCTGCAAAGCCGTCCGCCAGGCCGTCGGCGACGACTTCATCCTGCTCATGGACCCCGTCGGCGTCTACGACCGCCGCGAGGCCCTCGAGGTCGGCCGCCTCCTCGACAAGCTCGGCTACGTCGCTTTCGAAGACCCGCTCCCCACCACCGACATCGACGGCCTCGTCGAACTCGCCGCCAAGGTCGATGTCCCGCTCCACATCGGCGAGTTCATCTTCTCCCCCTACAACTACGGCGAATACATCCGCCGCGGGGCCACAGACGCCGTCCGCTTCGTCGTCGACAACGTCGGCGGCATCACCTCCGGTATGAAGATCGGACACCTCGCCGAGTGCTTCGGCCTGCCCTGCGTCCCGCACAACTGGGGAAACGTCTTCGACCACTCCGTCCACTTCCAGTGCGAGCTCGCCATGCCCAACGCACCCTGGTTTGAGAAGACCCTCCCTAACAACGCCACCGACGATCTGCAAGGCGCCTGCGATCTCCCCTACGTCAAGGACACCTTCCGCGTGCAGCCCGACGGCTACGTCCACGCCTCCACCAAGCCTGGCCTCGGCTGCGAGATCGACCACAACATCCTCGACAAGATGCTGGCCCGCATAGATTCGTAGATTCATAGACTCGTCGACCGGTAGATTCGTAGATTCGTAGATTCGTAGACTCGTAAGCACCGGCAATGCAGGGCTCACGCAGACCGGCGCTCGTTGTCGCTCGCTTCCCAACCCCGCATCGCACGCGGATAAGCCGCACCTTTCGCCCAACGTGAGCTCGCGAACGTTTGCGTGAACGTCCCCATTCCCGCTAGAGTTCTCCACACGCCCCAGGAGCGATCCTTTCGTCACGGGCGAATCCAGGCCAGGGGCTCCCTCCATGAATCGCAGCTTCACCCGCCGCCACTTCACCCGGCTGACCACCGCCGCAGCCGCAGCCAGTCTTGCGTACCGACGACGTTCGCTTGGCGCCGCGGAGTTGCTCGCCCAGGCTCCCGCGCAGGTGGAAGACCCCACCGTCGCCCGGCCGGAGGGCATCGCCGCCCATTCGTCCTCGAACGCACCCGGCGACCCCTGGTCCGGACACGACTCGCCGGAACTGGTCGCCGCCGCCCTCGCCAATCTGCCCGCCACCCCGCCCGGCCCATTCCAGCCATCCTGGGACTCCATCCAGCAGAACTACAAAGACCCCGACTGGTTCCGCGATGCCAAGTTCGGCATCTACATGCACCTCGGTATCTTCTCCGTCCCCGCCCACGCCAGCGAGTGGTACGTCCGCTACATGTACGGCGGCAACGCCGGCGTGATGCAGTGGCACACCGAGCACTACGGGCCGCCCACCAAGTTCGGCTACAAGGATTTCCTCCCCATGTACACCATGGCCAAGTGGGACCCCGACGCCTGGGCCGATCTCTTCAAGAAGGCCGGCGCCAAGTACGTCCTCGCCCCCGGCGAGCACCACGACGGCTTCTCCAACTGGGACAGCGCCATCAATCCCTACAACTCCGTCAACTACGGCCCCCACCGCGACATCGACGGCGACCTCATCCAAGCCCTGCGCAAGGCCGGCCTCAAGACCGGCATCTCCGACCACTCCGCCTTCCACTTCGTCTTCATCCCCGCGCTGCCCGGCAGCGACGAGTACGACCCCAAGTGGGCCGCCTTCTACAACGTCGCGGACAAGAGCAATGCGGCACGCACCAAGTTCATGCACGACTGGGTCGCCAAGCGCATCGAGACCATCGACAAGTACCAGCCCGACATGCTCTGGTTCGACATGAGCACCGACCACTCCTGGGACCCGCTCAAGACCAAAGTCGCCGCCTACTATTACAACCGCTGCCGCCAGTGGGACAAGCAGGGATGCATCAGCGCCAAGGCCGCCGCCTGGGTCTCCGGCCAGATCATGGACTACGAGCGCGAGGGCCGCGCGCCTATGGAGCTGACCGACTGGATCTGGCAGCCCGACGATCCCATCCAGGACAAGTTCGGCTACGTGGAAGGCATCCATCCCGCTCCCACCAAAACCTTCGTCTGGAAGATCGTCGAGAACACCAGCAAGAACGGCAACCTGCTGCTCAACGTCTCTCCCAAAGCCGACGGCACCTTCCCGCAGGAGCAGATCGATGTTCTCCTCGGCATCGGCAAATGGCTCGACGTGAACGGCGAAGCCATCTACAAGACGCGCCCGTGGATCAAGTACGGCGAAGGCCCCGCCGCGGACGAGGCCGCTACGTGCATGGTCAAGGCTCGCGCCGCAGGCTTTGCCGGCAGGATCAACGGGCAGAACATGGGCGATTCCGACGTCGCCGGCGGCGGCCTGCCCCGCCACGGCTACACGCCCCAGGACATCCGCTTCACCCGCAACGGAGATACCCTGTACGCCATCGTCATGGCCTGGCCCGCGGACGCACCCGTCACCATCGCCTCGCTGGCCCCCGCGCTGCACGGCAAGGTCCGCAAGGTCGAGCTCCTGGGCCACCCCGGCACTCTCAAGTTCACGCAGGACGCTCAGGGCCTGAAAATAACCTTCCCGCCGGAGCAGCCCTGCGACTTCGTCTACTCCCTCAAAATCACCGGCCTCAAGCTGGCATAAACCATAGCCTATGGAGGCTCGGATCAAGCAGCCGCTTTGAAAGAGACGGGATTCATACCGTCCGTAAGCCTCGCAACCAGCGTCGCGGCTTTAGCCGCTGGGGGAATGCCGGTGGACTTGATCCGATTCTCCCTATGCTCCATTCGCTCTCCGCCAGTCCACGCGCCGGGGTCGCCATACCGCGGGCCGGACCTGAAACATTCCGCCCGCCGCCGTCGTCCAGTAGGAACCGTACCTCGGAAGGCAAACCATCGTGCACATCCGCAAGCCGTTCCTCTTCCACGCCCTCACCCTGTTCGCCCTGTGCACGGTTGCCATCGCAAGCGCGCAGACGCCTCGCCCCTCCACGGAGATCGCCGCCACCGCGGGCCTGCGGCCAAACCTGGCCGGACAGATGGCCCGCCCCCTCCGCTACCACCCCGACCACGGCGACTTCGTCATCCAGAACGGGCCCGAGTTCTTCAATCGCTCCCTCTATGGCGGCAACACCGCCTTCCGCGTCGACGGCGGCGATAAGCCCGAGTTCGTGCTGTATCTCCCCGGCCGCGGCGGCAACCTGCGCCTCGGCATCCGCACCGGCGCCACCAGCAAGTGGCTCATGGACGCCGGCTCCGTCGTCACCCGCTACCGTCCCGGCGAGCTCCTCTACCAGGTTCGCGACCCCGCCTTCGGCCCCAACGCAATCGTCACCGTGGAAGCCCTCGCCTACGCCGTTACCGAGGGCCTGGTCGTCCGCGTGGAAGCAACAAATATCGCCCCAGGCGCCGAACTCATCTGGGCCTACGGCGGCGTCAACGGCCAGCGCGGCTCCCGCGATGGCGACATCGGTACCGAACGCGTACCCATCAGCCAATGGTTCCAGTTCCAGCCCGCCTTCGCGGACGACAATACCTTCTCCCTCGGCGCAGAAGGCTTCACACTCCATAGCTCCCACGCCATCGTTGCCGGAGTCACCCCCGCCGGCGCACGCCAGCACGTCGCCGATGCCGGCCAATGGAACAACCTCCCCGCTCTTCTCGCGGACACCCCTGCCGCACCCGCGCACGGCGTCATGGTGGGCTTCGCACCCATCACCAACGGCCACCCGCTGCTACTCTCGCTCCAGCGCGTCGGCCAAGACTCCAGCGCCACCGCAGACCTCAACGTATATCAGGAGGTCACTACCCGCACCACGGCACAGACCCAGCAGACCAAGGCCGCTCCACTTCCGCCGGCCTTCACGCGCGCCTCGCTGCCCGAAGAATTTGCCGCAACCCAGAAGCACTTCGACGACCTGCGCAACAAAGTCCGCATCGAAACCCCCGACCCCTACCTCGACGCCGCCGTCGGCGCCCTCAACGTCGTCAGCGATGCCCTGTGGGACACGGACGCGCAAGCCATCATGCACGGCGCCATCGCGTGGCGCACCAAACTGCTCGGCTGGCGCGGCCCCTACTCGCTCGACGCCCTCGGCTGGCACGACCGTGCCCGCCAGAACTTCGAGACCTGGATCCCGCACCAGAACACCAATCCCATCCCCGCCGACATCCCTCCCGCCGACAAGAACTCCAACCTCGCCCGCAACGAGACCGGCCTCCACAGCAACGGCGACATGTCGAACACGCATTACGACATGAACATGGTCTTCATCGACGCCCTGTTCCGTCACCTGCTTTGGACCGGCGACAAGGACTTCGCACGCACCGTATGGCCCGTCATCCAGCGTCATCTCGCCTGGGAGCGCCGCCTCTTCCGCCGCGAGTATGGCCCGGACAAGCTCCCGCTCTACGAGGCCTACGCCAACATCTGGGCCAGCGACGACCTCTACTACAGCGGCGGTGGCACCGCCTACGCCTCCGCCTACAACGTCTACGCCAACCGCATGGCCGCGCGCATCGCCGTCATGGTCGGCGAAGATCCCGCACCCTACACCCAGGAAGCCGACCGTATCCAGCAGGCCATGCGCACCCTGCTTTGGCTGCCCGACCAGGGCGCCTTCGCCGAATCCAAGGACATCCTCGGCCAACAACTCGTCCATGCCGACTACGGACTCTGGAACTTCTATCACACCGTGGACGAAGAGGCCGTCACCCCGCAGCAGGCCTGGCAGATGGGCTCCGCACTCGCCACCCACCTGCGGCCCATCCCCATCCAAGGCCCCGGCGTCCCCAGCGACCATCCCTACCACGTCCTCTCGGAGACCGACTGGATGCCCTACTCCTGGTCCATCAACAACGTCGTCATGGACGAGAACATGCACTCCGCGCTCGCGCTCTGGCAGGGCGGTCACGCGCAGGACGCCTACGTCCTGGCCAAGGGCGCCCTGCTCGCCAGCATGTTCATGGGCATCTCCCCCGGCAACGTCGGCACTATGCAGTACGCCGACGCCTACCGCCGCGAGAGCCAACGCGACTTCGGCGACAGCGCCGGCGCCATGTCCCGCGCCATCGTCGAAGGCCTCTTCGGCGTGCATCCCGACGCGCTCGCCGGCACCCTCACCATCTCCCCCGGCTTCCCGGACAACTGGCCCCACGCCCGCCTCACACACCCGGACATCGGCATCGACTTCGTACGCACCGGCCGCGTCGAGACCTGGACCATCACCCAACCCGCGCACCGCTTCCAGACCCTCACCGTACGCATCCCCGCTGCATTCACCGCCGTCACACAGGTCCAGGTCAACGGAGCCCCGGCCCAGTGGCATTCCGTCCCGCAAGCCGTCGGCCGCCCCATGCTGGAGATCGCCACTAAATTCGCCGCCAGCGCGCATATCCGCATCGTCTGGTCCGGCGAAGCCATCACCGACCAATCCGAATCCGCCGCCAAACCTGCCGAGTCCGCCGGAGACTTCCAGCGCGTCACCCTCGGCGCATTCTCCTGGTGGAGCGCCACCCCCAAACCCGCACCGACCACCCCCACCGCCGCTCAACCCTTCGACTGGAAGACCGCCCGCCCCGCCCACTTCGACACCATCGACATCGCGCCCTCATTCAACGACCGCGTCACCGCCATCTTCGCTCCCGGCAAGTACGTCTCGCCGCGCTCGACCGGCGTCAGCCTCGCTCTCCCATCACAGGGCATCGGCGCCTGGGCCGGCCACGTCAACACGCTCCCCGTCATCGACGACACCGGCCTGCGCAAGGTCTCCGCGGCCCACGGCGGCAAGCTCACCCTGCCCAATGGCATCCCCTTCGCAACTCCCTCTGCGCCGGCTACTCCCTCAGAACCGGCCGCGCGCAACATCGCCTTCACCTCGCAGTGGGACAACTATCCCCGCCAGCTCACCCTCCCCCTCGACGGTCGCGCCAGCCACGCCTACTTCCTCATGGCCGGCTCCACCAACTTCATGCAGAGCCGCATGGACAACGGCGAAATCATCGTTGCCTACACCGACGGCACCACCGCGCGCCTCGCCCTCCGCAACCCGGAGACCTGGTGGCCCATCGACCAGGACTACTTCATCGACGACTACCAGTTCCCGCTGGAAGGGCCCCTGCCCCCGCGCGTCGACCTCCGCACCGGCAACATCCGCCTGCTCGACCCCGCCACCTTCAAGGGCAAGGGCCGCGAGATTCCTGGCGGAGCCGCCACCGTCCTCCACCTCGCCCTGGACCCCACCCGCCAACTCCAGAGCCTCACCCTGCGCACCCTCACCAACGACGTCGTCATCGGCCTCATGAGCCTCACCCTCGAACGCCCATAATTCGTGCGCGCATCAGTGATCATGTCCAGCGTCCGCCGTCCCATCGGACCATGTGCCCACTGGCAGCATAAAGATCGTCAGCCCGTCCTCAGTATCTTTGTAGGCCGCAAGCGGCGAGTCCGGCGCCTCAGACCCCCAAACGTCGGGATCCATCAGGGGCATGAAAAACATCAGGTGGGGATGCCAATGCCCGTCGCGATCGTTCAAGTGCCCTTGCTTCGACATCATGTAGCACATGGAACCGATCTCCATCGCCGGCAAATCCTTCTTGTCCAGTGCGGCTTTCACCCCATCTCGAATCTGATCCCTGGTGCGCCCAGCCAGCGCCAGCTCGGTCTTCTTGATCGTGTATGGCAGGAACGAACGCGCCGCCGGCGCGTTCAGACAGATCGGGGAAAGCACCTTCGGGTTCCAAAAATCCGGATCGTCATACGGAGAGGTCCAGGACCGCAGCACCATGCACACAAACCCATTCTTGCCTTTGACAGCCGCTTCATAACCATGCGGCCCCAGTACCATCACATCGGAATCCTTCGCGATCGTCTCGGGGCCCGCGCTTCGCGCTAGCGCTACCTCTGCGTTTCGCTCCATCAGATAGTTCTCAAGCGGGGCCATGCTCGCGTACGGTGTTTTGCTGTCCTGTGCCGGCGCGCTGCATGCCCCGACCGGCAATGCAAGCACCAGAACGAATGTTCTCAACGCCATAGTCCTTGCAGCCTTCCGTCTCATTAGTTCCTCCTGATGGTCCAAGCCGCCTGGAGACATTCTTCACCGAAACAGCTTGCAAGTGCCCCTCAAAACCGGTCATGCCCATCCTGGATTCCTTACTCTGAATCGCGCCGGCACATACTGGTTCTATCCAGCGTAACGGACGGCCGGCCCACCCCCCTCGCCGCCCCGTTTCCCACCCCAAAAACGCTTATAATTAAGCCATAAATCATGGCTGACGATCTCTTCCCCGAAGACCCGAAAAACCCCGAAAATCCCTCTTCCCCCGACGCACCCCCGCCCCCTCCGCCTGACTCCACGGTGCAGGGCCGCGGCGCCGCATTCATGCTCCCCGTCAACATCGAGGACGAGATGCGCCGGTCGTACCTCGACTACTCCATGTCGGTCATCATCGGCCGCGCCCTGCCCGATGTCCGCGACGGCCTCAAGCCCGTCCATCGCCGCATCCTCTACTCCATGCACGACCTCGGCTTGGAATACAACAAGAAGTACATGAAGTCGGCCAAGCCGGTCTCCCAGGCCATGGGTAACTATCATCCCCACGGCGACGTAGCCATCTACGACGCCCTCGTCCGCCTCGCCCAGCCTTTCTCGCTGCGCTACCCCATGGTCGACGGCCAGGGCAACTTCGGCTCCGTCGACGGCGACCCGCCCGCCGCCATGCGCTACACCGAAGCGCGCATGACCCGCATCGCCGGAGAAATGCTCGCCGACATCGAGCAGGACACCGTCGACATGGTGTCCAACTACGACGAGTCCACCGTCGAGCCCACCGTCCTGCCCGCGCGCGTCCCCAACCTGCTCATCAACGGCAGCTCCGGCATCGCCGTCGGCATGGCCACCAACATCCCGCCCCACAATCTCACCGAAGTCGTCAACGCCAGCATCGCCGTCCTCACCAAGTCCCCACAGGAGACCAGGTCCGACCTCGACCTCTGCCTCGAGCATGTCCAGGGCCCCGACTTCCCCACCGGCGGCTACATCTTCGGCAAGTCCAACATCCGCGGCGCATACACCACCGGCCGCGGCCGCTTCCTCATGCGCGCCAAGTGCGCCGTAGAGAACATCACCGGCGGACGCCAGGCCATCGTCGTCACCGAAATCCCCTACCAGGTCAACAAATCCAACCTGGTCAAGCGCATCGCCGAGCTGGTCAACGAGAAGATCGTCGACGAGATCTCCGACGTCCGCGACGAATCCGACCGCGACGGCATGCGCATCGTCATCGAACTCAAGCGCGGAGCCCAGCACGAGATCGTCCTCAACCAGCTCTGGAAGCACACCCAGATGCAGGAGGGCTTCTCCATGATCTTCCTGGCCGTCCACAACGGCCAGCCCAAGGAGCTCGCGCTCGACGCCGCCATCCGCGCCTTCCTCGATCACCGCACGGAAGTCGTCCGCCGCCGCACCGCCTTCCTCCTCGGCAAGGCCCGCGACCGCGAGCACATCCTGCTCGGCTACCAGATCGCCCTCGACCACCTCGACAGCGTCATCCGCATCATCCGTCAATCCGCGTCCAGACCGGAAGCCCGCCAGAATCTCTTCAGCTACTTCTCCGGCAAAAAAATCTCTCTGCGCGGCACCGAACTCGCCGGCGTCACCCTCGACCCCGCCAAGTACGCCGTCGACATGGCCTTCGCCGCCTCCGCCACCCTCATCCTCTCGCTCAAGCAGATCGACGCCATCCTCGAACTGCAACTCTACCGCCTCACCCAGCTCTCCATCGACGAGCTCCTCAACGAGCTCCGCACCGTCCGCGACAACATCGCCGAGTACGAGTCCATATTGGCCTCCGCCGCGAAGCTGCGAAAGGTCATCGTCAAGGAACTCACCGAGATCCGCGACAAGTACGGCGACGCCCGCCGCACCACCATCCTCGACGAGACCGCCGAGCTCGGCCTTGAAGACCTCATCGCCGACGAGCAGGTCGCCGTCACCGTCTCCAATACCGGCTACCTCAAGCGCACGCCCATCTCCGTCTACCGCCAGCAGCGCCGCGGCGGCACCGGGCGCCTCGGAATGAAGACCCGCGAAGAGGACTTCGTCGCCCAGCTCATCATCGACTCCACCCACGCCTACCTGCTCTGCTTCACCAACAGCGGCCGCGTCTACTGGGTCAAAATCTACGAGGTCCCCGACGTCGGCGCCGCCGGCAAGGGCAAGGCCATGGCCTCCCTCATCGACCTCCAGCCCGGCGAAAAAGTCGTCACTATCCTCCCCGTCCGCGACCTCGAAGAGGAATCCAAATACGTCCTCTTCGCCACCCAGAACGGCACCGTCAAGAAGACCGCGCTCAAGGACTTCTCCAACGTCCAGTCCCGCGGCATCATCGCCATCAACATCGAGAAGAACGACGAGCTCGTCATCGCCCGCATCACCGACGGCGAACAGATCATCTTCCTCGCCACCCACGAAGGCATGGCCATCCGCTTCCACGAGCAGGACCTCCGCGCCATGGGTCGCCCCGCCACTGGCAATCGCGGCATCAACCTCAAGAAGGGCGATTACGTCATCGGAGCCGCCGTCACGCCTTCCAACGAAGCCCGCAACAAGCAGCGCCTGGAACGCGCCGCAGCCGCCGGCCTCACCTCACACGTCAAGGACGCCATCGACGAAGCCGCCGACTCCGCCTCCGCCCAGCCCCTCGAACTCGCCACCGGAGACGACACCCCCGCCGCACCCGTCATCTCCGAAGCCGCCCAGGCCAAGCTCGACAAGCTCGACAAGCAGCTCGGCCTCACCCCCTGCCTCATCCTCACCGTCAGCGAGAACGGCTTCGGCAAGCGCACCGACGTCGACGCCTACCGCCTCCAGACCCGCGGCGGCAAGGGCGTCATCTCCATGAAGACCACCCCCAAGATCGGCAAAGTCTCCGCCATCAACCTCGTCGACGACACCACGGAAATGATGCTCATCAGCCAGTTCGGCAAGATCATCCGCATCGACACCAAAACCATCCGCTCCGCCGGCCGCTCCACCTCCGGCGTCAAACTCCTCAACCTCGACACCGACGACAAAGTAGCCGCCGCCGTAATCATCCCCCCCGACGACGCAAAGGTTCAGCCAGAGAACGGCACGCTGCTGCAGTAACGAACGAGGTCGAATGCCAGGAAAGACAGCGAAGGTCTTTGTCAGCCACGATGCTGCAGATGTTGAGATTGCCAAGCTCTTGGTGTCTCTCTTAAAGGAAGTCGGGGTCCCCGGCGCGGATATTTTTTGCACCTCCGTCCCCGGCCATAGAGTTCCATCCGGACAGAATTTCAGTATCTACATCAAAGAGCAATTCACTGAGTGCGACGTGGTGGTTGCTCTCGTTTCTAAGAACTACCTGGATAGCCCTTTCTGCCTATGTGAAGCTGGAGCGGTGTGGATTACGGCGTCGAAGCATTTCTTTCCTTTGGTGATCCCGCCCGCTTCGTTTTCCGATTTTGACGGAGCGCTATATGGGGTTCAGGGGATTCGGATCGACTCCTCTGCGGACTTATCAGAGTTGAGAGACTGCCTGAATGAGTTGTTAGGTACTAAGGCCTGCACGACGCCGATGTGGGAGGTTCCAAATCATAACGACGGAAGCACGAAACGCGCCACGTCGATAACACGTAAGAGTTTCTTGCAGAAACTCACGCTCAGCGTGGTCCGGCACTTTAGCTGGCAATGTTTCTAAGAGTCGCGAGACTTGGATCGTGATCTCACGCTCCGCATACTTCGCTGAGAGTGCTTGAAACAAACTATGCTCCAGGTAGCTGCCCCTTGAATCCTTGAGCAGCTTCTTAGGCTTCGATTTCTCCATTTGGGTCAAGAAAGGCGCGACACTTGAAGGCTGCTCCATGCTCAGGAGTTCATAGCATTCAACGATGTCTGAAGGGGCAAATCTATCGCGCTTCAGATGGAAATGCAGGAACCAAGCGAAGACGCGGATTCTCTCCGCATGAGTGAATTTGGCAAACCCAGGAACGCCTTCGATAAAGATCTCTAGCTGCGATCTCATTTCTCGGTCGACGCTCCCATCTTGTTGACCCAATTGGTTCCGCTCCAGTTGACCCGGTAGGAACCCCGTGTCGCCCCTGAATCTAGCCAGTGCTTCTTGTATTTGAGATCGCGCAACGGCTGCGCGGGGTCTGGCGGCAGTTGGGACTGCCAGCCAAGATGCTTATAAGCTGTGAAAATGTGATCGGTGGTAATCTCCTCCGTCGCAAGGTGCTCCTTAAACCACTCTGCAATCACAATGTACTTTTCCTGTGTGTCTTTTGGATCCTTCTTGCCTACATAATCCTCAAGAGTAATGTCCGCCGCGGCTAGTGTCCTGTCTCTAAAGTTCGCGTACAAAATCTTGCGACTGAGTCGAGTATTTGGTCTGCGGTTTTATGCCAGATGAGTGGCTTTGGTGACTGGTTGTTGTGGTCGATGTAACTGCGGATGGCCTGCTCCAACTCGTGGGTCGAGCGGTGGACGCCGCGCCGGAGTTGCTTTTCAGTGAGTGTGGCGAACCAGCGCTCGACCAGGTTGAGCCAACTGGCCGAAGTGGGCGTGAAGTGCAGATGGAAGCGGGGCCGCTTGGCCAGCCAGGTGCGAATCAGTTCGGTCTTGTGGGTCCCGTAGTTGTCCAGGATCAGATGCACATCCAGATCTGCCGGCACGTTCTTCTCGATGGTGTCGAGGAAGGCGCGGAACTCGGTTGAGCGGTGGCGGCGGTGCGTCTGGCCGATGATCTTGCCTGTCTTTGCATCCAGTGCGGCGAAGAGGCTGGTGGTGCCGTGGCGCTTGTAGTCGTGGGTGCGGCGTTCGATCTGGCCGGGGCGCATGGGCAGCAACGGCGCGGTCCGATCAAGCGCTTGAATCTGACTCTTCTCGTCCACGCACAGCACCAGCGCGCGATCCGGCGGATCGAGATACAGGCCTACGATGTCGCGCACCTTGTCGATAAACAGGGGATCGCGCGACAGCTTGAAGGTCTCCGCGCGGTGCGGTGCCAGAGCGAAGGCGCGCCAGATGCGGTGAATGCTGGCGCGGCTGAACCCTGTTCGCTGGGCCAGCGAGCGCGTGGACCAGTGGGTGGCATCGGCGGGCTTGGACTCCAGCGTCAGCGTGAGCACGCGCTCCACATCCTCGTCGCTCAGCTTACGCGAGGTGCCTGGCCGCGGCTCGTCGAGCAGACCGTCGATGCCGTTGTCCAGAAAGCGCCGCCTCCACTTCCCGGCCGTGTGCGGGGTCGTAGACAGTTGCTTGGCGATGGCGGTGTTGCTGAGTCCGTCGGCAGCCAACAACACAATCCGCGATCGCATGGCAAGGGCTTGCGCGGTGGTCTGCCGCCGGCTCCACGACAGCAACTGCTTGCGGTCCGCCTCAGTCAGCGATAGCGGCAATAATGGACGACCCTTCGGCATCGGAGTTCTCCCACTCTATCCGATGACCGAAAGGAAATTATTTATGCTAATTATTTAAGAGACAGTACACTAGGGCTTG
>Ga0302189_10002167_pt1 | contig 15903 bp, 19 predicted proteins | sample II_Bog_E2_2_FD_194551 | JGI IMG/M metagenome (GOLD analysis project Ga0302189, IMG submission 194551) | Peat permafrost microbial communities from Stordalen Mire near Abisko, Sweden - II_Bog_E2_2 | ecosystem: Environmental > Terrestrial > Soil > Wetlands > Peat | place: Sweden: Abisko...
AATTGTTGTCAATGCCGCCTGAGTGACATTCACCAAATGCCGTATTGGATCCCGCTGCCTGCGAGGATCGGGCGGAAGAGGGGTGCGATCAGGCGATGCCAATACCTTGATTTACTTTTAGAGCCGCCTGCACGGGTTTTCTGGATTTGCGCTAGTGCATGACATGCACTAGAATAGCCTGTGCCCACGTTGAAACGCTTCAGCCGTTGCCGTATCGAGATGTATTTCGATGATCATCCGCCGCCACATTTTCACGTGATCACTCGCAAGAACGAGCGTGTGTCCGTAGTGATCGACACACTGGTCATTCAAGCGGGTGAGGCTGATTCGCGTGATACCGCCGAAGCGTTTGCCTGGGCGCGCGAGAACGGCGCTGAGCTGCGCTCTCGCTGGCAAGAGTATTCCGAGGAAGAGCCTGCGAAGGCGATGCCACCGACGCAGAAAGCTCCGAAGGAGAAACCATGAGCGAAACCAAGGCTGTCCGCGTCGCACACGTGAAATACGCAGGCGAATACACATTGCGTCTGCGTTGGGTAAATGGGAAGACGATGTCCGTCGATCTGCGCGAGCCGGTGCATCGATTGAAGGGTTTGCGCCCGCTACGGGATCAGGGGGTTTTCGCGCGTGCCACGAAGGGAGAAGGCGGACACAGCGTGATATGGCCCGGTGAGATTGACATGGGCGCGGATCGACTGTGGGAGATGACACTCGAACAGAATGGGCGTTTGGACGCCTTGGAATTCATCCGCTGGCGCTGGCGCCATGAATTGAGTCTGAGCGATGCCGCCGAGGCACTCGGCCTGTCAAGGCGCCAAGTGGCCTATTACGCCAGCGGCGAGCGACCCGTTCCACGCACGGTTCTCTTGGCGTGCAAGGGTTGGGAAGCGGAGAGACAGGCCGCGGCAGCCTAGAGAGGGCACCTCGCCACTGTGCCCACATTGCGTCTAGGTCGGATTGGGTGTGCCCAAATTGTGCCTTGAATAGGCGGGATAATGGGGTGGCGAGCGCTGCAAGTGACTGATTTTAAAGACCCCATTACCCCGCCGTGCGCCTCATAACCCGAAGGTCGCAGGTTCAAATCCTGCCCCCGCTACCAATACGAGTCGTAAGTACCGGTTCCGTCGCTGATTATTTCTGCTCGTCACCTACGGAACCTGCTACCACCTTCGCGACCTCATTTCGCTGGAGACGCACCGCGTGCTCATTCGTTGAAACGACAAAGTTGAACTGCATCGCGCGGTACCCCCGCGAGCGGGCACGGTCCAATGAATGCAGGCACATGGCGCGGGCTATTCCGCGTCCGGTCGTTCTCGCGTCGGTGATGAAGCCGCAGTTGCAAACGTGCCGGCCGCCGCCAGCCTGATTAGCACGCCTGTAGTACGTGCCCACGATCGCTCCATAGTCTTCAGCAACGAAGGTGTCTTTGTCGGAGGATAGCCAGTACGCTAGGGCGTCTGCCTCGCTGATGTCAGGGTCGATCGTATACGTTGATCCTTCACGAAACACCGCGAGAATGATCCCGGCGATCGCCCCCGCGTCGGATTGTTGAACTCGTCTGATCTTCATTAAGTGGTGTGCCTAAGCGCGCGAAACATCCAGGCAGCGACCCGAACTACGCTGCCTGCTCGAGTCAAGGAAGTTGATCGCCGAGGTACCGGGGTGTCAACTCCTCGATTTCTAAGGTAGGTCTGGTCCGTAACTAATCCCTGAGCCAGTTCTCGACGCGCAATCCCTCGATGCGGGAGAACTCCTTGTCGTTATCCGTCACCAAAGTGTGGTCAAGGGCGAGCGCCTGGGCCGCAATGAGAAGATCATTGCCTCCGATCGGTGTGCCGGCCGACTCAAGTCGGGTACGGATCGACCCATAAAACTCGTCAGCCGGCGAATCGAAGGGCAGGGTATCCATCGCGCCAAGCACAGCCTCAACCTGCGTACTCAGTCGCGGCGACGCCTTCTTCGTCGTGCCGTAGCGCAACTCCGCTGCGACGATGATGCTGGTGCAGATGTTCTGTTCGCCGATGGCCTTTATTCGATCCGCTACACGACCGCGTGGATTCCTGACCAGGTTCGACACGATGTTGGTGTCGAGCAGATAGCGCATCAGATTTCGACTTCGTCAGGAGTCTCGTCGGGTATCGGCGGAAATGGTTCGCTGAGCGGCTCGAGAGTCGCGAGTAGTGCGATCAATGAACGCGGAGGGACCGGTTCGATGATCAGCTTGTTGCCCTCTTTGCGCATGATGGCGTCATCGCCGGGGAGTTCGAACTCTCTGGGGATCCGGACGGCCTGGTTTCGGCCATTCTTAAATAGCTTGACGTATCGATCCGACATATGCCGAAACATATGCCTAAAAGCGGCCTTTGGCAAGTGGGCTACGTCTGTTCGCCACAAGCGGGCAGTGTCATCTGAGCACGATTATTTGATATTCCGGACTTGCTTGGATCGGTAGCAGATCCCCGCTACCAATTATGTTAAGTAGTTGATCTAGACGCCCCCTTCACGAACGGTCTTCTCCCCCGAAGCATTTCCTGCGTTCAGATGACGGCTCCGGGTGTCTTGAACGCGAAGGCAAAGAATGCCGCCACGCTGAGGAAGGCGAACGCAACGAGATAATTCCAGGCGAGCTTTTCCTTGAGGAAAAAAATCGCGAACACGATGAAGACCGAGATCGTGATCACTTCTTGGATGATCTTGAGCTGAAAACCCGAGAACTGTACAAAGCCGAGCCGATTCGCCGGCACCGCCAGGCAATACTCGAAAATAAAAATATCGTACTCATAGGTTCTCGTTGAGAAAGTTCTTTTCTCTTGTCTCTGGCATGAAGAAGTAAAGGATACCGACCGCCGTTCCGATCGCTCCAAGGGTGATATTAAATCGACCTGAACCTTTGGAGACGAAGTACCCGAGCAGGCCCATTGAGACCGCGGCGACCACGTTGCCAGCAGAGTTGAACGATTGGTTGCGCCCCTGCCGGGCGTCGAACCAGTGGTGACCGACGATTCCGAGCGAGATGGCGCAGATGGCTGGCCCGAAGATGCTTGAGGTGCCACCGATTAGGACTTGGGCCGCCATGACTGACCAGAAGGTCGGTACGAAGGTAATCAGCAGCGCCCCTAAGGCCAGGGCACCGATCCCGGTGGCGATCAGGGTGCGCTTGCGGCGAACCTGGTCAACCAAAGCGCCTACGGGAGTTTGGGCGATGATTCCGGCGATGCCGCCAATCGTCAGCGCGACTCCAGCGCGTTCTTCATTCCACCCGTTGCCTGCAAGGTAGATGGCGAGGAATGGCCCGACTCCTGTCTGAAGTTCCGCAAGAAAGAAATTCAACCAGTCGAGGCCGCGCAGGTACCGGCGGAAGGCAGCGGAGCGTCCTCTGTTTCGGGCAGTTTGCCAGCAGGCACCTGAGGATTGGAAACTGGTTCCGACACCGGTTGCCCTTTGACGTTTTAGAGACGTTTCAGGCGACCGATTCTCAAAAGCCCCGATGATGCAGCATGTCATATACCTTGCTTCTTTGGGGCGGCACGTAAGCGCTGTGTAACCCGTCTGATGAAATTCCGTCGCAATATCGGGCAGACCGGGTGACGCGAATATTTCCGTGTCTTACGACACGTCACAATCAGGTCGCGGGAACGCCGGTGCCGCTGAGGGCCACTGTCTGCGTGCCGGCGCCTCCGCCGGCGTCCACCGCCACGGCCGCGGTCTTCAACCCCTTCCCAGTCGGCGTGAACACCACGCTGATCGTGCAGCTCGCCCCGACCCCAATAGCGGCTCCGCAGTTGTTCGACTTGGAGTACTGCGCCGCATTTGGGCCCAACCACTTCGTGACGCCGGGCAGCGGGACGGAGCCATTGTTGGTGACAGTCACCGACTGCGCAACGCTGCTCGTACCGACGGGTTGGCTACCGAAGGATAACGAGGTCGGCGATACCGTGTAGGGTCCCGCAAGACCCGTTCCGGTGATGATGACCGTCTGTGTCCCGGCACCTCCGCCCGCATTCACGTTCAGCATCGCCGTCTTTGATCCCGTCGCGTTCGGTGCGAACACCGCGTTGATCGTGCAGGTCGCTCCGACCGCAACCGAGGGTAGGCAGTCGTTGGTCTGGGCGAACTGCCCGGCGTTCTTGCCGGTACGCGTGATGCTCTTGATGAGGAGAGCCACCGTGCCGGTGTTCGACACTGTCACGGCCTGCCCCGTACTGCTCGTGCCAGCCAGCTGAGTGCCAAATGCCAATGCGGTCTGCGACAGCGTGTATGTCGGTGTCGTGCTCGTGACAACCGTGACGGAAACCGGAGGCGATGCGATGCCGTTGGCGATGACCACCAGGTTGCTGGCGCCCGTTTCGATGGCTGCCGGCACCGTAAAATTCGTTGACCCGGGATTGCCGGGCTCTATCGACATCGTGCTGTGACCGAAGGTCCGGGCATAAAAAATATGGCCGGTGTCGGAATTGGTGATCTGGACGATTGGGTAATTGGTCCAACTTTGGACGCCATCGCCATAGTACGCTCCCTGCGACAGGCCATTGAATTGCGTCCCGCCGATCGGATAGGTAGCGCCTGCCGCAACGACCGACGGAGCGGTGGAAATCAGCGGAGTCCAACCGGGATCGGCACCTCCGGTCGGAGTGTAGACCTCGGGTGTGTTGCTCGAATCCGTGCTCAGGATCTGGCCATTCGGCAGCACCAGGAAGTTGTAAACGTATGACGGATTACTGTCCGCATAGAAGATCGTGTCAGCCACTTGATTGACGACATTGGCGCTGGTGAACTCGAAGAAGTGGGTCGGCGAATTGCTGTAGGTCTCGATCGAACTGACGTACCCGGTGCTCGCGGCAAACAGGACGTTGCCATTCGGCAGCAGCGCCGCCGGCGCGTCGGCAAGCGTGCAGCTCGTCGCCCCATCCGACCCACAAATGGCGGGAATGCCGGGGCCCGCGCTCCAGGTGCCGTTGGTGGAATCGAAGATGGCGGTGGGGTCGGCTACCGGCGCCACGGCGGGACAGTCGGTGTTGCCACCGAACGCCACCACTGTCCCGTCGGCTCGCAGTGCCGCGGGTCCAATCTGATAATTGCCGCATTGATACGGATCGCCAAGCTCAACGGGCGTATTGCCGGCACTAATCCAAGAACCCGACGATTCAACATACTGCTCGGCGTTCGTGGCATCGCCGCTGGGGTAGTTCGTCCACAGGTCAATGGTCAGCACATTGCCATTAGGCAGCAGCTCATAGCCTTGCCCTTTTTGATAGCCGTTTCCAGCGTTCGGGGCGCCCGTGGCAGTCCATCCCAAGGTCGTTGCATCAAACAGGGCGTCCACTGCCGGGTTGTTGCAGCACGCGGCGATCAGAAACGTGCCCTCGGCGAGAACGACGCTTGGCGCATTGCCAACGGTCCAGCCGGCAGGCGCGGTAACGATAGTCCATGCATCGGCGACGGGGTCGAAAATCGCACCCATGCTCGAAGAGGCCTCGGCGCCCGCGTTGTATTCACCGCCTATGATGATGACCCGGCCGTCGGGAAGAACCGCGGAGGCGAAGTATAGGGGGGCATACTGCGTCCCATTGATCGCCGGCAGTGAGGCAATCTGCGACCAGACCCCATTCGAGTAGCTGCCGTTGATGTCGGGGGTCAATTTGTACCAATTACCCGCTGTGCCGCAATCACCGGCGATCACGGTGCCGTCGGTCAGCAAGAGCGGGTTGCACACTCCGGCGGGCGCTGCGGTGACGGCCAGCCACGTTCCCCCGGTCGGCGGTAACGCACGAGCTTTCGACACCTGCGGTGATCCGGTCGGCCGCCGCTGCAGACGCGAGATGAATTGATTCCAGGCTGCTTGATTGTTCCTGTAGAACTCGCGTGCCTGGCGGGACATCGGTGGCGGAATTCGTGATGCGGGAACCACGAGCGCGGTTTGAGCGCGGCTGTTGAGCGGCGCAACGAAGGCCGTCAGCAGGGCGAAGGCCACGCCGATTGTTGTGTTTCGCATTGGTCCGGCAACATTCATGCGCATATCTTCACCACGTCTGTAGGGGGCGAGGTTCGAATATTCGCGCGTAGAACGACGGAATCCGTCGGTATATTGGTGCTTTTCGACCGTGCGCAGCGTAGCTCATCTTGCGCCAGAGCGCATCGATCCCGCCATGGCGGCGGCAACCGCCGCCCGCGTTTCGCAGGCCGGCTTGTCGAAGGAGGTCACCGGGCGCTCCGTCCCGGGGGATGGGCCGGAGTCGGAGACATCCAGATTTTGGGGGAGTGCGGCGCACAATAGTGGTCTTGGTGGATGGCCAACCGCTGTTCCGATGGGCCTGAAATCCACCAGCTGCGTGCAGTCCTGCGCGGCATCAGTCCGCTGATCGGGCGCCGGCACCTGGTTCGAAGTGACAGCTCGATTGCCCAGCTGCACGCGGTGATTGGCAAGAGTACGGGGTCCATTGCGACGGTGGCTTGATGTTCTCGACCGACGCCCGCAAGGTACGCCTTCGCGGTCTGAAACTCCGCCGGCTCGAACGATTCACCTGCGAGCATCGACAACGAGGCATATCGTCTCCCTTGAATGCGAGGGACCGCTCTCCATTGCACATCCGAACGACCCCGCGCTGAGCAGTAAAACAGTCTGTAACATTACCCGGACGAAATCCGTTCCGTGTCTCTGGCGAATCCGGATGGTCAATACTGCAAGGTGGTCAGCACGTCGGATGTGCTTGCAGATCCGTAGGCGGAAATCATCGATTTGGGCGTCCCAAATGAACGTCCTGGACATACCCAATCGCAATAAATTCGATGTCCGAAAGCGGCGAGACGAGGGGGCGCCTCTCTGTAATCATAGGCGCTCCGAATCTCATTAGTGGTGCGATATGAACTCGTTTCGACTGGTCGCGTTGCCGTTCGAAAAATTCTCGTCATTGTTCGCTCTTTCAGATTCAGCGCTTGCGGAGCGCAACGTACGCCGTGTTCTTGCTACGTTAAAACCGGGCTATCCATGCCGCGTTAGTCTAGCTGACGCTGAGATTGGTGAAGAACTTCTATTGCTTTCCTTCGAGCATCAACGTGCGATGTCACCATACAGGTCGTCCGGCCCGATCTTCGTGCGAAAGGCTGCGGTTGAAGCCAAAATTGAGCCCGGTGTAGTTCCAGACTATGTTCGAATTCGTTTGATGTCCGTGCGCGCGTATGATTCGACGCATATGATGACGGACGCCAGTGTCTGTGCGGGCAACGATACGGCGTCAACAATTCAAAGAATGTTCAGTTCCAAGGAAGTCGCGTATATCCACTTGCATAACGCGAACCGAGGATGCTTTTCGTGCGTCGTCGATCGCGCTTAACGGTGGGTAACGGGCAGGCGGAACCAGAATCACGGTATCGGGTCTTTGGGCGATCTCCGGCTGCCAGCTTGCGGTCTATTGCTCCGCGGGATTCCTCACACCAGGCAACCCATCGAAGTCCGGATCCTGCGTCCAAAGCATCGCGCGATGTCGATGTGCGGTCGCCAGCATGACGCTGTCTGCCATGGCAATGGCGTGCTGGATTGAGAGCCGTGCCGCTTCAAGCGCCGTTGCCCGATCGAGATCTACAACTATTCCTTGTTCCATGACAGCAACGGCTCGTAATGCCTCATCATCGTTCTGCTGCTGACTCACTCGTTTGAACACTTCGAACAACGATGGAGTCGGGACGACCAGTGATCGCGTTGCTGCAATTGGCTTCGCGAATATTGCCGCGTTGGGGCCGTCGGCCAAGTACTCGAGCCATGCGGAGGAGTCGACCACGTTCATACACGATCGGCTTCCCGAGGCACGTTGGTGTCAATGCCCTTCAGCGACCCTCGCGCGGCCTTGGTTGGCCTAACGGGCAGGAGTTCGATCCGACGCCGATATTCGATAGCATGGAGCTTTTTGCCAGGTTTGATTCCGAGTGCCTCGCGAATTGTGGACGGAATTACGATCTGGCATTGCGATGATACAGTGATGGTGCTCATACGATTTTCCGATCGATCGCCAGTTTGTAAGGGGGAAATGGCTGCTTATCACGGTTTTTGCGGCCGTGTCGCCCGATGCAGCCAAGCCGCCAAGTGGAGCGACATCGGTTACCTAGCGACACGTGCCGGTGTGATTCCGGTCACGGCGGTCAGACCCGCCCGGCAACTGTCGCTCCGGCCGGTAGCAATCGGAGCAGTCGCGGAGGTAACGAGGCGGCTGAAGCCTTCGATGTAGAGGGGGGGCGTGGCGCAGCGGGTTCATGAGCTTGCAGTGCCCTGGCCGGGATGGGGTTGCTTGTCCGGGCTGGTATCCTGTCAGCAGATTTATCGTCGGCGTGTTCGGCCGCGTCTGGCGAGGATTGCAAGTAAGTTCGGTAGCGCGCCCCGCTACCAATTCAACCAAGTTGAATCGGTGTATCTGGTGTTCAGGCAAGGTGCCGCGCCAGCTGTCATATCTTCCGTTACCGGCCGATTACCTCAAACCCTTCGCGTTGAGCGGCGCGCGCCAGGCGAACATCGAGGCAGACAAATTGCAACGACATGGGCTCGTGATCGGACGCGATCAGCGCCGCTGCCAGTTGCAGGCTGTCGGCAGCGCGCAGGGGATGAGCGCGAAGCAGGCGTTCGGCGGTTCGACGGATTGAGTCGGATGGCAGGATTTCGTGCCAACCCTCCGCGAGCGCGTGCACAGCCGTTAGTGCAGCCGTAACTTCATCGGCGGTGAGCAAGCCGTCCCGTTCGCGTCTTGCCAGCGCGGATGCAATTTCAACGGGCGTGCCCCACCATGCAAGCATGTCTGCATCTTGCTCGAGCAGCTTCAGCAGATGGTCTCGGGTCGGCTCATTCGCAATCAGCGGAGTGATTGCCGACGCGTCCCAATATTTCACGATCGGACCCGCGGCGCGACAAGCGAGTCGGGACTCATCGATCCTCGGAGCGATCTTGCTGCACGGCCTCGAGCAATCGTGCGGCATGGGGCAGGGGACTCGCCAACCCTGCGAGGATCGCCACCGCTGATCCTTGACGCAGCGGGAGCCGTGTCACGCCTTTTGCATGAAGCGATGTAAGTCGATCAGAACCCAGGCCAGCGGACTCAATTCGCTCAAGGCGGGCAATCGGAACTTCCCGGTCATAGATGACAACAGCATGTCCGGCGCGGACCTTCCGGAGGTATGCGCTTAAGTTGTTCTTTAATTTAGATACACTAGCCTTTTGCACATAGCTATTATAGCTATTTTCGGGTCGATCTGCAATGGAGCTACCGGGGCTCCGCCTGGTCACATTCGCTAACGTCAAGTTAATTGCTTGGAACCGAATCGTGCCCCCGCCACCATTTTCCACTGGAACGGCTGGATGGTTGACCTCAATTCCGAGATCGGCTCGGCGGCAACGCTTTATACGCCGACGTCCGGTCAAGGGATTATCGACAGTGGTCAAATCGTCGCCAACGGTATCGTGAACGCGACGGGAGAGGATGTCGCATTGCTGCTGACGCCGACCGGCAGGGTGACGTTCTATTCAGGTGCAGTCTATCTCGGCTACGTGACGGTCGACGGCACGGGCCAGGCGGTGCTGACGACCGACGCCATTCCCGTCGGTACGCTGTCGCTGACGGCGACGTACGAGGGGAACTCCGCCGATCGGGTTTCGACATCGAGTGCGGTTGTGATCACGATATCCGCTGTGGTGACGGTGACCAGCAGTTAAGTCACACAGGTATTTCCGCAACGATCACCGGATCACCAGGATGCTGTTGGTGATCGCGATGGCCTCGCGCGCGGATACCGCCGGTCTGGCGGTCCTGCTGGGCGTGAGCGCCGGCGTCTACCTGCCGCTCCAGACCGGCTATTGCGCGCCACTACCGGCCGCAATTTGCCGGCCGTGCACCCGTTTGCCGCGACGCGCTCAAGTATCGCCCTGCGTCCTGGTAGTGGTATCGGTTTGGCTGGTTCCGGCGAAATCGGTGTAGGTTAATGAATCGGCGCTGGTAGTGCCATTCTTTGAATATTGCCAGGCGCGCGTTGCGGTTTGTCCTGCCGCGTTGGTCACGGTGATGTTTTGGTCCACGCCGGTGCCCGTCTGAGTCAATGAACCGGAGATCTGGTCGGTGCTGCCGTTGGCCCAGGTTTGCGTACCCGTGATCGATTCGGAACCGTCGGGGTTTCCCGTGATCACCTCGCTCCCGCTGCCTGCCACCTTGCCTTTCGCATTGTAGAGTTGAAAGGATTTGGTGACACTGCTTCCGTCGGCGCTGGTGGTCAGAGATTCGGATTTCACCTGTTTCCCATCGACGTATTTCTGAATGGTTTCGTCGAAGCTGCCGTCGGCGTTCTTGGTGATGGAAGTCTTCGTTTCTGCCGTATTTCCATTCGCATACGTCGTCACATCGTCGAAGGTCGCTACTCCATCTTGATGGGATACCGTATTGGAATAGGTTCCGCTTCCCTGCGTCGAGTCGGTGACGGTGCCGGTCTTTGTACCATTATATGTGCCGTTGAATGCCTGCTGAATACTGCTGATGCTGAGCAATGACATAGGACCTCCGGTTGAGACAATATGGCAAATGCAGAATCGTTTTCTGCGCTGACCCGTTAGATCAGCAAGATGCGTGCCATACAGTCGGGATCCAGTGACTCATTTGGAGCCGGTCTACCAACAATCCCAGTGCCCCTGCGGCCGACTTCGGCGGCAAGACCAGCGCCATCGCGTGGAATACAACCCCTGGCTATCCCAAGCAATCGGGCTAAGGTAGTCGTCATGGATGGACGCCGTGTCGGTGTTCAACGCGAAAGGACCGCTCATGACTATCAAGCGAAACGGCTCGCAGGCCGCCGTAAAGGGCTCGCCGGAGTACTTCACCGGCACTGTCCGCGTCGAACCCCTGTTCCAGGCTCCCGGCGGCGGGGATTTTGGTGGCGCAAGTGTTACCTTCGAGCCGGGCGCCCGTTCTGCCTGGCATACGCATCCTTGCGGACAGACCTTGATCGTCGTTTCCGGCCTTGGGTGGACGCAGTGCTGGGGCGAGCCGAAAGAAGAGATTCGTCCGGGCGACGTCGTGACATGCCCGCCAGACAAGAAGCACTGGCACGGCGCGACGGACACGACCGCCATGACCCACATTGCCATACAGGCATCAAAGAACGGGAAGAACGTCGAATGGCTGGAGAAGGTCAGCGACGAACAGTACCGGAGCTGATACCAACACGAGCATCGAGGAGAGCACCATATCGCACTCTCGTGACCTGGTTCGGGCGTACTTCGTGATGCGCCGCGATATCGGCGACGGTTTTCTTGCAGCCGTGTCCAATCGGGGCGCTGAAATGCGTTCTCTTCGATAGTGATATCTGGCGACCACGTTTGACAGATACGGAGCCCTGGTATGCAATCACCCGTGGCACCGCGCGATCGAACGACTCCACGAGAGCCAATGCAAGGAGCAACCAATGAAAAGGGTCTCAACGTGGACGATGGCGCTGGTCACAATGGCGACCTTACTCCTGTCGGCGGTGACAGTGGAACCGGTGCATGGGCAAACCTTGACCACGCTGCACAGCTTCGATGGCACGGACGGCACATACCCCAGCGGACTGATCCAAGCCACCGATGGGAACATCTACGGAGTAACGACCGTAGGCGGGGCGTATTGCAAAGGCTGTGGCACGGTCTTCAATATCACCTTGGCCGGGACGCTGACCACCCTTCATAGCTTTTGCTCGGAACCCGGCTGCCCGGACGGCCAAATCCCCAACGGGATGATCCAGGCCGCCAATGGGGAGTTCTATGGGACGACGACCAATGGCGGGACCCACGGTAATAACGGTACGGTCTTCGAAATGCCGCTCGGCGGGACGCTGACTACGCTGCATAGCATGGACCCGGGCAGCCGCTATCCCGATCGACCGCTGATCCAGGCTGCCGATGGAAACTTCTACGGGGATTCTCAGGGCGGAACGAACTTCGACGGATCGATATACAAAATCAACCCCAGCGGAAAACTGACCACCCTCTATATCTTCTGTTCGCTAAGTGATTGCCCGGACGGCGACGGTCCCAATGGGCTGATCCAAGCCACGGATGGGAACTTCTATGGCACAACGGCCTTTGGCGGAGCCAATAGCAGCAGTTGTGGATTGGGCTGCGGCACGGTCTTCAAGATCACCCCGGGCGGAACGCTGACCACACTGTACAGCTTTTGCTCACAAACGAATTGCACGGACGGCGACTACCCATTTGAGGGGCTGATCCAGGCAAACGATGGGAACTTCTATGGCACGACGCATGAGGGCGGGATCGTCACGAGCAATTGTGACACCGGGTGCGGCACGATCTTTAAGATCACTCCGCGCGGCACGCTGACGACGCTATACAGCTTTTGCTCGCAAACCAACTGCACGGATGGCTACATCCCCACGGGTGTGCTGGTTCAGGGGACCGACGGGAACATCTACGGAACGACGACCGCAGGCGGGGCCAGTACCGGCAGTTGTGGCGATGGCTGTGGTACGGTTTTTCAAATCACCCCGGGCGGCACCCTCGCCACGCTGTACAGTTTTTGCTCGCTGACGAAATGTGCGGATGGTTCCCAGGCCGGAGCGCTGATGCAGGACACCAATGGGGTCTTCTACGGAACGTCCGTGGTGGGCGGGGCAAAAAATGACGGCACGGTCTTCAGCCTGTCCGTCGGTCTCGGGCCGTTCGTGGCGCTGCAGACCACGTCAGGGCCGGTGGGGGCTGCCGTGGCCATTCTGGGCAACGACCTGACCGGTTCAACCCGAGTCTCATTCAATGGTGCTCCGGCGATGTTCACGGTCGTTTCAGCGACCGAAATTACCACGACCGTTCCGAGCGGTGCGGCTACGGGCCCCGTCGAAGTGACAACTCCGGGCGGCAAGCTCAAGAGCAACACGAAATATGCGGTCAAGAAAAGTCCGGCGGTACCTGAGTTCTCGCCGGGGACCGGTACTTACAGCAAAGCGCAGTCGGTCGCGATCACAGACGGCAGTGCAGGCTCCATGATCCTCTACACGACAGATGGGACTCCGCCCGCCACCTCCTCGACCGCGTTGGTATACACGGGTCCGATCAAAGTCAAATCAACCGAGACGCTGGAAGCGGTCGCAGTCGGAATCGATGACGAGCCATCGGCGGTGGCGGCCGCTGTCTACACCATCCTTTGAGCGTCGGGATCACGGCAGCGCATTGACGCCCGCTGGTACCTCGCTCGAGCATCGCGACGGCAAACGGGGATCCGGGTTTGATTCGACCGGGCAACGGTGTAGGATTTCACCGCCAAAGTCTTGAATCTCGGCAATACCAACCTGGGGGAACCGATGAAAACTTCCAATATCCTGACGGCATCGTTATTCGCGTGCGTACTGGGTTTTGCGGCCGGCGCCCAAGCCCAGGATACGCCCAAGGAACACAGCATGACCGGCTGTCTGGCAAAGGGCGACGAGGCTGGAACGTTCAAGCTCACCGATCTTGCGTCGGGACCCAAGGTGGTCGCCATTGCGTCGACGACAGCGAACCTGACGCCGCACTTGGGCCACAAGGTCGAGATCACGGGCGTTGCCGTCCCGGGGAAGGACAACGTTCACACGATGAAGGTGTCGGCGGTGAAAATGATTTCCGCGACCTGTCCGTAGCCCGTCCAAGTGGCGGGGGTTTTTACCCCATCGGGATCTGAAAGGGTAATGGCACCCGCCACGTCTCGCACGAACTCGTGCGGGAGTTTTTCCGTTGTTGCAGTGCATCCGCTGGCACACCAAAGGGAGCATCGGTGATGAGAAACTGCATATTGACTTTTGCTTGCGCAGTTTTCGGATTCTTTTCGGTCGCGGCGTTCGCCGTGGCCTACAACGTTCAGGTGAAGAATGGAACGGTCAGCGGTTGCGGCAACAGCGGCGGCATCTCCTTAGGCTCGGGCCTGGTAAGTTCGAACAACTTGAGCGGCGATGAAATCGGCATAACCGTCGCCGGTCAGTCCGTCGTAACGGGAAATACCGTTTCCGCGACGAGCACGGGGCTCTTCCTGGTGACGGGTTCGACCGGTAGTCCGTTGGTGGGTACGAACATTTTCAACGCCACAACGCCTGTCTCGGGAACCGTGCTGTCGCTACACAATAACTTTTGCAATAACTCATCGTGTTAGGGGGCGACGGACGCGCCGCCTATGGATGAAATTCAACGCGACAAGGGGCTGGTCCGCAAGGTAGGACCGTGGGCGCTGGCAGCGAGCATCCTGAGCATGGTCGTGGGCGCCAGCATTTTCGTGGTGCCGGCAGCCCTGGCTGCGGCGATCGGTCCGTATGCACCGATCGCCTTTCTCGCCTGCGCGGTCGCGGTGGGATCGGTGGCCATCTGCTTCGCTGTGGGCGGCAGCCGCATGCCCACCAGCGGTGGAATCTACGGCTACATCGAGGCCACCTTCGGGCCGCTCACGGGATACGTGGCGGGCACCCTGTTCTGGGTGGCTGATCTGCTGGCCTGCGGTGGCATCGCCGCGGCCCTTGCCGACGTGGTCACCAGCGTGGTGCCGGCGCCGCTGGCCCCGGCGGTGCACGCCGCCACCATTATAATCGCGATCGGCGGCATCGCCCTCGTCAACATCGGCGGCGTGGCGCACGGCGCACGGCTAGTGAGTGCGGCGACCGCGCTCAAGCTCCTGCCGCTGCTGATCTTCGTCGTGGTGGGCGCCGTCTTCGTCAAGGGGGCGAATTTCGTGCAGCCGGCAGCGCCGGGCATCGCGGGGGTGGGGCGGGCGATGATTCTCGGTGTATTCGCCTTCATGGGGATGGAGACATCGTTGTGCGCGAGCGGCGAAGTGGTGCGCCCCAACTGGACCATCCCACGGGCACTCGGCATCGCCATGCTCGCCACGACCCTCCTGTACGTGGCGATCCAGACGGTTGCGCAGGGCATGCTCGGGCCCGCGCTCGCGGTCTCGGCCGTGCCGCTGGCGGACGCGATGGCGCCGATCAGTCCCGTGCTCAAATTCATCATGGTCGCCGGCGCCGGGATGTCCATGTTCGGCTACCTCGGCAGCGATATCCTCGGCAGTCCGCGCCTGCTGTTCGCCCTTGCGCGCGACGGTCTGCTGCCCCCGGTGCTGGGACGCCTGCATCCGCGCACGCATGCGCCCCACGTTGCCATCGGGATCTACGCAACCCTCGGCATCGTCCTCGCCCTGACCGGCACCTTTGCCGAGCTTGCCGTGCTGTCGGCGCTCACCACGGCAGCGCTGTACATCCTCGGGTGCGCGGCGGCGTGGCGGCTCACGCGCCGTGGCGTGGCGATGGCCGGTGAGCCGCTTCGTTTCCGCTGGCTCGGCGCGGCGGTGATCATCGGCATCACGAGCATGTTGTTGGTGATCGCGATGGCATCGCGTGCGGAAATCCTTGGATTGGTGGTCCTGTTGGGCTTGAGCGCCGGCGTCTACCTGCTGCAAACGCGGGCGCTCGCCGCAGCCGCCGCGCCCCGCGTGCCCTGACGCGCGCCCTCGATTTGGGAGTCACGCGCCGGGAACGATCCGTACGTCCCGCACGGCGCCGCCATCCAATGCCGCGAGGGCGGCCTGATAGCCCGGACTATCGTGCGTTGCCATGGCCGATTCGATCGAATCGAATTCGATTACCACGGTGCGCTCCAATTGGCCTGCCTCGTAGGCATGCGCCGCGACTCCACGCGCAATGAATCGGCCGCCTCCTGCCTCGATGGCCGGTCCGGCGAGCTTGGCATAGGCTGCCAGCTTGGCGGGGGAGAGGATTTCTCGGTAACAGGTGATCCAATAAGCCTTGACCATGCCATTTCTCCTTGATCACGTCCCCTGGGTGGGAAATTTCAGCGCCCGCTCGATCGCCTGGTAGCGCGGCTCCCGGCGCAGCGGATCGAGCAAGGGGTCGGTTTTCAGACCCTCCAGACCT
>Ga0302189_10002173_pt1 | contig 15872 bp, 10 predicted proteins | sample II_Bog_E2_2_FD_194551 | JGI IMG/M metagenome (GOLD analysis project Ga0302189, IMG submission 194551) | Peat permafrost microbial communities from Stordalen Mire near Abisko, Sweden - II_Bog_E2_2 | ecosystem: Environmental > Terrestrial > Soil > Wetlands > Peat | place: Sweden: Abisko...
CATAAATCAGGTGGCCGCTTGCGCCTGCGATCCAGACTGTGCCGGGGCGGAGCGGCTCGCCGTTGCGCGCGATGCGCACAGGCAGTGAGGAATGGCGCTGCAGCCAAGTGGCGAGGCCCAGTGCGAATTGCTCGTCGACGTGCTGCGCCACAAGGACGGCCGCGGGGAAGCTTTCAGGCAGGTGCGAAAGGATCAGGGAGAGCGCCTGTGGTCCGCCGGTGGAAGCGCCAATGGCGACAATCGGCAGTGCGGGAGCATCTTGCAATCGAGTTGCGACGGAATGGGACCCGGCCGGAGCGGACTGGACCGGACCGGGATGTGCCGGGTTGTATTCGGTGCGGGACTGCGTGGCGTGGGGGTCGACGAGACGCGCGACCGTGCGCAGTTTCTGACGCAGCGGTTCCGCTCCGCTCATGTCTCCGCCGGGGCCGAGCCGAGGAGTGTTGACGGCATCAAGGGCGCCATAGCCCATTGCCTCGAAGACATGATCGCGGTTGCCGACGGTGGTGGCGGTGACGATGAGGATGACGCAGGGCGAGGACTGCATGATGCGGCGGGTAGTCTCCGCTCCCCCCATGCCGGGCATGATGAGGTCCATAAGAATGATGTCCGGGCGTGAGTTGGCGGCCAGGCGCACGGCTTCTTCGCCCGAGTAAGCAGTCCAGAGCAGATGGAACTCGGGCAGATCGGCCAGGATGCGGCGAAGGACTTCAGCAGCGATTCGGGAGTCGTTGACGATGGCGACGTTCAAGCTGGACTCCCGGCGCCGGCTGAGTTTTGGCCGGCAGGGGTGTCTTCGGCCGCCTGGTCATTGCGGATCTTTGCAAGGGGTTCCGCGCGACCAATCAAATCGACGACCGCCTGGCGAAAGGCATCGTTTTCGAAGTCGGCTTTGGTGAGGTAGCGATCGGCGCCAGCCTCGAGGCCGCGGCGACGGTCTTCTTCGCGATCTTTATAGGAAAGGATGATGATCGGCATGCCCGCCAGGCGCGGACTCTTGCGGACGTTGACGACAAGTTCGATTCCGTTCATCTGGGGCATGTCGACATCGCTTACCAGCAGATCATACTCGTTCAGGCGCAACAGGTTCCAGGCCTCCTGGCCGTTCTGCGCGGTCGTCACCGTGTAGCCGTCACGGGCGAGCAGGCGGCGCTCCATTTCGCGAACGGTATGCGAGTCGTCGACGATGAGGATGTGGGGCGCGAGCGATGCGCTATTTGCCGCGGCGGTGGTTGTGGAGCGGCCCAGGGCGGTCTGGATGAGATCTTCCATATCGAGAATCAACAGGGGAAGGCCATTTTCATCGAGAGCAGCCGCACTGACTCCGGGAATTTTGCCGAGACGTCGATCGAGGCGGCGGACGGGCAGTTCGATCTCGTCAACCAGGCGGTCGACGGCGAATGCGATTCCGCCGGAGAGCAGCATGGGAATGGATCCGCTATGCAGAGGCTTGGTGGTGAGCCCGAGCAGAGTGCCGAGCGCTACGACGGGCATTGTCTGGCCGTTGAATTCGATCGTCGGCACCGCTCCGGATGCATCGGCAAGCTGCGATTTTGCGGCGGGGGCTGCTATGGCCGGAACCGCTGCAGCCGGTTCCAGGTGGGCGACACGGTCGATGCGGACGAGCGGAACGGCGTAGAACTCGCCTTCGACCTGGAGGCGAATGACCTTGATGACGGAGCGTGTGACGGGCAGAGTAAGACGAAAGACCGTGCCGGCGCCGGGCTCGCTGGTGACGGTGACGGAGCCGCCCGCCTCCTGCACCATGGATTGCACAACATTGAGACCCACGCCGCGGCCGGAGACGGTTGAGACTGCCTCGCGGGTGCTGAAGCCGGGCAGAAAAAGGAATTCAAGCAGTTCGCTGTCGTTGAGGCCGGCGGCAGTTTCCGCCGTGACCAGATTGCGGTAAACGATGCGTTCGCGAAGTTCGTCGCGATGAATCCCCCGACCGTCATCGCGGACCGTGATCACTAGCCGGCCGTTCTCATGGCGGGCGTGGAGGCGTAGATGGGCCTCGGGAGGTTTGCCAACCGCGATGCGCTCGGCCGGCGTCTCGATACCGTGATCGATAGCATTGGCGAGCAGGTGCGAAATGGGCGATTCAAGACGTTCAAGAATGTCGCGGTCGACGCGGGTGCGCTCACCGAGAATTTCGAGGCGGACGGATTTGCCCAGTTCGCGGGCCGTATCGCGGACCAGCCGGGGAACGCCGGTGATGCCCTCGGAAAAAGGACGCAAGCGGCCGGCAAGAACTGTGCGATGGAGCCGCTCGGAGGTTCGCTCGTTGGCGCGGAAGATCAAGTCGAGCTCGGCGATGTGGGCAGCCAGGCTGGAGGTTTGGCGGTCGATTTCACGCTCGGCCGCGACGCGTGTCAACAATGTGGCCGCCGGGTCTTCAAGTTGGCGTAAAGCCCGGGCAATGGTGCGCTGGTAGCGCTCGAATACGTCGCTTTGTGCGGCCAGCTTGCGCGAGGCGACCAGCGTCTCCGATGCCAGAGAAAGTATCTGGTCGAAGCGGCCCGCAGCAATGCGCACGGAGCGGTCCGAGGCGGCGCCTTCCTCGAACGAATGCCTAGAGGAGGCGTGCCCAAAGATATCGTCATCCTGCTCAGTGGGCGCGGAGGCCAGTTTACCGGCTGCAGGCGACGGGTCTGACGGGGCGTCAAGCGGGTTCGGCTTCAGAATTCGCTCGGCAGACCGAGGCGCAAGAGGTTCGATCGAGTTGGAGGGAGTGGCGGCAAGGCCAGCGGCGAACGCCTCGATAGCCGCCGTATTGGCCTCAAGCCAGGCTGGGGTCTCCGTTTCCGTCACGGATTGCAGGCGCGCCAGCCAATCGATGGCCGTGAGCATGCGGTCCACATCCTCCGAGTTGAGCGCATCGCCAGCCTGTGCGGCAACGAAACGGTCCTCCATGGCATGAGTCAGGTGCACGATCGCATCAAGGCCGATGATGCGGGCCGCGCCTTTGAGGGAATGCGAGGCGCGCATCAGTGCTTCCAGACTGGCGGCCGTGGCAGTTCCGGACTCAATCTTAAGGAGCTCTGTCTGCAGGACGCGGACCTGCTCCTCCGCTTCCAGGCGGAAGAGGTCGAAGAGCGAAAAGTCTTCCAGTCCGTTGCTCATGTCTTGAGTCCGTCCGAGTTTATGTTGCTCGATCCGTGCTGGCTGTCCATCATTGCATCATGCTGTTGCCAGAGTGATCTGGCGGAAAAGCACCTCATGATCGAGGAGGTGAAAGGTTCCTATGTTGCCCTGGGTGAACTTACTTGAACCGGAGTGTTCTGAACCGAACTGGTCCGAAGCGGAATTTCCTGGCGTTGCATTGTCGTGAAAGCTGCCTTTGAACCAGTGAGCGGCGATAGGCGCGGCTTGGGCCGCGGGCTGGCTGCCAATGATCCGCATGCCGAGAACGCCATCGATCGGGCAGGCCCAGCGGACCCCCGGCGACTCCTCGAGAATGAGCGTGCGTGCCGCCCCGGCTTGCTTCTCCTCCGGTTTTTGAGGAACGTCGAGCAATTTTGCAAGAGAGCAGCAAGGAAGAATGTCGCCGCGATAGGCAGCCAGACCGAGAAGGACGGTGCCGCTGCGGTGTGGAATTCGGGCGATATGCAGGACCGGCGCGACCCCGGAAGCGACGCGCGTGGGCAGCGCGAGGCGCAATTCGCCCAGCTGAAACAGCAACATCGAGCCGGTGTTGCGCGGCGGATCAGCAGGCCGGTCGGCGATGAGCGCCCGCAGTTCGTCACGATAGCCGGGCGGGAGCGGGCGATCGAAGAGGTTGGAATGCCGGGGAAGGCTTTCCGCGGGTAGGCTCATGCAGTTTCCTTCCACGATGGGGTGATTTCTTCGGTCGAGATGGCGGGCGAGCTGCTGGATGCAGCGGGGATTCCCACTGCGACGCGATTGCGGACGATGCGGGCCTCAAGCGCGCGGCGGAGACGCGGATTCGGATGCTGAATCCACAGTGCGGCAAGAAGTTCAAGCGCGGGAAGATATTTTGGATCGAGGTAGAGCGCCTGACGGCAGCGGCGCTCGGCCTTTTTTGGATCGCCGTGCTGGTGATACTGCAGGGCGCTCTGGTAGTAGCCTGCGGCCGATGGGGCAGCGTATTTGGTTGCGGCGGAATCGAAGGCCGACGGCGCTATGCCCCCGTGTGCGCGACTTGGCATCGTGTCGCGCGCACTGAGTTCTTCTTGACGGGCGTTGCGTGCCACCCTTCGAGGAGCAAGGGTTACGGGGTGCGCTGGGGCCGCCGGGTGGCGGTGCGTGTAGGCGAAAGAAGCAGCGGGCTTTTGCGGAAGGAAGACGGCGTTCAGCTCTTCTACGCGGTCTGCCGTGCCAATGACGAGACGGCCACCCGGGATCAACGCCGAGGCAAGCGACTGCGCGAGAGCTGCGCGGGCCTCCGGGCGCAGATAGATGAATAGATTGCGGCACAGGATGAGGTGATAGGGCCCGCCTGTTCCAGATGCGCTCAACTCAGCTCCGCCGCCCGTGGCGCTCTGTGTGCTGTCCGGCTGAGGGCCCAGTGCGCCCGGTTCGGCAAGGTTGCGGCGCTCGAAACGGATGCGGCGACGAAGCGATTCATGCATCTTCCATTGCTTGTCGCCGAGGACGCCGCAGGCCTGTTGCCGATCAGCGGCGACATTGCGCAAGGCCTCCTCAGCGTAGACACCGCGGCGCGCTGTTTGGAGCGCGCCAATGGAAATATCGAAGGCGTCGATGGTGAAGCGAGCCAGAGGGATGCCCGCCGTCTGGAGCGTGGCGGCGAGAGAATAGGCCTCCTGCCCGGTGCTGCATGGGGCGGAAAGGATGCGCAAGGGGCCAGGGAAATCGGCGGCCATCCGCGGTAGCCAGAGCTCGAGGTGATGGAAGACGCTGGAATCGCGGAAGAAGCGCGTTTCCTGCACGACGATAGCGTCGATGAGGGCGTCGACCTCATCGGGCGAGGAGGCCAACCGCTCGGCATACAAAGCGGCGCCGTCCAGCTTGAGATGCCGGCAGCGGGCTTCGACCAACCAATGAAGGCGGTTGGCATCGAGCGAGCGTGGATCGACACCGGCCGTGTGGACCAGTTGGTCGACGATCTCCGTCATCGCGCGGGAATAGCCGCTGGAATCCCTCATGCGCTGGCCACCGGTGGAGCGGGAATCAGTGTGTAAAGCATTGGCAGATAGCTGTCGAGGTCGAGCGGCGGTGCGTAGGGATGGTGCGTCGCGGTTGTGACTTTCACTGTGTCGGTAAGGTCGGCGGCGAGCAAGCCGATGTATCGTGTGGGCGCTTCGGAAGGGGTTTCGAGCACCATGATCCGGCTGCCAAAGTGCTCTGGCGTGGGCTGCTCGCAAACGACTCGGTTGAGATCGAAGACGGGGACCTGCAAGCCGTGGAAGGTGAGCCAGCCTAGAAAGTAGTCGTTCGACTCTCCTGTGAGAGTCGCGTACCCGGCGAGGTGGTGCACGCGATGCAGCGGGATGGAACAAGGCCCGGAGTGAAGACGAAGGCGGAGTGCGATGCGGCTCTGTGCCTCGGCTGTCATGCGGCACCTCCCCGGTGCGGATACGCGGTTCCCTAGGCTTCGGTCGTAACCTTGAAGATGCGCTCTTTTAGAACACGGACGGCTTCGTGAAGCTGGCGGCTGACGTCGTTCAGATCGTTGACCGAATCGGACGTTTGGCGTGCTGTTTCCGTGAGCTGCCACATGGCTTCCGATATTTGTTGCGCACCTTCGGACTGATTCTGCATGCCCTGTTGCACGGTTTCGTAGCGCGGGGCGATGGACTCGACGCGTTCGATAATTTCGCCGAACTGTCCGCGAATCACTTCGGCGGAACTGATGCCGCCCTGTACTGCGCCGGAAAGATCGCGCATCTGCTCTACGCCGCTGGTGACGGCCTCCTGCATCTCTTCAACCATTTGCTCAATGTCCAGAGTGGCGATGGCTGATTGATCGGCGAGGCGGCGAATTTCGCGGGCTACCACGGCAAAGCCGGCGCCCGCTTCTCCGGCTTTTTCAGCCTCGATGGCTGCGTTGAGCGAGAGCAGATTGGTCTGGTCGGCAACCTTGGTGATGGCTGTGACGACGGAGTTGATGCGCGCCGCTTTGCTGCGGATGGTCGCGAGCTTTGAAGAGATCGAGCCGCTGGCCGAAGAAAGCGTCTGCATCGAAGTCTCCATGCCTTTAAGTCCCTGGCGGCCCTCCTTGGCAAGGACTGTGGTTTTTTCAGCTGCGTCGGCAATCTCGACCATGGCGCGCAGCAATTCCTGCGACGTGGCGGAGATTTCTTTGACGGCTGCGGCGATCTGGTTGGTGGAGGCCATGAAGGTGGCGACGTTAGCCTGTTGGTGAACGGCGCTGGAGGCAATCTGCGTAGCGTTCGAGGTCAGATGGATGCTTAGATCCGCCATGGGACCGGTGATGCGCCGGGATATAAAAAAGGCGAAGACGGCGCTCAACAGCAGCGCGGCCAGGCCGCCAATAATGCTCTGGACCAACAGCGTTTGGAACTGAGAGCGGACGCGGTCGGTGGCCCCCTGAAAATCACGAGCATCGGATACGACCACGAGTATCCAGTCCCAGGGTTTGTAGTAGACGTATTCCACAATTGCCTTGGCGCCGGTATTGGGGTCGGTGACGAGGATGCCGCGGTTCTCGTCGCCAGCGATTGTGGGCCCTTTGGCAAGAACTTCCGGCAGCCAGATGGATTTGGTGTCCGCTGCCAGCCCGGTAGGCTCAACGACCGGCTGGCCACTGAACTTCTGGCTGTCTTTGCCGTAGTAGATGGCGAGCGTGCTGTGTTCTCCGCTCTTGGCGGCAAGTGTCAGGTCTTCGCGAAGATTGCCGACTCCCTCCTGTTTAACGCCGGCATAGAGCATTCCAATGATCTTGCCCTGGGCATCGAGGACGGGCTCATAGGCGGTAATATACCAGGCATTGACGACGTATGCGCGTCCACGGTAGGTCTGGCCGGCGAGCACGGTTTTGACCACGGGATTGGCCGATCCGTCCGGCATCACAGCCGGAATATACGTACCGATGGCGCGCAAACCGTCGTTGGCAACAACGCTGGTGGCAACGCGAAGCATGTCGCCCGACTCGTTGATGCGTTGAAAGAGCGTGATCGTGTCCGTAGTCTGTTCGGTGACGGAATCGATGACGGGAATGCGCTTTTCAAAACTGCGGTCTCCCTGGAGCGGCTGACCGGCCAGGCTCCAGGTGGGCGCAGCCACGCTGCTCTTGATAAGCGTGTACTGGTTGGTCGCGTTCCATGTGGTGGGCTTTGGGTTGGACTGGACGCCGCCGGCCTGCTTGAGCGCGGCGCGGGCGACGTTAAGGTTAGTGTTCACCGATTTCTGGATGAACTCCTGCGCTACGTTGCAGGTGTTGTAGGTCTTGCGCGCGCTGTGGACCGTGCGATCGATGATAAAGGAGTTCAGCTCGTCGCTGACGTAACGGCTGGTGCTCCTTTCACTGAGCACAACCAGAACGGCTACCGTACCGGTGGCGAAGAGGGCGGAAAGAATCGCGAGGCCTGTAATCCGCTGGCGGAGGGAAAGGCCCACACTCGGCAAGGCAATGGAAATCAGCTTAGAGCTCATGCGGGCGTCCGTTCAGAGCGCTTTCGCGGTCGGGGTAAAGGTCGAGCGGCGGCCGGAAACAGTAACCGCGGTAATGTCGCGCAGGTGTTGGGAAGCAGGTCTCATAGTACAGAAAACATACCATCAGACGGCGCGGATGGATACGAAAAATCGCAACGCTGAGCGGGCAATTTACGGCAGGGAGGGCGACAATGTCGCAGCCCCGCGCCGGGCGCGCAGGAAGTTCTGCATGGTCTTGAGACGTTTCAGACACCACTCATTGAGCACGATCACGGTTTGGCTCGATCCGGAAGGTTTTCACCGTTTCGATCATATCGCCGCGCCATCGTGGTGATCATCGGAGCCATCGCCGAACTCGAACGCAATCTGATCATCGAGCGTGTCCCGGCGGGTATGCACCGGGCTAAGCTCGAAGGCCGCCACGTCGGCCGCCGGACGCTTGAGTTAAGCGGCGAAGCCATCCTGCTCGAACACCATCAGGCCAGAACCTGGGTCAGATCGCCAGAGCCCATGGGATCTCCCGGGCTGCCGTCCACCGCCTCGTCCACGAACAGTCTTCCCAGGAGAAAGTCGCATGAGCCAGGAACCCACAGTCTTCCAACCCTTATGGATGTTGATCGCCGCCGGCATCGGCTTCATCGCCGGTGAACTCTGTGGCGATTACCGTCGCCAGCGCACCAACCTTCAGCAGATCAACGACGACCTTCGTCAACGGCTTGAGAAAGCCGCGGCGAACAACCTGCCGATACGGAGTGCGCTCAAGGAACAACGAAGCGTGATCAACGACATCCACAGCCGTCTCGTAGCTGCCTGCTTTACTCTTGAAGGTTCTGGATCCCGCTGCTCAGATGTCTTGCCTGAAATAAACATCGGATCGACGGTCTCTTCGATACATCTTCGCAGAGGTTTTGTTGGTAACTACTCAATAAACGCGGGCGTGAACTGCATTTTTGGTGGGCGGAGCGGGACCAAACACCGGTTTCATCCAGGACTACCTTAGGTCGGGGCATGTGAATGCGGTTCATTCGTTGGACCGGAGAGCCACATGACGCGACGATCTCCATCCACCTCTACAGATCGATAACAAATAAATCTATCAATATGTAAAGTTCAACTCGCCTGAAGGCTTTGGGCAACCTCATTTGATCAAAAACTGCACGTCAACAGACCTTCGAAAAGAACTGCATTTCTGAATCCGCATTTGCCATGGGCACATCAAAGCTGCACACGCGTATTTGTTTTCGCGGCGCGAACGATTGATCGCTGAGACCATTCCACGCTTGATTGGAGAACGAGTATGACTGTGCTACCAAGCCGAAAGGCGGGGACGAACCCTGTCCGCATTGCAGCGCTCACTGCGTTAGCAGTAGCTTCGATCCTCGGCGATGGCCTGCTCACTGGATGCGGAAAAAATGTAAATGCCTCATCTGCAGCGGCGCCACCCGCGATGAAAGTGACTGTCGTAAAGGCCGAACAGAGCGATGTGCCGTTGACAGGCGAGTGGGTGGGAACGCTTGACGGCTATGTCAACGCACAGATCCAACCTCAAGCGAACGGTTACTTGATTAGTCAGAATTACCGCGAAGGATCGCAGGTCGAAAAGGGGCAGATCTTATTCGAAATCGATCCTCGTCCATTTGAAGCGGCGCTCGAACAAGCGCAGGGATCCTTGGGGCAAGCGCAGGCGCAGTTGGCTCTTGCAGAGATCAACGTAAATCGCGACACGCCTTTGGCTGCCGAGCGGGCCATCGCCAGGAGCCAGCTCGACAACGATACCCAGCAGAAAGCTCAGGCGGAGGCCACAGTGAGATCGGCTCAGGCAGCAGTGGCAGCGGCCAACCTGAATCTTGGATTCACCAAGGTCCGATCGCTCATCAGCGGCGTTGCCGGTCAAGCAACGATCCAGGTCGGCAACCTTGTAAGCGCACAGTCTGTATTGACTTCGGTGTCGCAACTCGACCCAATCAAGGTGTATTTTTCTGTAAGTGATAGCGAGTATCTTGCTCTAACAAAGCGGGCCGGCGCAGGTGGCGCTGATCTGCTTCACGGAGCGTCGAAGATTCCTCTCACGTTGACGCTATCGAATGGTGAAGTCTACCCACAGAAGGGCCACGTAGTTTTTGTAGATCGGCAGCTCAACAGCCAAACAGGCGCGATCCGCATTGCTGCGTCCTTCCCAAATCCAGGCAACATCCTTCGACCTGGCGAGTTTGGCAGAATCAAAGCTGAAACAGAAATTCGCCGCAATGCTGTCCTAATCCCTCAAGTAGCAGTAACCGAACTTCAAGGCCAACAGCAGGTTTACACGGTTGGCCAAAATAACACGGCTCACGTCAATAACATCACGCTCGGCCCACAATACGGCGATAGCTGGATTGTCGAGAGCGGTCTCAACAGCGGCTCGCTCGTCATCACGGACAACCTCCAAAAGCTCCGCGAGGGTGCACCCGTGAGCCCCCAGCCGACGGAGTTTCGCGCATCCGTTGCCCCGAATGCGACGCAGTCGCCGGCGAGGTAGTCAATGTCGAAATTTTTCATCCGTCGCCCCATCGTGGCGATTGTTATCGCCATCCTCACGGTAGTCATCGGCGTCGTGTCGATGCTCACGCTGCCGACTTCCCAGTTTCCAAATATTGTTCCCACAGAAATTCTTGTCACTGCGACCTATCCGGGCGCCGACGCAAAGACTGTGGCCCAGGCGGTGTCGACGCCTATCGAGCAGCAAATGAATGGCGTCGACAACATGATCTACATGAACTCAGTCAGCGCAAACAATGGCGTTGTTCAGTTGTTCGTGGATTTCGACGTAAAGACCGATCCCAATATTGACCAGGTTCTTGCGCAGTTGCGTGTGGACCAGGCCCAGTCCCAATTGCCCGCGCAGGTAACCACTGCCGGTCTCACTGTTCAGAAGGCGCTGACCTCGCCGTTGATGCTGGTCGCAATTAACTCGCCAGGCGGCAAGTTGAGTCAGGACTTTCTCACCAACTACGCAATCATCAATCTTCAGGATCAAATCGCTCGCGTAAAGGGCGTCTCGCGCGTACAGGTCTTCGGCGGTCAGTATGCTCTCCGCGTCTGGGTCCAACCGGACAAGCTCGCGAAACTCGGCGTCACTGCAACTGAGGTTATCGCTGCGATTCAAACTCAGAATAATGTCAACCCAGCCGGCCAGATCGGTGGCGAACCTATCCCCTCGGGTCAGCAGTTCACTTATACAGTTCGCACCCAGGGGCGCCTCGTAACGCCTGAGGAATTCGGAAACATTATTCTCCGCGCCAATCCCGACGGTTCCATCCTTCATCTCAGCGATGTTGCCCGCATCGAACTTGGGGACCAATCCTACGGAATCTCGGCCCGCTATAACCAGGCGCCATCCGGCGTGATGGCTATCTACCAGCTCCCGGGGTCCAATGCCATTGAAACTGCGGCTGCGGTCAATCAACGCATGAAGGAGCTTTCCGCTACCTTCCCGCCGAGCATTGCTTACTCTGTACCGCTGGACACAACCAAGGCAGTCACGGCTGGAATTCACGAGATCGTGATTACGCTGTTTGAAGCTCTGGGACTTGTAGTTCTCGTCGTCTTCATTTTCCTTCAGGGCTGGCGCGCTACTCTGATTCCTCTGCTAGCTGTCCCAGTATCGCTCATTGGCACGTTCATCATTTTTCCCTTGTTGGGATTTTCCATCAACAGCCTTTCGTTGTTTGGCCTGGTGCTTGCCATTGGGCTGGTCGTCGACGACGCCATCATCGTTGTTGAAGCGGTCGAGCACCATATCGATGAAGGGATGGATCCCAAGTCGGCAACTGAGAAAGCGATGGAGGAGGTAGGCGGTCCGGTGGTCGCTATTGCGCTCATCCTGGCTGCCGTATTTATCCCTACGGCTGCGATTCCCGGAATCACCGGACGCATGTATCAGCAGTTCGCCGTTACCATCGCGATCTCTGTTTTGATCTCGGCGTTCAATGCGTTAACTCTGTCGCCGGCCCTTGCTGCGCTTCTACTGAAACCCAGGGAGGAAGGCCGCAAGAAGGGCCTGCTCACCAAGGCATCCGATTCTTTCAACAAATTCTTTGGCCGCACCACGGACGGATTCGTCGGGGTCTCCCGTGTTCTCATTCACAAGTCGTCGTTTGCCATGCTCGGGCTCATTTTGCTTGCGGTCGTAGCAGTCTACCTGGGAAGCACCCTTCCAGGCGGGTTCATCCCGACTGAAGATCAGGGCTACATGTTCCTCGCCTTGCAACTTCCTGACGGAGCTTCAGCGCAACGCACCGATGCCGCTGAGCAGAAAATAAGCGATGCGCTGCTTAAGACGCCCGGCGTCGAAGGCGTCATCGCCGTCAACGACTTCTCGCTGCTTACCCAGGTGCAGAGCACCAATGCAGGTTTCTTTTTTGTGAACCTCAAACCATGGGCTGTGCGCAAGAGCAAACAGGAGCAGCTTGAGTACATTCAGAGCAATCTGCAGAAGCAACTCGCCGGCAATCCGGACGGCATAGCCTTCGCCTTTCCGCCGCCTTCCATCCCTGGCATTGGAACGTCCGGCGGTGTCACCATGATCCTTGAAGATCGCTCTGGATCGGATGATCCTACCGCGCTGACAAAGAATGTATTCGGCTTTCTCGGTGCAATCTCCAAGCGTCCTGAGATCGCAGCCGCCATCCCGTCGTACCAACCGGCCGTGCCTCAGCTCTATGTCGACGTAGACAAAGAGAAAGCGTTACAACAGCAGGTCGACCTGTCCACTATCTACACCACTATGCAGACATTCATGGGCGGCTATCTGGTCAACTACTTCAATCGATTCGGCCGTCAATGGCAGACCTATGTTGAAGCTGAGGGCACGTCCCGCACGAACATCGCAAACATTGACCAGTTCTATGTTCGCAGTGCCAACGGAAGCCAGGTACCGCTCGGGTCGCTGGTTAAAGTCACTCGGATTACCGGTCCGGAGTTCATCTATCGATTCAATGAATATAACGCGGCGCAGATTAACATTACCGGCGCACCCGGATACAGTTCCGGCCAGGTAAGAAAGGCACTCGAAGAAGTCTTCAAACAGACCATGCCGCCGGGCGCAGGCTTCGACTATTCCGGTATGTCTTTTCAGGAACAGCAGGCTGAAAAGGGTGTGCCATCCTGGGCTGTGTTCGGCCTTTCATTGCTGTTCGTTTTCCTCATTCTTTCTGCTCTCTACGAGAGTTGGACATTGCCATTCAGTGTCTTGCTAAGCACGCCAGTAGCGATTCTGGGCGCTTACATCGCACTGCATGCCCGCCTGCTTGAGAACGACATCTTCGCAACCATCGGCCTGGTTATGCTGATTGGACTCTCGGCAAAGAACGCCATTCTCATCGTTGAATTTGCGAAATCGAATTTCGAAAGTGGCCAGAGTATCTGCGATGCAGCTCTCAACGCCGCACATCTGCGCTTCCGCCCGATCGTAATGACCGCTCTAGCCTTTATCGTCGGCTGCTTGCCACTTTGGACCGCAACGGGCTCTGGCGCGGCCTCCCGCCGCATCCTCGGTACGGTCGTCGTTGGCGGCATGACGCTCTCAACTGTCCTCGGCCTCATTTTTATCCCCGTCACTTTTTCCGTTGTGGAGTATCTGTCACATCGCTTAACAAGAGGCGGCAAGGGCACCACCATGGACTCAATGTGCGGCCCCCAGATCCCGGCGAAAGAGCGCCCCATTCCCATCGCGGCCCACGCGCGCGTCGAAGGAGGTCAGGCATGATTCGCTTCCGTGCATTTTTGCAAGTTGGCCTGCTCGCCAGTTCAACTGCACTTCTGACCGGGTGCAATGTCGGTCCGAAATACGTGCGGCCAAATGTCACCGCACCACCTGCCTTTCGCGGAGCCGATGATTCCGCGGTCTCGAGCGACGCCGCTAAATCTCTCGGCGACGAGCAATGGGCGGCTGTGTATCAAGAGCCTGAACTGCAAGCGCTGATCCGCAAGGCACTGGCCAACAACTACGACGTGCGCATCGCGGCTCAGCGCATTCTCGAACAACAGGCGCAGGTCAAGATCACCCGGTCACAACAGTTTCCGACCGTTACTGTCGGCGGAATGGGAATTGGCGCCGCACTTCCCTCATCGCTGGGAACCCAGATTCCCAATCCGCTGGTGGACGGATCATTCAATCTTTCGGCTGCATGGACCCCTGACTTCTGGGGACTGTATCGCAAGCAGACCGAGGCCGCCCGCGCTCAGCTGTTGGCACAAACCTGGGCTCAGCGTGCAGTTCGTTTAACACTTGTACAGCAAGTGGCGACGGCGTATCTGCAGATCCGTGCGCTCGATACTCAACTCGAGATCACAAAGGAAACTATCAAAGTCCGGCAGGACTCAGTTGATCTGACTAAGAGCCTGGAAAACGGCGGTTCCGTACCGCTTTCCGACGTGCGCCAGGCGGAACAGTTGCTGTACTCGGCAACTTCCGAAGTACCGCAACTCGAGGAGCAGATTCAACAGCAGGAGAATGCGATCGCTGTGCTGCTGGGCGAGAATCCGGGGCCGATTGTCCATCGTGACCCCAATGCGCTCGCGCCACCACCCCAGGAACTACCCACGGGCATACCCTCGCAACTGCTTGAGCGCCGGCCAGACATTCAACAGGCTGAAGAGACACTGATCGCCGCAAACGCACAGATCGGCGTCGCTCGCGCGCAGTTCTTTCCGAACCTTTCCATCACCGGCTCAGGCGGTGTGGGTGGAGACAGTCTTGCGACAATTTTCACGCCCGCCGGCAAGACCATCTACGGCATCGGCACGCTGACTCAGCCAATATTCGAAGGTGGGAAGCTTCGCGGCCAGCTTCAACTCTCGGAGGAGACGCAAAAGGAGATGGTGCTCACTTATCAAAAGACGATAAACGGAGCCCTCCGCGACGTTTCGAACGCTCTTATAGGTTTGAGCAAGCAGCGGGCGTACCGTGAGCAGCAGGAAAAGCTCGTTGAGGCTGCAAAAGACGCAACACGTCTTGCACGCATTCGGTATCAAGGCGGCTCAACGGGTTATCTCGAAGTGCTCACGACAGATTCAAATCTTTACGCAGCACAGCTGAACCTCGTGAGCGCGCAGCAGAGCGAAGCGCTCACAATTGTGCAACTCTACAGCGCTCTTGGCGGCGGCTGGCAATCGTAGTCTTGGTCGAGACCATCCAGCGCCAGTCGCGAATGCAGCAGCCATCGGCGATCAAGTGATTTGCCACCGTCTGGCGTTCCCAGACCTTAATTGTTTGATCCAAACCGTTGGCGCAACCGACGCCCCGGCGTTGAGGGTCCCTCAGCTTTGGCCACTCAGCCATTGCAAATAGGCCTCACGCACATCGTTGACGTGCCAGTCCGACCGAACCTTGTCCGGTAAACCCGGGTGGGTGCTTATATCGCTGTCGGCCGGATCTCCAGCGTGCACGGGAGGTTGTGGGCGGTACTGCATCTTGAGTTGGCACTCCATCGCCGCCTCTTCTCCGAAGAGATGCGCGACGGTGAAGAGCGCTGTGTCAATGCCTGAAGAGATTCCTCCGCTGCTGATGCGATTGCCGCTCTTGACGTAGCGGGGATACCCGGTGGCAACCGTGCAGGGAAAGAGCGCGAGAGTCTTCAGATGCGCCCAATGAGTTGTCACCAGGTGACCATTGAGCAAGCCGGCCGCGCCAGCAATAAGGGCTCCGGTGCAGACAGTGCACACAAGTGTTGCGTCCTTAGCCTGCTTGGCGAGGAAGTCGAAGAACGGGTTCTCTCCAAGGGGACCCGCCTGCAGTGGGGCGATCAGGTCTGCCGCTCCGGGAACCAGCAACACATCCAACTGTGGACAAGAGGCAAAGGTAAGCTCGGGAAGAATCTGTACGCCTTCGAGTGAGGTGACGGCACGGTTGTCCGCGGCAATTAAATGAAGGTCGAGATTGGGCGCGTAAGTGAACACCTGGTAAGGCCCAAGCACGTCCAGTGAATCGAAGGTGGGATAGAGGGGAATGCCTACCTTAAGTTTCGATGGAGTGTTGGGTGCGTTCATGCTTCTTCCCCTGAGCAGCGCGACACGAAAACAGGACGGCAATTTCGTATACAGTGCGGCGAAGGCCTGGTCATCGCGAAACGTCGAGGAAGATGGATTTCGGCGACGACGCCCGTGATCACCAACGTTGCAGCGACATACCCGAACCACATAGGAACTTCCCAGAACCGCGCTCCGAGGTTGGCAAACAAGCCTGACACCAGCATTCCGGAGGGCCAACTGAAAGTGTGTCTTGAGACGGCCGT
>Ga0302189_10002178_pt1 | contig 15854 bp, 10 predicted proteins | sample II_Bog_E2_2_FD_194551 | JGI IMG/M metagenome (GOLD analysis project Ga0302189, IMG submission 194551) | Peat permafrost microbial communities from Stordalen Mire near Abisko, Sweden - II_Bog_E2_2 | ecosystem: Environmental > Terrestrial > Soil > Wetlands > Peat | place: Sweden: Abisko...
GTGCTGCTGGAAGAGCGCAAGCCTGTTCTCGAGTAGCGCAACCAACTGCTTGTTCCCCTGATTCCGGGCGAGTTCTGCGCCTCGCCGCTCGGTTGCAATTGACTGGCTGAAATCGCCTGCTTCAGCATACGCCGCGGCGAGGGTTCCGAGCAGCAGCGGATCCTGATGATGGGTCAGTTGAACGGCGTGGCTAGCTAGCCGGACTGCCTCAGCGCCGTTACGCAACGCACGCTCGGGTGCGGTCGACAGCAGCCAGGAGAGATCGTTGAGCACCCGGACGTTATCGGGCTCAGACTGGAGGGCTGCGCGCCATTGTGCTCGCGCCTCCGTTCGGTTGCCCTTCACCATCATCGCGGTTCCCAGGTACGCATGAGCTTCGGCCATACGCGGCGAAAGCGCGATCGCATGCTGGAAGTGCGGAATGGAGTCGTCCACTTGGCCTTTCTCGGCGAGCGCGAGGCCAAGATTCTTCTCTACTTCAGCGGATGCCGGGCCGATCGAGAGTGCTCGCGTCAAATGCTCGATGGCCTCGTCGAAGCGGTTCTTCTCCTCGAGCGCATGCCCCAGATTCCCCTCGGCCGCGGCGTACTCGCCGTCGAGTTCGATCGCTTTCTGGAATTCACTGACGGCGTCGTCGAGTCTGCCCTGAATTGCAAGGGCGAGTCCCAGGTTGTTGTACGCGTGCGCATACTTCGGATCGCTCTTGAGCGCGAGATTATACTGCTCGATTGCCTCGTCCATTCGCCCTGCAGAGGCGAGCGCAAAGCCAAGGTTGTTGTGCGCTTCAGCATAGTCGGGATTGACGGCGAGTGCCTTCTCGTACTCCTCGATTGCTTCTGGAATTCTTCCTTGTTCAGCAAGCACATGGCCCAGGTTGCTGTGAGCCTCCGCAAAGGCCGGATTTGCCTCTATGGCCAGCTTGAAGTGCTCGATAGCTTCATTGGGATGGCCTGCGCCGGCGAGCGCGATGGCGAGGTTGCTCTGCGCTTCAGGGTAAAGCGGCTTGGCGGCGACGGCTTTTCGAAATTCCGCGATGGCCCCATCCGCCTTACCCGCGTGAACCAGCGTCTGGCCAAAGTTGTTATGGGCGCGCGCATCCAATGGGCTCATGGCCAACGCCTTTTCCCACTCGGAAATGGCGGCCTGATACTGGCCTTTCCGTGCAAGGTCCGCGGCCACATCGTACTGCTTGTAGAAGTCAACGGCAGGCGTGTCGATGTGGTCGATGCCACTCGGAGCCATGTTCACGAACTCGGGAATGTTGACGGCGCGGTTTGCTGCGGTCGAGTTCTCAATGAGAATGGCTGGAGAATCGTTGCCCTCCGCATCGATATGGGTGAGGAACATCTGCGTATAGGGGCTTCTGCTTTTCGAAGAAAAGACAAGCCAGCGTCCATTCGGACTGAAGCTGTGCCAGGAATTCATCAGCGACGTGTTGCAATTCATGCGTCGCGGCATTCCGCCTGTGGCTGGAACGATCCAGAGCCTGCTGTCGGGACGCATCAGCTGACCATTCTTTGCTTGTACGTAGACGATCCACTTGCCGTCGGGGGAGACCTTGGGGAAGCTGTTGCTCATGCCGTTGTTCGACGCGCCTTCGATGGGCACGGGCGCACCACCTTTGCCACCATTGAAGTCGATTCGGTAGAGGTCATATTGAATCTTCACTTCTTCGGGATCGTTGGCGTAAGCGGCCATCTTGCCGTCGGCAGGATATGGATCCTTTGCGACAGCACGTTCGAAGACAAGGTACTTTCCGTCAGGACTCCACACGGCGTTGGCCTGCAAATACTGTGGATCGTCGGCGCCGGGCAACGGGTAGAGCTTCTTCTCCGTCCGGTCGTACCATTGCAAGATGCCGCGGGTGGGATAGAAGACCTGGAGGAAGCGATAATCCTTGAAGTTCGAAACGTAGTAGAACTGCGAACTCGAAGTGCCGGGTGGGCGCGTTGTCGTGACCACATAGCGGCCGTCGGGAGAAACCTGCGACATAAACCCGACGCGCACCGGGCTGCCGCTCTCCGATGGAAACGACGACCACGAGATCATGTCCTCATTGCGGATGGTCATCTTCTTCGCGATCGGAACCATTGCGTAGAGGCCCTTGTCGTTCTGCGGGCCGTCCATGTCGAGGCCCAGCGTTTTGCCGTTGGCCGCGAAGGAGTGACAGTTGGCGCAACTGTGCAGGTCGGTCATCACCACATGACTCGAGTCGTCGGTGACGTTGCGCATGCGCCATGCGATGAGAGGAATCGCCGAACTGGCCAGCGGCTTGATGAAGCCTTTTTCCGTCTCGGATGGCATCAGCGGCACATCGCGATAGAAGATCGGGGCGCCAACTGGATCGGAGGAGACGAAGATCTCGGTCGATCCCTGGGAGGTTGCGGTGCTGCCGGCGACACCGAGACCGTGGATCGAGATGGAGACTGATCTTGCGCCCGCTGAATGCTTGATCGCTGCCCATGTGGTGGGGTCGGGCTTCCAAGTGTGCGCTGCCGCCTGCTCGGGCGTAAGTTCGGGGAGCTTGTTGGTGTTTGAGATGCAGCGCTTGTCGATCTCGCCAATCTGCATCAACTCCCCCTTCGAAGTCAGACGCATAGGAGGCGCCCCGCTGGCGAATGTCACGTCGATCTGCCAACTCGTTGAGGCCGAGATCAGATCGCGCCAGAGAAATGTGGGTGCGGCCATGTCGGGAGGAAAAATCGAGCCCTTCAGCGGATAGTCGATAAGGATGGACTCCGGCTCATGCGCCGCGAGCACGGATACAAGTCCCGACACGACAATGAAAGCGCTGGCGATGGCGCAAATGACGCCAGCAACACGGAAAACCCACGCACGCGAAGACGAACGCAAACGTCGCTGGACGGCCGCAACAGCAGCGCTGCCCTCCTGCGGTGTGCGCAAGCCTGTAAGTGGTTCGTTGCCTTGCGGAACATGCTGATTCATCGGGTAAGTCTGGACCTCAGTGCTCAACCTCAGCGCGGCAGCGGCCCTGGGATTCCTGGCCTGACCGCTTTCGCGCAGTTTCCATGCAGACCTTACGCGCAGGCCCGTGATCGCATGCGATCTCAGCACCCAATCGTAGCAAAAACAGCATGCCTTATGCGTGGGCGGTCTACGCGATGAGGTTGGCCGCCGGAGTCCACTCTTTGCCCTGGCTCTCGGCAACACCCCGATGGGCCAGCAGGCCCAACCAGGTGTTGAGCCCTTGGGCAAGGCCTGGGTCGCGGTTGAGAGCCTCGCGAGCTCCGAGATTCGCAAGCCTCAGAAGATAAGGAAACGTCGAATTGGTGAGCGCAAGCGTTGAGGTGTGCGGCACCGCGCCGGGCATATTGGTGACGCAGTAGTGGACTACGCCTTCCTCGACGAAGCTGGGGTTGGAATGTGAAGTTGGATGGGCGGTTTCGACGCATCCACCTTGGTCGATGGCAACATCCACAATGACCGCGCCCTTCTTCATTGCCTTGACCATGGATCTGGTCACGATCTTGGGCGCCGTAGCGCCGGGGATAAGCACTCCGCCAATAACCAGGTCTGCTTCACGAGTGGCTTGACCGAGGTTGTAGCTGTTAGAAGCCAGCGTGTAGAGACGGCCGCCGAATATGTCTTCGAGTTCGCGTAGACGATTGAGATTCACGTCGATGATGGTGGTCTTTGCACCAAAGCCGAGGGCGATGCGCGCGGCGTTGGTGCCCACAATGCCACCGCCGATGATGCAGACGTGCGCCGGTGGAACGCCTGGAACGCCACCAAGCAGGATTCCGCGGCCACCGCGCTCCTTTTCGAGATAGGTAGCGCCAACCTGAACGCTCATCCGTCCCGCGACCTCGCTCATTGGCGTAAGCAGCGGCAGAGTTCCCTGTCGATCGCGCACTGTTTCGTATGCAATTCCAATTACCTTTTTGCGCAGCAGCTCTTCCGTAAGCCCTGGAAGCGGCGCAAGGTGCAGATAGGTAAAGAGCACGAGCCCTTCGCGAAAATAGACGTACTCGCTTTGGATCGGCTCCTTGACCTTGACAACCATCTCGGATTTGCCCCAGACGTAGCCGGCATCACCAACAATCTCTGCGCCGGCGTCCTGATACTCCGCGTCGTCAAAACTGGACTGTGCGCCAGCCCGAGTTTCCACCAGAACAGTGTGACCGCATTCGACAAGGGCCTTTGCCCCCGCCGGGGTGACCCCTACGCGGGCCTCGTTGTCTTTGATTTCTCTGGGAACTCCGACGATCATGACTGGCCCTCCTTAATTGGATTGGACGCCGAATATGCGAAGCGAGGAGCAAAGAACGGCCCGGCGCCAAAATGAAGCTGGGGAGGGCTGCTCGGCGCCGGGCAAGATTCGCTTTCAACTGGAATGATCGTACGGCGCTTTGCGATGTCAATGTTTGCAAAGTTTGTGATATAAGGCAGCCATGAGCACGAAACGCGACAAAAATAGCAGTCTTGCGCACAACTTGACGCAAGAAAGCCTAAAACAGGACGAATCACCATCAGTGACGAACGAAGTGGGCGGACTCGACGAACTGGATGAGGCGATCCTCCGCCATCTCGAACGCCACGGGCGGGCGACCAACTTCGAGGTGGGCGAGGCCGTTGGGTTGTCTGCGTCAGCAGCTTCTCGGCGTATCCAGGCATTGGAGGCGACGGGTGCAATTCGCGGCTATCGCGCCCTGGTGGACGATCGGCTCCTGGGCAAGCGTATGACGGTGTTCATCCGCGTCTCGCTCGAACGGCAGTCGGCCGCCGTACTCGCAGCGTTTGAAGCGGCGGTCCGTCGCTGCAAAGGCATCACCAGTTGCCATTTGATGGCCGGGCACTTTGACTACATGCTGGTGGTTCGCGTCTCAGGAATCGATGACTATGGACGCCTGCATCAAAAGGAACTCTCGCGGCTTCCGGGCGTCACGCGCCTTGAGACCAGCTTTGCGTTGCGGGATGTGCTGGAAGGCGACGAGCCCTGAGATGAACACAGGCAGCTGACATGCCCACAACTCGGCCGGAGCCGGATCGAAACGACCTCCGCTTTGGAAGACCCGAAGGCGGAAGTACCAAGCCCACGGCGGTGTACGGAATTCGAACACTCTCCTCGAAGGGCGACTCTTCAGCCGATTTGCTCCAACAGGGCTGCTGGCTGATTTCCGCCCGCACTTCTAAGCCCGTTCGCGGGAAAGCCAAAAGCAAATGATGCGCACTCTGCATTGGTTTTTATTCAGAGGCCGACGCACGGCCAACGGAGAGGTGACTCGGATGATGCATGCTCATGCGGTTGATTCGGAAAGAAATACACAGGCTCCGTGGGCCCATTTCAGCCTTTGCCCGTTCTCGCAGATTGCTATTCGCGTGATGAAGCTCGTAAACAACGAGGAAACACCGTTTGCGCAAGTGAGTTCGCTGATCTCCTCTGACCCGGCTTTTTCTGCTGAAGTGCTGCGGATAGCAAATTCTCTGTGGTATGCGCCGCGCGTACCTGCGGTGAGCATCGCGCAAGCTGTATCGCGGCTGGGGGCGAAGAATCTCCAAGGCATCGCACTGACAGTGGCGATGCGATCGTTTCTGGGCGACGCGCTCAGCCGGCCGGTGATGCGCGACATGTGGAAGCACAACCTGGCATGCGGGCTGATTGCCGAGACACTCGCTCCGCAAACGGATCTGGACAAAGATCTGGCATTCACGGGAGCCGTTCTACACGACCTCGGCCGCCTTGCGCTCGCGGTTCTGGAACCGAAGGAGTACGCTTTCCTTCTCGGCAAGCACAAGGGGACGTCGTCGAGCATTTTGCCGCTTGAACGCGAGGCATTTGGATACGATCATTGCGAGGTGGGAGCCGAACTGGTGGCCAGTTGGAACCTGCCCGTTGCATTCGAGTCCATCGTCGCGCACCATCACCACTCGAGGCAGAAATCTGATGAATGGAACATGGCTGCGCTCATCAATGTTTCCTGCCGTCTGGCCGACTCAATCGGCTTTCCGTCGTTCCACGGTGTGGAGGTGACGCCCTACCCCGAGCTTCTTGAAGAGTTGCCTGTGATCGAGAGTGGCAACCCCTATCCCGAAATCGAGAGCATTACAGCAGAAGTGAGGACGAAGATGGAGGGGGTGGAGTCGATTTGATTGAACAACATTCGAGATCACAATGCGCGGCACCACTCAGTCTGCGTTGTCGATCTGCGCTCGTTGAAGTTTGTCTGAGTAGTCCACGTAGACGGCCTTCCACGTAGTGAAGAACTCAATTGCGCCGAGGCCTTCGCGGTGGCCGTTGCCGGTATGCTTGACTCCGCCGAAGGGAAGGTGAACCTCAGCGCCGATGGTGGGCGCGTTGATGTATGTGATGCCCGCCTCGAGGTCGCGCATCGCAGTGAAGGCGCGGTTCACGTCCTTCGTATACAGCGCGGTCGACAGGCCGTAGTCGATGGAGTTGGCGATCTCGACGGCTTGCTCAAAGGTGTCAAACTCCATGAGAGAGACGACGGGGCCAAACACCTCTTCCCGCGCGACCCGCATCGACGGCCGCACTCCGCCGAGAACCGTTGGCTCAAAGAATGTTCCGAGCGCGTAGGGCCCTTCGATGAGCGCTTGGCCACCTGTGAGCACTTGCGCTCCTTCTGACACTGCAATCTCGACGTAGCGCTGAGAAGTTTCTATCTGGGCCGCATTCACCTGCGGGCCCACCTGCACGGACGCATCCAGGCCGTTGCCGACCTTCAAACTTTTGGCGCGGGCCACAAACTCCGCAGTAAACTCTTTGGCAATGCCGCTCTGTAGCAGGATGCGACTGGTGGCCGTGCAGCGCTGGCCGGTGGTTCCGAACGCGCCCCAAAGCGCCCCCTCAAGGGCTAGATCCATGTTGGCATCGTTCATCACGATTTGCGCGTTCTTGCCGCCCATTTCGAGCGAGACTGGCTTGAATGTGGCAGCCGCTCTCTGCGCGACGCGCGAGCCCACTTCGCTTGAGCCGGTAAAACTGATGGCGCGGACGTAGGGATGCTCGACGAGCGCCGCACCGGCGGCTGACCCTGTGCCGCAAACAAGATTCACCACGCCTGGAGGCAGTCCCGCATCGACCAGCGCCTGAACCAGGTTGTAGGTGGAGAGGGGCGTGTCGGTAGCGGGCTTGATCACGCAGGTATTGCCCGCAACCAAAGCGGGAAAGAGTTTCCAACTTGGAATCGCCATGGGGAAATTCCACGGCGTAATCAAGCCGACAACACCAATCGGCATGCGCACGCTCATGGCGAATTTGTTTTCGAGTTCGCTCGGCGTGGTTACCCCAAAAAGCCGGCGTCCTTCGCCCGCAACGTAAAATGCTTCATCAATTGCCTCCTGGACATCGCCGCGGGTCTCCGCCAGCACTTTGCCCATTTCTCGCGTCATATCCTGGGCAAATCTTTCCTTGTTCTGGACTAGGATGTTCCCTGCCCGGACCAGGATTTCAGCGCGTTTGGGGGCCGGAACAAGCCGCCACTTGGCAAAGGCCCTCCGTGCGGCCGCAACAGCGAGGTCCACATCCTCGGCGTGCGAGGCGGGAAAGGCGCCAACTACGTCGGTGTGGTCGGCAGGATTGAGGTTGAGAATGGTCTTGCCGCTGGCAGCAGGCAGCCACTGGCCGCCAATCAGATTGTGAAACGTGGGGGTCGTCATAGGATTCCCTCGAATTTCCGGCAAAACCCGACGAATACCGGGCACTGACGGAGCGGTCATGCGCCGCTTGTCTCGCCGGGAAACACCTGAGTTTACCGCACCATTTACTACTTCGGCGCTCTAAACAAGGGGCTTTCAGGGCTTTTTTTGCGGCGTCGCTCGATGGCCGTACAATTAATCCTGAGGTAGATTCAATTCTCCAATGTCATTGAACGGTTATCCTTCGCGCTCCTCGCGATCGCACGGCCTGCGCTCGCTTTTCAGTATGTTTTCCAGTGATCTGGCCATCGATCTGGGAACCGCCAACACGCTCGTCTACGCTGCCGGCAAAGGCATTGTGGTAAACGAGCCCTCCATTGTGGCCATTAACAAGAACACAGGCGAAGTAGAAGCAGTAGGCAAGGAAGCCAAAGAGATGCTGGGCCGCACCCCCGGCAACATCGTGGCCATCAAGCCGATGAAGGACGGCGTCATCGCCGACTTCAAAGTCACCGAGAAGATGCTCAACTACTTCATCCAGAAGGCCCACAACCGCAAGATGCTGGTGCACCCTCGGATTGTCATCGGTGTGCCTTCTGAAATTACCCAGGTGGAAAAACGCGCGGTCGAAGATTCTGCTTATCGGGCCAAGGCCAGCGAAGTGTACCTGGTGGAGCAGGCGATGGTAGCCGCTATCGGCGCAGGGCTGCCAATCACGGAACCCGGCGGCAACATGGTCGTCGATATCGGCGGCGGAACTACGGATATCGCAGTCATCTCTCTCTCCGGCATTGTCTATTCGCGATCGGTGCGGATGGCCGGCAACCAGATGGACGAAGCGATCACCAACTATTTGAAGCGCAAGTACAACCTCCTGATTGGCGAGCGCACGGCTGAAGCGGTGAAGATGGAGATCGGCTCGGCTTACCCGCTGGACAAACCGCTAACCATGGAGATCAAGGGGCGCAACCTGATTGAAGGCGTCCCCAAGACCATCGCCATCGATGACAGCGAGATTCGCGAGGCGCTGGGCGAGTGCATCGCCGTCATCATGAACGCGATTCGCGTGGCATTAGAGCGGACGCCGCCGGAACTCTCTGCCGACATCAGTGATCGCGGCATTGTGCTCACCGGCGGCGGTGCCTTGATCAAGAATCTGGACAAGCGTATCCGCGAGGAGACCGGCCTGCCTGTTTCCGTGGCGGACGATCCACTTGCCTCGGTAGTTCTGGGCACCGGAAAGATGCTGTCTGACTTCCGCCTGCTTCGCAAAATCAAGATCGATTGAGATAGTTGTCAGTGATCTGTTGTCAGCTCTCAATGGCGACGGAGCCGACGGTGGCTAGCGATTGGCCCACCGTTGGTAACCCGCCCTGAGAACAAAGCTTTTATTGAGATGCATCGGAACTCCTGGTTATTTCGCACCTGCTACTGACAACTGAGAACTGACACCCGACAACTGGCTTTTATGGAATCGTTCTTCGTCCGCTATCGGAACCTGGTCGTGCTCCTGGCAGTCCTGCTGGCGCAGATCATCGGGCTCGCCGTGCAGGTGAGGCGCATAGGCGATGGACGAGGCAAGCTGGACCCGGGGGACGGGCCCGGCGTTCGCCTAATCCGTCTTTGGGCGAATGCGCTGGTTTCTCCGGCGGAGCGTGCGATACACGGCTCCAAACTGGGCATCGGGGGGCTTTGGCAGAACTACATCGATCTGCGCCATGTGAGGGAGCAGAACCAGGAGTTGCAGAAGACCATCGACCGGCTTCGGTTGGAGCAAGCCTCGATGCTCGAAGACGCGCGCCAGGGTCAGCGACTTCAAGGCCTGATCGGATTCCAGGAGAAGTACATCTACAAGACTGTGGCGGCGCAGGTATTTGGCTCGAGCGGCAGCGACCAGTCGCGCGTGTTCTACATCGACAAAGGTGCGGGCGAAGGCCTGGACCGGGACATGGCCGTGATCACGCCCGACGGCATTGTGGGCAAGGTTCGCGATGTGTTTCCGCACTCTTCACAGGTATTGGCGATCAACGATCCAACCAGCGGTGCGGGCGTAATTCTGGGAACGACGAGGATTCGCGGCATCTTGCGCGGAAACGCGGCCGGCCAGCCGGAGATTGTCGGCATTTTGGCGGACAACCGCATTCAGCCCGGTGAAAGAGTGCTAACCTCCGGGGGCGACCAGATCTTTCCGCGGGGGCTGCCGGTGGGGACGGTGGAAAAGGTAGTCCGCGATCCTGAGCGAGATGGATTCATCATCGTCGCAGTGAAGTCGTCGGCCCATCTGGACCGGCTGGATGAGGTGCTGGTTGTGACTTCAACTGAGCCGCGGTTCTCGCCGGCAGATCAGCATGAAATTGCAACAAGCGAAACGCTGAAAGGTCCTGAAGCCGCCGCTATTCACGATGAGCAGGTCCGCGAACAACAAGCCAGGGATCAGCAGAAGGCTTCAGAGATGATGGCCGAACACCTGCCTGGTTTGATCGATCCAAATTTACCGCCGGATCAGCAGCCGCTCCATGACTCATCCAATCCAAATCCCGTGACGAACCCGCCGCGGGCCTTGCACCCTGACCGGTTCACGCCGGGCATAGCAGACGGCACGACCGCAACGGACTCCACTGCGCCGCAGGAACAGACGCCCAAGGCGGCTCCAGAGGGCAAGCATCCCGGCCAAATAGGGGGTAGCGGTAAGCCCAGCGAGAAACCGACAGCCAAACCAGCATCTTCTGCCCCGGCAAAAGCTGGTCAATCGAACACGCCGCGGAGGAATCCCTGATGGCCGTGCTCAGCGCCACGTATCGCCGCGATCTGGAGATCCGCCGCTACCCGAGCCTGGTTTACGGACTGGTGCCATTGGTCGCGCTTGTGCTGCAGGCTTGGCTGCCGCGCGTCCTGGGCAGGTTTGCATGGTTCGATCTGCCGCTGGTGGTCACGGTTTATTTTGCGCTGGGAAGGCGCAGTCCCATTCAGGGCACTTTCATGGGTGCCTCGATGGGCCTGTTTGAGGATGCGCTCTCGCACCACGCGATCGGGGTCAACGGGATCGCGAAGACAGTGGTTGGGTTTCTGGCGGCGTCGGTCGGCGTACGCATCGATGTCGAAAACTTCACCGTGCGGCTGCTGCTCAGCTTTCTGCTCTCGATCCTGGCAAGCGTAATTTATGTATTCGTTTATCGGTTCCTGCTCGGCATGGAACTGGAGTGGAGCTGGCTGATCGAACTTTTCAAGGCCATTGGCAATTCTGTAATTGCCGTTCTTACGTTTCCACTTTTGGACCGTCTTCAGATCAGGGACTAGAAATGCAAAGCGAGCAAGTCGCAACCAGGATGGCATGCCTTGTACACGGGGAAAATGCAATGACAGCGACGCGGCGTACCAAATGTATGGGGAATATGAATTGGGACTAAGCTAGGGCTCAGGTGACGATGGATTCTATTAAGTTCAGCCGCGGAGAAAAACCCCCCAGTGTGAAGCTGGCGGTGGTGCAATACTGCATTCTGGCGCTGATGCTGGCGCTGGCGGCCGGGCTGTGGCGCCTGCAAGTTCTGCACGCGGAGGATTATCGCCTGCAGGCGGAGCAGAACCGCATTCGCAAGGAACCAGTACTGGCGCCACGCGGGAAGCTCTTCGACCGCGAAGGGCGGATCATCGTTGACAATTACCCCTCGATCTCGTGCTTCCTGGTGAGGGAGCAAAGCAAGAACGTCGACGCGGACCTTCCGATGATTGCCAGCGGGCTGCATTTGGACGTTGATCAACTGCGAGCAACGCTACGCCACTATCGGGCATCCCCGGCATATCAGCCAATCCCCATCAAGCAGGATGTAACCGCCGACGAAGACGCATTTATTGAGGCACATCGCAACGAACTGCCGGAGTTGGAGACGATCGATGAGGAGCGGCGGCTCTATCCTCGCGACGGATTCGCCTCGCACATCATTGGGTATGTGGGCGAGGTGAGCGAAGAAGACCTGAACCAAAGCCGCTACGCGTGGTACAACCCAGGCGACGTAGTGGGCAAGGCAGGCGTGGAAGAGACATACGACAAGCTCTTGCGCGGGCAGGACGGCTCACGCGACGTGATCGTGGACAGCCACGGTCGCGAGGTCGGCTATCTGGGCGTACAGCACGCGACACCGGGAACAGATCTGAAGCTGACCATCGATAACGATCTCCAGAAGGCAGCTGAGCTTGCCCTGGGCGATCGCAACGGCGCGATTGTGGCGATGGACCCGCGCAACGGAGAGATTCTGGCGCTCGTTTCCCGCCCCAGCTTCGACCCGAATGCCTTCTCCATCCGCATCAACCGCACCGACTGGAACAAGCTGATCACCGACCCGGATCATCCTCTGCTGAACAAGGCAATCCAGGCCCAGCTCGCGCCCGGATCAACGTTCAAGATTCTAATGTCGGTGGCGGGACTGCAAGAAGGGATCGCTCAGACCCTGAAGGTGAACTGTACAGGAGGATGGGGGCCCTACGGCTTCTTTCACCATTGCGACGAACATCACGGAGCAGTCGATATTCATAACGCGATTCCCTTCTCCTGCGACACCTACTACTACCAGTTGGGAGACAGGCTGGGGATTGACCGGATTGCGAAGTACGCGACGGCCTTCGGTTACGGGCAAAAGACAGGAATTGATCTCCCCGGCGAGCAGGCCGGCCTGATGCCGAGCGCGCAGTGGAAGATGAAGACCTACCACAATCGCTGGTACCCGGACGAGACGCTCGACGTCGCGATCGGCCAGGGAGCCGTGGAGGCAACGCCAATCCAACTGGCGCGAATCATTGGCGGCATAGCATCCGGCGGACATTTGGTAAGGCCGCATGTGGTGTCTCCCGATCAACTTCCGGCCGATTTCCGCAAGTCGCTGCAGGAAGACTTTCCTGGGTCTGGCGAAGCGAATCTCCCCATCGACCCTGAGAATTGGCAAACCATTACCGCTGGCATGTACCAGGTAACCCAGCCCGGCTTGTACCACACCGCGGGCGCGGATGGCTTGCCAGGGATCGATTTTGGCGGCAAGACCGGAACCGCGCAGGTGATGAGCCATGAGGCGCTGGACAAAACCAGCAAGGGCCGCGTCACGAACCCGAATGTCTGGTTTGTGGGCGTTACGCCAACGCACAATCCTGAACTGGTGGTCGCCGTCCTTTGGCAGAACGGCGGCTTCAGTTACTACCCCGCCCGCATCGGTGCCAGAGTCGTTGCAGCCTACATCGAGAAGCAGCGGCGGATTGCGAATAATCTGGCTCCATCGAAGCAGTCTGCGCCGACAGAAGTGGGAGCTGTTTGGACCCAGCCTTTACCTCCTTCGGGCAAAGGAGCGAATGCCGATGCAACCCGCCTGAACGCTGGACATTTCTATATCGATCATGGGGACATTTTGACGGCCAAAGCCGCAAATCTGCCAGTGTCCAGGCCAGGGGTGAGCGGGAACTCCACAAAGCCGCTATCAAAAGGACTAAATGCCAAGATGGGAGCACGGGCGGTCAAATTGGACGAACAGGCACGTAAGCCGGTTGAGCAGGCCGTCTCGTCGGGCAAAGCAAATGATCCGCGGGGCGGACAGTAGGGCATGCGCAGATTCCTGAGCTTTCGCGATTTCGACTGGCCACTGCTGGCGGCGATCCTGCTGCTCTGCTCGCTCTCTGTGCTGGAGATTTATTCCGCTACCCTGCACACAAAGTACGTGGGCTTCCACACCAAGCAGATGTTCTATATTGCCGGCGGGCTGCTGGCTATGTTTATCTTCGCCAAGGTCGATTATCACCGCATGCTCGACTGGACACCCTGGTTCTACGGCTTCTTCATGCTACTGCTGGTAGCGACGAAGCTCTTCGGCCATAAGGCCCTTGGCGGTAAGCGTTGGATCAAGTTCGGCCCCATGCTCTTCCAGCCGTCAGAGTGGGTGAAACTGATCCTGATTTTGGCGGTTGCGCGATACTTTGCCAACCTCGGCGGCCGGTCGCTCACCTGGCGAGACATCTTCAAGGCTTTCGCGATGGTGGGCGCGCCGATGGTACTTGTGCTGATTCAGCCTGACCTTGGAACCAGCCTCACATACATCCCGATCCTGATTGCAGGGCTTTTCCTGGGCGGCATTAACGTTCGCCAGGCATTGATTCTTTCAGTCTGCAGCATTGCGCTGGTTGGCGGCGTTTTGGGCAGCGGGAAGATACTGAAGCCCTTCCAGAGAGCGCGGCTCACCAGCTTCATTGACCCCAACAGCGACCCCAAGGGTGCCGGCTACCAGATTCGGCAATCGCTGATCGCCGTGGGTTCGGGCGGTATATGGGGCAAGGGGGAAGCCAAGGGCAGCCAGACGCAGGGGGACTTCCTGCCGATTCCCCATGCGGACTTCATTTTTGCCGCTTTTGGCGAGGAGCACGGGTTTGTCGGCGCGGTTATCGTGCTGCTGCTATACTTTTTCATATTGATGCGTTTGATTCAAAACGCTCAAACAGCCGCAGACCTGTCCGGTTCCTTGATTATCATGGGATTCGTGGCTGTGTTGACCTTTCAGATCTCGGTCAACGTGGGCATGGTCATTGGCTTCATGCCAGTCACCGGAATTCCTTTGCCGTTAATGAGTTACGGCGGGTCTTCGGTGTTGTTCACATTCCTGGCGCTGGGTGTGGCGATGAACGTCCGCATGCGCCGGTTTGTTAACTGAAAGTTCCCTTGCCGAGGCGGTGGATTCGCTTGCCGGGGAGCGCGGAAACACAGGTTTACCTCTTGCCGCGCATCAGAAAGATGCGGCTGGCAAGAGTCCAGGATTCAAGCATTTAGCCGGCCAGGTCCGGATGGATCTCGAGCCCGGCAGGATTGGGTTCATGAGCACGCAGAGATGGGAAAGCCACACCGCCCTTACAACAGAAGACCGTTGGAGAGGGGCGATGAGGGATTGGCGGAGTTTGAGCGATACTGCCTGCGCGGAGAATTGCGTGCAACTGGATGTTGCCCGCACCGCGCTTCAATGCAGTTCGCCCCCCATGGCTTTAACGGCCCCGCACCGGGAGGCCACAAACTCTCTGCATTTGGATAGCTGCACCTCAAGGTACTTCGAGCTTTTTGCGCAGGAGATTCGGCGCGGTTTGCCTCCCATTTGGGAAGCCTGCCACACGGTCGCCAGCCTGACAGCCGGCCGCAGGTCATCCCTTCCGCTTATTCCCCACCCTTCCGCTCTCGATTCTTTCCATCCCGCCTTGCCCCAGTTCCCGGCCGCCAATCGCAGCCGGACGGAAAGGTACGATGGCAAAAGAGATTTGTATTTCCAGCACGCCGCATGAGACGCGGCTTGCAATTCTAGAAGACGATCAGCTCGCGGAAATCTACTACGAACGCGAAAACGAGTACACACTCGCGGGCTCCATTTATAACGGCCGCGTAACACGGGTACTTCCCGGCATGCAGTCCGCATTTGTGGACGTAGGCCTGGAACGCGACGCGTTCCTTTATGTAACCGATTTCCTCGAACTCGAAGACCCTGAAGAGTCAGACGAGCTTGAAAAGGCTTCGGCAAGTGGAGCTGCAACGCCTCCGCGCGAAGTGCATCGTCAAGCCAGTCCAGAGCAGGACAGTGGCCGGAACGGACGGCGGAACGAAGGCCGGAACAGTCAGCCAGCAGAACAGCGTCAGGAAGCACGGCCACAGAAAGCTCCTGGCGAGCCAGCGAGTTCCGGAATTGTGATCGAGTCCGATTCGGACTCGGAACACGAGGCGGGCGGGGATGAGTCTGGGGCGACCGGAGGAAAGCGCTGGCGTGGCCGGCGTCGCCGACGTGGTGGCCGCGGCCTTGCAGGTTCCGACGAGAACCGGGCTGGTTCGGGTCAGGCAGGCGAGGGTGCTGTCGAGCCCGTACAGGAATCGCCGGCTGCGAGTCAGTTCCAGGCTGCATCGAGTGAGCGGGCGGAATCTGAGCGGACGGAATCCCGTAGCGAACCATGGGGCGAATCCCGGCCAGATCGAGCCTCCTTTGGCTCACGCGGAAGTCGCGAACCACGCGGCGGCCAAACGGAAACTCCGTTTGTCCTTCCCGGCGAGTCGCTGCGCAAGTACGGCGCGACACCGGAGATTGAAGCTCCCAAGCCGATTCAGGAAGCAGCTCCCCGGCCCGCAAGCAACTTCAAGCCAGCCTCGCTTGTGGAGGGTCCATTTGAGTGGGACGGAAGCGGGCTGCTCCCAGGCGAATCGATTTCGCGCCATCGGCAGGCGCAGGCAGAACCAAAGA
>Ga0302189_10002194_pt1 | contig 15789 bp, 16 predicted proteins | sample II_Bog_E2_2_FD_194551 | JGI IMG/M metagenome (GOLD analysis project Ga0302189, IMG submission 194551) | Peat permafrost microbial communities from Stordalen Mire near Abisko, Sweden - II_Bog_E2_2 | ecosystem: Environmental > Terrestrial > Soil > Wetlands > Peat | place: Sweden: Abisko...
CAGCCGCACCGCTTCGCGCTGGCTGTCAGCGAGGACCAGGCCGGTTCGTTCCTCCACCCAGGGGATCGCCTTGGCCGCGTCGATCACCGGCCATGGCAGCTTGCCGGAGGCCAGCAGACGCAACCGTTCGGCGATGACCTGCTCGGCACGATACAGGCCGGCGAGGAAGACGCAGCGCCGTCCGTCCAGCAGGTCGGCCACCACAGTGCCCGCTTCGAGTTCGAGCGCCAGCGGCGCCTCGAGCAAATCTGCCGGTACCTCCAGCAGCTTCGCTGTGAGCGTCGTCAGCTCCTCGATGGGCAAGCCGCAATGGCCTTCATTCATCGCCTCGGCCAGGGCATGGCTGACGCCGGCGCGCAAACGGATCAGCGCCGTCTTTTCAATGCCGAGCCTGGCGGCGATCTGGTCGGCGGTGCGAAAGCCGATGCCGCGGATATCGCGGGCCAGGCGGTAGGGGTTCTCGCTCATGACCTGCACGGCGTCGTTGCCGTAGGTCTTGTAGATGCGCACCGCCCGCGCGGTGCCGACGCCGTGGGCGTGCAGGAACAGCATGATCTCGCGCACGACCTTCTGCTCGGCCCAGCCGGTGACGATCTGCGCCGCCCGGCGTGCGCCGATGCCGGCGACGTCGCGCAGGCGTTCGGGCTGCTGCTCGATCAGGTCGAACACGCCGTCGCCGAAGGCGCGCACCAGCCGCTTGGCATAGACCGGGCCGATGCCACGAATCAGCCCGGAACCGAGATAGCGCTCGATCCCCTCCAGCGTGGTCGGCGGACTTGCCTTGAGGAAGGCGGCGCGGAACTGCCGGCCATGGGTGTGATCGTTCACCCAGCTGCCGCTGGCCTGGACAAACTCGCCGGCGGCGATCATGGCGGCGTGGCCGATCACGGTGATCAGGTCGCGCTGGCCACGGGCTTTCACGCGCAGCACGCAGAACCCGTTCTCGGGGTTGTGGAACGTCACCCGTTCCACCAGCCCGGCCAGGACTTCGGTCGCCGCTGCGTCACCCGCGCCTGCCCGCATGCCCCTTTTCCTACCCCGCCCATCAGGTCGGGCAACAGGGTTTCCGTGGCGGCGGCCGACGGCAGCAACATGCGAGCGCTGACCGGGCCTCGCGCACATGTACGCATGTGGGCGTCGGTTGCCGCGGGGCCGGTGGTATCGGCGGCCACCCGGTCGCCGGGCTGCAGCCGGACAATGCCGCCCACCACCGGATAGGCAGAGGTGCCGTCGGCGTTGCGCGGCCCGGCTCTACGGCCCATTCCGCGCAACGCGGCGCTCCCGCGCGGCATACGAGGCGCCGCGCCGGCGCGCTCGCCCCCGGCCAGTTCGGCTGGCTCAAGCTGGTGGATCGCCGCCTGTGGTATGCGCTGCACTTGCTCGGCTTCGAGACCGAGGGCGCCGGCCGCTACCTGCACCCGAATCCACGGGTGGAGGCACTCGGCGCCCGCGATCACTGGTCGGTGGAGCGGATCGCCGGCGTGCCGGTCAGCCGGCCCGATCTCGACCGTGCCGTCGAGGCGTTGCAGAAAGCGGCGTTGGCGCGCCTGTCCGGGGCCGGGAACTGACCGGAAGTGGCCGCACGCTGGCCTTGGCTGGATTGGTCGCCGCGGGCCTGGCCTCAGCGGCGCGGCGGACTGGCCGGCTCAATCGGCCGCCGCGGCCTGGGGCGCCGGATCGATGCCGAGTTCCTGGCGGACATGCGCGTATTTCTTCGGATCGGCCAGGTGCCCGTCCGCCATCATCCTGCGCAGCCCGGCCAGCCCGGCGCCGGTGAAGAACAGCGTCGGCAGGCGGCCGCCAAGGTCCAGCCGCATCAGCCCGCGTTCCAGCAGCCCCTCGGCGGCCAGCGGAATCCTGGGCTTGCCGGCGTTCGGGCCGCCGCGCCAGGTCTTGATCTGGAAGCCCTCCGCCACGGTCGGGTAGGTCGAAAAGAACATATCGAGACCGCGGCGGATGTAGTCCCGCTCGGCCGCGGTGAACCCGGCGATCATCGGCTGCTGCGTCTTGTCCGTGTGCGTCTTGCCCATGGCCACCACCCTACCACCCCCAAAACGGCGCGGCGATCACAGCATCACAAGGCCGGCGCCATTCGCAAGCCCTGGCGCGACCATGCGCCGCGGCATGCCGATGGCTGGAGAGCTGGGGCATGCCGATGACAGGAGAAAGGCAGATGCTGATGAGAGCAATCGGTTGGTGAGCTGGTCATCCCCAACGGGGTGCAGGTGCATCTCGCCATCGGCCTGCCTTCCGGGCTGGTCGAGGCGGCGGCGCCGGGATCATGCCCTTCCGGTCGCCCGCTGCTGCGGGCCGTCCTGGCCGCCCTGCTGCTCGGTGGCGGCCGGCCCTCGCCTGGGCCCGAGCTTTGGACGGAAGCCGGTGTCTCCCGAAGGATCTCCGGCCGTGACGGCCCCGGTGACGGCCGAGCAGAGCGGAACGCAGGCCGGCGAGGTGAAAGCCGCCGCACCGACGCGGAAAACTCGACGAAGCTGAACCGGACGACGGATCGGCCTGGCGACGGACAAGCGGTCCGGCGGTAGCCCGCGCCTGTCCCCCGCCTCAGTTGAACCGCACACAGGTACAATGAGCCGCGTCATCGCCACCCGAAGCGACGATCCAGCGCGTTACGCAGGTGACGTGGATCTGAACCGGCGATCAGGGATCGACGAACACGGGCTGTGCCTCGGGTGCCACCCGCAGCCCCGCCTCCCGCACCGATTCCAGCAGCTCGGCCGCATCAAGCCGCATGTAGCGGACCAGTAGCTGAAGGTAGATGCCGACGAAGACCGGCCCGTGCCCGTCCGAGCGGCCATCCTCGGTGCTGGTCATCGCATGCGCCAGTTCATGCAGGACGCAAAAGGACGGGGTTTGCTCCGGCAGGAAGATGCAGAGCCGGTTGGCGCTGGCGATGGTGGCCGTGGCCTGTGCCGGCAGCCGCTCGACCCGCGGCGGATAACGCAGGCCGAGATCCGCCCAGATGGCGTCCATCATGGCCTGGGCTGCGCCGCGTTCCACCAGGGTGCCGTCGCGCGGCGCCACGACCCGGTCCTCCCAGGCATACAGCCGGCCGCGTTGCGAATCCCGCGCCGGTCTCAGGCGAGGCAAACCGGGGCATCCTCCGGCACCGGGCGGTTGAGGTTGACGCGGTCACCGGCGGCCCAGCCATCGTTATAGGCGGAAGCGATCTGGCGGCGGGCGGTACCGGCCCGCGATACCAGGCGGACGTTGGTCTCGCGGAATGCTTCCTCCACGACGCGATGTTTGACCAGCATCAGCGCGGTGCCGGTCGCCCGCTGGCTGCGCACCGCCGCCTCCCGATCGGCCAGCATCGTGTCGAGCCGCACGCCAACCCTTGCCGCCATCCCGTGCTGGAAGCTGGCCGATGCCTGCCGCAGGCGCACCGCGCGCAGCTTTGGGTTGGCCTCTCGGAAGACCGCCGTCTCGGTGCGGATGGCGCGGTCGATCAGGGCGAACAGGTAGCCGGCCATCGCGGTATCGGTTTCGAAGCCAAAAAACACATAGTGGTAGCCGGGCAGCGCCAGGCCGGGATCATCCCCCTGTCCATGCGGCGGTGCGGTGCGGGCAAGCCACACCTTGGTATCGGTGAAGCGGGCGATACTGGGGACGCAGGCATCGACCGGGCGCCGGCGCCGGCCGCCGATCGGCACCTCGATCTGCACGCAGCGCGCCTCGCGCACGTCGATCTCGTCCATCGACAGCGCGTAGCGTTCGAGCAGGCGACCGACCATCTCTGCCGCCGACATCGCCTCGGCTTCGGTGCAACCGTTGGCGACCGTCTTCTCGCTCAACGCCTTGATGCGGGCCTTCACCCGCGCAAGTTCGGCACTCTGGCTCAAGATGGCTTCTCCGGACGGTGGCATGGCAGCATAGCGAAATCGCCTCGAGTCGCGATCCGGGGGGCGGCCGGGGAATGACGGTGGCGCACAGGCGATTCAGAGTCACGCCGTACGCGCTCCAACGCGGACGCGGAGGAGCCGAAGCAGGCAGAGCGTACCGGCGACGAAATCCGCTCGACGGTGAACGCCTGCTGCCAGTCCAGTGACGACCCTGGCCGGAAGGTGCCAGCCCGGCGCTCGGCTGAGCGCGTTCAGCCGTTCAGTTCAGCATTCGCCTGTCGGCCTTGCCCCACTTGGCGGACCGGAGCGCCCAGATCGTACGTTCCATGTGCAATTCGCCCTTTTCGGCCTTGCGCACCATGCCGGCGAAGTAGGCGGCGGGACTGACGCGGAAGTGCCGGATGTCCTTGGTCAAGAGCAGCGCCATGGCCAGGGCGGCGTGTTCGCGCCCCATGATCCGGCAGGCGTCGCCCCACAGCGACAAGGAAACCCCCAGGCTGGGGCGCAGCAAGGTTCCCACGGCGTCCACGATGTCGCGCCATGTCGGGCTGTCGGTCAGGATGTAGCGAGCCAGCAGCGGGATCAGGTCGAGCAACTGCGCCGCCTTGAGCCGGAACAGCTTTTCCGGTGATGGCGGAGGCGAGGAAACGGCGGCAGGGGAGGGCAGAGAAGGGGGAGACGCCACCGGGCCGGCCTCGGGTTGCGGCTCCGGCCGCTCGACCGGGCCGCTTTCCTCGCCAGCAATTACAGTATCTGAAAGATTTTCAGATGAGTTGGTATCTGTATTATGGGGGCCGAAAACGGCCCCCACGGGGTCCGATTCCACAGGCGTGACCCTGTCCCTGACCCACTGCTCCGCTTCGCCTTTGCGCTGTTCGAGGGCTTGGACGAGGGGGGCCAGCTGCTCCGAACGCCCGGCCCCGCGCGCGGCGGCCACCAGCTTGGCGGTCTCGGCTTGCAGCCGCGGCCAGCCTTCGGGCAGGGGGCCAAGCCCGGCCAGCGTTTCGCCTATCTGCCGGATGCCCCGCCGCGCCAGCGTCACCCGTTTCCTGAGCGCCTTCATGCGGTCGCGCTCGACCTTCGCCTCCGCTGCCACGCGGATGAATTCGTCGTGGCGCAGGGCGAGGGGGGAGAGGTCGAAGCCGAAAGCCTCGATGATGCGCCCGTCTGCGCTACGTCGTCCGTAGCGTTTGCCCTGTTCGTTGTCGCGGATCACGAACAGCCCAGCTTCACAGAGGGCGCGGTTGAGTGCCTTCACCCGCGTCGGGGAAAGCTCGAGTTTCTCCGCTTGGAGTCGCGCTGAGGGCCAAGCGATGGGTCTGCTGCCTTCCTCCCAATCCTGCGGACGGGTCTGCTTGACCAGAAAGCAAATCAGCTTGAAGGCATGCGGCGGGAGGCAGAGATAGGGCGCAGCCTCCTCAAACGCGGAGAGAAGCTGGAACGGCTTTGCCGTTCCGCGCGGCAGGCCGGTGAAGCTGTCCGCCTCGTCGCGGGTCAGCAGCATGGTCGGCGTTATCCGGCGTGCGCCGGTGATCTGGTTCGGTAAAGTTGGGCCGGAAATCGGGTCGTTGCGGAATTTTGGCATAGTTCGACTGTCCTCGGCTTGCGCCAAGGCCGGTGAGGGTCGCACCCGGACAGCCGATCCCGTTCCCCCAATAAAGGGAGTTGCAGCGAGGCCCAAGTTGTGGTGGGATGCTTGCAAGCGGCCAAGCTTGCAAAGCATCTCTCCAACACCGGTTTCCGCCGGATCGGCTATCCGGCCCGCCCTCACAAGGCGGGCCGTTGGCGTTTCAGGGTTCTGGGTTGTCGGAAATCCTTTCAGACTCGCCGTGTACGACACGGCCCTTGGCATGGCGCCGTTCTTGAACGTCCGCTGTGCAGCGGGCGGTTATCGGCTCGAAGCCGATATGGGCGACTTCAAGGCCCTTGTCGGGCGCTTGAAGCCGGCCATCTGGCGCATCCGCGACCCTCGGCGGAGGTTTGGTGCGGATACGGAAAGTGCTGCGGTTGGTCCGCTCGCGCTCAAGGCGTGGGTCTCGCAGTTGCCGAGCGGCGAGGAGATGTTCGGGCTTCGACCACGCGCTGGCGGATGCGCTGCTTTCAGAGTGGAAGTTCAGGACGGGGCTTCGGCGTCGCGCGGGCGCGGTTGGCGCCCGGCATGAGGTGGACGCTGTTCGGTGCCGGTTCCGGTCGGGTGTTTCGCCGGTGCGGACGGTTGAGCGGATCATGTTTCGAGCTTCCAGCTTCGATGGCCTATTCCTGGCTGAACGTCGGGGCCTGAGGTCCTGGTTGGGTCATTTGCTACTCAGGCAGAGGGGATCGGTGGTTTCGCCGGGCGTGACGACGCTGTGGGAGACGAGGAAGGTCAGGTCAGCTGCTGAGGCCACGTGTTGGCACCAGCGTCGCAGCGCTGCGGAAATTTCGTGGATATTGATATCGGGTCCGTTGGGTCGTGCTGTGGCTGCGGTGATGAGTTGGGAACGCGGCGGCGCAAGGCGGAGGATGGGCTCGGGGTGCGGTGCGAGTACGACCGCGCCGGCACGCTGGGCTGGTGCCATGACTGTGGCTGGTCCGAGCAATGGCTGTGGCGGTTCGACGGCGGCCGGCACCGCACTTGCGGGTGGGGTTGGGGGGATAGCGCACCCCATTACCGTGCCACAGCAGATCAACAACGCCGCGAATGCCTTCATCCGGTGAGGATTCCTCCGTATTGCCTGTGACGGGCACGGGCATGGCTGCTGGGGGCTTGATATGGAAGAGCTTCTCCGGCTCAACCTGGGATGGTATGCCATATCGTCGCTCATTCGCACGGATAGCTAATTTCCAAGCATATATCAAGGGTTTTACCCAGGGCGCAAAGCGCCGAACGTGCTGTAACAATTCGTGAAAACAACCGCCGGTTGTGGCAGTTGCGTGCGGCGTGCGTAACGGTTGAGAGTGAAAAATGGTCCTTTCGCTACGGTTAGGAGTCTCGTTTTCGACACCGGTGTGCGCCGTAAAATAATCTCGAGAACAGTGATCTCGGAATCACAGGTCTTGTCGCCAGCAGGACTCAGTCCGCATCCGTTAACATTTGTTGACATACAGCCTACATGCGTGTGCGGTTTGGTAATCGTCGGCGTGTGACTGACCTTTTATTTGTCTTGCTGCGGAGACGGCTGGCTCTGTTGCCGGTCATATTTTGCCGGTTTGCAACCCAAAGTAGCCCGCCGGCATTTGGGAACTTATTTTCCACTGGCAGTGGTCAATCCCTGTGGTCATATAGGGATCGGCCAACACTGCGTATGGGAACTGGTCGAGTGCGCGCAATCAAACGACGCCCACTGATCGTGATGGCTGTCTCAATGGTGGCACTTGGACGCAATGCCCACGCCGCAGTGAGAGACCGCTCGCTACTCCTTGATTTTCAACTAGACTTGCGAGGAACCGTTTGGGCGGAGGCAGCGCGGGAGGCAGGTCTTGTTGATCCTCGGCTGATCTATTCGATTGCTCTCTTTGAGAGTGGTGTTGATGATGGGCAAGGTGGGCTTGCCCCGTATCCTTGGATGCTCGGCTTTGCCGGACGCGATGTTCGGGCATCGAGCCAGGAGGACGCTGTGCGGCGGCTCGCGGGTATCACCACCGGCACGAACGTCGATATCGGACTGATGCAGGTGAATTGGGCGGCGCATCATCACCGTGTCGGGCGGCCTTCCGATCTTCTTGATCCCGTCAACAACGTTCTGATTGGCGGTCGGATTCTTGCTGAGGCCCTGCAATCCGCGCCAGGCGATCTGGTGGTGGGGCTTGGGCGCTATCATTCATACACGCCTGATCGTGCGCGATGGTACGGGCAGGCGGTTTGGTCACTTTATTCGAGTTTGATCAGCACCGCGCCAGTTCGGCGGCGGGAAAGACTGGTGTGAGGGTACCGACACCCATGAAGTTGGCTTCGGTCAAGAAAGGCGGTTTGGGGCGGCGCGCGTGGCCTCGGGATCTGCCGCAGCGAATGGTCGAGGACGAGTGTGCGCTGTCGGAGGTCGAGGCTTTAGCGGAAATCAATGCGACGTTCCTGCGACTTCTCGACGCAACGTTGCGGGGTGTGGGGATTGAAAAGACGGCGGCGTTCTATCGGATTTCACCCGAGGCGCTGGGGCAAGTGCCCCCCGTGGTCGGTCAGGTGGATTTGCTTGCCTCGATCGTCTCCGAGCCGTTTTCATTCGTGACTCTTCGGCGGGATGTGCGTGCGGGGGGCAGGAAGTCCGGGCCGATTTTGCAGGAGGGAAAGCGGGACGCTCATTTGGGGGAGCGACGGCGTTCGCTGCAGCTGACGCTGCAGGCAATGGTGGTGGTGTTTGTTCGCACCGTCTCCGATCCGGGGATTGTCGACGCTGTGTTGGGGCTGGCGAGGTCGCAGGTGGCTCAGCGTGAGGCGCTTGCGGCCAGTTGGCATAGATGGCTGCTCACTGACCAACCGTGGCTTGTTGCGGCGCCGGCTTGTGAACTGCGGTTGTTGGCCACGCGGTGGCGAAGGGAGGACCGGGTGCGGGTGCTGTCGCGAATTATCACGGCGGATGATGATGTCGGGTAGCGCGCTGGAGGATTTGAGACGGCAGGCCGCGGTGGTCTATCTCGTCAGTGAGGGCGCACCGACTGCGACGGTCGCCGAGTTGACCGGGCTGGGCTGGCGGTTTGTCCGGCTGGTGGGGCGGGAGCTGCAGCAGCAATCGCGGCTTCGGACTCCTGAGCGCATATGGTCCTCGCGTTCCCTGGTGTTGCAGGCGAGCGTGTTTGGGGCGTGCGTGCATCGGGTGACCAGAACTCACGGTGATTGGTCGGCGACGGAGCGGGTGGTGGCGTCGTATCGCCTGTTTCGGGTGTTTCGCGGCGCGGTGGTTACACCGCGGGACGGTTCGGTGCGTTTCACCGCGAAGCATGCTGTCCATCTCTTCGTGAGCATGGAAGCAGGCACAGTGACGCTTGATCGGTGTGGAACCTGTGGCGCGGTTTTCTGGCGGTCACGCGAGGTCGCGGAGACCATGTGTCCGGTCTGTCCGGCGGACGACGGGGACGGCGGGGACGGCGGGGACGACGATAACCTGGGGTGAGGTGGGGTAATGGAGCGGGTGGTATTTCCCGAGACAGTCGATGAGCCGCCGAGTTTCCTGCTGTGGCGGATCGACGATGCCGCGGTGCCGCTGCTGTTTCTGTGCTTTGGCATGATGCTCAACCAGGTTGTCTTTTTCGTGCTGTTCGGCGTGGGGATGATGGTCTTCTACCGGCGCTACCGCGACGGGCGACCGGAGTTCTATGCGCTGCACGCGATGTACTGGTTTGGCTTTTACCCCGCGCGCGGCAAGGGATTCATCAATCCGTTCATTCGGAGGCTGTTGCCATGAGATTCACCTCGGCGATGGCCAACTGGTCAGCGTCGCAGCGGGCGGTGAAGATCCTGCTGGTGGCGTTGGCCTGCGAAAGTGTGGCGCTGGTGGCGGTAAGCTATGCGGTGCTGCGCGTTGAGCGGACGATTGTCATGGTTGCCCCTGACGGCGGGCGGCAGGACGAGGTGTCGCAGTCGAAGGCGACGCGGACATATCTGGAGCAGTGGGCGTTCTATCTGGCCAACACGTTTGGCAATGTCACCCCGGACAACGTGAACTTTATCAAGGATCGGATCGGTCCGATTCTATGTCCGGCGATCTACAACGACACGATGGTGGCGTTGTCCGATCAGGCGGGGACGGTCACGCGTGAACGGGTGGCGATCAGTTTCGAGCCGCATTCGGTGTTGTTCGAGGAGGGGTCGGGAAAGACCTTTGTCAACGGCCTGGCGGTATCGCGGCCGGTGATGGGCGGCGAGAACCGGTATCAGCGGACCTTCGAATTTGAGCTGCGTGTGAGCCACTACCGGGTGGAGCTGTGTGGTTTGCGCTCGTACGAGGGGTCGCCGCGGACGGAGCAGGTGTTGCAGCAGATGCGGGCGCGTGAACCGGCGCCCGGGGCCGGCGGAACAAAGGGGTGAGCGAGATGACTGGCCGGAGGATGACGACGCTGGCGGCGGGGGCGATGTTTCTCTGCGGTGGTTCCGGGTGGGCCATGGCGCAGGCTCCGGGCGTTGATGCGGTGCCCTTGTCAGTGCAGGGCAGTGGTCAAATGGCTGCGCCGGGGGCGGAGGTGACCGCCGTGCCAGGTGTATCGCCGCGACCGGCGGCGCAGCCGGGTGGTGGCATGGTCGCGGGTGTTCCTCTGACCGTCATTCCGCCGGCCCTGGCGCATCCGGCCGCGTTGCCGGCGGGTGGTGGGAACCTCGGGGCGGGTGCGAGCGGCAACGCGGGGGCGCCGGCGGCTCCTCCCGGGGGAGATGCGCTGGACGCCGGCGGCAAGCCGACAATGACGGCTGCGTCGAGTGTTCCGACGCCGAGAGTACCGCCGGAGGTCAAGGATGCCGCGGCCGCTGTGCCGAAGCCGAATGCGGTGCAGCAGTCGCTGATCCAGACGGGTGTTGGGTCGGTGATGGTGCGGCCGGGGGTGGCGAACATATTCCCGGTGGCAGCGGGCCGGGTGAACCGGATCGTGACGCCGTTCGTGCGGGCACGGGTCTCCAGTGAAGCGGCGGAAGGGATCGAGGTTCATGGAGGGGTCATCTATGTGACTCCGGCGACGGAATCGCCGATTTCGATGTTCATTACCGAGGACGGGGATGAGAGCGTCGCGGTGTCGGTGACGCTGGTGCCGGCGCATACCCCACCGGTGCATCTCGAATTGCAGCTTCCGGCGGACGTGATCGCGACGAAGGCAGTGCGGCGTGTGCCTCAGGACGCGGCAACGGCGGAGCGGTTCGAGCGCGCACAGCCGTTCGTGGACATGATCCGGTCGTTGATGCGGGGTCTCGCACTTGGGCGCGTGCCGGCAGGGTTCGAGATGTTGGCGCGTCCGCCAGCGGGCCGATTGTTGCCGGTTTGTGTTGGGGCGCCGCTGCGGGTGGATTTCAGCAGGGCGCAGTATTTGCGTGGATCCCACGTCGAAGTCTGGGTCGGTGTGGTCAGCAATCCAGGGTCGGAGGCGACGGAGTTTCTGGAAAGCGCGTGTGGCGGGCCGGAGGTGCTGTCGGTGGCGCTGAGCCCGACGCCGCTGGTTCCGGCGGGTGGGGCGAGCGAGATCTATGTGGCTCGCCGGTATTCGGCTGACGAGGAAAACCGCTCATCGCGCCGGCCGACGCTGTTGAGCGGGAGGCCGTAATGCCGTTCCGGCCAACGGTTCCAAAAGCTGTCAGCGATCTCTTCGCGAGGCTGCCGCCTGGCACGCAGCGCGCATTGGCGATTGCCGGAGTTGGTGGCGTGTTCGTGCTGGTTCTGGCGGTTGCGCTCCAGCCTACGGGCAAGCCCGGTGTTGGCGTGACATCGAAGGGATCGGTCGGGCAGGTCCTGATTAACGGCCGGGAAGGCGATGACACGGTTGAGAGCCTCACCGCTGCGGTGACGCGCATTCAACGCCAGCTGATGCAGGACGGAAAAGCGATTGAGGTGTTGACCCAGGCGCTGCGGGACCTTGGGGTCAGGGTGTCCACTGGAGGATCGGCTTCGGGCGGAACTCAAACGCCGGGTTCGGCGCCGGCTCGGCCGGTGGATTTTGGCCCGGGTGAGAAGGCGGGGACGACGCCTCCTCCGGCCAGCATTCCGGCCCCGCCGGGTGCTGTGACGACGCCTCCAGCGGCCAGCTCACCGGCGCCACCGGGCGCTGCCCCGAAACCTGGGCAGGGGGGCGCTGGCATCTCGCCGGTCTCCGCTGGATCGGCAGGGGTGGCTGTTCGAGCCGATCCTGGTGCATCCGTCTTCCGCGGGGTGCCGGCGGGTGGCGCCATTGCCGCGGCGCTGGCGCCGGACGCGGTGTGGCAGCGACCGGGGGGGCGTCAGGCTGTTTCCGTTGACCCGCGGGTTGCCGGGGTGATGTCGGGTGCGCCGGGGATGGCGCCTGGGGTGAGGCTGCATAGCTTCACGGCCGAGGCGGCGGCGGCGACCGCGCTGACGCCCGGTGGAGCTTCGGCATCGGCTGACGCCACGCCAACCTTTGAGCTGGGGCCGGGTGCGATTCTGTCGGGTGTGTTGTTGACGGGCCTCGACGCGCCGACGGCGATGAACGCGCGGCGTGATCCGGTGCCGGCGTTGCTGCGCATCAAGCACGAGACGATCCTGCCGAACCGCTATGATGCGGATCAGCGAGAGTGTTTTGTTCTGTTAAGCGGCTTTGGCGACCTGAGTTCGGAGCGGGCCTATCTCCGCACTGAGGAGCTGTCGTGCGTTCTTGCGAATGGCGCGACCTTTCATGAGCGGATCGAGGGGTACGCCGTGGACGAGACTGGCCGCAACGGCGTGAACGGGCCGGTGGTCAGTCGGCAGGGCGCGTTCATCGCGAGGTCGCTGGTGGTCGGGATTATGCAGGGCGTGGCCGAGGCGTTCGCGCATGCAAACCAGAATTACGCTGTTGGGATCAATCCATCCGGACAGCTGTCGTTGCAGCAATATTCCGATCGGACTGAAGGCGGTGCGATCAGCGGTGCCGGCAAGGGCCTCGATCGGGTGGCGGAATTCTATCTTCAGCAGGCGGCGGCGATGTTTCCGGTGATCGAGATCAACGCTGGCCGGGCGATTGACGTCGTTCTGACGCGCGCGGTCAAGGTGAAGCTGCCGAACGGTTGAGGGTAAGGAGAAGGGTGATGGTTAGGTGGTTCCTGTTGTTCGGCACGGCACTGACCGTGGCGGGGTGCGGCGTGATTTTTCCCTATGAACCGAGTGGGGGGTGCCCGCGGACCCATGATGGAGTCTGCGCTCCGGTGCGGGATGTTTACCGGGCGACGAACAACGCGGACCATGTCGACGGCGCAGCAACGGGGTCGGGTGGTGGGGAGGATGGTGCTGCTGCTGCTCATCCCGCGCCTGTTGCCGGTGGCGCCAGTGCTGGTGGTGTCGGTGGTGATGGCGAAGTTGTCGGGGATGGCGGTGGTGTGGTGACGCGCCATGTGTTGCCGGTGGCAATGGGGGGTGATGGCACGTTGCCTTTGCGGAGTCCGCCGGAGGTGATGCGGATCTGGATCGCGCCTTGGGAGGACCAGAACGGGGACCTGGTCATGAGTGGCTACGTTTTCACCGAGTTGCATGAGCGGCGCTGGACCGTTGGTTCGCAGCCGGTCGCTCAGTGGGGTGGTTTGCGACCGGTCGATTCCGGATTGCCGGCGCGGACGCCAGGACCGCAGGAAAAGACGGCGCCGACGCCGGCGGTGCCGGCGCCGCAGCCTGGGGTCAGAACGCAGGATGCGGCGATGCCGCGGGCGGTGGCGGTATCGGCAAGTGGGCAGGCCGCGGCGGGGCCGACCGGGGGCTTTTGGCGGACCTCGCCGGAGGGGAATAAGGTCCAATAGCGATTCTCAGAAAGATTTTTTTTGAGTCGAGTTAATTTAACCATTTTGGTCAAATTAACTCAGATTGCAAAAACAGCGAGCTTTACGACGGCAGTGGGAGGAGTATTCTATAACTGAGCCCAGGTGAGTGGCTCAATTTCAAAAAACGGAGGACTCCTCGTGAAGACTCGTAATCTGCTGTTGAGTGCAGGGGCGCTGGCGGCGCTCGTCTTCCTGATGTCCGTTTCGGACGGTCACGCGGGCACTGGTGGTACTGAATTCACCAACATGTGGACGCAGTTGCAGGGCTGGGTCGAAGGCACGCTCGGGCGTGTCATCACCGTGGCGCTGGTGGTCGTTGGCATCGCCGTCGGCATTGCCCGTCAGTCGCTGCTGGCCTTTGCCACCGGGGTCGGTGGTGGTCTCGGTCTGTACGCGACACCGACCATCGTGACGAACATTTTCACCGCAACGGTGGCGGCGTCGATTCCGGCGACCGCACAGGTGGTGGATCTGGCCGGCGCGGTCGGGCTGCTGAACTGACGGTGGTGTGGGCGACAGGGGAAAGTACGATGGTCGGACGTTCGAAGAAGGTGTTTACCAGGTCGGGTAGCGTCCGGTTGATTCTCCTGGCGGCCACGGTACTCGTGGGTATTGGGGGCGCTGCTCGGTGTGATGCACAGGGCAGTCCCCCACGGCAACAGAGTGTCGTAGCACCGGATCCGTTCGGGGCTACGACACCGACGGCTCTCAACGGGCAAATCAGTGGGCATGTCGATCTGAACGCCGGGAGCTTTCAGGCGATCACGTTGAATGGCCGGGATGGGGTCTACTTCATCAGCGGCAACGGCCGGTATGTCTTGCGGGGCACATTATACGATCTTTGGTCCGGCCGGGAGCTGCTGTCGCTAGGCGACATCAAGACCGCGACGGAGACGGTGAACTTCGGCGCGCTGGCGCAGATGATTCCAGATTTCGCGCCATTTCGTATTGGCACCGGGAACCTGCAGGAGATCGTCTTTGTCGATCCGTTCTGCCCGTACTGCAAGGAGTTGCTCGGTCAGCTCAGCACGGCGGCGAAGGACGGTGTGCATCAGTTCGTGGTGATGCCGATTGCGCTGCTGGGTCCGGACTCGGTGCGGGTGGTTCGCAATCTCCATTGCGCCCAGGATCGCGAAAAGGCGCAGCAGGCGTTGCTGGCCCATGCGTTTGCAACGCCGCTTGCCGAGGACGCGGGCTGCAGTGTGGAAGCGCTGCAGAAGCGGCTGATCTTTGCGCGTCTGCTGCAGATCAAGGCGGTGCCGTTCCTTATTCGCGACGACGGGAGGCGGCACGAAGGCATGCCGGGGAACCTGATGGCATGGCTGGCGGAGGCGCGCGGCTGATGGGGAAGATCGAACGCCCGGCGGACCTCATCGACGTCCTCGCGTTCGATGATGAGACGAAGATTTTCTACGCCGGGGATCACAGCCTGGTCTTTGGGTGGGTCTGCCGCGGGCTTCCGGGGGGTGATGATCGTGTGGAGCAGCGGCTCCGCGCGTTGCTCGTCGATGGCTGGCCGGATAACGCGCTGCTGCAGATCAGCCTGGTGTCGTCGCCGAACCTGTTTCATGAGTTCGAGGAAATCCGGGCGCTGCGGTCGGGCGCCGACAATTCGGTGCTGCGGGAGATGACGGAGGCCAGGATCGGGTTTCTGTCGCAGCGCGTCGATTCCGCATTTGGCGGACAGAGCGGTCTCGTTCTCCGCCGGTTCGACGTCTATTTCGTTGCGAAAGTGCCGGCGCGGACTGCCCCGGTGATGCGGGAAGAGCTGGAGGAAGTCGCCAAGCTGCAGTGGCGGGTGGCCTTCGGTCTGAAGGCGATCGGCTTGCAGCCGGTGGAAATGGATCACCACGAGTTCGTCGTGCACATGGGCGCGCTCGTCAATCGATCGGCGTCTGGCAGCTGGCGTGTGTTGGGCGGTGATACGGCGCGTCACGACCAGTTATTGTCGGAGCAGGTGTTTGATCCCGGCACCGATGTGCGGATTGACCGGGGCGGGCTGTGGCTCGACGACGTGCGGGTGACGGTGTTGAGTCCGAAGGCGCTGCCGCGGGAAATGCCGTTCGGCCTGGCAGCACGGTACTACTGCGACCCGGTAACCGGCTCGCAGGGAGTGCGGTCGCCGTTCATGGTGACGCTCAATGTCTTCTTTCCCGAGCAGACCGGAGCGCGATCGAAACTGGCGGCCAAGCGGAATTATGTGATGGCGCAGGCGACTGGTCCGCTGGCGCGGTGGTTGCCCCAGGTGGCGAAGCGGGCGGGCGATCTTGATGGGTTGCTGGGGTCGCTGGAAGGCGGCCATCGACTGGTGAAGGGGTGGCTCAGTCTTTCGCTGTTTTCATCGGCGTCGGGGATGAGCGGGTCCTTTGATGAGCGCTGCAAGGATGCGTTGCGCAAGGCGGAGGAGGACGGTGTCGCGGCGATCAACTTTTTTGCGACGTCGATGATTGTGTTGATGGTGGACAAGTTCATTCCTCTTCCGGCATTTCTCAATGCGATGCCGTTCGGGGCGAGTCG
>Ga0302189_10002204_pt1 | contig 15762 bp, 8 predicted proteins | sample II_Bog_E2_2_FD_194551 | JGI IMG/M metagenome (GOLD analysis project Ga0302189, IMG submission 194551) | Peat permafrost microbial communities from Stordalen Mire near Abisko, Sweden - II_Bog_E2_2 | ecosystem: Environmental > Terrestrial > Soil > Wetlands > Peat | place: Sweden: Abisko, Stordalen...
CAATTCGCCCACGCGGACAGCCTTGCCCTCGCTGTGCGCCAGAAAAACTCCATAAAGGCCTCGGTCGGGAATGGTGCCCGCGTTAAGAATGGCCAGCCGCGCCGCGCCGTCGCGAGCGGTGATCACATTGCGCACGCGGTCCCAGGTGAGACGCGGACGCAGCTCGGCGAATTCGTCGGAGGGGTAGCGGCCGCTGAGCAGGTCGAGCACGCCTTCGAAGGCCGTATGGCTGAGACCGCCAAAGGGCGCTGCGTGGCGAACCAGTTCGAAGAGCGCATCGACGCTGACCTTTGGCTTGGAGGCTTCCGATTGAAACTGTTGGTTTAATAGATCGCTCCCAAGCGATTGATTAACTGATGTTTGCACGGTAAGAAGTGGAAGGGGTAGAGCACCCAGTTTGTTCACTCGTTTGCTTAGAGCTTTCGCAGGAAGCGGCGCGGCTGCCGACGGTGGGTGCGCCACGATGGCCACCAGTTGCTGCGCCAACACGTCGAGGGGATTGCGGGGGTAGCGCGTGGACTCGATGTGCCCCTCGTGCATGGCGCGGGTCACGGCGGCGCAGGCCACCAGGTCGGCGCGGTACTTGGGAAAGAGAATCCCCTCGCTCACCGCGTCCACGTGATGGCCGGCGCGGCCGATGCGCTGCATCCCGCTGGCCACCGAGGGAGGGGCTTCGATCTGAATCACCAGGTCCACCGCGCCCATGTCGATGCCAAGTTCCAGCGTCGAGGTGGCACAGAGCGCGCGGATTTTTCCCGCCTTCAACTGCTCTTCAATGATCGAGCGTTGCGCGGCAGCCAGCGAGCCGTGATGGGCGCGGGCGACAGCTTCGCCGGCCAATTCGTTCAGCGCGCCGGCCAGTCGCTCTGCCACTTGGCGGCTATTTACAAAGAGAATGGTCGAGTTGTGCGCCCGAATGATCTCCAGCAGCCGGGGATGAATCGCGTTCCAGATGGAGACGCGGCGCGGCGCTTGCGAGGCCGGCCCGCTGGGCAGATATTCCTGCTCACCAAGTCTCGCCATATCCTCAACTGGAACCTCAATCTTTAGCTTTAACTGCTTGTGCGTGCTGACGTTAACAATCGTGACCGGGCGGTAGCGCAACGGGACTTGGTCGGCGAGATCGGCAGACCATGCAGTTTCGGCCGACGGAGTTAACTCCGCCGACGGCCCGGCCTCCGGCGTTTCAACGCCGCCAAGAAAGCGCGCCACCTCTTCAAGCGGCCGCTGCGTGGCGGAGAGGCCGATGCGCTGAATGCGCCGCCGGGTGAGCGCCTCAAGCCGTTCCAGAGAAAGCGCCAGATGCGCGCCGCGCTTGGTGGGGACCAGTGCGTGGATCTCGTCGATAATGACCGTATCCACGGTGCGCAGCGCCTCGGCAGCCTGCGAGGTGAGCAGCAGGTAGAGCGACTCAGGGGTGGTGATGAGAATGTCGGCCGGGTGGCGCGCAAAGCGGGCCCGCTCCCGCTGCGGCGTGTCGCCGGTGCGGACGCTGATCGTTGGCTCGCGGAATTCGACGCCCAGTCGCCGGGCCATGTTGGCCATGCCGGTCAGGGGAGAGCGCAAGTTGCGCTCCACGTCCACCGCCAGCGCCTTGAGCGGCGAAATGTAAACGATGCGGCAGCCTTGTTTCTGGGCGACTGGAGCCGGCTGAAGCATCAGCCGGTCCAGGCACCAGAGGAAGGCTGTGAGCGTCTTGCCCGTTCCGGTGGGCGCGAGGATCAGCGCACTCTCGCCGCGCGCAATCACCGGCCAGCCCATCCGCTGCGGTGCGGTGGGCGCGTCAAAGACCGCGCGAAACCACTCCGCAGTGACTGGATGAAAACAGGCAAACGGGTCGGCAGCCGGAGCCGGGTCGGACGGGCGGTCGAGTTTGGGCCGGTCAGGGGACATCCAGATCTGAGAATAGCGCGGAAAGCGGCGAAGAGGAAGCGAATCCGCTAAGTTCGGTCACCAACTTCAAAACCGCAGTCGAACCACGGAGGCTTCTATCCGAGCCCGGCGATCTTACGAATCTCAACCTCAGACCGGTGGCGCAAAGATTCCGCAACGGTGACCGCGGGGAGCAAGGGTGCTCTTTCTGGTTTGCCGGTCGAATCCTCGGAACATGGTACAGACTGTATTGATTGTGACACTTTCGAAAGTGTCACAAGCTCGGCCCAACGGTCGCTTACCTCCATGTACCGTCGACACAGTATTCTCTCAAGCCGACAGGTCTGCCTGCTAATTGAGTTATGTGAAAATACATTGGCAACCGGCAGCAACGAGCACCATCGCTTACGATGAACTTGCCGGAGCTTTCATGCGCGACCATCTGGCTACACTCCTCGACGACTTCCGCCGATTTGACCGCCAGATTGCGGTGGTCCGCTTCCAGGGTATCCGGCGGCGGGCAACCAGCTATGGGGAGATTGCGCGGCTGGCAGGGCGCTTCGCCGCGCTGCTGGCCCAGCGGGGTATCGGGCCGGGTGACCGGGTCCTGCTCTGGGGTGAAAACAGCGCGGAGTGGATCGCGGCCTTCCATGGCTGCATCCTGCGTGGAGTGCTGGCCGTACCGTTGGACGCCTACGGAGCAGCCGAGTTTGCCGCGCGGGTGGCGGCGGATGTGCGGCCCAAGCTGGCGGTGGGCGATCAACATTTATTGAGTCAGTTGCCCACTGAACTGCGAGGGCTCTTTTTCGAAGATTGGCCCGGTGGGCTTCCTGTCGGAGAGGCCGGAGCGGTCGAGGGGCTCTCGCGCGAGACGCCGCTCCAGATTCTCTTCACCTCCGGCACCACCGGCGACCCGAAGGGCATCGTGCTCACCCACGGCAACGTGCTGGCCAGCATCGAGCCGATCGAAAAAGGCACAAAGCCCTATTTGCCCTATGAACGCCTCTTCCATCCGCTGCGTTTTCTCGAAACCTTGCCTTTGAGCCATGTCTTCGGGCAGATGATGGGGCTGTGGGTTCCGGCGATCCTTGCCGCCGAGGTGCACTTTGAGAGCCGCCTGGTGGCGGCGCGACTGATCGAGACCATCAAGCGAGAACGCATCAGCGTGCTGGCCGCCGTGCCGCGGGTGATGGCGCTCTTGAAGACTCATCTCGAAGCGAATCGTCCGGGACTGGCGGAGAGAGTTGCCCGGTCGGAGAAAAAGATTGGACCCTTGAGGCGCTGGGTCCTGTTCCGCGACGTGCACGGCGAGTTCGGACTGAAGTTCTGGGCGCTGGTTTCAGGCGGAGGCGCGCTCGCCGGGCCACTGGAGCAGTTCTGGAACCGTTTGGGATTCGTGGTGGTGCAAGGCTACGGAATGACCGAGACCGCGGCAATCGTGACACTCAACCATCCCTTCCACGTAGCCGCCGGAACGATCGGCAAGCCTCTGCCAGGGCGGGAGGTGAAGCTGGGGCCGGACGGCGAGGTGCTGGTTCGCGGCGCGATGATCTCACGTGCTACCTGGTCAGGCGGGGCGTTGCAGCCGCGCCAGGAGGAGTGGCTGGCCACCGGCGACCTGGCCGAGACCGCGGCAGGCGGCGAGCTGCGCTTCCTGGGCCGCAAGAGCGAGGTCATTGTGACCTCGGCAGGCGTCAACCTGCACCCTGAAGACCTCGAAGCTGCCATCGATCAGGAGCCCGGCGTGACGGCCTGCGCGGTGGTGGCGATGGAAACGGCCTCCGGGCCGGAGCCTTGCGCCGTGCTGGCATTTCGCGGCAGTGACCAGCAGGCTGCTGCAGCCATTGAGCGCGCCAACCGTGGGCTGGCAGAGTTTCAGCGGGTGCGGCGCTGGGTGCTGTGGCCCGAGCCGGATCTGCCGCGCACCTCGACCGGCAAGGTGCGACGGAAGGCCGTAGCGGTGTGGCTGGCCGAAACCCAGGCCGCTGCTGACCCGGCCAGTGCGAGCGAGACGGCGGACGGAGCGGGCCGATCGAGAGCCTCGGCGGACTGGCTGCTCACGCTGATTATTTCGATCTCCGGCGAGAGACCGGCCAACGCCGGAGACCAACTGCGGCTGAGTGAAGATCTGCACCTGGATAGTCTGGGCCGGGTGCAATTGGCGGCGGCCCTGGAAGAGCGGCTCGGGATCACGCCCGAGAGCGGGCTGCTGGAAGAGACGCACACGCTTGGAGAGCTGCGCCGGCTGGTGGCCGGCGAGGCCGAAGGCGCGCAAGCGGAAGCCGGAGAAGACGGAACTCCGCAGAAGATTCCCGAAGAGCAGGCCTCAGGGGCTAGAGCCCGTGTTGGTTCTACGCATCTTTCGGCAGGACTGAACTCCAGCCCCATCGACGAAGACTTTTCGATGGGGACCCCGGTGAAGTCGAGCCCTGATACTAAGCCGGATTGTTCAGCAGCCTATGAAGCCCTCGCCGGCCAGTCAGGGGCAACCGCCCAAATCGGTTCTGCTGCTGCCGGTCGAACTGAGGATCAACCGGCCCGGTACATCTACCCGCGCTGGCCCTGGCTTTTCCCCGTCCGATGGCTGCGGGTGGCCTTCGTTGAGACAGTCGTGCAGCCCCTGGTTTGGCTGCTGGCGAATCCCGGGGTGGTCGCGCCGGAGCCGTCCGCCTCAACTGAGCCCATGCTGATCGTCGCCAACCACGTAACGGCCTTCGACGGGCCGCTGGTCCTGTACGCTCTGCCAGGCCCAGTGCGGCGGCAGATTGCGGCGGCAATGGCCGGCGATATGCTGGAGGACTACCGGCACTTCCGCAATCCCGAGCGTGCGCCTGGGACGAGGGGCTTCTATCTGCCAGGCCCAATCATCTATTTGTTGTTGACAGCCCTGTTCAACGTGTTCCCGTTGCCCCGCCAGCGCAACTTCCAGCGCAGTTTCGCGCACGCCGGAGCGGCGATGGACCGAGGATTCAACGTGCTGGTTTTTCCCGAGGGCACACGCTCGGCTTCCGGAGAACTGGCGCGATTCCGAGGCGGAATCGGACTGCTGGCCAAGGAGTCGGGAGCCGCTGTGCTGCCAGTTGCCATCCGCGGGCTGGGCGAGTTGAAGACCGGCAGCCAACGCTGGTTCCGCTCCGGCAGGATCGAGGTGCATGTGGGGCAGCCGATTCGATTTTCGGGACAAGAATCTGAGGCGGGCATCACGGCTCGGCTGCACGCCGAGGTGGAACGGCTGCTGAAGGGATAGTTCAGCATGGGAGAGGAAGGTGCACGGTTTCACAGAAACACTCGGAATCCTCGCCGGTGAAACTGTGGAGTGTATCTAATTGATTTGATAACCAGTTGCGGGTATCTTCACCGTTTCACGGAAATTGTGAATCTGTGAGGCCGTGAAGTGCTCCCATCTATCTCATTGATTATGGACAGGTTAGATATAGCTCCACAGTTCCACAGCGAAAAACCGCAACAAAAAAATTCTGATGGGATAAATACCTTTAGAATGTGCTGGTTGGCTGGTTGGCGGTGTGGAATGCCGGAGCTGGATGAGCGATGATTTTCATTGGTCATTTGCAATTCCTATCAGTTCCAATTGTGCGCCGGCGGAGGGTAATTCTCTGCAACCACCTGCGGTGGGGCCAAACGCTCGCTTTTCGCTCGCAGGGGGTTCGTGATTTCCCACCCTTTTAGCCAGAAAAGCAGGAAGCGAGGCCCCTTCGACAGGCGCAGGGAACGGTCTTCGCGGCGCACCTACGGGGCGCGACTTTTCGCGGCTTGCGATCCCCGGGTTGCGCTGCGCTTCACCTGGGGCTACTCTCGATAGCTCCCTACGGGAGCTAGGTGCGCTGGGTTCGTTGTTTCCCAAATCTGGCGCGATGAAGCTACGCCAGATATGGGCCCCCGGCGAGCCGCCCCGAAGGACGACTCACTGCTCTTGGAAACGCAGCGATGGGTTTCGTCGGCTCCCACCCTCACTCGGCGGCGGGTCAAGGGCGGGGCACGCGGCGAAGACCCGCTCATCGCGATGGGGCCGCGATGAACAAGGCACAGCTTCATATAACGATTCCTCGGGGTTGATGAGCGGGGCACCTGCCGCACGATTCAGAGAACGAGAACCGGCGTTCAGCCGATAGGGAGAGCTACCGAGCAAGTCGTCCTCGGAGGGAACGTGCATGGACTCCCCAGCGTGGCAAGTCGATGCTCGTCGTTGCGTCTTCTCGTTGTGAGCAGAGAAGGCCAGGGTAGCCGAATCTCTCCCACCCTTCCCTCGACAGGCGCCATTCCCGGCGAACCCGCGGCAACGACCGGCTGGTCTTCTCCGTGTCGACCATTGATATTCTTCTTCCGTTGGTCAGCAGTTCAACGGGGGAGCGAGAGGGCAAGTTCTCTTGAATCATTGACGGTTGAATGGCAGGGATCGAGGGGAAGCCAGTGGAAATCGCGAAAACCGGGGCAAATACAAATTCCAGTTTAGGCCTTTCAAATCTGAAGCTTCGTACGAAGCTCTCGGTGCTGATGGGAACAGCTGTTGCGGGGCTGGTGATGTTGACTGTCATTGCCTTGATCACGCTCAAAAGCGTTGCGGTGAACAGCGATCTTTACAAGCGTATCGAACTTGCCAATGCGATTGTCGCCGACTATGTTCCACCTCCCCAAAGCATGCTGGAACCGAATGGAATCTATCTCCTGATGCTCGAAGATCCGGGCAATGCGGAGAAGTACACTGAGCGATTGAAAGATCTGCGAAAGCAATTCGATGACGGTCATGCCGAATATATGAGGGTGATGCCGGATGGACCGTTGAAGACCGCCATGGCTGGCGAGTGCTATGCGACTGCCCAGGAGTTGTGGGAGATCACGGATCAACAGTTTATTCCGCTGATCAACGCCGGGAAGATAGGGGAAGCGAGCGAACTGCGAAAGACCCGGATGGCTCCGCTCTACGCTCGCCATGCCGTCGCGCTCGATGAAATAGTCAAAATGGCAAATGACCAGGTCTCAGCCCAGGAAAAGGATGCGTCCGCAATTATCTCGTCGCGCATTGCCGCGATGATTTTATTTGGCTGCGCCCTGGCGGCAATCATGGGAATCATTGGGTTTTTCGTTGGAAGAGGGATTCTGATTCCGGTTGGCCGGACCGTGGCCGTGCTGAAAAAGCTGGCGCGAGGCGAACTCAGCGAACAACTGGAGATCGACTCGAACGACGAAATGGGAGAGATGCTGGCGGCTTTGAACAGCGTGGTGGAGAACCTGAGGAATGTGACGGACGGGCTGGAGCGGATTGCCGCGTGCGACTTCAGCGTCAAGATCGAGGCCAAGTCGGATGAAGACGTCCTGGCCAAGAGTTGCCAGCACACGATCGCTGCCGTGATTGCGTTGACGGAAGACGCGGCGATGCTCGCGGAGGCAGGTGTGCAAGGCAAATTGACGGTCCGCGCCGATGCTGGAAGGCACCAGGGCGCATACCGCAAGATCATCGAGGGAGTGAACCAGACCCTCGATGCGGTGACCGGACCGCTGCATACCGCGGCCGTGTGCGTCGAGCGCATAGCCAAAGGCGACATTCCCGCGAAGATCACCGACACCTATCAAGGAGACTTCAACCTGCTCAAGAACAACCTGAACACCTGCATCGACGCCATGAATGCGCTGGTGGAAGATGCGGACATGCTGGCCAAGGCGGCGGTCGAAGGCAAACTTGCCACACGAGCCGACGCCAGCCGTCACCATGGCGACTTCCGCAGGATGATCGAAGGAGTAAACCAGACGCTCGATGAGGTCATTGGGCCGCTGCATGTGGCGGCCGAATACGTGGAGCGCATTGGCAATGGCGATATCCCGGCAAAGATCACAGAGACGTACAAGGGCGATTTCGACACTCTGAAGCACAGCATTAACGCGTGCATCAAGGGCCTGGGTGGATTGGTGGAGGCGAATAAAGTCCTGAAGCGCGTGGCAGTGAACGATTGTTCGGGCCGGGTGGAAGGCTCCTATTCCGGAATCTTCGCAGAGGTGGCAAAGGCGACAAACGATGTTCAGGATCAACTCAAGAGGACAGTTTCCGTGTTTGACGCACTCGCATCGGGAGACTTCAAAGCCAAGCAGTCCGAGCTCGAGAGAGTCGGCAAGCGGTCGGATAACGATGCGCTGCTGCCTGCCGCGATCCGGACGATGACCTCAGTCGAGGCCTTGGTTGCGGATGCCGACATGCTTGCCAAAGGGGCCGCATCCGGTCGGATCGGCATGCGGGCCGATGCCAGCAAGCATCGTGGCGACTATCGCAGGATCGTCGAGGGAATGAATCAGACGCTGGATGCGATTGTTGAGCCGCTCAGGGCGACGTCTGAGAACGCAAGTTCGCTTGCATCCTCCTCTGAGGAACTGACGGCAGTAAGCCAGGTCATGGCCAGCACGGCGGAAGAGACCGCAGTCCAGGCCAACGTGGTTTCCGCGGCGAGCGAACAGGTATCGCGAAATGTGGCCTCGGTGGCTACTGCTTCAGAAGAAATGCAGGCGTCGATTCGCGAGATCTCAAAGAACGCCAACGAGTCGGCGCGGGTGGTGAAGAACGCGGTCGACGTGGTGCTATCGACCACTGAAACCATGAAGATGCTCGGCGAATCGAGCCAGGAGATCGGCAAGGTGATCAAGGTGATTACCTCGATCGCCCAGCAGACTAACCTGCTGGCACTCAATGCGACGATCGAAGCGGCGCGCGCCGGGGAATCGGGCAAGGGTTTTGCCGTTGTCGCCAACGAAGTGAAAGAACTTGCCAAGCAGACCGCTCAAGCGACCGAAGATATCGGCAAGAAGATCGAGGCGATCCAGGGAGAAACCAGGGGAGCTGTCTCGGCAATTGAAGAGATCAGCGTGATCATCAACCAGATCAACGACATCTCCAACAGCATCGCTTCGGCGGTGGAAGAACAGACCGTGACAACCAACGAGATTGGCCGCAGTGTGAGCGAAGCAGCACAAGGAGTCAACGAGATAGCCAAGAACATCGTCGGCGTCGCTTCGGCGGCGAAGAATACCGCGCAAGGCGCCAACGAAACGAAGTCGGCATCGTCGGGACTGAGCGAGATGGCAGCGCGGTTACAGTCGGCAGTTTCGAGGTTTACCTTCTGAACTGGAATCGTTTTCTGTTTCACCGTGTCGCCGGTGGAGCGCAAATTGTATCCAGAGGTCTCCGCGGCTGTTCTCTGAATCAGCTTCGTTGCTGAGGTCGGCTTTTTGTGACACCTCGCGGTTCACGAGGCTCAGATCATTTTTGGAGTATGAATATCAAGCTAGCTCAGGGGAAGGCTCAAACCAGGCCGAAAGTAGGGGCGCAGAACGAAGAGAATCCCTCGGGGGCTAAAGCCCACGTCTTTTTTGCGGCGTTTACGGCACGACTTAAGTCGTGCCCTGATACAGGAAACGCCGCGCCTATCATTGGTGGAGAACCGCCGAAACAAGCTTGATAAGTATCTTCCGAAAATGCCATAGCATTCAAACAAGCCGGAGATTGCACCACGATCCCTGTTCCCCGGTCCCTGGTCCCTGGTCCCTGCCCTACTAGTGTAGTGTCTCAGTCATAGCATCTGTTATTGGCGCCCCACCAGGGAGGAAAAAGGTGGTCAGCATTCCCTCAGGGGCTAAAGCCCTCTTCATTTTGCAGGCTTTATGTACGGGCTAAAGCCCGTACCCTTCAAAACGAATAAACGACAATCTGCTTGAGACATACCACTAGCTCGGCTGTCTTGGGCGGAAGTGGCAGGTGCCTCCGGCCAGCACCGGGGTCCAGATGGAGGGGTCGGCGGGTTGTTCGCTTGAACCGAGGAAGAGGACGCCGTCGGGGGCCAAAACGCGGTGAATGCCGGCCAGCAGGGTCTTGCGCGTCTCCTGCGAGAAGTAGAGCATTACGTTTCGCAGGAAGATCACGTCGAAGCGATCGTCGCTGCGGTTGAAGGGCAGCGGCGAAGCGCACAGATTGGCCTGGCGGAAGTTGCACAGTTTACGGATTTCAGGCTTGACCGTCCAATCCTCGCCGATGTGGTCGAAGTAGCGGACGACGAAGCGCGCGGGCAGGCCGCGGTTGATCTCGATGCGGTGATAGCATCCGGCCTGGGCCCGCTCGACGACCTCGGCGCAGATGTCGGTGCCCTCGAAGCGGATATTCCAGCTGGAGATCAATGGAAAGTGCTCGTGAATCATCAAGCCCAGGCTGTAGGCCTCCTGGCCGGTGGAGCAGGCCGCGCTCCAGAAGCGCAGGCTGCGCGCGTGGCGGCGGGACTCGATGAGCTTGGGCAGCAGAACGGTGCGCAGCAGCTCGAAGGGGCGGCCATCGCGAAAGAAGCTGGTTTCATTGATGGTCATGGCTTCAGCGATGGAGCGTTCGAGGATCGGGTTCTTTCTGATCTTGAGGTGCTGGACTAGCTCCTCAAGACGAGTCATGCCGTTGTTGCGCAACACCTTGGTCAGGCGAGTATCGAAGAGGTAGTCGCGCGATGGGTCGAGCACGTTTTGCGAGAGGCCGAAGACGAGTTGGCGAAGATAGCCGTAGTCGACGCTGGAGCCGAGTTCCATGACTAGACCACCGATTCCCGAAGCTCACGCGCTTCAGAGCGGGTGCGGCCGGCGAGCCGGAGTATCTCAGGCGCCATGGCGTTGAGGGGCAGCACCTTGTTGGCCAAGCCAGCATGGGTGACGGCGCCGGGCATTCCCCAGACGGTGCTGGTGGCCTGGTCCTGGGCAAGCACGCTGCCGCCGTGGTCGCGGATCGCACGGCTGCCCAGCATTCCATCGGAGCCCATGCCGGTGAGCACGACGGCCAGCGCGCCCGCGCCATAGACCGCCGCCACCGAACGGAAGAGCACATCGGCGGCCGGCCGGCAATGGTTCTCATGCTCGCCCTGGTTCAGGTGCAGCGTGGGCGGCGAGCCGAGGCGCGCGCCGGCGAGCAGCTCCATGTGCCAGTTACCCTTGGCGATATAAACCGTGCCGGCGCGCACCGGTTCGCCGTCGACGGCCTCATGCACCTCTAACGGGCAGCGGCCATTGAGACGCTCGGCAAAGAGCCTGGTAAACAGCTCCGGCATGTGCTGCACAATCAGGACCGGCAGCGGAAACTCCCTGGGCAGCGCGGGGAGCAGAATGTCGAGGGCCGCCGGGCCGCCGGTCGAGACGCCGATGGCCAGCACCACCGGGACCGATGAGATCGGCTGGAGCTTGGGCAACGGCGCCACGGGCATCATGAGCAGGCTGCGCGGGGCGCCGGCGGGCACCGGCTGCGGCGGGCCGGCGAGGGCATGAATCTTGGGAATCAGATCCTGAGAGAGCGTTCGCATGGCCGCCTCGCGGCCGGATTGCCCGGCCGGCTTGGCCACGTAGTCCGAGGCGCCGAAGGCCAGGGCTTCGATTGTCACTTTGGCTCCGCGCTGGGTGAGCGAACTGCACATGATGACCGGCATTTTATGACCCCGCGCGCGCAGCTTTCTGAGTGTGACCAATCCATCCATCACCGGCATCTCCACATCCAGCAGAACCAAGTCGGGGTGAAGGGATTCGATGGCGCTCAAGGCTGATTCCCCGTCGGCCGCGGTGCCGGCTACCTCCAGGCCGGGATCGGTCGACACGACCGAGCGCAGCAAGCTTCGCATCACCGCGGAGTCGTCCACAATGAGAATTCCGATACGGCGGCCCGTGGCCATGGTTCAGACCTCCACAAGACCGAGCATGGCCAGCTTTTCCGTCAGGGCTTCATCGTCGAAGGGCTTCATCAGGTATTCGTCGGCGCCGGCATCGAGAGCGCGAAGAATGAAGTCGTTTTCAGCTTCGGTGGTCACCATCATGACCTTGACATCGCCGAATCCCTCGGCGCGCAACTGCATGAGCATCTCCAGACCGTTCATCACCGGCATGTTCCAATCCACCAGGGCAAGGTCGAAGGGCTTGCCCGCGTTCAACTGGTCCATGGCGGCCTGGCCATCGCCCGCCTCCTCGCACTCGATTCCCTTCTCTTCGAGCAGACCGCGCAGGTAGCCTCTCACGAAGCGTGAATCGTCGACAATCAGAGCTCGCATGGCCACCTCCAGAGAGAAACCGTTTAAGGGCGCTAAGACTAAGCTGCTCGATTCGCGCTCAGCCGCATGGGATCCAATTGTTCGGGATCCAACATTACAAGCAGGCTGTCCTTCAGTTTGTAAGCGCCGGCAAACAACGATCTCCGGCGCTCGTCGAGAATCGATGGGTTCGGCTCGTGGTCGGCCGAAGAAACGGTAAGAACCTCGCCAACCGAGTCCACCAGCAACCCGAAGCATCCGCCCGAGCTCTCGAGGACCAGGATGTCCTGGGAGCCATCCTTGGGCGGCATACCCAGCAACTGGCGCAGGCTTACCGTGGTGAGCACGTCGCCGCGATAGTGAAAGAGGCCACCAACAAACATGGGGGCCAAAGGAACCGGCTGCGGCCTCGCCGAGCCGACAATTTCGAGAATGTGCGTGATCGGCACACCGAAGAGAGATTGCCCGAGGCGAACCGAACACATCTCCACCAGAGTCACCGCAGCTTTTTCCTTGCCATGCAAACCAACTGTCGCTGTGCTCATGCCACCGTCTCCTCTGTCTGGCTCCACTTGGGCTCCGCCGCTTCCCCGGCGGGGAGAGACGGCACACTGCCGAGGTCAACTACACCGGTCACGTGGTTCTTGAGCAGCGTCACGCCCGTCGTGCGCTGCGTGGTTCCCGCCTCGAAGAGATCGCCGCCAGCGGCCACGTCGAGCACGTGCGAAACGGCGATGCCCACATGACGATTGCCCTCGCGGCAGACGACGACAATGATCTGCTTTTCGGAGCTGCCCTGCGCGTCGGAGTTTTCCTGCGCCGCGGCCAGCACACCGCCCGAGTCCTCGACCGGCAGCAACTGCCCCTCGAAGTTGAGCACCGGGCGGTAGCCGATATATTCAACGCGAGAGAGCGGTAGCTGCTCGATGCGCAGCACGTCGCCCAGGGGCACCGCGGCCTGGCGTCCGGCCACCTCGACCAGCAGGTACTCGAGGCCCTTGGCGGCGTCGGTTTCGCTCTCGGCGGCGCGCACAGCCCCTTCCTCAAGCATCGTGACTCCAGCCTTCAATGCAATCGACCCAGGATCGAGAATCAGCGCCAGGTCGGCGTTGCCCAGCACGGTCGCGCCGGAGAAGAGGCCGATGTCCTTTAGAACCGCGGAGAGAGGCTTGACGACGATCTCCTCGGGATCGGCCAGGCCGTCAACCACCAGGCCGAAGCGGCGGCCGTCGGCGTCCAGCACGGCAATGAAGCTGTCGCGCTCGGTAACGATCTTGTGCTCGACATCGGGCATCAGCATCCGGTCGAGAAAGATCAGCGGCAGCAGCTTGCCGCGCAGCCGGTGGAGCGGCACGTTCTCGATCCACTCGATGGCCGTAGCGGCCTGCTCCGGCGGAATATGCACCAGCTCAGAAAGCGCCCCCTGAGGCAATGCAAAGCTCTGATTGACGCTGCGGACGATCAGGGCGGGAATGATGGCCAGAGTGAGCGGAATGCGCAGCCGGAGAGTGGTGCCCTTGCCGGCGCGCGAATCGATCTCCACCTTACCGCCGATTCTTTCGACATTCGTCCTGACTACATCCATGCCCACGCCCCGGCCGCTGACGTTGGTCACGGCAGCGGCGGTCGAAAAGCCGGGCAGGAAGATCAGTTGCAAGAGCTCTCGCTCCACCATGTGCGCGGCGCGGTCGGCGGTGATGAGGCCGCGCTCGATGGCCTTTTGGCTCACTTTCTCGACGGCGATGCCTGCGCCGTCGTCGGAGACTTCGATGATGACATGGCTTCCCTCTTGCGCGGCCCGCAGCTTGAGGGTTCCCTCGGGGTCCTTGCCGGCTGCCTGGCGCACCTCGGGCGACTCGATGCCGTGATCGAGCGAGTTTCTTACCGCATGGGTGAGCGGGTCTTTGATGGCTTCGAGGAGGCTCTTGTCGAGCTCGGTGTCCTGGCCCTCGACCTGCAAGCGGACGCGACGGCCGAGAGCCTGAGACAAGTCGCGCACGATGCGCGGCATCTTGGAGAAGATGTTGGAGACCGGCTGCATTCGCGCCTTCATCACGCTCTCACGTAAATCAGCAGTCACCATGTCCAGGCGGCGGGAGAGCAGGGTCATGTTGGGATCGGCCGAGGTGGCCTGGAGGACCTGGTTGCGGGTCAGCACCAGTTCGCCGACCAGGTTCATCATCCGGTTGAGCAAGGTCACATCGACGCGCAACGTGCTCTCGGCAGCGGTTGCCTGGACGCGCGGGCGGGCAGGGGAGGAATCGCTCTCAGCCTCCGCGGGAGCCTTGGGAGGGGACGGCGTGTCTGCAACAGGCTCTGGCGGCTGGGCCGAAACCGGGAGCTGCCCCAGGACCGGAGTTGACGCCGAGACCGGAGCCTGCTCCGGCGGAGCAGCAGCGGAATGGGCGTGGGCCCTGGCATGGACCGGCCGCTGTGCCGCCGTTTGCGCCGGAAGTTGCAACTCTTCAAGGCAGCCGATGAGGGCCGCATCGTCGCCTTCGCCCTCGGCGTCCTTCGCCTCGATGGTCTTCAGGATGGCGCGCAGGCCGTCGAGCAGTTGCAAGAGTCCGGTGATGATCGGGCGATTCGCGGTCAGCTTGCCCTCGCGCAAGAGACCGAGCAGGTTTTCCCCGGCGTGGGCCAGCGTCTCCAGGCGCTTGAAGCCCAGGAACCCCGTGGTTCCCTTGATCGTGTGCACCGAACGGAATATCTCTCCGATTAGTTCCGCATCCTGCGGCCGCTCTTCCAGGTCGGTCATGCACCGCTCCATGCGGTCCAGCCCTTCCTGGCTCTCGATCAGGAACTCTCTCGTCAATTCATCCATCGCGTTCACTCATCCGGCAGGCCGGGATGATTGCCCGGCACAGCAAGCTCACAAGCCCTTCATCGGAGAAAAGCGGCGCAACTTGAGGGCTAGGGGTTAGGGGTTAGGGACTAGGGGTTAGGGGTTAGAAGTCGGCACACCGCTCCGCTTTGTGCGCAAGGTGCGAAAATGCATTAACGTCAACTCATGCTCTGAAGAAAGGCAAACCTCGATGAAGAACCAGCCCTCGACGGAATCCACGCTTTTGAGCCTGCTCGATCTGGCTCGCTTGGCCGCGCAGCACGCCTATGCCCCCTACTCCGGCTTTCGGGTGGGAGCGGCGCTGCGCCTGGTGAGCGGCCAAATCGTCACCGGAGCCAATGTTGAAAATGTGAGTTATGGATTGACGATTTGCGCCGAGCGTTCCGCTTTGGTACGGGCTGTCTCCCAATTCGGGCCGGAGATTCGCGTTGAGGCTGTCGCCGTCGCGAATCTGAACGCCGCCCCCAGCCCGCCGTGCGGCGCCTGCCGCCAGGTGCTCTCGGAATTCATCCTGCCCGATGCGCCGGTGATCTTTCCAGCCGAAGACGGGCCGCGCACGATGGCTTTTCGGGAACTGTTTCCGCTGGCGTTTGAGATGAAGGGGAAGTAGAGGTCAACCTGCAGATTTCGATACAATATGTCTCAGTTCAATCCTAGCTGTGACCTCGGGCTGACCCGAAAACCCGCTCATCGCGAAATGGCCGCGATGAACGGGGCACAGCTTCCTAAGACTCATATCGATTCTTCGGAGTTGATGAGCGGGCCACCTGCCTTGACCAGTTGAGAGAAGCACCTGGAGTTATGTAATCGCCGGCACCGGCACGATAAGTCACATTTGCTGTAAGTCATCTGGCGGTAAGAAGTCTGAGGGACCTCTTAACAAGTCATACTTGCGATCCGTCATTTCCTCAGGGGCTAAAGCCCGGTCTGTTCTTGCATCATTTGCGGCACGGCTGAAGCCGTGCCCTTTCAAAACATTGACTTATTCAAAGGTCCCTTATCGAC
>Ga0302189_10002225_pt1 | contig 15676 bp, 5 predicted proteins | sample II_Bog_E2_2_FD_194551 | JGI IMG/M metagenome (GOLD analysis project Ga0302189, IMG submission 194551) | Peat permafrost microbial communities from Stordalen Mire near Abisko, Sweden - II_Bog_E2_2 | ecosystem: Environmental > Terrestrial > Soil > Wetlands > Peat | place: Sweden: Abisko, Stordalen...
TTTGCCAGCACATCTTCGAGCTGTTCAGGGGGCATGCCGGCAAGCAAGACAAGAAGGCCAGGGTCGCGGGGAATGATTGAAGCCGAGATTTCGGAAATTGAATCAGCAGTTGCCATCGTCCCTTTCTCGGTGTGTGCGGTGATTCAAGGTCTGGTTTCTTCGTCCAGCCAGTGCAGGCGGGTAAAAGTCCCTATAGGGCTAAGATGCCGGCAAGTGGAATGCGTAGCCAGGCAGGGCGATTGTTCAGCTCATAAAGCAGCTCATACAGCGCCTTCTCAAGCAGATAAGCCTCAAGCAGCGCTTGTGCCTGTTGCGCCGGGGGCAGCAAGGTTGGGTTCGCTGCGATGGTGCTTCGATAGGCGCGGAGAAACTCGCAGGAAGCTGAATTCTGCCAGAAGGCGGCCCATGCGGCCAAGTCTTCTGAGTCCATTCCATGCTCGCCTGCCTGGTTTGCGGTAAGGAATTGATCGAGGCCGGAATGCGCGGCGTAGGAGAGTGAGCGAATCATCCCCGCAACATCCTTTAAAGGCGATTGTTTCAGACGTCGCTCGGTGAGGGAACGGGCGGGCTCGCCCTCAAAATCGAGCAGAACAAAGTCGCCGTCCTCTGTTGCTGGTTCTTTCGCGAGCTCGTTCGACGCTCCGCTGGTTCTGAGAGTTTGCCCCAGGTGGTAGTCGCCGTGGATGCGGATGCGCTGGCCAGCGGCAGCCATGCTGGTGATTGAATTCGCGCGAGCAAGGAGGGCAAGCCTGCGCGACAGCAGTAGGCCGGCATCGCTTGCTGCTTGATCGGTCAGGGTTGGGATTTGTGCTTTCACCGCATCCAGCGCGGCAGTAAGCTGTGCTTCGATTCGATGGGCGTCGCGGACCAGATCCTCCGCGGTGAACGGCTCCGAGGCGAATGCCGGGTCGCCTGTTGGGGTTGCCAGGGCGAGATGCATCTCCGCGGTGCGGCGGCCCAGGAGCGCAACAGCTCTCATCGACGCCTCGGCGTTTTCCATGGTTTCGCGCAGCGGATCGCGATCATCCAGAAAACTGGGAGCGGGCACTTGAGGGGGAGCAGGGAGAGCGGCAACGGACGTAAAGAATTCAGCGAGCTGCTCAAGAATCCACTGCCAGCCATCCCCTTGGTTCGCTACCAGCCCCTGCAGCATGGCGACCGTGGTCCTCTCTCCACCGTTCGTCGCCGCAATCGCAATTTCGCCCATGAAAGGCGCGACATGGGGGAAGTGAACCGCGTCTGTCAGGAAGCGTCCGATTTCGACGTCGGGATTCTCTCCGGGCTGGAGCCGCCTGAACAACTTCAGGATCATTTGTTTGCCGTAAATGATTGAAGTGTTCGATTGCTCAGCGGAACCGACGCGCGACGACGGATGTTTGGAGGCGCCGGCTTTCGGGAACGCGCTCGATGCCCGGGCTTCAAGGTGTCCGGCTTTTGGGAATGGATCGCCTGGAGAGCACGACGCGCTCAAATTCCGCTGTTGAACGTTTGAAAAATCTCCAGTTGATTCATCAGATAGCGGCGGCGCCGCAGCTTCTCCAGGTTGTGCTGTGATGGGAATCGGGGCGACGGGAAGATCGGCGGCATGCGCGGACGGCGCGTCCACTTCGTGTAGCTCAATGGTTGGCGGGCTGGCTGGAGACGCAGGATGAGAGGCCGGAACGTCAAGGGCGGTGGGAGTTGGTGTGGACAGCGCGAGTGAGGCATTCCGCTCTATCAGCGAGAGGAGACTCTGGCGGAAATCTTCACGGGTAGTGGCGTCGTGCAGGACTCCTGGAGCGGTGGGAGTGGCAAGCATCGCCAGGATGCTTTGAGGGTTGCTGACGGTGAGTTCTTCGGCGTCCGCCGCAGTGCTGTAGGCCAGCGGGAGTTGGTAGATGTCGGAAGGGCTGTCGAGATAGGCAACTTCGAAGTAAAACACGGCCGGAGAGATGCTGCCGTCGACTGGCGGTTTAGCCGTCGACTGAATTGGGGTGTTTGTGGCCGGAAGCTCGACCCATTCGAGTACATGTGCCGATTGGATTTTGCGGGCCTTGGCTCCAAACCAGCGCTGGCGCGGCAACCAGTCTTTCAGAGCTGTTTCCAGTAATAACAACCCGGGCCCAGCGAGTAACGCCGACCATCCCCTGGCTAGCAGTCCGAGCGCCACGAACTGGTTCGTTGTATTGTCTTCTACCTCTTCCAGGCGGTGTTCCGGCAACGGCTCAGTCTTTGCATTCGGCGGCTGCAGTTCGAGCCATAGGAACGAATACGGAGCGAGGCTCAGAACATAAGGAGCTTGGGTGATGGTGGGGAACGGTACGTAGCCGAGCATCTCCACGGGCTGGAAACCCAGGTATTCCGTTAAATCGAGCGAGACAGGCTGCGCAAAGCGGCTGAGATTGGCGACGCAGAGGACAGTTTCGTGCGAGCCGTCGCCGCGATCCAGATCGCGAAGGTAAGCAAGGATCTTTCGATTTTCCGGATTCAGGAAGCGCAGGGTGCCTCGGCCGAAGACCTGGAACAGCTTGCGCAAGGCGATCATATTGCGGGTCCAATGGAGCAGGCTCGACTGATCGCTGAGTTGTGCTTCAACATTGATTACCTGGTAGCCGTAAATCGGGTCCATCACCACGGGAAAGTAGAGCCGCGCGGGATCGCAGCGCGAAAAGCCGGCATTGCGGTCCGAGTTCCACTGCATGGGGGTGCGGACGCCGTTGCGGTCGCCGAGGTAGATGTTGTCTCCCATGCCAATTTCGTCGCCGTAATACAGGATGGGCGTACCAGGAAAGCTGAGGAGCAGCGAATTCAGCAGCTCAATGCGGCGGCGGTTGTTATCGACCAATGGCGCCAATCGGCGGCGAATCCCGACATTGACGCGCATGCGCGGGTCCGCCGAATAGGCGAAATACATGTAGTCGCGCTCGTCGTTTGTAACCATCTCCAGCGTGAGCTCGTCGTGATTGCGCAGAAAGAGCCCCCATTGGCAGTTATCCGGGATGGCCGGCGTCTGCGCCATGATGTCGGTAATGGGCAGGCGATCCTCCTGGCGAAGCGCCATATAAATACGCGGCATCAAGGGGAAGTGAAACGCCATATGGCATTCATCGCCATCGCCGAAATAGGGACGGACATCGGCGGGCCACTGATTGGCTTCGGCGAGGATGAGGCGGTTGGCGTATTCGGCGTCGATGGCAGCGCGGATGGCCTTGATGATCTTGTGGGTCTCGGGCAGGTTCTCGCAGGATGTACCGTCTCGTTCGACCAGGTATGGGATGGCATCCATGCGCAGCGCATCCACTCCCATATCGAGCCAGAAGCGCATGGCCTTGAGCACTTCTTCAACCACCCGGGGATTATCGAAATTCAGGTCGGGCTGATGCGAAAAAAAGCGATGCCAGTAATAAGCCTTCGCGGTCTCGTCCCAGGTCCAGTTGGATTTTTCCGTATCGGTGAAGATGATGCGCGCGTCCTTGAAGAGTTGGTCGTTCGAGGACCACACATACATGTTGCGGGCGTCGGATCCGGGCGGAGCTACGCGCGCGCCCTTGAACCAGGGGTGCTGATCGCTGGTGTGATTGATGACCAGCTCGATCATCACCTGCATATTGCGCGCGTGCGCGGCATCCAGAAACGACTTGAAATCGCTCAGGGTTCCGTAGGATGGATTGACATCGATGTAATTGGAGATGTCATAACCGTCGTCGCGCAGTGGCGAGGGAAAGAAGGGCAATAGCCAGATGCAGGTGACGCCGAGATCCTGCAGATAGTCGAGCTTCGTGAGCAGCCCCGGAAAGTCGCCAATGCCGTCACCGTTTGCATCGGAGAAGGCGCGGACATGCAACTCATAGATGATTGCGTCTTTGTACCAGAGCGGATCGGTTGTACTTGCCAGCTTCTTCACTCTTTCGTTCTCCGAAAGCTTTGCACGTGTCTTCGTTTGACTGGTTGATGATTCCGGTTGCGGTGGTGGGTCACAATGGCCGAGCGTGATGCGGAGTTCTGCTCGGCCAAATTGAAGGGCATCCTACTTCTTTGAGATGCAGAAGCGCGAACTCCGGGTTACTTGCGGGCCGGAAAAGGGTAGGATTGCGGAACTTTTCGGCCACGCAACCCCACTCATTAGCCCTCCGAAGCCTCTCCAGATAAGCCGATTGGAACCATAGGGATGTGTCTCCGACAACCTTTCAATGCAGATCGGACTCCTACTATCAAGCGCCAATTCCAGCGGTTCAAGGTGCGCAGGAAGATTATGCGACGGATTCCCTCGTCTACATACCGGCTGCAACTGCATCGAGGCTTCGCGTTCGACGATGCTATCAAGGTGGCCGATTACCTGCAGGCCCTGGGAGTTTCGCACGTCTATTGTTCCCCCTATCTGCAGGCGGCTCCGGGCAGCACGCATGGGTACGACGTCGTCGACCACCAGAAAGTCAATGAAGAGCTGGGCGGTGAAGATGGCCAAAAGCGATTTTGCCAGCGTCTGGGCAAACTGGGGTTGGGGCAGGTGCTGGATATTGTGCCCAACCACATGGCGCTCGGGATGGAGAATCGTTCTTGGTGGGATGTGCTTGAAAACGGCCCATCGAGCCGCTATGCGACATGGTTCGATATCGATTGGGGCCCAGTGGCGATGAGTCTCCAAAACAAGATTTTGATCCCGGTGCTGGGTGACCAGTATGGCCGCGTGCTGAGCGCGGGACAGATCAAAATGGAACACAACTGTGAGCGATTCCAGATTCGAACCATGGACAACCTGTTCCCCGTGGCGCCAAGGTCGCTGTCGGCTGTGCTATCGAAGGCGGCTCGGCATGCACAGAACGATACGTTGAGCTTTATTGCCGAAAGCTTATCCCGGCTGCCATCGCCGGAGTCAACCGATCAGGAAATCGCGATGTCGAGACACCGCGACAAGACCGTGATCTACGGGATGCTCAAGCGCCAGTGCGATGAAGATTCAAATGTAGTGGCGGCAATTGACAGGGCCGTTGGCGAATTGAACGAAGATCACGACGCGCTGGATCAGTTGCTGAACCAGCAGCAATATCGCCTCGCCTATTGGCGCATGGCAGACCATGAACTGGGTTACCGGAGGTTCTTCGATGTAAATACTCTCATCGGCCTGCGGATGGAACGCGCGCACGTGTTCGAGGCGACGCACTGCAGGATTCTGGAATGGCTGAAGGATGGAGTGCTTGACGGCGTACGCGTGGATCATCCCGACGGCCTGCGCGACCCCGAGCAGTATTTCAAGCGTCTGCGAAGCCGCGCGCCGGATGCATGGATTGTCGGCGAGAAGATTCTGGCGCCGGGGGAGTTTTTGCGCGAGAGCTGGCCGATTGAAGGTACCAGCGGATACGACTTTCTCAACGTGTGCAACAGCCTGTTGGCATACGGCAATGGCCTGAAGGAGCTGACGGAGATTTATCGCGACTTCTCGAATGAGACCGTTGACTTCGAGACATTGGCGCACGAAAAGAAACTCAACGTCGAGTTGGCGGCTCTTGGCAGCGATGTGAATCGCCTGACAGGCCTGTTTCTGGAGATATGTGAAAATAACCGCGATCGACGCGATTACACGCGGGAAGAGATTCGCCGGGCGCTGAGAGAGGTGGCGGCTTGCTTCGGGGTTTACCGCAGCTACCTGGTCCCCGATCGAGATCAGATTACGAACGAAGACCGCGCGCTGATTGACGATGCTGTGTTGCAGGCCAAGAAAAAGACCAATGACCCGGAGCCCGGAATTCTGGATTTCATTGGGGATGTTCTGGCGCTGCGTTCGCGCGGCGGTCTTGAGACCGAGTTTCTATTGCGCTTTCAGCAATTCACATCGCCGGTGATGGCCAAGGGAGTTGAGGATACTGCCTTCTACTGCTTCAACCGGATGATCGGCTTGAACGAGGTGGGCGCAGCACCTGATCGCAATGGCCTCAACGTCGGGGAGTTTCATGAATATTGTTCGAAGATGCAGGCCACGCACCCGCAGACAATGACCACGCTTTCCACGCACGACACAAAACGTGCCGACGATGTACGGGCTCGGCTGGCAGCAATCACCGAGATCCCTGGGCGATGGCGCGCTGCCGTGACCCGCTGGTCGCGCATGAATGCGCCGTTTCGAACCGGCAAATATCCTGACCGGAACACGGAGTATTTCCTCTACCAGACCATGGTTGGAGCGTGGCCCATTTCCAAAGATCGGCTGATTGCGTATATGGAAAAAGCGATGCGCGAAGCCAAGCAGCAGACCAGTTGGACTCAACCGAATAAGGAATTCGAAGAAGCGCTGAAGGTTTTCATCGAAAGGATTCTGGAGTCGCAGGCTTTCGTCTCGGAGCTTGAGCGCTTTGTGGGGCGCGTGTTGGAAGCGGGACGTGCAAATAGCCTGGCGCAGACGCTTTTGAAATACACCGCTCCCGGTGTTCCGGACACGTATCAAGGCAGTGAGTTATGGGATCTAAGCCTGGTTGATCCGGACAATCGCAGGCCGGTGGATTATGATTTGCGGCGAGGGATGCTGGCAGAACTGCAAAGCGGAATGGATGTCGATGAGATTATGCGGAGAATGGATAGCGGTATGCCAAAGCTGCATGTGGTCCACAATGCATTGCGCTTCCGCCGCCAGCATCCAGAGTGTTTTGGTGCGGAGGCAGCGTATACGCCTATCGCGGCGGAGGGCTCGAAGATTGACCACCTGATTGCCTATCTACGCGGCGATTCCGTGGCTGTGGTTGTGCCCAGATGGCCGCTTCGATTGAGTGGCAATTGGGCGGCGACGACCTTGGAGCTGCCTCCCGGTCAGTGGAGAAACATCTTCACAGGCGAGGCGCTGATGGGAGGACGGCAGCGCGTGGGACCGCTGTTGCGGCGGTTTCCGGTTGCGCTGTTGACGCGGGAAGCGGAGTAGCAATGCATCGATTTGAAGTCTGGGCGCCACTGCCGAAAAAGGTCTCATTGCGAGTGAACGATGCCACGCTGCCCATGAACGGGCCAGACGAATTCGGCTGGTGGCGTCTTGATGTCGCAGATGCCGGTCCGGGCGCCGATTACAGCTATCTCATCGACGAGGACGATAAGGGCTATCCCGATCCGCGCTCGCAAAATCAGCCCAAAGGCGTGCATGGAATGTCGCGCGTGTATGACCAGGGTGCTTTCGGCTGGACCGATATGAAGTTTCAGGCGCCTCCGCTTGCGAGTGGTGTGATCTATGAGCTGCATATTGGAACGTTCACCGAAGAAGGCACGCTGGATGCGGCGATAGGAATGTTGGATTATCTCGTCAATCTCGGCATAACGCATGTGGAACTGATGCCCGTGGCATCGTTTGCAGGCAATCATGGCTGGGGTTATGACGGAGTGGCTCTGTTTGCGGTGCATGAGCCGTATGGCGGACCCGATGCAATGAAGCGATTTGTGAATGCGGCGCATGAGAGGGGCTTGGCTGTTCTGCTGGATGTGGTCTATAACCATTTCGGTCCGGTAGGGAATTACACGGGAAAGTTTGGACCCTATCTGACGGAGTCGCACAGGACGCCCTGGGGAGGGGCAGTCAATCTTGAAGATTCTGGCGCGAGTGAGGTTCGCAGGTTCTTCTGCGATAACGCACTGATGTGGCTGCGCGATTTTCATGTGGATGGATTGCGGCTGGATGCGGTGCATGCGTTCATCGACCGGTCGGCGATTCACTTCCTGGAGCAGCTCTCCGCCGAAGTCGAGACGCTGAGCGCAACATTGGCGCGACACCTGACGCTGATTGCCGAGAGCGATCTCAACGATCCGCGAGTAGTTACTCCGCGCGAGGCCGGAGGCCTTGGCATGGATGCGCAATGGAGCGACGATTTTCATCACTCCTTGTTTGCTGTCCTGAGTCCGGAACCGGCGGGAGGATACTATGCGGATTTTGGCGAGTTAGGCCAGTTGGCCCACGCGCTGCAGCAGACCTTCGTCTATGACGGTATCTATTCGAAATATCGCAGGCGGATGCACGGACGGCCTGCAGGGCATTTATCGCAACACAGATTCCTCGGCTACATCCAGAATCACGATCAAGTGGGCAATCGGGCACTGGGAGATCGGCTGCGGGAGATTGCCGGATTCGACCGCGCAAAGATAGCGGCTGCATTTGTCTTGACCAGCCCATTTATTCCTATGCTGTTTGAGGGCGAGGAGTGGGCTGCTTCGTCGCCGTTCCAGTATTTTGCCGACCATGATGAAGAGATGGCACGCCTAGTCTCAGAGGGACGCAAGAGGGAGTTTGCTGCCTTTGGATGGGCGCCGGAGTCGATACCCGATCCGGAAGCCGTTGAGACGTTCCTGCGGTCGAAACTCAAGTGGGACGAAGCGAGCGACGGCGAGCATGCGGAGATGCTGGATTGGTATCGCCAATTGATCCGTTTGCGGCGGGAGATACCATCCCTGACTGATGGAGAGCCGGGGCACACTTCCGTGACCTATAGCGAACACGAGAGATGGCTCTCGATGGAGCGCGGCGATATAACGGTGAGCTGCAACCTGGGCGAAACGGAAGAAACATTCCCAGTGCCCGAAGGCGGACGCGTAGTTCTCGGTTCTCGCGGCGTGCCGCTGGTGTTGGATGGGGGCGTCGCGCTCCCGCCAAACACTGTGGTGATCATCAGTCGTTGACAGCACCCGATGTCCAGAACCGTTGAGCCCTTACAGGAAATATTCGAAGTCGGTCTCGATTTTCAATTTGCGATGAATCTTGAGGAGATGCCCCGACAACTTTGTGGGATTCAATTCAACGTAATTGCGCTGCCCGTTCCACAAATACCGATTTCCGGTAAGCAAGTCCTCAGCCTCATAAGCCCGATCCAGCGGGATTTGTAGCTCATCCAAAGGCAATGTCACAAACCCGGACTGCGTGTAATTCGGATCGAGATTGACAACAACCACGATGAGATTGGTGCGATCTTCTGACTCCTTGCTATAGCAAATGAGCTGATCGTTGTCGGTGAAGTGAAATCTCAGCGACCAGTCCGTTTGCAGTGCCTGGTTGTTCTTGCGGGCTCCGTTGACCACCGTGATCAACCCTCGAAGGCTATCGCTCCGGTTCAGTTCCCAGGCGCGGATCTGGTATTTTTCCGAATCCAGATACTCTTCGCTGCCGTGACGAACGGGGCGATTTTCGAGCAGTTCAAAAGCCGGTCCGTAGATACCGTAATTGGAGCCAAGCGTGGCGGCAAGCAGCAAGCGAATCTGAAACGCGGGCCGGCCGCCAATCTGAAGGAATTCAGTGAGGATGTCAGGTGTGTTGGGCCATTGGTTGGGCCGGAAAAATTCGCGGACCGGTGTCTGGGTCAATTCTGTTAGATAAGCTGTGATCTCATCCTTGCCATTGCGCCAGGGGAAATATGTGTAGGACTGGCTGAAGCCCAACTTAGCCAGTCGGTACATAATCTTTGGGCGCGTGAAAGCCTCCGCAAGAAACAAAACCTGGGGATGCTCCCGCTTGATCTCTGTGATAACCCACTCCCAGAAAGAGAAGGCCTTGGTATGAGGATTGTCAACGCGAAAGATAGTGATGCCCTGAGCAATCCAGTAGAGGAAAACGTCTTTCAATTCCTCCCACATGCCGGCCCAGTCACTGCTCTCAAAATCAAAGGGATAAATATCCTGGTATTTCTTTGGAGGGTTTTCTGCGTATTGAATCGTGCCATCCGGACGCTTGCGAAACCAGTTCTCGTGTTCACGCACGTATGGATGATCGGGCGCTGCCTGAAAGGCGATGTCTAAAGCCACCAAGAGATCGAGTTCGGAGGCCTTCTGGACAAATCGCCTGAAGTCCTCAATCGTTCCGAATTCGGGATGAATCGCTTTATGACCGCCCTCATCGGAACCGATCGCCCACGGGCTACCCGGCTCTCCCGGCAGTGATTCAGGATTGTTGTTGCGACCCTTGCGGAAGAGGCGGCCAATGGGATGAATCGGTGGAAGGTATACGACGTTGAAGCCCATCTCCGCTGCATATTCAAGGCGCTTTTCGCAATCGGCGAAGGTGCCGTGCATGCCGGAATCAGCGGCAGTAGAACGGGGAAAGAATTCGTACCACGCACTGAATCGCGCATGCACGGGATCGACAACAATCTTCGCTTCACGGTCCGATTCGGTGGCAAATCGCTTGTCAGGGTAGCGGAGCACTGTCTCGTACAGCAACGCGTCAGTCGCGTGCATGCGCATTTGCTTTGGATCAATGCTGGACCGCAATATCTCGGCGCGCTTGCGCAGCCATTCCGCATCGGAACCAGAAGCGCGATCCGCAGCGGCGTCTATCAGGTCCGCGCCAATCAGGTAGTCAACGGGCGTATCGGTTTCAGCCGTGATGCGTTTCAACAGATCGCGGCTCCAGGTTTCAAAGTGGTCGACCCAGCCGTGCACCTTGAAGCCATAGCGGCCCAGTTCCTTCACGCGGAATGCCGCGGTCCAGCGGTCGTTCACCATGGGCTGCATCGGTATCTCAGTCCACTCATCCGAGGCCTCGCGGTGAACCAGCAGGGAAGCGGCGATCGAGTCGTGCCCATCCGTGAAAATATCCGCTTCGACGCGAACCTGGTCTCCCAAAGTGCGTTTCGCGGGGAATCTGCCCCCGTCAATCAGCGGGGAAACGCCTTCAATCACCACACGCTTGCGTCCATCGGTAAGAGTTACTTCCATTGTCGTTTCGCTTGTCCTTCCGGGCTTAATGGCTGCCGGTTGCTGTTATTAGTGGTGCCTCGTAGAAGTTATCGAAGTTAAGTGTTGGAGTACGATCGTTGTTGTTCAATTAGGCTCTCGTAAAGCTGAATGGTCTGGCGGGCTATTGCTGTCCAACTGAAGATAGCTTCCACGCGCTTCCTTCCGGCATTGCCAAAGTCCTGGCACTTCTCCGGGTCGTCCAGAAGCTGTTGGATACGCAACGCGAGGTCGCGCGCGAACTTCTCCGGACTGGTGGGAAAGCTCGTCTGAGGGTCCTGATCGAAGGGCACCAGGTACCCCGTCTCTCCGTCGACCACGACCTCTTTGATGCCTCCCGTGGCGCTGGCGACCACCGGGGCGCGGCAGGCCATTGCTTCCAGATTGATAATGCCGAATGGCTCGTAGACCGAAGGGCAACAGAACACCCGGGCGTTGCTGTAGAGCTGGATAGCCTCCGGCTTGCTGACCATTTTCTCGATCCACACAATGCGCGGATGATGTTGTCTCGCATCTTCAACCTTCTTGCGCAATTCTGCCGCAATCTCAGGGGTGTCCGGCGCTCCCGCGCACAGAACCACCTGTGTCTCCGGCGGCAGGTAGCGGATCGCATCCACGAGATGGGTAACACCTTTCTGGCGAGTGATCCGGCCTACAAATAGAACATATGGAACTGCTGGGTCCACGCCATAATCGATCAACGCCTGTGTATCCCGAGTCTGTTGATACTCGGCCAGATCGATGCCATTGTAGATAACATGGATGCGGTGCGGGTTCACCTGCGGATATGCGCGGAGGATATCTTCTTTTGTGCCCTGGGAGACCGCAATGATGGCGTCAGCATCCAGTATGGCCGTAAGTTCCATCCAGGAGCTCATGGCGTAGCCGCTTCCCAACTGCTCAGCCTTCCATGCGCGCAGCGGCTCCAGTGAGTGGGTGGTGAGTACGAACGGCACTCCGTAAAGCTTCTTAGCCAGATAGCCGGCCATCGATACGTACCACGTGTGCGTATGGACAATGTCAATGCCCTGAAGCGCCTTGATCTGGGTCAGGTTCAGGCTCAGCGCCTCCAGCGCTCCCTTGAATTTGCCTTCGGTTCCCTGGGTGATTTCGCTCCAGGGTTCCGCGCCGCGGACATGGAGGTTTGCTTCATCGGAATGCTGTCGTCCCCAGCAATGAACTTCGACCTCAATCTCTTTTGCGAGCTCACGGCTCAGATAATCGACGTGGACTCCGGCTCCGCCGTAAACTTGCGGCGGATATTCGCGTGTAAACAAGCCGACGCGCATTGATCTTTTCTCCAAACGATTCCGGTCCTCAACTCAGGCCCCGATCGCTCCATTATCGCAACACTCGTTCAGTGGCCCTGGATTTATAGCTACGATGGCCGAACGTAATCTTATAACGAAGTCTCTATGTGGGTAAATGAAGGTTTGCGAGCGCCGGAAACGCCGGCTTTCAAACCGGCCAACTGTTTGCCGGCGCCGCGGAAGCTCGCGGTCACCAGCTCTTCTTGATCAGCGTATCGAAGCCAAATCCTCCATTTGGATCGCGGGTGGCGCTGAATGCAACCCGCGGCGATACCTGGTACTGACCCTGGATGGTCTGGCTCTGGGTGGAAGCCACATTCGTTGAGAACGTGACAAACAAGTTCCCGGTCACTCGCTGCTGGACGGTGATGTTCGCGCCCGGCGGCCCCGCGCTGCTGCTGCCCGCCAGCACCGGGTTGATGGAGAGCTGCGAAATACCGGCGATCTTGGAGACCCGGCTCGTCAGCTCGCTCGAGACCTGCGACGCCACCAGGGACTCGGCTGCCTGGTTCGCAGGCGTGTTAGCCGCATTACTCGCTTCGGTCGTGTTGCCCAACGCAAGCAGGTGGATGATATCCGCTTCTGGGAGCGCGGGGTCCGAGCTGTACTGCGTTCGCATTTTGTCAACCGGTCCCTGGAAGCGAAGATCGATGTTGTATTGCTGGATTGAGGTGGTCATTGACACGTTCACCACCGGCTGCGTCTCCGATGGATTCACAAACTGGATTGTGCCGCCATTCAGTACAAATCGGTTTCCGTTCAGAATAATGTCTCCATTATTCAGATTCACGCGCCCCAGCACCACCGGGTCCGCCGCTGTCCCGCGCAGTTGGAGATTTGCCGTTCCGCCAAGGCTCAGTGTTCGGCTCGTCAGGTTTACGTTGCTCGATGAATCCACCGCTACATTGAGTTGAATATTCTGCGCCAGGCCTCTCGAAGGGGGCGCCGCAACTCCGCCCCCAAACTGGCCTACGAAACTGGACAGGTCGAACGCCGGCGTAAATGAAAGGTCCGACAGGTGCACCGCTCCGCCCAGGACCGCCGTGTCCGTTGTCCCGGAGAGTCGCAGGTTCGCATCCACGTTCTCCCGCATCCCTTGCGGATAGAGAATCCGCGCGCCCTGCGCACTAAGTCCCAAATCGAATTGGAGGGCAGGCCGATACGCAATGCCGCCCTGCGCCGTTACGGTTCCTCCTCCGATGCTGGCCTTGAGACTGCTGATATTCAGACGGTCCCTGGTGAGCGTAAGAACTCCATTGCAATGCTGCAAACCCACCGGCAGGTCGTTCGAAGCCAGGTTCACGTCTACGATATTGATCTCTCCGGCAAAGTCCGTCCCGTTCACCGGACCCTGGGTATTGATGTTGAACTTCAGTTGCCCCGAGGTTCTTATATCCGAATCGAACAGTTGCGCCAGTTGCATGTCCACCGAACCCACCAGCATCAAGGCCATAGGTCCGTTGCCGCTTGCCGGAATGCTCCCCTCAAACTGGAGGTCCGTGTCCGTTCCGTGAATAGACGAGCGCTGCACGTTGATGACACCGTCTTTGTAGTCAACATGGATGGGCGCTGTTGCTGCCAGCTCCACTGTGTTGCCATACGCCACCTTCAGCACGGGGAGTGTCACGTGCGCCTCAATCTGCTTCTGGTTTTTGAGCGGCCCGTGAAGCGTGGCATGAACCTCAGTTTGCCCGGTCACGCCATCCGCTTGTGGCGCATACACGGCAATCAGCGGTCCCAGCGGAATGCCCTGTGTATCGAGCGTCGCGTCCGCCAGATAATCCCCGGTCAGCTCGATCTTCGCCCTGGCCTTGATGGTCGTATTCACCGCCGACGATTGCAGCGTCGCATTCGCAATATGGTTCGCAACGTTTGCCTGGAGCTTGATGCCTGTGACCTTCTGGTCCTGCACCGCAAGCACCGGAATCTCCAGCGTCGCATCCATCTGCGGATCGTTGAACGAGCCCTGTCCATTCACATGCAGCGCCGCCGTGCCTGCGATCTTCAGGTTTCTCGAACTCACGGCCTGCAGCTTGCCCAGATCGATCCCGGTCGCATTCAACTCCGCCGTGTAAGTCTTGTCGCGCGGGTGCAACGTGGCGCTTCCTTTCATGCTTCCCGAAGGAAGCTCCACGGCCAGATCGCCGTGCACCTCGGCTCCTGTTCCGGCGAAGGTCAGCTTCGCCGACTGCACCGGTTGGTCGTAGGCCGTCAAGTTCGTTAGCGTCACATTCCCATTCCCAACCGGGTTCATCTCCGTCCCATGCATCGCAATCGCCGCGTTCAGCGTACCTGTAACCGGGATCTGTTGGCCAGCCAACTTTGTCAGGTCCCCAATATCTAGTTGCGATGCATTCAGTTGAACCTGCAATGGGCTGTTCTCTGTGAACGACCAGTTGCTTAGTCCCGCGCTCGCGCTGAACGTAATGTGCCCATGGGAAACGGGATCCAGCTCGGCGTTTTGCACGCTCAATTGCGATGGGCTCCCGTCCACCGCTGCACGAAACACTTTCCAGCCGGTTCCTCTGTACTGAAGATTCGTCGCCGAAAGTTGCCCCGTCAAATGCGGCTCCGCGGTAGACCCCTGCACATTTCCCTGGAATGTCGCAGCTCCCGCAAGCCCAAGCGGCTGCAATGTTTGTCCTGGCTCGACAGCGCGAAACATCTCTGCAAGCGCATCCACTTCGCGCAGGTCGTTGGCTTGCAAATGAACGTTTACGCTGGAATGCCTGCTCACGACACCATTCAATGTCAGGCTGGTCTGAGGCGTCTTCACATAACTCTGCTCCAAGGCCAGTTGCTGATTGCTCCCGTTATACGTGGCATGGATCGCACTCTCCAGCGGGAAAGTAGTCGGAGCTGCACCGGCATTCTCTGTTCCAGCCGGCCCCGGCGCTGAAACCTGAATTGCAGCGCCTCGTCCCCGTTGCACTTGTCCTTTGACCGTCGCATCGGTGTGCGCCACAAGATCGTCAAAGCTCGTTCCCCACGTCGCCTTTGCCTCCGCATTCAAAGCTCCCGCGACGGTCACGTTGCTGGACTGCGCCGCCGGCCCAAGTACACGCACGATGTCCGCCAGGGAAATGCCGCGCACTTGCGCCGTCATCTCCGAGTGCGAATTGCCGGTGATTTGTTTCATGGTCCCTTGCGCGTTCACCGCGCCACCCAGCACCTTGGCACGCAGATCGTGCAGCACCACGTCGCCATTCGCCAACCCATAGTGCGCCGCAATGTCATTCACTTGCGTGTGGATCGCTTGGGTATGAATCTCCAGGACTCTGCTATCCACCGTCCCATCCACCGTCAGCGCATCGAGCACTGCGCGCCCTGCCACCTGCCTGAACGCAATTGTCCCCGCTGTGTGCACCATTCCCGCAGGCACCGTGGGCTCGTTCAGAATCGCGCCCAACTGCTTGCCATCGAGAACGACGTCGTAGTTCCCATGCACATCGGGGTTGTTGTAGTTGTTAAGCGCTCCCGCGAGCGATACCACTGAGTTGCCGGCCGTCAGCTTCGCGTGCGTCAACTGAAATGTTGTGGGCGTCGCGTCAAACTCTGCCTCCAGGTTGTGCTCCACCGGGCGCAGCGCGCCATACACCAGTTGCCCATTGGAATACGCCACCGTGCCGGAATACTTTTTCACCAGGCTGTTGAATGATGCCTTGACTTCCAGGTCATGCAGATCGGCCGCAACCTGC
>Ga0302189_10002227_pt1 | contig 15672 bp, 8 predicted proteins | sample II_Bog_E2_2_FD_194551 | JGI IMG/M metagenome (GOLD analysis project Ga0302189, IMG submission 194551) | Peat permafrost microbial communities from Stordalen Mire near Abisko, Sweden - II_Bog_E2_2 | ecosystem: Environmental > Terrestrial > Soil > Wetlands > Peat | place: Sweden: Abisko, Stordalen...
CCTCGCCAAGCCGGGCGAGATCAAGTACCACTGCCAGCCGAATGCGCTTTCAACGTTTCTCGAGTATCTGTGCGATTACGCCGGGCCGGTTGCGAAATCGGCGGGTGAAAAGCTCATCTCGATCGAACTGCAGCATATGGACAACCAGCAAACAGCTTGCACATTGCCGATGCTCAACCAGGTTCGGCGCGGCGAGCGCGACGTTTTTGTTTAAACAAAAGAGGAGGCAACATGGAACGCGCAACATCAAAGGGATTCAGGCTGCACATTGGTTTCTTTGGCCGTAGAAATGTGGGCAAATCGAGTTTGCTGAACGCCGTTACAAAGCAGACGGTTTCGATTGTTTCCGATGTTCCCGGCACGACCACCGACCCGGTTGAAAAGCCGATGGAACTGCAGCCAATAGGCCCCGTGCTGTTTGTGGACACCGCGGGCGTCGACGATGTGGGCGCATTGGGAGCGCAGCGCATTGAGAAGACACGCCAAGCCATTGCCCGTACCGACATCGGCGTCGTGGTCACTGAAGCCGGAATCTGGGGCGAGTTTGAAGACAGGTTGCTTGCCGAACTCCGCACACACAATATTCCCGTGGCAGTCGCTTTGAACAAAGCAGACTTGCAGCAGCCTACGATCGAACAGATCGCGCTTTTCCGGCAAGAGAAGCTGGCCTCAGTCCAACTCTCCGCAACTACTGGCGACGGCATCGATGCTTTCCGTGAGCTGCTGTGGCAAATCGCGCCGGCCGGCTCAGACGAATCGCCCATGATCGTTCGCGACCTGGTGCGGCCGGGTGAGACGGCTATCTTCGTAATGCCTATCGACAAAGAAGCTCCCAAGGGCCGCATCAAGAATCTGCAGGTGCAGGCAATCCGCGATCTGCTCGACGGCGAATCGTTATGCATGGTAGTAAAGGATGCAGGGTTGCAGCTGGCGCTGGACAACATGAAGACGCCGCCGAGCCTGGTAGTCACAGACGCGCAGGTCTTCGACAAAGTAGCAAAGGTCACACCCGAAGCAATTCCCCTGACAGCTTTCTCGATTCTGCTTTCGCGGCTCAAAGGGGATCTGGTCGCGCAAACACAGGCGGCCCTCACCATCGACGAGCTGCATCCCGGCGACAGAATCCTGATCGCGGAAACATGTACGCACCACCCCATCGAAGAAGATATAGGTCGCGTCAAGATTCCGCGCTGGCTTGAGAAGCACGTAGGCGGCAAGCTTGAATTCACGCACGTGAAAGGCCGCGATTTTCCCGTGGATCTGTCGCCGTACAAGCTGGTGATTCATTGCGGCGCATGCATGTGGAATCGTCAGGAAATGATGAGCCGCATTCACGAGTGCCAAAGGCAGCATGTGCCCATCACGAATTATGGACTGGTGATTGCCATGGCGCAGGGAATCCTGGAGCGGGCTCTTGTGCCGTTTCCTGAGGCTCTCGCCGCATTTCATCAAGCACAAACAGCCAAGACGAGTGCAGTACTGGTGAACTAATCGTGACTGAGCTCTCTCAATCCGAAATCCTCCATTGGCTGAAGGAGGTACGCCCCGGCCCACTCCACGAGCTGTACACGTGGGCCGATGCGGTTCGGAAGCAGAGTGTGGGCAACGCGGTGCACCTGCGGGGCTTGATTGAAATCTCAAGCCACTGCCGGCGGCAGTGCATGTACTGCGGGCTGCGCAAGGCGAATCGAAAACTCGAGCGCTATCGCATGACGCGTGAAGAGATTGAGCAGTCTGCGCTGCTGGCCGTTCAGCTCGGTTACGGAACGGTCGTGATTCAAGCCGGTGAAGACGGTGCGCTGAAAGCGGAGGGCATTGCAGAAATTGTCAGTTGGATCAAGCGCAACACGCCGCTGGCTGTAACGCTCAGCCTTGGCGAACGCAGTTTAGACGAGCTGCGTCTTTGGCGCAATGCCGGCGCCGACCGTTATCTGCTGCGTTTCGAAACCTCTGACGCCGATCTCTTTCGCGCCATCCATCCCGGCCGCTCACCCGCCGCGCCTGACCGAGTCACGATCCTGCGGCAGATCAAGCAACTGGGCTATGAAGCTGGAGGCGGTGTGATGGTCGGCATTCCCGGGCAGTCATACGAGAGCCTCGCGCACGATGTGCTCACATTTCGCTTACTCGATTTAGACATGATCGGCATCGGGCCATACATCGCGCATCCGGCCACGCCACTCGGCTCGGGCCTGCTTCGTCCGCCCATCAACCCAGGCGAACAGGCGCCAAGTAGCGAACAGATGGTCTACAAAATGATCGCTCTCACGCGCATCCTGTGCCCTACGGCAAATATTCCCAGCACCACGGCGCTCGCCACCATTAACAAAGCTCATGGCCGCCGGCAAGGGTTGCAGGTAGGCGCAAATGTGGTCATGCCAAATCTCACACCGGTGCATTATCGCCCGCTCTACCAGATTTATCCCGCCAAGGCATGCATCGACGAGAGCGCGAACGACTGCAATCAATGCCTGCGCGGCCAGATTCGCTCGATCAATCGTTTTCCCGGACGCAGCAACGGTGGAAGAGGCGAATTAGAAGTCGAGGCGAGCGTCCTTGCAAAGTCAGCCTCGCAGCTAGTTCAGCTCCAGAATCAAATTCAGGAGCAAAGCTATGGCGGATGACAACAACACCGCCGACGTCGTTGTTTGTCTTGGCAGTTCCTGCTTTGCGCGGGGAAACGCGCAGAACCTTGCAGTGATCGAAGCATACCTGCTTAATCACAGTATCCAGAACTCCATTCGGGTAACGGGATGTCTTTGTCAGGATGAGTGCAAGCGCGGACCCAACCTGATTATGCGTGGCGAACATTTGCACGAGATGAATCCATCCACACTGCGCGAAATCCTGCTTACATTAGGCGCGGGGCAAGTTAAGCCATGACGCCGCTCAACGCCATCTACACCGTGCGCCGCGAATGCCAGGATTGTCACAAGTGCATCCGCGAGTGCCCGGTGAAGGCAATCCGCGTGCAAGATGGCTACGCGCGCGTGGTTCCTGAAATGTGCATACTCTGCGGCAATTGCATCGTTGCCTGCCCGAGCAACGCCAAGCAGGTTCGCAACGATCTGCCCAAAGTAAAAGAGCTGTTTGCAAGTGGGCGTAAGGTCGTCGCCTCGCTGGCGCCGTCGTTTGTGGCGCAGTTTCCGGGCGTGCGAGCCGGCCAATTGATCCGCGCGCTCAAAAATCTTGGATTCTTCGCCGTTTCAGAGACTGCGCTCGGCGCGCAAAATGTTTCAGCCAGCGTGCTCGAACTGATGCAGCAGGAGCCGGGGCATATCTGGATTTCCTCTGCATGCCCGGTCGTGGTGGACTTTGTCGCAAAGTATCATCCCGAGTGCGAATCCAATATCTCGGCACTCTTATCTCCGCTGCTCACGCACTGCAAAATGCTGCGTGCGCATTACGGTGACGCGATCGCAATCGTTTTCATTGGCCCCTGCATTGCCAAAAAACAGGAGGCCGAGCAGCATCCTGAGCTTCTTGACGTGGTTCTCACGTTCGAGGATATCCAGAACTGGCTCGACGAAGAGACCATCGACCTATCCAAGCTAGTGGATACAGAAGACGATCGCTTCGCTCTCCAGGAAGCGCGTGAAGGCTCGCTCTATCCCATTGAGGGCGGCATGACGCCCGGAATCACGCGCGGCGGCCAGGTGAACAGCTCGCAAGTGATGTCGTTTTCGGGCATCGCCAATGTTGAACAGGCGCTCAAAGGCATAACCGAGTGGAAGCCCGAGCACAACATCTTTCTCGAGCTCACCGCATGTGCCGGCTCGTGCGTGAATGGCCCCAAGGCCGCGCGCAATCAGTCGATCGCGAGACGCAGATTTGAAGTTCTGAATCATGCTCGACCCGCAGACCAATCGCCGAGAACCGCGAGCCTGGCGCAAACCGGGCCCTACGCAGCAGCGCCCGTTTCGCGCAGCGAGTACAGCGAGAAGCAAATCTCGGAGGCGTTGCGGAGCGTGGGTAAATATTCGGCTGACGACGAATTGAACTGCGGAGGGTGCGGCTATGAGTCGTGCCGTGACTTCGCCAACGCACTTATCGCCCGCAACGCCGAACGCATGATGTGCGCCACTTATACGCGTAAGCTTGCGCAAAAGAAGGCCAATGCACTGCTCAGAAAAATGCCGTCTGCCGTGGTAATTGTCGACGAGCAGTTGAAGATCATCGAGTGCAACGCAAACTTTCTGCGCCTCTTCGCTGAAGATGTAGAGCACGAAAAAGAGCTCGAGGGCGCCGCTCTCGATGCGATTATTCCTTTTACCAACTTGTTTCAGCGAGTCCTGGAATCGGGCGAGGATGTCGTCAGCCACGACATACGCTATCAGCGCAGCATTTTGAACACCAGCATCTTCAGTATTGAGCCGCACCTCGTGTTGTGCGGCATCTTCCAGGACATCACCGAGCCCATCTTCCAGAAAGAGCAAATCATAAGCCGCGCCCGTGACGTGATCCAGAAGAACCTCAAGACAGTGCAGCAGATTGCCTATCTTCTCGGCGAAAATGCGGCCGATTCCGAAATCATTTTGAACTCCATTGTGCGCTCGTTCAGCCCCGAGGATTTGGATGAAAGCTCCATCGAGAAGCCGAAATGAACGCCGCGGAAGAAAACTTTATCGAGGTGGATTACTGTCAGCGCGCCAAGCATGGCCAGTTGATCTCGGGCGATGTGTTCCTCACCGAAAAAGTAAAGGAAGAAGGCCGCATTGTCTCAGTGCTGACTGATGGCTTGGGAAGCGGCGTAAAGGCAAGTGTCCTGGCCTCGATGACCGCGACCATGGCTCTCAAGTTTGCCGCCAGCCCGATGGACATTCGCAAATCGGCAGAAATCATCATGGATACGCTTCCCATTTGCAGTGTGCGCAAAATCAGCTATTCCACGTTTACTGTGGTCGACATGGCTCGCAGCGGCCAAACACGAATTATCGAACACGGCAACCCGTCATTCCTGCTCATTCGGCCCGAAGGTAAAGTGCACATTGAGAAGACAGAATTAAGGCCGGAACGCTGGCGCGACCGCGTCATCAGCTACACCAGCTTCGATGTAAAACGCGAAGATCGCATCGTATTCTTCTCCGATGGCATCTCGCAGGCAGGCATGGGTGAGTTTCGCACTCCATTTGGTTGGGGGCTGCCGGGGGTCGAAGCCTATATTCGCGAGCAAATCGACAGGCACCCGCACATCTCGGCGCGCGATCTGTCTCGCGCTCTTGTTACCCGTGCAGAAGAAGTAGATGGCCTCACCGCGAAAGACGACATCACCTGCGCGGTTGTGTACGTGCGGAGCCCGAGACAGCTTCTCGTCATGACAGGCGCACCGTTTAATCGTGTCCACGACCAGGACCTCGCGGCAATGGCCGAACGGACACCCGGGCGAAAAGTCATATGCGGTGGTACCACCGCAAATATCATCTCCCGGCAGCTCAACCGCGCAATCGATATCGACCTGCGTCAACCGCGTGATTTGCGCGTTCCGCCATTGGCCAGGATGCAGGGGTTCGATCTTGTCACTGAAGGAATCCTGACGCTTGGCGAGGTGCTGAGAATTCTCGAAGAGGGCTTTGCACCGGAGGAATTGAAGCCTAATGCCGCGGTGCGTCTCACTCGAATGCTGCTTGATAGCGACATTGTGCGGTTCGCGGTAGGAACCCGAATCAACGAAGCCCACCAGGATCCCAATATCCCAGTCGACCTCGATCTGCGGCGCAACATCGTCAAACGGATTGCCCGAGTACTTGAAGATAAGCACATGATGCGAGTGACCGTGCAATATATTTGACGGCCGCATTCCATTAGTGGCCTCATGCTCCAAGCTCGTCGATAGACCAATCAATTTCATGGCGTTTTACCTCACGCCTGGGCCTCTGCCTCAACCGAGGGAGTCAACTTAGCTGCGACAGCTTTTATGGCGCGGAGATCCATCTTTCCTGTCCCTAGCGTGGGAATCGACTCGACATAAACAAATTGGTTCGCCTTCGGCTTCCACAACGCAGGCAGATCGCATTTCGACAGCTTTTCCAGAACGGTGGTCAGTTTTGTTTCCGGAAGGGTGTGTATCACAATAATCCGTTCGCCCTTCTTCTCGTCCGGCAACGCGGTCACGGCGAACACCTGCTCCGTAACGTCAGCGAGTTCGTGCAGCCTTTCCTCGATGCGAATGTGTGGCACCATCTCGCCCCCGATTTTGCTGAATCGCGAAAGCCGGTCTGTGATAGTGACGAAGCCATCCTCCTCAATCATTCCAACGTCGCCGGTCGTGTACCAACCATCGTGCAGCACTTCGGCAGTCTTCTCTGGCCGGCCAAGGTAGCCACGCATCACGTTCGGCCCTTTCACAAGCAGCATTCCCGAAACTCCCGGAGCCACTGGCAGTCCTGTATCGATGTCAACCACCTTCACAGAAACTCCAGGCAGGGGATGGCCAATCTTTCCGCGTTTTGCCGCAACTTGGCGAAATCCCGGAGCGCGATAATCCTTACCATTCACAGTCACCACCGGCGAGCACTCCGTGCAGCCATAGCCCTCCAATGGCCGAATGCCGAATTGATCTTCAAACGCCACCGCCACGCGCTCCGGCAGTTTCTCTGCGCCAACCAGCACGTATTGCAGCGAGCCAAAACTCTCTGGCGTGCAACGGCGCATATATGCCTGCAAGAAAGTTGGCGTGGCAACCAGGAACGTTACTTTGTACTTCTCCACCAGTCCGCCGATCACTTGCGCATCGAGCGGATTTGGATGAAACACCACGCCAACACCCTGCACCGCCGGCAGCCACAGGCCGGCTGTGAATCCAAAAGAGTGAAAGAACGGCAGTATACCCAGAACCTTGTCGCGCCCGTCGAGCATGAACACCTGGGTCACCTGGCTGATGTTTGACGCGATATTGAAATGCGATAGCATTACGCCTTTGGGGTCGCCCGTGCTCCCGCTGGAAAAAATCACGGTGGCCAGTTCATCCATCGGCGAGGCTTTCCCCGCTCGCACCGCACCTGTCGCGCCGCTCATCGGTTTCACGCGATGCGCACCAAGCGCGCGCTTCAGCAACGCCGCCGGTAGCAGCCACGCCATCGCCAGCGCAGTCATCTTCTCGCTGAATCGCGGACCGCTAAGAGCATCTTCCAATAGCAATGTCCGTCCCGGCATCGTCATATTAGGAAAGCGCTCGATAAATGTTTTCGAAGTAATGACAACATCCAGTTCGCATTGCATCGCGCAACTTGCGATCGTTTCATTTGATGATGTGTAGTTCAGATTCACCGGCACGCGGCCCATCAGCATCAGCGCATAGTTGGTCAGCGCTCCACCTACTGAGGGCGGAAGCAGCACTCCCACCATCGGCTGCTCCCCGATACTGCGCCGTAATCTGCGTGCAATGTAGACGGTCTTGTTGAGAGCCGATCCAAATGAAACCTTCGGCGTCTTTCCATCCGCCATGAAAAATCGCCATGGCCGTTGCCGCGCCGTGCGTATGAAAGCCCGGTCCAGTGTTTTCATAGACGACTTCCGCGTATCGAAAGCAGTGGCATTCAATTCCTGGACGGCGGCCCGCACCTCGATTGCCGTGGATGTAGGCGCCATCGGTTTGCCAAAACTCACTGTCACGCGATACGGAATCCGCCTCGGCATCTTCCACAGAAACCGGCCGCGATCGAAGCTGAAGATGCTTCCCCATACGCCGTCAAGGTTCACAGGAATGATGGGGACCTCAACGCCTTTCATGATGCGTTCCAGTCCGCGGCGAAATGGGAGCAATTGCCCGGTGCGCGTGATTTGTCCTTCGGCGAAGATGCACACGATCTCATCGTTCCGCAGCGCATCGGTTGCGGTCTTGAGAGAGTGGAGCATTTCACGCGGATGCTGCTCGCTTGAAATTGGAATTGCCTTCACCATCCTGGCGAATGGCTTCACCACCGGGTGATCGTAGATTCCCTGGTACATGAGAAAACGGATCGGCCGGTCTGTCGCAGCTACCAGCAGAGCGACATCCACAAACGACATGTGATTGCAGACGAGCAGGGCACCCGTCTTCTCAGGAAAGTTATCGCGCCCGATCACTCGCACTCGATACACCGTCCGCGTTGCGAAGAACAGAATCAGCCGCCCAAACCACTCCGGCAGCAGATACAAAACATATGCCGTGCTGACCGCGGTGATGCTCGACGCGGCCACAATCACGCCGCGCGGATCGAGATGGATGTAGGCGGTGAACACGAAGTACACGCCAGATGAGATCGCGATTCCGACGAACGACAGCAAATTTGCCGCCGCAATAATTCCGCCCTTGTCCTTCTCGGCGGGCTGGTGCTGGATCAGCGCATTCACCGGCACAGCAAAGAACCCCGCCCAGAAGCCGAGCATGCCGAGCAGCGCCGCAGACCCCGCCATTCCATGCGGCATCAGGCCAAGCGCCAACCCCGTGCAAGTCATGCCGATCGATCCCAGCGGAATCAGCCCGTACTCAATCTTGTTTTCGCTGAGCCATCCGGCGGCCATGCTGCCAATGCCGATGCCCACGGCCAGCATCGCGTTCAGATACCCGGTTTTCGTCTGGCCGATATGCAGCACATCGGGTCCGTAGATCACGATGGTTGAAAAAAGCAGCGAACCCAGGAACCAGAAATAGGCATTGCCCAGCACCGCCAGAAAAAGCGCCCGATCTTTGCGCATCTTCCCGATTTGCGTCCACAGATCGCTGACAATATTTATCCGGAACGGTTTGTCCGGCGCCGCTGCCGGCACCTTGTCAATTCCCAGGCTTGATGCGAATCCAATTACAGACAATCCCAGCAGCACATATCCCGCGTACATTTCATGACCGCTGAAACTCTCGCCCATCCACGCGCCCGCAACCGTTCCTATGATGATTGCCAGAAACGTTCCCAGCTCGATTACGCCGTTGCCCCATGACAGGCTTTTCTCAGGTAGCAGTTCGGGCAGCAGGCCGTATTTCGAAGGTCCAAACAATGCGGCCTGGCTCGCAACCAGCGTCAAAGCAACCAGTGAAAGTGCCATGGAATGGGTCGCGAGCCCCGCCGTAGCCAACAGCATTGAGCCGAACTCCATCACCTTTGTCCAGATGGTGATCTGGCGCTTGCTGAAGCGGTCTGCCAGCCAGCCGCCCGGCATGCTGAAAATCAGAAACGGCACCGAGAACAGAAACGTGACAACAGAAACAAACGTCTCCCGCTCGCTCTTCGCCAGGTTCATCCCGACGATCATCGAGAGCAACAGGTTGCGCAGAATGTTGTCGCTGAAGGCGCCCTGGAACTGCGTGGCAATAAGCGCCCAGAAACCGCGACGGCCGCGTTGCAAGCCAGTCGCAACAGAAGCAGTTTGGTCTACTACAACGGGATCAGTCGAAACGGTATTCATCAGTCCTGCCTCCTCCGGAGTAGCGGAGATGGACTGAGATTAGCCACCTTCTACTGCCCAAAAAGGCCTTTCCAGACAGTTTCGCGAGTGTCACAAAAATTGCGAACTATCAGAGAATTTGCTCAGCTCCAGTTGGAAGGCATCGGCCAGCAATGAAAATTCAAATACTCGCGGTCCTTTAGGTAACTCGCGCGTTACGACTGTATGTGCGTCGCAGATAATCGCACCGGTCTGGTCCAGGCCGCGTTGCCATCGCGGCTTCCGCGGGTTGCGCACTACCAGCAAGTCCGGATCAACTCCCGCCGCCGCCAGCATTGTCCTTGCAATTTCCCTGAAGTCCACCCAGTTCGATACCACGCCAATGAGTTTTCCCTTTAACGATGGCAGCTCCGGATTGAGCCATTTGTTCGCCGACCGAATCTGCAATGGGATCAGCTCAGTCCCCGCCGGCAACACCGCGCGCACTATCTTGGTCTTGCTAGGCCGGCATAGGGGGATTGCCGCCAGCATCGCATCCGGCTTCGCTGCTTCCTCCACCGTAATCGCTGCCGCTGGCCAGGTCGTCAGCTTGCGGATTTCGGTCAGCAGTATCTCTCTCGCGTCGACATCCGGATCGATCAGCACAAAATGATCTGGCGGCGGTGCGGCGATCCACTCCGCCACGCGCTGCCTGATCGCCACGGCCGGCAATCGCAGGTCACGCACTGCCTTGAAGAACGCTACGATATGCTGGTCCAGAATTTGCTCGGGCGTCTGCGCCGGCGCCGCTTCACTCTGGATGTATACACCGCTCCCGTGCCGGTATTCCACCCAACCGTCGCGCAATAGCTGCCGGTAGCCCGCACTTACAGTATTCGGATGGATACTGAAGCGCCGCGCCAGCTCGCGCGTGCTCGGCAGACGCTCGCCCGGCTTCAGGTCGCCGCTCAATATGGCAAGCTGCACCTGAGTTGCCAGTTGACGGTAAATGGGAACTTCACTCGCCGCCGAAAACCAAAGCCTCAACGTCAAACCCTCCAATGCAAGGGAAGGTCTACCAGAAGTAGCTCGCTTCCATCTTCGGCTTGCCAGGCTCGCCGTCGATGATCTGCGTGCTCAACACCACTTCCATATTCTTTTTGTCGCCCGCTGCTTTCGCCGCGCGCATCAGTTGCGCCACATCGCCAGAGTCAGTGAGGAACTCTCCGGCCGCGATGGTGCCTCCTCGGGCGAGGCCCGCGACGATTACGGTTAACTTGCCGGTATTGGTATCGGTAAAGCGAGCCACGATGGCATAGTCCCGGTAGTTATTGGTGGAAATCTGCACTGCGCGCGAGACCTCCCAGCTGGACTGCTGCGGAGCCGTGCTATCTACAATCCTCACTTCTGTCATCTCATCATTGTTTGAGAAGTGATAGCGCAGCGGGTTAGTCAACCGAAGTGTCCAGGCGTTATCAAAGGCCCCGATAAAGACCGCAGGACCGGAGCGAAGGTCGGCCAGGCTTGTGACCCCTTCGCCGCTGAGCTTGTACTGTTTCCCGTGGGACTGCAGCAAACCCGCAATTCTCACGATAGCGCTCAGGTCGTCGATGGCGACCGTGGTGAGGTTGTCTTTCGGCTTGTTCATCGGCTTCAGCAGAACTTCCCGCGTGGGATCGACGGAATCCCGCAGGATTTGCCCGGAAGTTTCTGTCTGGTCCGCGACGCAAATCAGAACAGGATCGCCCGTGGTCAGCACCGGCTGCCAGAATAATTCTGTTGCGGAGCGTGTGGCCTGCCTCCAGGCGAAATAGGCGCCGCCGGCAACCAGGACTGCCAGTAGCAGAATCGCAACGGGCGCTACAGTCCATCTCCGGCCAGCCGGAGCGACCGCCTGCCTGGCGGATGGTTCTGCCGGGGCAACGTGAGCCACCGGTTCGATCTCGGGCAGTCCAAAGACGTTACCGCCTCTCGGACTATGGAATTGGGGAACATAAGCACCCGAAGGCAGGGTGATGCGAAGTTCTAGGTTGTGCGCCGGTTCCTGGTAGTACTGCGCAACCCGTTTTCTTATCTCGGCGGCCGTCACCCTCACGATCGGATCGGCAGCCGTATCGTAGTCGGCCTCCTTGCCAAAAATCTCGATCCCCAAGGTGCGTTCTTTAATGTCGTCAGCGTCTCCAGCCAGAGTCTGTTCCACCACGAAGCGCAAGAAGGTTGGAAACCTCTTACTGTGGCTGAAGTAGGGGCTGGCAAGCAGCCGGTCCAGCTGTTCATTGATGGCATTCTTCGCCTCCGGACTCAACTTAACCCTTTTATCGCCATCGAGCGCTGCGCTCATTTTGAGTCTCCGGCTGAAAGTAGCGATTATACCTTTGCATTGGGTGCGTTGGTTTGTGTTCGCGTTCGCTCAGCTATAAATACTTGAAAATCAATGCTATGTCTCGGCAAACTGGACAAGAACTTACCTCTCTTAACCGTAAAGACCCCACCCCCTCTGCCGTAAGGACCTTTCCAGTCGTCCAAAACGCACGCCTAGAATGATCCCGATTTACTCGAGCTTCAAACTCTGTTCTGAATCACGGAGTTGCTTCGCAAACTCAGGCAGAATTGGGAGCTGAATAAAGCCCGATCACAAAGGACTCCGGCGCATCGCCACATTATCAGAGTCCTGAACCGATAGGGAACACATGACGGGAGGCTTCACATTGAATACAAAAGCAAATTGGCTATTGAGATTGCCAACAAGGTCTCTCTGGTATTGGAGCGGGCTTGTAGTTCTATATGCCATTCTGGCAGGCGCCGCTCCCTGGGGCAACGCGCAAATCGCAACCACAACTGCAACCCTATCCGGCGTCGTCGCTGACCCGTCGGGCGCTCTGGTGCCCTCGGCCACGGTTACGCTCACCAGTTCTGAGAAAGGCATCTCGCGCCAGTTCACGACCTCGGTCGACGGCCGATATTCCTTTATCCAACTGCCACCGTCCACCTACATACTCTCTGTCAGGGCCAAAGGCTTTGAAACTTACAAACAGTCCGGAATCACTTTGAACCCGGCTGACACCGACACGCAGAATGTGTCGCTGGTCGTTGGATCTGAGAACCAGTCGATTACCGTGACTGCGGATGCGTCTCAGCTCAATACTGAGAACTCCAATGTCGCGACAGATCTTGGCGCCAACACCATCGAAGAGTTGCCACTGAATACCCGCAACGTCTACGGCCTGGTCTCGCTAAACTCATCGGTGAGCAACACCTCTGAGGGCCAGATGCTACTGGGCGGCGGCACCAACACCACCGACGATGCCGACCAGGACATCTCGTTCATGAACTTCGCAGGCGGCTTCTTCGGCACCACCGGCTTTATGCTCGATGGTTCATGGGATACCGATACCGAGTGGGGCGGCGTTATTTTTGTTCCCTCGGTTGACGCGGTCCAGGAGTTCAAGGTCCAGAACAACTCCTTCACTGCCCAATATGGATGGAGCACGGGCAACGTCGTCAACGTGGTCACCAAGTCCGGCACCAACGCCTTCCACGGCGACGCGTGGGATTTTTACCAGAACCAAAAACTCAATGCGGTCCCGTACTTCTCCACTTCCAACCAGTCCCTTTCGCGCCAGGAAATTGGTGCCGCAGCCGGCGGACCGCTCTACATTCCCAAGCTCTACCAGCAGCGCGAGAAGACGTTCATCTTCGGGCTTTTTGAGCACCTCACCATCTCAACACCTACTGTCGACACCTACACGGTGCCTGACTCGAACTTTCTGAGCGGCAACTTCTCTGAGCTGCTTGGAACTACAGCGGTGGGAACCGATTCACTCGGCCGTCCGATCTACCAGGGCCAGATCTACGATCCACGAAGCGGCCACCAGGTCTATGCCGGTCAACCCGATGCCAAGACTGCCTCGAATCCTTACGGAACTGGCCTCACCGCTACAGCGAATGGCTACATCCGCAATCCGATTCAGGGCAACATTCTTTCCAATCTCGCTGGATACGCTCCCGACGCCGTCGGCGCCAAGTTGCTTAGCTATTATCCGGGCGCCAAGAGCTCGGGTCTCACCAACAACCTTGTGGTAAGCGGAACGGCGCCCGCGCACTCCAATGAATACGACGTTCGCGTCGACCACAACATCAACTCGACCTCCAACGCCTACTTCCACTACTCCTATAAGGAGGAGTTCAAGACCGGCGCTGCGGCTGACTGGGGAAGCGATCCGGCAGGTCCGGGCAATGCACGGCCCAACAACCGTTGGGGCATGTGGGCGGGTTACACCAAGATCATCAGCCCCACCTTCACCATGAACCTCACCTCGGGCGTCCAGATGTGGCACGAGACCTCAGACAATCAGTCGTTTGGTTTCGATCCCACTACTCTCGGGCTTCCGTCTTATCTCAAGGCGAACGAACCGCTGTTCCCCGGGGTCAATGTTGGCGGCGAGTCATCCCTGGGTCCCGGAGCCAACGACCAACAGGCAGTCACCAATCACGGGCCCATCGGTACGGTGTCGGCTGACTTCGTCAAGGTGCTCGGCAAGCACACCCTCAACTTTGGCTGGACGGGCGTCGAGCAGATCTTCGGCCAGCATCCGTACTTCCAGGACGAGCTTCAATTCACCGGCACCTATACTTCAGGCCCCAATCCGCTGAGTGGGTCGGGAGTGGCAAGCGGTAACGGCGTCGCCGAAATGCTTCTCGGCGTCATCGATCCCAACACCTCGGCCGGATACACCGACAGTCCTCTCGAGTCGAACCACCTGTTTGGTCAGTACGTCCAGGACGACTGGAGACCGACCAAGGCCCTCACTCTGAATCTCGGCTTACGCTATGAGATGCAGACACCGTACACTTATCGCCACAACGCCGGGTCCATATTCAATCCCAACGCGCTTAACCCCATCAGCTACTCCATCAACCAGCCAGTTCTGGGCGCACTGCAGTTCCTCGGCCCCGGCAACCGCTACGTCTACAATCCCAACTGGACAAACGTCGCTCCGCGTCTTGGCTTCTCATATCAAGCTATCGACCGGGCAGTCATCCACGGTGGGTACGGCATCTTCTTCCCGGAAAGCGTGACCAGTTCGGGCGCAGCCGACCAGGACGGTTTCTCAACCGCCACCTACGCTGACGCCAGCCTGGACGGCGGAATCACGCCGAATCCCAACATCAGCACCAGCAACCCCTGGGGCGGCAACTACGCACAGATTACCGGAAACGCCAATGGCGAATATCAGCAGCTCGGCAACGGAGTAGGCGGTGTCTTCCGCAGCCGTCCTTCGCCTTACGTTGAGCAATGGATGCTGGGCATTCAGTACGCGGTAACGCACAGCGACCAGCTCGACATCAACTACATCGGCAACCGCGGCGTGCGCATGATCGGCAACTTCAATTCCAATCAGCTCAATCCGCAGTACCTGCCGCTGGGTTCAACGTTCCTCGGCGGAGCGGCGGCCTCAAATCCGTTTGCGGCCCCACTCAAGGCGCTTGAAGCCGGTGGCAAAATCGCTGCCAGCTCTTGCAACCTTGATAACGCCGCAGCCACCAACGCTCAGTTGATGGCGCCTTATCCGCAATACTGCGGAGTAAGTCAGACCAACGCTCCTGTAGGTCAGTCGCTTTACAACGCGCTGCAAGTAACTTACAACCACCGCTTCAGCAAGGGACTCACGGCGCTGGTGTCGTACACCTACTCCAAGTTCCTCGATAACGTCGAAGGCAATAACGGATGGTCCTACAACGGTCCCACCAACTGGGGTGAGACGCCTGAAAACAACTACAACCTGGCAGCCGACAAGAGCGTTGATGCGGGCGACATTCCGCAAGCGCTGGTAGCCAGCTACAGCTATCAACTGCCGGTCGGCCGCGGCAAGCAGTTTGGCTCAGGCATGGGCCGCGCTGCTGATGCAGTCATCGGCGGATGGGAGATCTCCGGCATCGCAACCTTCAAACAGGGAATCCCCATCGGCGTATTTGGCAACGATCAGCCCTCCTACGGCGGCAATCCGAGACCCATCTTGATTGCCAATCCGAAACTCTCTCACCCCACTCCTCACGAGTGGTTCAACACCGGGGCCTTCGCCTTCGCGCCTTATGGCAGCTTCGGCAACGTGCCTCGCTTCTTCTCTGACGTTCGCGGTCCGCATTACCAGGATTGGGACACTGCTCTTGAAAAGAATTGGAAGTTCGCCGATCGTATGAGAGCCCAGTTCCGCTTCGAGACCTTTAACAGCTTTAACCACCCCAGCTTCTACTCTCCGGGCGCAGGCGCCAGTGCATGGCAAGGCTGCGATCCCAACGGTGGCTCCGGCTGTACAAGCAGCATGGGCACCA
>Ga0302189_10002235_pt1 | contig 15624 bp, 13 predicted proteins | sample II_Bog_E2_2_FD_194551 | JGI IMG/M metagenome (GOLD analysis project Ga0302189, IMG submission 194551) | Peat permafrost microbial communities from Stordalen Mire near Abisko, Sweden - II_Bog_E2_2 | ecosystem: Environmental > Terrestrial > Soil > Wetlands > Peat | place: Sweden: Abisko...
TATTGTCTTCTCCGGTGAACCAAAAATAATCAGCCGGTGATCCCGAGGGTGGAATCGGGCAGTTAGGAAAGGTAATGGTTGAGCCAGCGGATGTGGTTACGTAACAGAGCGCTCCAAACTCAGGAGGGTAATCGGTCGCCGCCGGTGAGGTCACCCCAGTTTTTGGATCCACCGCCGAGGTGCTGCAATAGCCGGTGACACTATTTCCAGTTGTATCAGGAATAAATCCGGAGGAGACCCAGACTTGAGCATTGGCGATCTCAGGCATTATGAGAATAAAAGCCGCAGATAACAGCAAAAATATAGTAGAAAGGCGGAGGAACGGCCTCTGAATTGCCCCCCCCCAATTTGACCATGAGCTTGCGCATGGGTGCGATCCTCATCATGAATTGGCGGCGCGCCGGAGATTGGCGACGCGTTTTGCCGGAAAACTGATTCGATGGAATAATAGCGGATTAGATCGAGGTTTGTGTTACGGAAGAAATGAATCTTTGGTAACCATGAAGCGGCGGGTGGCGCACCCTTAATTCGCCAATAAATGTGGGTGCCCATCCTTTCCGCGATTTTTGCGGAAAGGGTGGGAACCACGAACCTCAACCCGCCGTTCTTCTTCCGCGTTTTTGCGGAAGATTATCATCCCTTCCCGCATACTATCCAAGTGAAAGGACAGGCGATGGGCGGGATCGGCAATGAGCAAAAACAGGGCGCGCCGCGCCACCAGACCCCAGTTTTCGCCCTACCCCCACCCCCCCACCCTGGGTAAAACCGCTTTTTTACCCATTAACTGCTGCTAACTTCCGCATAATCAACCGCTTGTATTTCGGTAATGTTAACCAATCAGTAACATCAAACCCCCGATTTTGCCCGCTTTTTGGCCAAGAATCGGTCCTTTTGAGCCAAAAACCAGCCCTTTTGAACTCAAATGATGAAGGCTTATTCCGGCGGGCGGCGCAGCTCCCCATCCGTATATCCGGTTGCCCCAGCTCCGGAGTTTCGGAGCTGGGAGATTCCCGCCTGGCGATCGCCGAGAGTGAGCAGCGTCTATCGCGGATCGATGCTGCGCGGCTCGGTCGCATTCAGATCGGCGAAGGGTCCGGGCAGGCGATCACCCTTGACCGCGTGCCCAAAGAAATCCGTGTCGATGGACTTCCAGGCGGGCAGCGCTTTGATCTCGCTCTTGACCGTCAGCGTCAGTGTCAGCTTCTCCACGTCGAGCGCGGCATCGATCGTGCCCAGCGCGCCGTTCTTCTCCCAGCCGTACTCCTCGCGCATCGAATCCAGATCGTGCCACTCCGGCGGTTCGGGAAACTTCACGCGCAGCACAGGCGAGCCGAAGTGGCGGCCCATGAAGCTTGGCCCCTCCGGATAGAGGTTGCCGTCCGGTGTATTGCGCGCGTTGTTGAACTCGATCGCCGAGCGCCCCAGTTGCCCGAAGACGTTGCCGTAGACCTGCAGATTGTGAACGTCGTTGGTATGTCCGCCGACGGGCCGCGGTCCGTTGATGCCACTGACGGTATCGACGGCCACATCCTTGCAATCGAGGAAGAGGTTGTAAGCAATGATCACATTGTTCGTATCGCGGATCAGAATCCCGCCCGTCAGGTGGTCGAAGATATTGTTGTCGATCTCGTTCAGCTCGTTGCTGCCCTCGATGTGAATCGCGTGCGGATTCACATCGCCCGGAATGTCGGCGAAGAGGTTGCCCGTCAGGCGGTCGTTGGCGTTGCCAATGTCCAGCCAGATTCCGTTGCCGTGGCGGATGTGGCGAACGACTTTATTGCGGAAGAGCAGATTGCGCGCCGTGTGCATCTTCGTCCCGCCCGACTCGGACATCATCGCCGCGTCCTGCCAGCCGATCCACTCGAAGAGGTTCTTCTCCACCAGCGTCGATTGCGGACCGCCGGTCCCGCCCAGCCCCTCGATGCCGCAGTAGCGGAAGCTGTTCCCGCGCACCACATCGAAGCCCACCGGCTGCGGCGGCCGCGCCGCGCCCCAATCCTCGTTGCCAATGTCCAGGCCGACCGAGTTGGCCCACTCGAAGGTATTGTCCTCAAAGATGAAGTGGTTGCCGCGATTCACTGAGACCATGCCCCGCTGAGGCACGGGAAAGCCGTTGCCCGCATACTGGAAGGTGATGCCCTTCACGCGGATGTACGACAGATAGCGTTCAGCCGGTGAAAAAAGCTGTTCCTGATTCGTGATCTCGATCTCGTGCTTGTTCGGGTCGTCGTCGTTGGCCAGCCGGATATGCAGCGTCATGCCGTTGGTTTCGATCCAGAACTTGCCTGCCTCCGGCGAAAACTCCTTGAAGAGCGGCTTCCAGTGAATATCGCTGAAGTAGTTCATCGAGCGCGGCGACGGCCCCGCCAGCTCCATCGCCAGCTCCATCGGCTCCAGCGGCTTGCCGTCCACAAAGACCAGCCCGCGCCGCCGGAAGTAGGTCGCCATATTGTCCTCGGCATAGCGCAGCCACTCGCGATTGCCGATCACGTTGTCCACTTCAAACGGGTTGTATCCATTGGGGAAGAATGATGCGTCCAGATGCAGCTCCCAGGCCTTCACCGGCTGATGCGTCACCGGATCGAAGCCGAAGTTCCAGCCCTCGCTCGGCTGCCACTTCGCGGCCAGCGCCGCGCCCTTCACCACCACCTTTGCGCCCGGTGCGGCCTCGTAGCTGATCATCGCCTCCGCTCCGCTGCCGCCGCGCGCCGGATGAATCGACTCGCGATAGACGCCCTCGGCAATCACCACGCGCTCGCCCGGCTCTAACACCTGCGCCGCGTGATTGATCGTGCGGAAGGGATGCTCCTTCGTTCCCGGCCCGTTGTCATCGGCGTTCTTCGCCTGGCAATCCACGTAATATGTTTTGGAAAAATGCAGCGGCTTCTCCCACACGGGAAACTCCGTGCCGTCGGGCAGCGTGGCATTGCCCGCAAAGGCCGTTGCGGCAAACAGACTTAGGCAGAAGAGCAAGAGCAGGGCGCGTTTCATGGGAACTCCATTTCGCTTGCAGTGTGTCGGAGATCAGTATAGCTCCGCCTGCCGCCGCCGCTCCCCGCTCTTCCTGTATACTTCGTAGCAGTTTACTGCGGCGGATCAGTGCGCGCGCCCGGGCCAATCAAGAGGAATCCGATTCATGAATGCGCAGACTCAGAAACTGACCTTTGCCGAAAAAACCGGTTATGCCTTCGGCGATGCGGCCTCCAATCTCTTTTGGATGACCTTTATTTACTTTCAAAGCAAGTTTTATACCGACGTCTTCTTCTACACTCCCGATGCCGCGCTGGAAGACAGGCTGCTGAAGAAGCTGGCGATTCTGCTTCTGCTCACGCGCGTCTTCGATATGGCCTTCGATCTCTTCATGGGCGTCATGGGCGACCGCACGCGCACGCGCTGGGGCAAATTCCGCCCCTATCTGCTCTGGTTCGCCATCCCCTTCGGCATCATCAGTTGGCTCACCTTCTCGACCCCCGGCTTCAGCCCCAACGGAAAGCTGATCTACGCCTACATCACCTTGTGCTTGATGATGATGGTTTACTCGGCCATCAACATTCCATACTCGGCGTTGATGGGCGTCATCTCGCCCGACTCGCAGGAGCGCACCAGCGTCGCATCCTATCGCTTTGCCTTTGCCTTCGGCGCGGGACTGGTGGTGCAGTATTCGACGCTCTATCTGGTGGATTTCTTCGGCCACGTCCGGCAGCAGATGAGCGGAGTACCGCTGGCCGCGGCCGAGGCCCACGGCTATCAACTCACGATGGGCCTTTATGCCGTTGCCGCCACCGCGCTCTTCTTCCTCACCTTTGCGCTGACCAAGGAGCGCATTCAGCCGGCTCCGCAAAAAACCTCACTCGTCCGCGATCTCACCGACCTTGCCACCAACGTGCCCTGGCTGATCCTCTTCTTCACCGGAACGCTCACCGTCTGTTCGGTGGCCATCCGCAGCGGCGCCATCCTTTATTACTTCCAGTATTACGTCGGCAACGAGAAGATGGCCGCCGCATTTATGGTCGCCGGCACGCTGCTCTCGCTGCTGGGGTCGCTCGCCATTCAGCACGTCACGCGCTTCGCCGGCCGGAAGGCCACCTATATCGGTCTCGCGGTTCTGGGCGCGCTCTTTCTCCTGTTGGCCTATTGGACAAAGCCCGAGCAGATCGTGCTGATCTTCTCGCTCCAGGTGCTCTACAGCGCCGTCACCGGCCCCACCTCGCCGGTCCTCTGGGCGATGTTTGCCGACTCGGCCGATTACTCCGAGTGGCGCACCGGCCGCCGCGCCACCGGTCTCATCTTCTCTGCTGCGGGTATGTCCAACAAACTCGGCTGGGCAATCGGCGGACCGGTTGCCGTTTGGCTGCTGGCCAACTTCGGTTATCAGGCCGGCATCGCGCAGACGCCGCACGCGCTGCACGGAATCATGCTGCTCTTCACCGTCATTCCCGCCGTCGGCTTCCTGCTGACCGGTGTGGCGATGCTCTTCTATCCGCTGAGCGAAGCCCGCATGAAGAAGCTGCAAAGCGAGTTACAAACCAGACAAGCGGCAAGCGGAGCAGATCATCTTGGCTTGGATGCCGCGATTCCGAAGATGGAACATAGTCTTTAATTCTGTCGATGTTTTGTATCAGGGCACGACTTCAGTCGTGCCGAAACTACAACTAAACAAAGCGGGCTTTAGCCCCTGCGAAAACACACTCAAAACCATTAAAGGATCTTTCTATGCAATACGGTTACTTCGACGACGCAAACAAGGAATATGTCATCACCCGTCCCGATACTCCGCGCTCGTGGAGCAACTATCTTGGCTCGACCGAGTACGGCGCCATCATCACCAACAACGCCGGCGGATACAGCTTCTACAAATCGGCGGCGATGGGCCGCTTCATGCGCCTGCGCTTCAACTCCGTGCCCATGGATCAGCCTGGGCGCACGATCTACCTGCGGGACGACGAGAGCGGAGATTACTGGTCGGCTGCCTGGCAGCCGGTGGGCAAGCCGCTCGATCAGTATAAGTCTGTCTGCCGCCACGGCAGCGCCTACACCATCATCTCTTCCGAGTATTCCGAAATAGAAGCCGAAGTTACTTACTTCGTCCCGTTGGGCAAGAGTTATGAGTGCTGGCAGGTAAAGCTCGTCAACCGCGGCGCGCAGCGGCGCAGCCTGAGCGCCTTTACTTATGTCGAGTACGTGGGCAACTGGTCTGCCGCCGACGATCTCATCAATCTGCAATACACGCAGCACACGGTCAAGATGACGGTCGAAGACGGCATCATCGACCACGGAACCAACGTCAATATTCCCGAGATGCCGGATAACTTCGCGGAAAAAGATCAAGGACGCCATACCTTTCTTGCATTGGTGGGCGCGGAAGTTACGGGCTATGACACCGACCGCGCGGCCTTTCTCGGCAGTTATCGCGGCTATCACAACCCGGCGGTCGTCGAGCAGGGCAGATGCACCAACTCGCTCGCTGTCGGTGACAACGCCTGCGGCACATTGCAGACGCGCATCACGCTCGCGCCCGGTGAATCGAAGGAGTTTCTCGTGCTGATGGGCGTGGGCCGCGCGCGTGCTGAGGGCCGCGCGGCGGCGACGGAGTTCGCCGCGCCAGCGAAGGCGCGCGAGGAACTTGCCAAACTCAAGAGTTACTGGCACGGGCGCATCACCGGCTTCACCGCCGAGACGCCCGATGCCGAGTTGAATAGCACTCTGAATATGTGGGGCCCATTCAACTGCCTGATGACCTATGCGTGGTCGCGCGCGGCCAGCCTCATCTATGCAGGCGAGCGCGACGGCCTTGGCTTCCGCGACACGGTGCAGGATATGCTCGGCGTGCTGCACGCGATTCCCGCTGAGGCAGGCCAGCGGCTGGAACTGATGATCACCGGCCAGGTCTCGACCGGCGGCGCAATGCCCGTGGTGCGGCAGTTTGCCCATCATCCAGGACAGGAGGCCGCGCCGCGCGAAGACGAGTACCGCTCCGACGATTGCCTCTGGCTCTTCAATGCAATTCCAGCGTACGTAAAAGAGACCGGCGAGTTATCTTTCTATCGCAAAGTATTGCCTTATGCCGACAAGGGCGCGGCCACGATTCTCGGCCACATGAGGCGCGCCATCGAATTTAATTTGCAGCGCTCGGGCGCGCATGGCCTGCCCTGTGGCCTTTCCGCCGACTGGAACGATTGCATTCGCCTGGGTGAGCACGGCGAGACGGTCTTCGTCGCATTCCAACTGCGCTACGCGCTCAGCGTTTATCTGGAGATCACACAGTTACTCAGTGAGCTAGTTGAAGCGAAGTGGGCCGCTGCGGAGTTATCCAAGTTAGATCGCCGCCTCGAAGAAGACGCATGGGACGGCGAGTGGTACTTGCGCGCCTATCGCGCCGACGGCTTCAAATTCGGCTCTCAGGAGAGCGCCGAGGGCAAGATCTTTTTGAATCCCCAATCGTGGGCGGTTCTCAGCGGGCATGCCAATCCAGAGCGCGCGGCGCTTGCGATGCAATCGGCCGGTGAGCGGCTCGCGACCGAGTACGGCCTGATGATCTGCGACCCGCCATACATCGAGACGGACTTTCACGTGATGCGCGCCGCGCTCTTCAATGCTGGATTAAAGGAGAACGGCGCGATCTTCACTCACACCCAAGGATGGGCGGTGATGGCCGAGGCGATGCTCGGTCACGGCGACCGCGCTTACAAGTATTTCAGAAATTATCTACCCGCCGCCTATAACTCGCGCGCCGAGGTGCGCGAGATTGAGCCGTACGTCTACTGCCAGTTTACGCACAGCAAATACAGCCCGCGCTTCGGCGCCTCGCGCGTGCCCTGGCTGAGCGGCTCGGCCACTTGGTCCTTCCATGCAGCCACGCAGTGGATTCTCGGATGCCGGCCGGAGTACAACGGCCTGCGCATCGATCCCTGCATCCCCTCGTCGTGGAAGGAATTCAAGATGACGCGCCTCTTCCGCGAAAAAATGATCGCCATTGAAGTTATCAATCCGTCCGGTGTGGAAAAGGGCGTGAAGAAATTGGTTTTGAATGGGAAGTTATTGGATGGAAATTTGATTCCCGCCTCAGAGTTATTGGCAGAAAACCATGTAACTGTGGAGATGGGATAACTCGACGAATCAAATCAGCTCTAAATAAGTCGAAGTATTGAAAGGGCACGACTTCAGTCGTGCCCTTTCTGCATTCACTATCATCGGCGTGGCGGGCGCTACTTGGGCAGCGGCAGTTGCGCGCGCATTGCCGTCACCTGGGCGTGCGTAGTATCGGAGGCAACTCGCCGGTCGGTGTAGATTGCAGGCTCGCCGAAGTGCACCACGGCGGAGAAGCCCGGCGTGCTCAGCGTCGTCATCAGATGGGGCACGAAGAGCGTATCGTCGCCCCAGCAGAGCCTCTCTTCAGGGGTTCCGTCCTCGACGATGTAACGGATTGAGGCGGCGGTGATCTGCGTACCGGAGGTGGTGGCCGGGTCGATCAGCCGCGAGTGGAAGCGCTGCACCTGATGGCCGTCGGTGCTGGTGCCCTCTGGAAAGAGCAGCACGGGGATCGGATCTTTGAGCCGTTTGATCATCTGCTCGGCCACGCTGGTAGCGCTCTCCAGGCTCGATCGGTCAAGGAAGATGGTGCCGCCGACGCCGGCGGCCCAGCCGAAGAATGGCCAGCCGATGATATCCATCTTGGCGACAAAAAAGCAGGGCATGGCCCCCGAGAAGATCAGAATATCCAGGTAGCTCAGGTGGTTGGCCACAACCAGTCCATGCGTGGGCGGCGTGCCTTCCACGCGGTACCCAATGCCCACGCCCTTCAGAATGCTCAGGCAGGTCTGCTGCACCCACAGTGCGCGCTTCTCCAGCGTCAAAGGGCCGCGCAGTCGCAGCAGCCAGAAGCGAACAATGGACAGAATGATTGCAAAACCAAGCGCCAATGCGCGCCGAAAACAAAGGAAACTCATGAGTGAAGGGGCTCCAGAAAGCGATTGCGCGCCGAGGGCGAGAGCAAGCGAAGATCGAGCAGTGTAAGGAAGTCGATGGTGCCGAACTCCCGGTCCCAGGCCGGTGCTCCGCAGATGCGCGCGCCGATAGCCAGATAGGTTTTCAGCAGCTTGGGCACCTTGAAGGATCTATCGGGCTGGTCACTTGTCAGGGGCGACGACTCTGCGTCAGCGCCCGCTTGCTCGATGGGACAAGCGTACTCAGCCGTCGGCTCGGTCGCGAACTCCGGAGAGACCCGGTAGCGTTCCAGCTGGCGATAGACCTGCCAGCCCTCCGCCGGATCTGTGGACGTAAGCGAGGAGCAGCCGATCAGGTAGCGCAATCCCATCTCGCAAGCATACTGCGCGATACCCCTCCACAACAAGGTGAGCACCTCCGGGGTGCGGTGCTCCCGGTCGATCGAGGCGCGCCCCAGCTCCAGAATCCCCGGCCTCAGCGGCTCATACGAGGCGAAGTTGAACTCGCGCTCCGAGTAGTAGCCCAGGTTGCGCGCGGCCGTCGAACCTGATTGCAGCCTGTAAGTGCCGACGATGCGGCGCGCGGGATTCCGCTCCAGCTTGTCCTCGACGATCAGATGCTCGCAGATGCTGTCGAAGCGGTCCTCGTCCAGGCCGGTACCGTAAGAGCCGGCCAGCCCCTCGTTCAGCTCGATGTTGAAGACGCGGAAGCGCAGCCGGCAGGCAGCCTCGCGCTCTTCAACGCTCTCGGCCAGGCGCAGCCGATAGCGCCCCACCTCGGCATGAATGCGCGGCTTGAGCGGCTGCATGGGTGCGATTGTGGGCAGGGCAATTTCCACCAGTGAGGTGGAGGCCGCGGCTAACTTCAGCGGAAGATATTTACGCGTGTCGGAGATCACGAATTCAATCTTCACCGCGACATATAAATAGAGGGTCAAAGCCGTGCGAAGAACACGCAAAAATCTTGTTCAATTTGTAACTCGACAATAACATTTCTCGCGGAGGATTCGATCGCGTTCATTTTTATCAATAAAAAACCCGGCTCGTGGCCGGGCTTTTTCGTTGCATCGGAATCGGATCTTCCGCTTACAGTTTCTCGTAAAAATCGCAGACCGAGCACGAGATGTAAACGCCGCCGGGGATGCCGCGTTCGCGGTCCTTCACGCGCTTGACGATGCGCGTCGGCTTGCTGCACTTCGGACAGTCGGTCGACTTCGTTGTGTCCATTACCTTCTTGCGGTCACCTGTTTTAGCAATCTTGGCCATCGGTAGAGGCTTTCTCCTTCTTTGGGGTGTCTCTGCTCACACGCTTTCGCGCGGCTTCAACGGCGCGGCCACTCGCAGCCCAAAAGGGCGCGGGACTCGCTGCTTCCAGTTTACAACAAGGGCCGCCCGCAAAGCATATCGTATCGTGTCTCGATTTGAAGGGTACGGGCTTCAGCCCGTACAGACAGGATGCAAAGGTAACCGGGGCTTTAGCCCCCAAAAAACTATTTGTCCAAACATTTCCCTATCGCCTCTGCTCGCTCCGCTCGATGCGCATCATCGGCGAACGGCCTGCGGCCTGCGTGCCGCGGATCACATGAGGCGTCATCACGATCAGCAGCGTGGCAAAGTTCTTCTGTGTATCCTTGCCGGTCACGTTGTCCATGCCGGGAATCTCCGTCAGTCCTGGTACGCCGCTGATGGCGCGGCTCTCGCTTCGGTCCAGTTCGCTCACCACCTCCACCGACTCGCCCGGCCTCACCGTCACCACGCCCGACCAGGCGCGGTTGCTCAGGATGGGATTGCCGTTGATTGAACCTCCAGCCAGCGAGTCGATCTTCATATCCACCTTGATCGCCACCTCGTCGCCGCGCAGCACGCGCGGGGTTGCCTTCAGCGTCAGTCCCAGGTCCTGATACTGCACCTGGGGAATGTTGGGCACGCTGCCGCCGTAGTTGGACAGAAGCGAAGAGAGGTTGCTGGAGAGGCCCGCGCCTGAGAGTCCGGCAATCGTCGAGGCGCTGCCCCCCAGGCTGGAGAAGGAGGAGGTCTGGATCGGATAGCGCGTTCCCGACATCAGCGTGGCCTCTTCGTTGTCGCTCAATCGCAATTGAAGATCGTCCAGCTCGCGCGAGTCCGAGGAGTTCAGCAGGAAGTTGGCCGAAATCTTGCCCGGCGCCAGTGCCGATGAGGTGATGCCCCCGCCAAAGGTGGCGATGCCGTTCGCAAAAAGCGAGCTGGTGACCTGGCCCGAGGCCAGCAGCAGGGCCAGGATTCCCAGCGTATCGCCGGGCGCAACCAATCCGGAGCTGATGATCTGATTCACCAGCGCCTGATTGGAGTTCAGCAGGGATTGCTCCTCGCTGTAGAGGTTGTAGGCGGAGACGCTCTGCGGCGGCTGCACGCCGGTATGGCGATCACTGGTATGGGCCAGCTCGATCAGCCGCACATCCATCAGCACCTGGCTGTGCCCGTCAATCAACTCGCCCATCGTCGCATTGAAGGCCTCCATCGTTGCGTGCGGCGCGCGCAGCGTGATCGTCTCCTCGCCGGGCTCGACGTATGCCTGCTGCACATCGAAGATATTCTTCGCCAGGTTGGCGGCGTCCGTCATCTCTTCCTTCGTCAGCCCCGGCAGGTAGACCGTCTCATACTCCAGGCGCGTGAACTGCTTGCGGTTCTCCGCCGTGTCGCGCAGCACCAGCGCGCGGTGCGCATCCAGCGGAACGAAGAAGGTCGTAGTCAGCAGCGAGGCGATGCGCGTCGCCGTAAGAAAATCGACATTGTCGAGGTCGAAGCGCGCCGGAACGCTGCGCACGCTCTCATCCAGCGTGGCGTTGATCCCGTAGTTCTTGAAGATCTGCTGCAACATCTGCCGCTGGTCCAGGTGCAGATGGAAGCTGTGCCGGCCAGTCTCCGGCTCCAGTTCGACCGCCTCGCCGGCCTCGGCCGCGCCCTCTTCGTAGATAGGCCGAGTCTCGCCCCGCAGAGCATCGTCGCCCACTTCCATCAGATGCTGCTTCAGTTGCGCGTTCGCGGGATCGAGATCGAGCCCTCGCGCCAGCGCCGCGCGTGCATCCGGCTCATCCTTGCGCGTGCGCGCCCGCGCCGCGGCCTGGATCAGCGCGGTCACCGCGTGGCTGCGCGCCACATCGGCCGCCAGCGGATACTCCGGATTCTCCGGGTCCAGCTTGGCCGCCTGCTCATATCCGAGCAGCGCCTCTTCAAACTTCTCTTCCGTGTAGAGCTTGCTCGCGGCCAGATAGAGCCTGTCCGCCTTGCGCCGGTCCGAGCTGCGCACGGCTTTAGCCGGCGCGGAGTCCTTTGCCGTTTTCGCATCCGGGAGTGGAGCGGACGCCGGAGCCGGTCCTGCGGCTGTGCTCTGTGCTGGCGGGCTCTCTCGTTGCGCGTATCCCATGCTCGCCGAAAACGCTAGTGAAACAAGTGCGGTCGCAGCAATCACTCCACGAATGATTTCCGTTTTACAAATGCATCGTTTTGCCGGCAGCGAAAAAACGCGCTCGCAGGCCGGCATTGCGTCAGGGCACGACTTCACACGCAGCCAATAAACTGATTTCGAAAGACAAGAAGCGTCAGGGTACGACTTCAGTCGTGCCGAAACTGCCGCAATAGACAGGTTGGGCTTTAGCCCCTGCGGTCTATTGATCGGGCGAATTTTCTGATCACACGCCAAGGCAGCGTCTTTGCCGGGAGCATTTGTGGCGCGGAAATCAAGATTCACGCTCATGGCGCAACCTGCGCCTGCTCAAGCAGAGCGGCCAGCGTCGTCGCGCAGGCCTCCGGGCGCAATCCGAGCAGTTCATCAAAGCTGAATCGGCCCGTTGCCACGGCGATGCAGGGAAGGGAATTGGCGTGCGCGGCTTCGATGTCGCGCGGCGTGTCGCCCACCACGCAGACCTGCGCCTCCATTCCGGCAATCGCGCGTGCGCGCCGTGCCGCATCATTCACCAGTTCCGCGCGGTTGCTAAAGCCGTCGCTGAAGCCCCCCAGCCGGAACCAGCGGCGCAAGCTCGTCTCCTCCAGCTTGATCCAGCCGATCGCCTCCAGGTTGCCGGTGGCCACCGCCAGCACGGCGCCTCGCGCCTCCAGATGAGCCAGCACCGCCTCCACGCCGGGCATGATGCGAATCTCCATCGTCGAGCGCCGTTCCTGGCAGGCATCGTGAATCGCCTCCACAATCGCCTCCCATTGCTCTTCCAGGATTTGCTCGTCCAGTCCCGCCTTCACAAAGGCCTCGCGCAAGATCACCGGGTCCGTGCCGCCCGGCGTGAGGTAGAGATAAGGTTCAAGATCGACGCCCGTTACCCGCTCCACGCCCACGGCGAAGGACTCGCGGTGCACGCGGTCGCGGTTGCGCAGCAGCGTCCCGTCGATGTCGAACAGATACGCGTCCTGCCCGTCCCAGGCAAAGCCCGGCTCCAGGTGTACGCGTGCAGCCTCATCCAGCGCTTCAGGGCTCTGAGCGGTCGTCTCCATATTCTCTATTGTAAGGACGCGAGCCAGGTGGGGTGCGCTTGAGGCGAATGGTATCCGTCAGATAAATGGTCGCGAATGTTTTGCAAGCGCAGGTGCCATCCATTCCGCGTATTTTGCGGAATGGGTGGGAGACAAGGTATTCAACTTGCGGGTTTTGTAACAGGGCATGACTCCAAAGGCTGCGGAAATACTGATTTCGAGAGGCAAGAAGCGTCAGGGCACGACTTCAGTAGCGCCGATAAAGCTGCAAATAGATATGGGCTTTAGCCCCTGCGGGATGCTTTCGCTAGAAATCGAACGAAGTCAAAGATCTCCAAAATTCAGTCCGCGATTCAACCGCCCTCAGCCCCGCCGATAAACCGGCCGCACGGCGCTCAGTTGAGGCCGTTCGCTGCGCGGCGGACGCTTCAGTTGCGCGCGCACCTCGGCCAGATGCAGTCCCAGCTCGGCCATCGTGCGGCTCAGCGTGTTGCGGTGCATCCCCATCTCTTCGGCGGCCTTGCACTGGTTGCCCCGGTGGGCCAGCAGCACCTCGCGCACATATTGCTTCTTGAATTCGCGCACGGCTTCTTCGTATTGCATGCCGCTGGAATGCATCTGTGTCACCAGGCTGTCCAGTTCTCTCTTCACGTTCACTCCTGCCTTGCTCAATCAACTCTCAGTCAATTTGTTGTTGTCTCTTCATAGTAAGCCAACCGGCCTCGATTACAATCCGCCCTTGCCGGGGTGCATCCATTGCGGCGACTCTCCGGCCAACACGCGCAGTCCCGAACGCACGCGATTGGCCAGCTCATTCGGGCTCACGCGCGCCGTCTGGTGACAGGCGCCAAAGAACAGCCTGGGCAGCCGCGCCTCGGCCAGCCAGCTCGCATGCGGATAAAAGGCCAGCGCCGTCAGCACGAAGATCATCACCACCAGTGCGCCTTGAAAGAATCCAAAGACGGCGCCCGCTAGCCGGTCCAGGCAGCCCAGACCCACGCCATGCACGGCCTTCGATAGGATCTTGCCGATGATCGCGGCCAGCCCCATCACCAGGAAGGCGATCAGCAGAAAGGCCAGCGTATTGGCCAGCGCCTCGCTGCGCACCAGGGCTACAAGCGACCGTCCCAGCCGCTCATAGTTCCATGTGGCCAGCGACAACCCCATCACCAGCCCAATCAGCGCACTTGCCGAGCGCAGAAAGCCATTCCTCACGCCGGCCAGCACCGACATCAGCATGAGAAACGCGATCAGCCAATCCACCCACGCCATCCCTTGCTCCCACTCGGCTCATCCAAGAGCCTTGTGCCTATTCGAGATTCAACTCCCGCCCCGTCAAGCGGCGAAAGGCCTCCAGATACTTGGCCCGAGTGCGCTCCACCACAGCCTCCGGCAATCCCGGAGCGGGCGCCTGCTTGTTCCACTGGATCTCTTCAAGATAATCGCGCACGAACTGTTTGTCGAATGAGGGCTGCGCGCCGCCCGGCTTCCACAACTCCGCCTCCCAGAAGCGCGAGGAGTCCGGCGTCAAAACCTCGTCGGCCAGGATGATCCCCTCCGCCGTCCGGCCAAACTCGAACTTCGTATCGGCCAGGATCAATCCCCGCTCTTCGGCGTGCGTGGCGGCCTTCGTATAAATATCGAGCGTCAGCCGTTTCAGCGCGGCAGCATCCGCCTCGCCCACCGCCGCCACCGTCGCCGCGTACGAGATATTTTCGTCATGCGTGCCCGCCTCGCCCTTGGTCGAGGGCGTATACAGCGGCTCCGGCAGCCGCGAGCCATCCAGCAAACCCTCCGGCAGCGCAATCCCGCACACCGACCGGCTCGCCTTGTACTCCTTCCACCCCGAGCCCGTCAGGTAGCCGCGCACCACGCACTCCACCGGAAACATTGCCGCGCGCTTGACCAGCATCGAGCGGCCCTCCAGCTGATCGGCGTAAGGCTTGAGCGCGGCCGGATACTCGCTCACCTCGGCCGTGATCAGATGATTGGGAAGCAGGTCGCTCAGCAACTCGAACCAGAAGAGCGAGATCTGCGTCAGCACCTTGCCCTTGTCGGGAATGCCTGTCGCCAGCACATGGTCGAAGGCCGAGATGCGATCGCTCGCCACCAGCAGCAGTGCATCGCCCACAGCGTAAAGATCGCGCACCTTGCCGCGGCCAATCAGCGGCGTGGCGCCTAGATTCGTGCTCAAAAGAGCTGTCATGGATAGATCAACCTCGGAGGGAAACCGCACTCCGATTTTCCAAGCCGCGGAGCGCTTTGTCAACCATCTTTTTCCCGGTGCTATGGCTCCGTTTGAATGCCGCGTGCTTTTGAGTGCGTCTCCGCAAAACGAGTATTCAGTAGCGCCTGAGTATTCTGTGGCGACGCCCTCCAATGCTGCGGAAAAACTCGACGACAGGCCTGTTTTGTGTCAGTGCAAGACTTCACAGGCTGCGGAAATTCTGATTGCGCAAGACTTCACAGGCTGCGGAAATTCTGATTTCGACAAGCAAGAAGCGTCAGGGCACGACTTCAGTCGTGCCGTAAAGGGCACAAAATGAGACCGGGCTTCAGCCCCTGCGGCAACGCTCTTCCACTCCCTCCCCAGGCAAATGGAACGCGTGTGAATTCATCTCTCCCCAACCGGCAATTCATCTTCGTTACACACCCCTGTGACGACCGTCACCGCAACCCCATCCACACATGAGAGAAACTCCATTTGTTGCCATGGTTCGGTGGATGTGTAAGAAGGTCCACCTTGAGCCGGGCGGCACGGAGTAGCCGTGGAAAGGGGAAGCCGCTGCTGACTTCGTTTGTGCAGGGATCGCCAGTAGCCGTGTACTACCGACCTCCAGTGCCGGCTACTGGTCCCCGTTTAGACTTGTGAAATTCAAGCGCCTCCGAAGAGTAGACATCCTTCGGAGGTTATTTTTCGCCCGCTTGCCGCCGCCTACCTTTTCGACTGTCATCCTGAGCGAGCGAAGCGAGTCGAAGGACCTGCGGTTACTTCTCTCTCGATCAAGATGTCCCCTCCCTTCACCACTCCCGCCGCACACCAAAAACGTCCAACTGCGGATCGTTGCTCAGCAGCGGAATATTCTCCTGAATCGCCTGCGCCGCCAGCATCCGGTCGAATGGATCTTTGTGATCGCCGGGCAAGAGTCCAGCGCGAACCGCGTGTTCCGCCGAGATCGGAAGAAGCAGATAGCCCGCCGCCGTGACCTCGAAGACAAAG
>Ga0302189_10002236_pt1 | contig 15623 bp, 14 predicted proteins | sample II_Bog_E2_2_FD_194551 | JGI IMG/M metagenome (GOLD analysis project Ga0302189, IMG submission 194551) | Peat permafrost microbial communities from Stordalen Mire near Abisko, Sweden - II_Bog_E2_2 | ecosystem: Environmental > Terrestrial > Soil > Wetlands > Peat | place: Sweden: Abisko...
CGAGTTTCCTCAAATCCGCCGACATCCTGCAACGTCCGTTTACGAACCAGCGCTCCACTGGGCGTGACATGAGCCTGCCTGTGCCAGAGATTGCCAAATTGGATAACTTCGAATTCATTGGAGTGGATAACTCCTACCTCCGGCGAGACGCGCGCCAGTTGGACCTCTGTCTTTCGAGGAACCCAGGCGTCATCGCTGTCGAGAAACGCAATCCATTCGCCCGATGCCTCTTGGATGCCCGTATTCCTGGCTGCTCCCGGTCCCCCGTTGGGCCGTCGAATGACGCGCGTTCTGGGGAATCCTGCGGACACCTCGGCCGTACCATCCGAGGAACCGTCGTCTACAACGATGATTTCAGCGATCTCGTATGTCTGGGCAAGAACGCTTTGGATCGCGCCGGAAATGGTTAGCTCCGCATTGTACGCGGGGATCACCGCACTTACTGATGGATTGCCCGGATAAACTTCCATTTCTAACCTCCCGGCTACAGAAGCCCTCGGGCCGAATTGATTGGACACATTTGATTGGCCATGTTCAGTAGCAACCGGTTACAATCTCGCTTTCGCTCACAACCCGCTTATCCTGATAGTTTACCATCTAGTTTGTATTCTTCGATTTGAGTTGTTCGTGACGGAACTGGAAGCAGGATCGGTGTCGTTGCCACCGACACCGATTGCCAACGATGAGGGACAAATGCCGGCCGGACTGTCTCTGCCAGCGGTCACGCCCCTTCGGAGGAAGATGTGAAAGCCGATAACGCCCTGATCGAATCCGCTAGCCCCGTTGGCCCCTGCGCTGATTGCAATGCTATTCCCAACCCCCATCCACGCATCGCCATCGCCAGCAGCGGCCTCGGCCACGTCCGCCGCGGAGTGGAAAGCTGGGCTGAAGACCTCGCTGGCGCCCTCCACCGGTTCGGCGCAGACGTCACTCTTTTCCAAGGTGGTGGAATCCCAACCGAACCCTGGCGTCGCGCCCTGCCCTGTCTCCGGCGCTATGAACGGCCAAACACGCGCCTCCTATCCCTCACCCGCCGCCTCGGAGGGTGGCGCTATGGTCTCGGTTCCCCCTACGCCATCGAGCAGACTTCGTTCTCACTCGCCCTGTGGCGAGCCATCCGCTCCACCTGCGACATTCTCCACGTGCAGGATCCCGACGTCGCCTCCTGGATGGATCGCCTCAACCGCCTTGGCTTCTCCCGGCCCCGCGTCATCCTTGGACACGGCACGGAAGAGCCCGACGCATACCTTCACAAGTTCTCTTACCTGCAGCACCTGACCCCCGGCTACCGGGACGATTACGAACCCCATCGCCCCGCGAGGCAGCTCAGCTTCGGTATTCCCAACTTCGTCGACATCCAGCGCTTCCGCCCTCCCGCCAATATCTCCGCCAAAGCAGCCGCTCGAGCAGCCTTCGGCCTTCCACCCACTTCGCTCATCATCCTCTGCGTCGCCGCTCTCAAGCGGCACCACAAGCGTTGCGACTATCTCATCCAAGAGTTCGCACAACTCCGGACTCAACTCGCCCCCAACGCCATCCTCGTCATCGCCGGTGGCCGCGAGGCCGAAACCCCTGAGCTGATCGCCCTCGGCAAGTCCCTCCTCGGCGACTCCGTAGTCTTCTTTGAATCCATTGACCGCGACCGCCTCGCCTCTCTCTACCAGGCCGCCGACATCTTCGCCCTGGCGTCCCTCCACGAGATGATGCCCATTGCCCTGATCGAAGCCCTCGCCTCCGGCCTTCCCGCCACCTGTAATGACACTGCTACCCTCCGCTGGGTAGTCGGTCCGGCAGGCCATCCCGAAGACATCTCCCAGCCCGGAGGTCTGGTCCGCCAGTGGACGCGTCTGATCGACCCCGCCGCGCGCCTTGGACTCTCCCACAGTGCCCGCGCCCACATCGAGTCCACCTTCTCCGAACCCGTAGTCCTCAATCAAATCACAGATATGTACCGCGCGGTCCTCCGAGCCTGAGCAGAACGACGCACCTCCACGCTCCCTCACGCGTCTGGCAGTCCACAGTCGGTTCGGGCCTTCGCGCTTGGATGCAATCCATCTCCAACATGAACAGGTCCAGTCGGCAGCGGAATCCGTCTCCAAGCTGGCTGGGGTAAGGGAGAAGTGTTGCAAAAGTAGGCCACAAATGGAGCAACTTTGGGCCGTGCTGCTGCGGATGACGACCGTCGAAAGTGCTTCCGATGAAGAATCGTTCCACGGTGTCCCGAACAAGCGAGACGGGTGTACTATGGACCCGTTTTCGAAGTCAAAAGGAAATTCCGATTAAAAAAGACAGGTCTTTGCTGATTCTGCAGGGACCCCTTATCATGTTGACAGGCCCTCGACCGGTTGCCTGCTAGCCGGACCAAGTACCAACCCATCGATCAGGAACCATCATGAACAGAATCGGCGCCCCGCCGAGAACCGCCCGCTTTATCGAATTGGATTCACTTCGCGGCCTGGCGGCGTTGACCGTGGTCGTGGACCATTTCGTAGTTTTGTGGGCGCAAGACGTCCAACCCACTTCCAGGGTCGTCCGCGCTCTCCTGTGGCGAGTCTCTCCAATCGGCCGCGAGGCGGTCATGCTTTTTTTCGTGCTGAGCGGATTTGTGCTGTCCCTGCCCGCAATCAGCGGAAGACCCCAGACGTATTTCATTTTCGCGGTTCGCAGAGTTTTTAGAATTTATGTTCCCTATCTTGCAGCGATCGCAGTTTCCGTGGCCGGTGCATTCTGGCTCCATGGCACTGTTACCCAAAGCCCCTGGTTTCACACATTCTGGTCTGAGCCGGTGAATTGGCCCCTCGTGGGTCAGCACCTGCTGTTCTTGGGAGCCTACAACACCGATCAATTCGATGGTCCGATCTGGTCGCTGGTTCAGGAAATGCGCATCTCGCTCATCTTTCCTCTGCTGTGCGGGCTGGTTCTGCGTTTGAAGAGCGGATGGTGTTTCGCGATCATCGCCGGCCTTGGCGCGATCGCTCTGGCTCTCGACAAATGGTCGACCCCGCACGGCTTGGGGGTGAACGATTCATTTTACTTTGCGAGTCTCTTCGTGCTTGGCATTTTTCTGGCGCGCGAAAGAGACCGGCTCCGAGCGTGGTTTCTCCGTTTTCCGCGATTGGCCAGATTCCTTATCGGCGTTTTGTGTTTATGGCTTTATCTGCTTGCGGGTCCCCGGTTGACAAGGTTCGCCGGCGACCGATTTGGTTCTGCATCGACGGACATCTCACAGTGGATCACCGCTTTTGGCGGCGGTGGCCTCATGATTGTCAGCCTCAATTCGGCGTGGTGCCACAAGATCCTCTCCTGGTCTCCGATTCATCTCCTGGGCAAGGTGTCCTACAGTCTCTACCTTTGGCATTGCATCGTCTTGCTCTATTGCGTCCATCTGCTATACGGCAGGATGCCTCTTTGGGCGATTCTGTGCCTCGTCTTGGTTTTGACTTTTCCTGTGTCGTGGTGCTCCTATCGGTGGATCGAGCTGCCGTCGATCGCGCTTGGAAGGAGACTGGGCGACATCCGCCTTCGTATCTTGGCATACCATCATAAATGGGAATAAAACAGACCTCGGTCTGCGCTCCTAAAAAGTTGGCGATAACCTCGTCCGCGCCGCTTAGAACCTCCAGGCCAAATCTCTTAGACAAGCGCAGGCGCGCCACGGCTCGCCTCTGAGCCTCTGAAACGTGGGTTCTCGTAACCACGATCTCCACAAGTCCGCATCACATCTTCGAGGGCTCATTGGATCGTAGCGAGGATCGGATGGCCGTCAGCGGCTCGGGCTTTCGCTTCATTGGCTCAGCTTGCAGTCATCGGTCAACCGGATTGGAGTTCCCATATCGACAATTTCAAAGTCGGTTACCTTCAGGTTCTCCAAATCACCGGGGGTGAAATCCATGTCGGCGTACTTCGCTGTTGTGTCCGCGTCGTTCTGCGCCATGAGGGTGATGTTGCCTCCGTCCGCCAGAAACATGCCGTATTTCTTCATGGCCCGCGCGACAACTTGTGCCGCGGGGGTCAATTGCGACATGTCATACGAAGCCTTCAGGCGGAAGCGGGCGCCCATTGGCGGAGCCGTGATCGGCCCGCGAGGAGCGCCGGCATGTGTGGCGGGATGCACAAAGACGTGCGCGCGGATTCTAGGATTGGGAAGTGCAAAACGGATAGCGTGGTTGATGCTCCCCAATGCGAGTTCGTCGGCATTGAAAAGCAGTGGAGCAATCGGAAAGCCCGCGGCGTCGGCGCTGGTGCACTGGTCTCCGCGCCCCGAGGGTGGATAGACACGGTTGAGGTTCCACACAGCGACAAACCCCGCATTAAGGACATTGGCTGCGTAGTTGGCGCCGTAAGCTTCGTAGAGTTTGCCGTGGCTGCGATCGGCCACGATCACGTGGCAGTCGCCTCCGGCTGGGCACGAATAGTCTGTCTTTCCCTCGCCCTCGACGCCGCCTCCGGCGGGGAGCGGAAAGGTCGATACCTGGTCGGAATCAGGATAATCCTTCCCCGGACCTTTGAAGGGAACGAAAGGTGTAGCGGCATTCGCCTGCATGACGCGAATGCTGAAATCGACTCGCATTCTATTGTTATGCCCCCACCCTCCCGCGTCGGCGAGCCATGCGATGATTGTGGAGGACTGGGGATCGAGGGCCGCGTGGCTCACGTCCTGTGTCCAGATGGAGCCGGCAGGAAAGTAGGGCGCCGGCGCGGCAATATGATCCAGCTTGGCCGCCTTGACATTGACGATGTGAATGTGAATCCAGTAGCCAGTCAGGATGGCTACAATTCCCAGCATGGAAATGAACAGCGTCCTCTTGTGGTTCATGGCGGCTTCTTGCTCCTCTCATCTATGTGAATCGTTCAAGTGAATTCTACACCCGGTCGTTTCCCGCGGCGGCCGTGAAGGGCTTCGGCAGGTCGTTCTTCCCTGCTTCAGAAAACCCGCTCGTCGCCGGCGGCCCATTTGCAGTCCAGATCTTCCAAAGCGGGCCGCGAGTAAAGAGAAATCGGTAAAGCCCGACTACGGCGGCGGCCTTGAGCACGAGCAGCGCGCTGGCCGGAGCCACAATGCGATAAAGTACGGGAATTCTGTAGCGCAAAGCAACAATTGCGATGGTCCAGCAGATGAGCTGGAGGATGGCGAGTGTCGCATAGACTGGCGAGCTGCGCGAAAGCGCCAGTGTGGAGACAAGCAGCAGAACCAAGAGGTAAGGGACTACAAGGCGCATGACCTTGTGCGAGACAAGCTGAAAGAAGACTGGATTGCGCGGGCTCAGCGTCCACGGCGCGAGATGAAAAAGTTGGAAGTTTCCCGCCAGTGTGCGCACCTTGCGATGAAACTCTTCTTCAATTCTTGCTGGCCAGGTGTCGTAGACATCGGCGCGCGGGTCAACAACAGACCGGTAGCCCTGGCGAATGATTGAGAGCGGCTGGAACATGTCATCCAGGATCATTCCCGCCGGCTGCGGCACGGCTAGCTCGCGGCGAATCGCATAGAAGCCCCCGTAGACGCCGACCGGGGAGCCACAGATAGATTCGCAGGTTCTGATCCATTTCTCATAGCGCCAATATGCGCCGCTGACAACCGCGGAGTGTGCGTCGTGGCCTCCCTCGCGCAAAATCAGTTCGCCGGCCACGCAGCCGACCTTCGGGTCGGCGAAGTTGCTGACCAGTTGCTGAATCGCGCCCGGAGCAATCTCCGGCCGGATGTCAACGAAAAGGATCACTTCCGCCGTGGCTTTGGCCATGCCGGCGTTGACGGCGACAGCCTTGCCCTGGTGCTCTTCCAGGATGAGGATCGTCAGGCGCGGATGGCGCAGGCCGGTGAGCAATTCGGCAGTGCCGTCGGTCGAGCCATCCGAGACGATGATGATCTCCTTGATGTTGGGATAGTCCAGGCTCAGCAGGTGCTCGATCTTGCCCGCCAGCAGCGTTGCGCCGTTATGCACTGCGAGCACGATGCTCACGCTGGGAGTGATCGGGCTCGCTGTCCACGGCCGCGGCCGCAACCGCGCAAGCATCCATATGATTGCGGGGTATCCTGCGTAAGTGTAAAGGACGCCGATCATCGACAGCCAGAAGACGATTCTCACTGGGCGCCCCTTCGCAGAAGGATTGTCTTGATCGTCTCGAACATGATGAGCAGATCGAGGCCAATCGACTGGTGCTTGATGTAATAGAGATCGTATTCGAGCTTCCGCCTGGTTTCTTCCAGGCTTGCGCCGTACCGATAGCGCACCTGTGCCCAGCCGGTGATTCCCGGACGAATCATGTGCCGAAGGTCATAGAAGGGAATCTCCTGGCTGAGCCACTGCACGAACTCCGGGCGCTCTGGACGGGGGCCGACAAAGGCCATTTCTCCGCGCAGGACATTCCAAAGCTGCGGAATCTCGTCGAGCCTGGTGCTTCTCATGAACCTGCCAACTGGAGTGACGCGCGGATCGTCCTTGGCCGCCCATACCGCTCCCTGCGCCTCGGCGTCCTTCCGCATGGTGCGGAACTTGTAAGCGGTAAACGGGCAGCCGCGCCGTCCCACTCGAGTCTGGCTGAAAAAGATCGGGCCCGGCGATGAAAGACGCACTGCGAGAATGATGAATGGGATGAACGGCAGGCAGATCATGAGCGCGATAAAAGAGACCGCGAAGGAGAGCAGGCGCCTGAAAAGCTGCTGCGATGCGTTCATGCGAAAACCCTCAGTAAAAATGAGGGTGCTTGGATTGAGCCCGTCCAGCGGCAGTTTGCCCGAAAGCCGCTCCAGCAGCGCGCTGGCATTCTCAATCACAACGCCGCGAAGGCGAAGGTCAAGCAGTTCTCTTAGCGGCATCGATGCGCGACGGTCTTCCATGGCAACGATTACCCGGTCCACCCCGAGCTTTGGATTGCGGAAGCCGCGAAGCTGCACTGCAAAGTGATCGAGTTGCCCATGAGCCTCCCTTTCGCCTTCCCAACCCACCACTTCCATGCCGGCATCGTGGCTGGCGCGCAATGTTTCAACCACGGTGCGAGCACGATGGCCGCAACCCAGAATGTAGACCCGCTCGCGGAATATGCGAAGCCCGATAATGCGCTCGTAAGCCCAACGCCAGAGGACGAGAAAAACGGTAAGAATTGAGACCCCGAGGACAAGCACGTACGGCCCGATGTCCAAATCCGGGGAAAGATAGACCAGCCCAGCGAGAACAAACGATAAAACGGAGAGAACGAGCAGCAGCCTGAAATATATCTCCCAACTCTCTGAGATGCGCCGCGGGCCATACAGATCGAAGTAATAAGTAAGAAGCAGAGTGAGAACGGTGATACCCGCGATCTTCAGCAAGCCGTTCTCAAGGATAAGCGCATTCTTCAGAGCAACGTACCCATCCGGTCCAAGCAACGTTATGCACGTGGTTGCCAGCAGGAAAGAGCCGCTGACCAGGACCACCTCGCAAAGAAGCAGCACCAGCGTCCTCGTTGGATAGTACACATTGAAGAGTCTGATCATCCTTGTCGCCGCTTGTCCTTTCGCCAATCGGTTCCGCGGCTGGCATCCTGCCTTCCGTAATAGTAGTAGTAAGAGCCATTGCGAGGAGCGTCCGTGACCGCGTTCAGCACGAAACCGAGGATGCGCGCGCTGCTGAAGGCGGCTTGCGCGCGCTGTGCAACGTCGAAGGGCGTACTGGCTCCGCGAGCGACTAGCAGAACCGCGTCGGCGGCCCGTGCGAGATCGATTGCGTCTGCAAAGGCAAGCACCGGCGGGGAGTCGATGAGAATCCAGTCAAAGTGTGGCGCAAGACCTGCTATCAGTTCTTCAACACGGTCACTCGCGACCAGTTCCGAGGCGTTGTCGCCGCCTGCGCCTCCTGGGATGAAGATGAGGTTCGGGATGCTGCGGACCAGTCCGGCCTCGACGATAAAGGGATTCTGGCTGCACTGCAAGATGTCACTCAGCTCCGCGGCCCCGGTCAGATACTCCGTGAGCCCCGGCGTCTTCGGGGCGCCCAGGATATTGTGAAGTGTGGGACGGCGCAGGTCGGCATCGATCAGCACGATGCGGTTGTTTTCATTGCGAGCCAGGCTCATCGCCAGATTTGCCGCAACAAAGGTCTTGCCCTCCGCGGGCATGCCGCTGCTGATAAGGATCGTCTTGAGAGGACTCTGATCGCGAAACTTGTAGATCTGCGAACGCAGCCCGCGGAATTGCTCGATGCTCTCCCCGCGGTCTGCCAGCGTCGGAAGGGAAATCATTGAAGGATCCCACGGATGCCGGTTGATCTTCTCGAAGACCAGGCCGGGCTTCACCTGCGGCGGCTCCTCCGCGCCAGGCTCAGCGAACGGCTCGGCAATCGCGGCGGCTTCAGCTTCCAAAGCTGCTTTTCGATCGAGATCTGCTCTTTGCAGCGCATCGTATATACGGCTCATTTTTCACGTTCCTTCAGCGAATCGGCGAAATCCGCGGCGGTCTTGACAACGTTCGACATATTCATCTGCAAAGCAGGCTCCGTGAGCCCCTGCATGGGCAAGAAGGTTCTGTACATGGTTATCCGCGTGCGCGTGCAAAAGGTTTGATCATTCGAGAAAGAAGTTTCCCGCGTTTTCTTGTGTCGTGAGGGTGAACCAGTTCGTTGATGCAGGAAACCACGGCCAGTGTCGGCAGTTTCGTAAACGCCCAGATGTCCCTCTCATTGCGCAGGGACGTATCGCGATACTCGAGCAGCGCGGCAAAGGCCAACCCTAAAACCAGGCCAGCCAGAAAGCCGCCGCCCGCGAAGTTACGCCGGTTGGGGAAGGTCGGCTCATCCGGAAGATTGGGCGCATCCATCACCCGGAACTGTTCGCCTTCCTGGCGGTGTTCAAGAGCCGTTGCCATCGATGATTCATTCATCTTCTGCAGCAGCGTGTTATAGAACTGCAAAGCCGTCTCATGGTCGCGGGTGATCTGCTTGTATTCCTCCTCGAGCATGGGGCTTGCCTCGATCTTGGCCTCGTAGGCGCGAATCATCTCCTGCAGCCGGGTCTGTTCCTGCCGGGCGCTGGTCATGTTCTGCTTTTCCGCGCGAAGCTGTGCCCTGAGCTGTTGCAGTTGCGGCGACTCGGGAAACTGCGAGGTGCTTGCCGCCTTGGTCTCCACCTTCGGCGGCGCGGCCGCGTCGCGCGCTATCTCCGTTTTTAGATCGGCAATCCTGCGCTTGATCGCGATTACGTCTGGATAGTCCGGCGTGTAAAGCGTCTCCAGTTGCTTTTCCTGGTTGAGCGCATCCTTGAGTTGAATCTTGAGCGTGTCTTCCGAGGCGCCTGTGGCCGGGTCGGTGCGGGCTGATTCCTGCGTCTGCTGCGCGATCATGGCCTCGAGAAAAGTATCATCCTGCTGCAAGCGGCTCACCGTCTGCGTCGTGGCGTCAAGCTGGGTGGTCAGCGCCTGAAGCGTGCTCTCATTTGCGCTTCCCACGGCTACGCTCATATTCCCCAGCTGAATCGTCTGCCCGGGAAGCCTGCCGATATTCTTCCTCTCAAAATCCGCCAGCTTGGCGTCCTGCTCGTCAAGGCTCTGCTTGGCTTCACCCAACTGCTGCTTCAGAAAATCGGTTGTGCCTTCGGCGGATTCCTCGCGCGCGTTCAGATTCGCGCTGACAAACAGTGACGTGATATCGCCGCACACCAACTGGGCTGTCCGCGCGTCCCGCGCCTTGAACGAGATGAAAAAGCCCGGCATCCCACGCGATCCCGATTGGATCGGGTTGATTCCAATTGCCTTTCGCGTCATATCGATGCGGTCGTCCATATTGGACTGGGTGCCGGCATACAGGTTGTAGCGCTCAATGATGGGCTCGATCCGCGAGCGGCTCAGGATCTGCTCCTTCATCGATGCAAGGCGCGCGCCCAGATCTTCATCCACGACGGGCTTCACATAGTTTTCTGGAACCTTTTGCTGCTCGATCAGCACCAGCGTCTGCGAGACGTACTGCGGAGGCAGGATGCGGCTGATTCCGATTCCCATTCCCATCAAAACGAGTGCGGAACCCATGATCAGCCAGAATCGCCTCTTCAGCATTCCCAGGTAATCCTGCATTGTCATTTCACGGTGCCCGAGCATAGGCCTCCTTGGCGAATTACTTCTTGAGACGAATTTCCCGCGGCGAATACCCGATGCCGAAAGAGACTGACTGGAATACGTTGTTGAGAACGTTCGCTGTACTCACAAGGTTCGACGACTGGCTAACTGCCGTGTAGTTTCCGAAGACGCTCAGATACCTGCCAACCTGCCGCGACGCCTGGACTCCGGCAAACTTCCCGTTGGTGAGCCCGTTACCGTTCAGTCCCGCGGTGCGCATATACGAGCCTGTCAGCCCGAAGCTCGTTTTCTTGCCAAACTGATGCGAGAAGTTTGCGCTGGCCACATCACTCTCTGCCCCGAGCATATATCCGGAGCCGCCTGTGCTTCCGCGGCTGTAGCTCAGGCTTCCGGTTCCAAATTTGAATGTGTCGTTGACCGAGGCGCTCATGGAGAGCATGGTGGAGGAGGGGCTTATGGCGCTGTTCGAACTTGACACCCACTGCGGTCCGATCGAGACGCTGGTGCCGATCTTCCAGTTCCATTGGCGGCTGATGCCAAACTGCACCGAGTTGGCCTGGCTGAAGCTGATTTGCGCGCCATTCACCTGGTAGGCGTAGTTGGCGCCATAGTTGAAACGGGAGAAGGAGTAACTGGCTGAACCCGAACTGCGCGCGTTCAGGCGGCGCGTGATCCCCGCGTTCACCATCAGTGTGTCGGAGTTCCCTCCGTTATTGTCGATAAAGTGCGATTGTCCTGAGGAGCCGCCGAAGCTGAGGCTGGTTGCGTAGCCAAGACTATGCCCGATTGAGACCGTCATCGTGTCGCTGACCGAGCGGGTATTCTGAGTCAGAATCGTCAGGCCGGACAGTGGGTTCGAGCCAGGTCCGCCGATCGGTTCCCCCGTTCCTGGCACTCCCGTGAAACCCGTGGTCGGCGTCTCAAAGGTATAGCTCGCGTTTCCACTCGCCGAGAGGTTCCATCTGCGCCAGGCAACGCCTTGCGACAGCGACAGGTGCTGAAATACATTTCCCGCCGAAGGCGCCCCGTTCCAGGCCCAGCCATAGCCGCCCCCATACTGCATGCTGAAGGGAAGCCGCGCGTTGGTGTTCGTGTAGCTTGCGTCTCCAGAGGTGGAGCTCCACTGCTGGTCACCCTGGACGCCGCCGAATTGTGTGCTCTGCGAATAGTGCAGATCGTAGTGCAGCATGCCGTTCACCGGTAGTCCGGCGCGGCCGGTTGCCGGCGGGCTGGTTGCCGCCTGGTTGCCGGTCGTCGCCTGGTTGCCGGCCGTCGCGGGAACCTCCTGCGCTCGTGCCGCGCAACTGGCGAGAAACAGGACCGCCAGAAGTGTGTGACATAGTTTCATTAACGCAGTCCTATGGAACGACAATCGTATCACCCGATTTCAGAGGGAGGTTGAGCGATGCGTCGCCCTTCAAAGCCTCTTTGTACTGCACGGGAATCTTCTGTTGCTTTCCGTCTTCAGTGCGCAGAATGTAGATCTTCTTTGCATTGGCGTACTGCCCAAGTCCGCCGGCCGTCGCGATTGCCTCCAGCAAAGTCATGCCGGGAGTCATCGGCAGCGGGCCGGTCCTGCCGATTTCGCCCATCAGGAACACCTTCTTGCTGTTCATCTGGCTCAGTACGACGGTAACGTTCGGATCCTGGATGAACTTCTTGAGCTTGACGGTAATCTCCGCTGCCAATTGCAGGGGCGTCTTGCCGGAGGCCAGAACGTCGCCGAGAAGGGGTATCGATATCATGCCGTCGGGCCGGACAAACAGACTGCCCGAAAGGGTGGAATCCTTGAACACGGTTACGACAATGACATCGGTAGGGCCAATGACATAGGTATCGGCCTCGGCCGGTACGGTTCCGCCTTGCGCGGCTGGCGCTGTCGCTTCCGGCGCAGCCGGTTTTGCGCTGCCTTGCGCGGCTGGCGCTGTCGCTTCTGGCGCAGCCGGCTTGGCAGTGGCTGGCGCGGGCTTCGAATGAGCGAGACGCCCAAAGAAGCTGGCGACGTCGGGGGCCTTCTGTGGGGGATTCGCGGCGTTAGTTCCGGATGTGCCGGCATCCGGCTTGTCTTTGTCCGCAGTGGCTGGCTTGGCGGTCTCCTGCGCTGCCGGCTGAGCGGTGGGCGCCTGATCCTGAGCGAGGCAAAAAACCGCCGGGGCAAGGCATGCCGCCATAAGAATTGTTCCCAGTTTCATAGTGCGACTCCATTCTTGGAGGATGCGGATTGGCTCTCCGTTTCGATCTGCTTGAGTTTGTAGAGAAGGGCTTTGTAGCTGATGCCCAGGTCAATTGCGGCCCGCTTCCGGTTGCCGCCCGTCGATGCCAGAACCTCGGAGATCAACTGGCGCTCGATCTGGATCGAGGAAGCCCGCGTGGCTTCCTTCAGCAACAGATGCCTGCGGTGCGCATTCGATCTCCCCGCTGGCGATGCTGCCTTGATAGCCGCCAGTGAAATCGCCTGATCTCCGATGGCGACGAACGTCTTGATCGCGGTCTGAAGTTCCGTCAGGTTATCCGGCCAGCTATGCTCCGTCAGGTGCTCGATGATCTCCTTGCAGAGTACCGGCTTGGGACGATCAAACTGCTTCGAGTACTGCGTCAGAAGCTCATCGGCGATCAAGAGAATCTCAGACTTCCGTGCGCGCAGCGGAGGAATCCGGAGCGTAACCGAAGAGATAAGGTAGTGAAAATCTTCTCTCATGCGCCAGGACTTGACCTCCTCCAGAAGCTCACGGCTCGAACCGCAAAGAAGGCGGCAGGCTGGCGTCTGTCCGGCGCGAGAATAGGCGTAAATGATCATCTCCTGCAGAGGAAGGCTGAGATCCGTTATTTCAACCAGGTACAGGGTTCCACTCGTTGAAAGTGCACCCTGAAGCGCCTCCGCGTCCGTCTCGTCGCAGCGGATCTCGTTGAAGGGGCTGCGGGAAAGATTCGACAGCGCGTGGATCTGCCTGGCAATGGATCGCTTCCCGACGCCATGCTCGCCCAGAATCAGAACCGGGCAGTCGGTTTCGGCAATCCGGGCAATCGCTCGTTGAACTCTCGGCTCAAGAGGAGGGATTGGTTTGATTTGCCGTTTCGCATTTTGGATTGTCGCTATGCTTGCCATTGGAAGACCAGGGATCGCCCTTTTGTATAGCAATGCAGGTTCCAAACATCGAATGTGGGGTGAGGAATGCGCTTTTCTTCAGAGATAAGCGCTGTTTGGGAGTGCCTCGTCCATCACTGCTGGAAATAAGGCATAAAGATTCCCCTACTCTGGGAAGAATTATACCATTGGCCTTCCCGTGGAGTGGAAAACATTTTCCCTCGGTATTGGAAGACTTCTTCCCAACCAGAAGAAGATTCATGGGGAAATTCACCGGGGAGAAGACCTTTTCACTTTCGGCGCTCCGATTGCTAGTATTGCTACTATAGAGTGGGACGGTTTGATCGCCCCAGGGATTCCATCACGGAAAACATCTTTCAAGACGCAAAGACTCCAGCGCTACCTGTGGGCTCATCGCCCCTCCGCGGCGCTCAATTCGCGCTGGGCGCTGCGGCTATCTCTCTGCTGGTGCTGGCGGTTTATTACCAGGTGCTGGCGAAACTGGTCCTCGACTGGTGGCAGATACCCGATTTCTCCCACGGTTTCCTGGTGCCCTTTTTCTCGGCCTATCTCGTGTGGCAGAAACGAGAGACCCTTCTCCGCATTCAACTGGCGCCTGCCTGGAGCGGCATTGCCGTGATGGCTCTGGGGCTGGTCGTTCTGGTGCTGGGTGTCTACGGCTCTGAGCTCTTCCTCTCAAGGATTTCGCTCCTCATCCTGCTCGCCGGCCTGGTGCTTGGCTTTGGCGGACCGCGGTTTCTCAAGGAGTTGCGCTTCCCTCTGCTCGTCCTGCTGCTCGCCATTCCGCTTCCGGCCATCATCTTCAACCAGATCACCTTCCCCTTGCAGATCCTGGCCTCCAAGCTGGCCAGCGCCCTGCTTCCGCTCTTCGGCGTGCCGGTTCTGCGGGAGGGCAACGTCATCCATCTCCCCGTGATGAATCTTGAAGTGGCGGAGGCCTGCAGCGGCATCCGTTCCCTGATGAGCCTCTTTACGCTGGCCGTCTTCTACGGATATTTTCTTGAGAATTCCCGGTTGCGGCGAGTCCTGATCGTGCTGGCCAGCATCCCGATTGCGATCGCCGCCAACGCGGTGCGCATTCTAGGCACAGGACTGTGCGTCCAGTACTGGGATCCGGACAAGGCACTGGGCTTCTTTCACGAATTCTCCGGCTGGGTCATCTTCCTGGTCTCGATAACCTGTTTGTATATCGTTCATCAGATGATGAGCCTATTCCCGGTCAAGAGGCGGCGGACATGAGGAACCTTCGTTTCTGGACGGCGGTCCTGCTTCTTGCCGCTACGGCGCTCCTGCTGCATACGCGCCCCAATAAAGATCGGAATCCCCCCAGTGAGCCCTTGTCGCAGTTCCCGGAAACCATCGGCGAGTGGAAAGGAACCGATTTTGTCATCGACCAGGAGACACTGGATATCCTGGGGGCGGGGGACTTTCTTTCGCGCGTGTATAGCCGCGGCCCAGGGAAGACGCAGCTCAGCCTCTTCATCGGCTACTTCCCAAGCCAGAGGACCGGACAGACCATTCACTCTCCAAAGAATTGCCTGCCGGGTGCCGGTTGGGTCTTCGAGTCGTCGAAATACGTCAACCTCGTCGATGTGAACGGCAAGACGCACCGGGTCGGCGAGTACGTGATCGCCAACGGCGATTCAAGGCAGTTTGTCATTTACTGGTACCAGGCGCACGGGCGCAGCGTGGCCAATGAATACATGGCCAAGATTTACATGGTCGCCGATGCAATGCGGCTCAATCGCACGGATGGAGCGCTGGTCCGTGTGATCACGCCTATCGCTGCCGGCGAAGACATATCCGGCGCAAAAGAGCGCGCAGAGGCGTTTACCATGCAACTGGCGCCCTTGCTGCCGCGGTTCGTGCCGGATTAGGCTCATTTGAACAGGAAGGGAAAGGCAATGCAACTTGGCCAATGGCGTCGATTTGAAGCCGTCCGAGAGACAGCCTGAAAGGATGAAAAAAATGGAAAGCGGATTCAAAGCATTTCAATCCCGCTGCAATGACAGGCGGAAACCGCGCAATTGCCGCGCAGCGTTTGGGGTCGTTGCGCTCCTTCTCACACTCGCTCTCGTGTCAGGCTGCCACCGCGACCCAAACGTGCGGAAGCAAAAATACTTCGAGAGCGGACAGCGGTATAGCGCCCAGGGCAAGGACAGGGAAGCTGCTATTCAATTCTCCAACGCTCTGCGAATTGACAAGAACTTTGCCCAGGCGCACTATGCCCTGGCGCAGTCTTATCTGCGCCTGGGCGCATTGACCTCCGCTTACGGCGAACTCCAGCGGACTGTTGACCTTCAGCCCACAAACTACAAGGCGAGGGTCGACCTCGGGAACATCCTCCTCGCGGGAGGCAAGATCGACGAAGCAAAGGCGCAGGCCGACGCGACCATGGCTGCGCAGCCCAACAACGCCGACGTGCACGCTTTGCTGTCGCGCATTGCGGCCCGGCGGGGACAAAAGGACGTCGCTCTG